>Ga0209101_1000217_pt1 | contig 49704 bp, 52 predicted proteins | sample ConPoolayeCmetaG_FD_185481 | JGI IMG/M metagenome (GOLD analysis project Ga0209101, IMG submission 185481) | Hot spring microbial mat communities from California, USA to study Microbial Dark Matter (Phase II) - Cone Pool mat layer C metaG... ... | reverse complement strand
TTCCAGAGGGGCGCAGTCCAGGGGCCCGGGCGGGCGGGGCTGACGGCGGCGACGAGATTGGCACCGGTCATGGGCTGGGCGTCGCGGGCGCGGCGGACGAGTTCGAGGTCGTCGAGGATTTCGCTGGAGAGGACGCCGCCGAGGGCGCCCTGGGTGCGGATGCGGCGGGTGATGGCGCGGGTGTCGACGCCAGCGAGGCCGAGGATGCCGTGCATTTCGAGGAACTCGGGAAGGCCGAGGGTCGCGCGGAAGTTGCTGGGGCGGGGCGGCACTTCCTTGAGGACGACGCCGGAGAGGTGCGGGCGGCTGGACTCGAAGTCGTCGAGGTTGACGCCGTAGTTGCCGATGAGGGGGAACGTCATCGTCACGATCTGGCCGCAGTACGAGGGGTCGGTGAAGACCTCCTGGTAGCCGGTCATGGCCGTGTTGAAGACGACCTCGCCGGCGCGGGTGCCGCGGGGGCCGAGCGCCCAGCCGGTGAACACCGATCCGTCCTCGAGGGCGAGCTTGGCGATCATCGCCGACCTCCTTCCGCCAGGTAGTCCTGAAGCGCCGCCACCTGCATCCGTCCGGAGCGCAGGGCGCGGATCGCGCCGACGGCGGCGCGGGCGCCCTCGAGCGTGGTGATGAGGGGAATGCCGAGCTGGATCGAAGCGACCCGCCAGCGGCCCTCCTCGGTAGCGCTGCCGGTGTGGATCGGCGTGTTGATCAGGAGGTCGAGCTGACGGTTGCGGATCAGGTCGAGCAGGAACGGCGCGTCCTGTCCGTGGTGTTTCGACACGAGGATGGCGGGGACGCCGTGCTCCGCGAGCACCTGCCGGGTTTTGACCGTCGAGTAGATCTCGAAGCCGAGCTCGTGCAATTCGCGGGCGATCGACACCACGCGGGGTTTGTCGGCGTCGCAGACGCTCACCAGCACGCGCCCGGCGGTCGGGAGCCGGATGCCTGCGGCCAGGAGTCCCTTGGCAAAGGCCAGCGGGTAGGACTCGTCGAGGCCCATGACCTCGCCGGTGCTGCGCATCTCGGGGCCGAGGACGAAGTCGATGCTGCGCAGCTTCTTGAAGGGAAAGACCGGGACCTTGACGGCGGTGTGCCGGTAGGTCCGCACGTCGCGCAGGCCCTGGCCGGCGAGGGCCTCGTCCAGCGACTGGCCGAGCATGACCTTGGTGGCCAGCTTGGCCCACGGCACGCCGGTGGCTTTGCTGACGAAGGGGATCGTGCGGCTGGCGCGCGGGTTGACCTCGATGAGGTACACGACCCGGCCCTGAATGGCGAACTGGACGTTCATCAGGCCGCACACGCCGAGGCGCCGGGCCAGCAGCTTCACCTGGTACTTGATCTCGTCGACCAGCGCGGGCGAGAGCGAGTAGGGCGGCAGCACGCACGAGCTGTCACCGCTGTGGATGCCCGCCTCCTCGATGTGCTCCATGATGCCGCAGATGTCGCAGCGACCCGCGGCCGGATCGCGGCCGGGGAAGCCGTAGTCGCTGATCGCATCCACGTCGACCTCGATCGCGTCCAGGAGGAATTTCTCGATCAGGATCGGGTGCTGGCGGCTGATCGGGGTCTCGCGGTCGGTGGCGTGCAGCGCCCCGTCGATGTACCGCACCAGGTCGGCGGTGTTGTTGCAGACCTGCATGCCGCGGCCGCCGAGGACGTACGACGGGCGTACGAGGATCGGGTAGCCGAGCTTTTCGGCGACCTCGGCCGCCTCGGCCCGGGAGTAGGCGACGCCGTTGGGCGGCTGGCGGAGGCCCAGCTCGCGGACGACGTGCTGAAATCGCTCGCGGTCCTCGGCCAGGTGGATGCTGTTCGGGCTGGTGCCGAGGATCGGCACGCCGGCCTCGTGGAGGCCGGCGGCGAGGTTGAGTGGGGTCTGGCCGCCGAACTGGACGATCAGCCCCTTCACCAGGCCCGGCCCGGGATGGCGGCCGTTGCCGTTGCCGGCGGGACCGAACGGCCGGTTGTTGACGCGCTCGCAGATGGTGAGCACGTCCTCGTGCGTGAGCGGCTCGAAGAAGAGCAGGTCGGAGACGTCGTAGTCGGTGCTGACGGTCTCCGGGTTGGAGTTGATCATCACCGTTTCGTAGCCCATCTCGCGGGCGGCCATGGCCGCGTGGACGCAGCAGTAGTCGAACTCGAGGCCCTGACCGATGCGGTTCGGTCCGCCGCCCAGAATGACGACCTTGGGGCGGTCGCTGACGCGGAGCTCGTCGTCGTGCGTCTCGACCAGGACGTGCTCGTCATCCAGCACGCGGTAGCGGTAGGGGGCGGCCACGCCGAGGCGGCGGACGGCTTCGCCGAGGGCGGTCTGGCCGCGGGACTCGTGGTGGCGGCGCAGTTCGGCCACGGCGGCGGGACTGCGGACGACCTGGGCGAGGGGGCGCTCGTGCGTGCTGTAGTAGTAGGGCGTGCAGGCCTCGAATTCGGCGGCGCAGGTGTCGACGAGCTTGAACTTGGGGCGGTCGAGCTGGGTCTTGATCCGCTGGAGGGTGGGGGCGTCGATGCGCCAGACGTGCCGGAGCTGGACGTCGCTATAGCCCCAGGCCTTGGCCTGCTGAAAGACCTCGATCAGCTCGGGCGTGATCCGCAGGGCGGTGCCGTTGCCGACGGGCGTCCGCAGCAGGCGGTCCTCGAAAGCGACCAGCTCGGCGAGCTGGTCGAGGAACCAGGGGTCGATGTGCGACAGCGCGTGGATACGCTCGACGGACCAGCCAAGCTTGAGCGCGTAGCGGATGTAATAGAGGCGGCCCTGACAGGGGGTGGAGATCTTCGCGGCCAGCACCGCCTCGGGGATCGGCCAGGCCCGCACGGCGCCCTCCTGGGTGTCGGCCGGGGCCTCGCCCAGGGCTGCACCGCCGAAGACCGGGACGGGACGCTGGGACTCCTGCCCGAAGGTGTCGATCCAGACGGCGCCGCCGTCGTCGCCGAAGTCCTCCTGCTGCTGCGCGTCGAACCACTTGTCGCCGGGATGCAGCCCGTAGCCCGGGCGCTTGATCTCCATCGACCGGATGCACTTCTGGAGGGCTTCCTTGAACGTGCGGCCGATCGCCATGGCCTCGCCGACCGACTTCATGGACGTCATGAGCGTCTCGTCGGCCTCCGGGAACTTCTCGAAGGCGAAGCGCGGCATCTTGACGACGCAGTAGTCAATGGCGGGCTCGAAGCACGCCGCCGTGACACGGGTGATGTCGTTGCGCAGCTCGGCCAGCGAGTAGCCGATGGCCAGCTTGGTGGCGATCTTGGCGATCGGGAAGCCCGTGGCCTTGGACGCCAGCGCCGACGAGCGCGAGACGCGCGGGTTCATCTCGATCGCCACCATCTGCCCGGTGCGCGGGTGCACGGCGAACTGGATGTTGGCCCCGCCGGTGTCCACGCCCACCGCCCGCATGATGGCGATGGCCGCGTCCCGCATGCGCTGGTATTCCTTGTCGCTGAGAGTCAGCGCGGGCGCGACGGTGATCGAATCCCCCGTGTGGACGCCCATCGGGTCGATGTTCTCGATCGGGCAGACGACGACCACGTTGTCGCGGGCGTCGCGCATCATCTCCAGCTCGAACTCCTTCCAGCCGCTCAGGTCCTCCTCGATCAGGACCTGAGAAATCCGCGACTGCGCGAGGCCGTCGCGGACGAGGTACTCGAACTCGGCCGGGGTGCGGGCCAGCCCGCCGCCCGTCCCGCCCAGGGTGTAGGCCGGCCGGATGCAGGCGGGGAGCCGGACGGATTCCAGCACCTGCCACGCTTCCTCCAGGCAATGCGCGACGCCGGAGCGCGGCACGTCGACGCCGACGCCGGCCACCGTTCGCTTGAAGAGCTCCCGGTCTTCGGCGCGGCGGATGGTCTCCACGTTCGCGCCGATCAGGCGCACACCGTGCCGGTGCAGAATGCCGGCCTCGGCCGCGGCGACGGCGCAGTTGAGGCCCGTCTGGCCGCCGAGGGTGGGGAGCAGCGAGTCCACCGGGGTGCCGCGCGCCGCCTCCCGCGCGAGGATTTCGTCGACGATCTCGGGCGTGATCGGCTCGAGGTAGGTGCGGTCGGCCAGCTCCGGGTCGGTCATAATCGTGGCGGGATTGCTGTTGAGCAGGACGACCTGGATGCCCTCCTCGCGCAGCGCGCGGCACGCCTGGGTGCCCGAATAGTCGAACTCGCAGGCCTGGCCGATCACGATCGGTCCGCTGCCGATGATCAACACCCGTCGGATGTTCGGTGACTTGGGCATTCTCGCTCGCCTGATTCGCGTCCGTCGCCGGGCGCCGGCCGGGCCGCCGCGGCGTCGGGCGGGGATTCTAATGAAAACCTCTCACGGCGCGCCCGCGTCCCGCGCTCCGCGGGCAGAACGTTTCACGCCGGGCCCGCCTCCGGTGCGGCCCGCGAGGGCAGCAGGGACGCCTCGGCGGCGGTCACGCGGCGGCGCTCCGCCGCGGTGCGCTCCGCCAGCGCGTGGATCTCCGCGCGAACCGCCGCCAGGTCTGCCGGCGGCAGCCGACCGGCCGTCGCGCGCCAGTCCGCCAACGCGTTTTCGTACTCCGCCTCGAACTGCCCGCCGGCCAGCAGGGCCGCGATCCGCTGATACGCCGCGCGGAACGGCACGCCGCGTTGCACCAGCTCCAGCGCCGCGTGCGTGGCGTAAAGCTCCGGCCGCAGCGCCGCCGCCAGACGCTGCGGGTGGATCGCGAATTCCCGAATGACGGCCGTTGCGACGGTTACCAGTTCGTGAATCTCCAGGGCGGCGCGGATGGTCGGCTCCTTGGTGAGCTGGAGGTCGCGCGCGTAGCCGGACGGCAAACGGGCCTGCAAGCCGTCCAGCTCGGCCGCCCGACTGCGCAGCCGCGCGGCCCGGGCCCGCATGAGCTCGAGCACGTCGGGGTTGAGTTTTTGCGGCATGAGCGAGGATCCGGTGGTGTGGGCCGGAGCCAGCGTGAAGAAGCCGAATTCGGCGGTCGAGAACAGGAGCAGGTCGCTGGCGAAGCGGTCGAGCAGGCCGGCTGTGTCGGCGACGACCCGCACGAAGGCGGTCTCGAGCCGGCCGCGGCTGTTCTGCACGTCGATCGGGTTGCGTTGCACGCGGGAGAAGCCCAGCAGCGCGGCGGTGTAGGGCCGGTCCAGCGGCAGTGGTACGCCGTAGCCGGCGCCGGTGCCGAGCGGGCAGGCGTCCAGCCGGTGCAGCACGGTGAGGGCGGCATGCCACTGCTCGAGGGCGGCCTCGGCCACCGCGTGCAGCCAGAGGCCGACGCTGGACGGCATCGCGGGCTGCATGTGCGTGTAACCCGGCATCGGGGTGCGACCGTCCCGGTCGATGCGCTCCAGAGTCGCGGCCAGCAGCGCTGCGAGATCGTCGCAGAGGGCCAGCGTGTGGTGCCGCAGGAACAACCGGACGGCGGTGGCGACCTGATCGTTCCGCGAACGGCCGGTGTGGATGCGTGCGCCGGCGTCGCCGCAGCGGCGGGTCAGCTCCGTCTCGAGGGCGGTGTGCACGTCCTCCAGCTCCAGGGGGATCGTGAACCGACCCGCGCGGTCCTCGGCGTCGATGTCGGCCAGCGCCGCCAGCACGCCGTCGCAATCGGCCGCGCTGAGGAGTCCGGCGCGGGCCAGCGTGAGGGCGTGCGCGGCAGAGCCGAGGCAGTCCCAGTGCACGAGGTAGCGATCCCACAGCGGGTCGTCGCCCACCGTGAAGCGGTGGACGCGATCGTCGACGGGGATACCTTTGTCCCAGAGGCGCTGCGGCGTCGTCATGGCCGGGCCTCCGCCGCCGGGTGGTGCGCGGCGGCGTGGTCCTGCGCCGCGGCCTGTTCCGCATAGCCGTCGAAGTAGGCGCGGGCGATGCGCTCGTACGCGTCCGCGCCCGCAGCCAGTTCGCTTTCGAGCACGTATTCGTCCGGCGCGTGCGAGCGGACAGACTGTCCGGGCCCGATCTTCACCGCCGGCACCCCCGTGAGGAACACCATGTCGCTCATGGCGGGGCTGCCCGCCGGTGCGGCACCGGCCAGCGCGCGGCGGACGGCCTGCACGATCGGCGCGTCGGCCGGGGTCTCCACGGGCCCGAGGCGGGCGCTGTGGATCGTCAGCTCGCTGCGCAGGGCGGCCTGCAACCGCGCGAAGAGCGCCGCGTGGGATTCGCTCGGCGTCGTGCGAATGTCCAGGGTGAACTCGCAGGCGTCCGGAATGACATTGTTCGCCAGGCCGCCTTCGATACGTGTCACGTGGGCGTGACAGCGGCCCAGCAGGGGGTGCGGCGGACCCCAGTCGAAGTTCCGCAGGGCGAGGAGGTCGTGGGCGGCCGTGAGAATCGCGTTTTCGGCCGCGTCGGGCGGCGTGTTCGCGGGGTGCGCCGTGCGTCCGCGCGCCCGGCCCCGGACGACGAGCAGCCCGCGCTGGGCCGTCATGGGCACCAGGCCGGTTGGCTCGCCCACCAGCGCGGCGTCGAGCGGCTGGAGCTGCGGGAGCACGTCGCCCAGGCCCCGGCCGCTGATCTCCTCCTGGGCGGTCAGCGCCAGCACGAGCGTGCCGCCCAGCGGGCGGCCGGCGCGCAGGCCGGCGCTGAGCCGCAGGAACGCCTCGAGCATGGCGACCACGCAGCCCTTCGCGTCGTTGGCGCCGAGCCCGCTCACGCGTCCGTCGCGGCAGCGCGGCTGCCAGGGGTCGTGCGACCAGCCGTGCCCCGGCGGGACGGTGTCCAGGTGGGAGTTGAACAGCAGGCGTGGCCGGGCCCGGTCCCCGATCGTGCTCCAGAGGTTGTGCCCCTCGCGGTGCACCGGCAGCCCGGCCGACGCGAGGTCGGACGCGATGGCGTCCGCGAGCGGGCCCTCCGCGCGGGAGATGCTCGGAAGGGCGACATACCGGGCGAGACGGTCGATCACGGCGTGACACCCTCCGCACCGGGGACGGACTTGGCTCCGTTCCGCTGCGCGACCAGAAGCGTGCCGCAGCCCTCGTTCGTGAAGACCTCGCCCAGCAGCGTGTCGCGCGCGAGCCCGTTGATGATGTGAACGCGCGGCACGCGGCCCCGCAGGGCCTCGGCACAAGCGGCCAACTTGGGGAGCATCCCGCCGGAGACCGCGCCGGAGCGGACGAGCGCGTCCAGCTCGGCGAGGTCCAGGTACGGGATCAACGTGCGGGGGTCGTCGGGATCGCGCAGGACGCCGTCCACGGTGGTGACCAGGAAGTATTTGGCGGCTTCAATCGCGATCGCGACCCGCGTGGCGACCGTGTCGGCGTTCACGTTGTAGATCCGCCCGGCGCTGTCGGCCGCCAGCGAGCAGATCACCGGCACGCACTCGCCGGCCAGCAGGTGCCGCAGGACATCGACCCTGACCGACACGACGTCGCCGACGTGGCCGAAGTCGATTTCGCGCGTCTCGCCGGTGGCCGGGTCGCAGACGGTCTGACGCGGCCGTTTGGCGACCGTGATCAGCCCGCCGTCGATGCCGCTCAGGCCCAGGGCGGGGACGCCCGCCGCGCGAAACGCCGCGACGAGATTGGTGTTCACCGTGCCGGCGAAGGCCATCTTCACGACCTCGAGCGTCGCGTCGTCGGTGACCCGGCGGCCGGCGAAGACCTCGCGCCGCAGCCCGAGCCGGGCGCCGAGGGCGTCAGCCTGCGGGCCGCCGCCGTGCACAACCACGAGCTTGATGCCGAGCTGGTGCAGCAGGGTGAGCTGCTCGACCAGGTGATCGAGCACGATCCCCGGCTCGCAGAGCTGCCCGCCCAGCTTGACGACAAAGACGCGCCCCTTGTACGCGCGAATGTACGGAATCGCCGTTCGCAGGGCGTTCAGACTGGCTTGCAACTGCACGCGCGGACCTCCCTCGGCGACATCATTCGACCGCCGCACATTCCCTTCGATCACGAGCCGTCCCGCGACCGCTCGCGGCCGCATTCCGGCAGCAGCCGCGCCAGGATCGCGGCCTGCGCCCACAGCCGGTTCTCCGCCTGGTCCACCACGATGCACCGCGGGTCGTCGAGCGCCTCGTCGGCGATGACCACGTTCCGCCGCACCGGCAGGCAGTGCATCAGCAGGGTGTGCGGCCCCAGGTGCCGACGGCGGACCTGCCAGTCGGCGTGCGCCCGGAAACTCTCGGCCTGCGCGTCCGGCCGGTCGTAGAGCGCCGGGCTGCCCCAGCTCTTGACGTACAGCACGTCCGCGCCGGCACAGGCGGCGGCCTGATCGTGCGTGACGGTCAGCTCCGTCCCCGCCGCGTCGCACCAGGTGCGGGCCTGAGCCAGGATCCGCGGGTTGAGGTCGTAACCCGGGGGGTGCGCGACGGTCACATGCATGCCGGCGGCGGCGGCCGCGAGCACGGCGGAGTGCGGCACGGCCATGGGCAGTCCCCTGACCTGGGGCGCCCACGAGAGCGTGAACCGGCGGCCCCGGGCGCCGCCCAGCTTCTCCACGACGGTCAACCAGTCGGCCAGGCCCTGGCAGGGGTGCTCGCTCGCCGACTCCATGTTGAGCACGGGGACGGTGGCGAAGCGACCAAAGGCCCGGATCACCGGGTCGGCGGCGTCCTCGGCGGCATCTTTCAGGGCGGCGAAGGTGCGCACGGCCAGCGCGTCGCCGTAGCGCGACAGCACCGGCGCGGCTTCGCGGATGTGCTCGGCGCAATCGCCGTTCATGACGACGCCGTCGCGGTGCTCGAGCTTCCAGGTGTTGCCGCCCACGTCGAGGCAGATCGAGTGTCCGCCGTGCCGCAGCATCGCGGCCTCGAACGAGGTGCGCGTCCGCAGCGACGGGTTGAAGAAGACGAGCGTCAGGATCCGGTCCCGCAGCCGCGCCGCTTCCGGGGCGCGCCCCGCCTTGATGCGGCGTGCCGAGTCGATCAGTTCCGCGAGCTCGGTCGGCGTCCAGTCGAGCATGCTGATCCAGTGTCGCATCGGTGCTCCTTCCCGGGCGCCTCACACCGGCCGGAATGACGGTGCCCACAGGCCGGTCGTTTCCTCCAGCCCGCACATGAGGTTCATGTTCTGGAGGGCGGTGCCGGCCATGCCTTTCACGAGATTGTCCAAGGCGGCCATCACGACGACCTGCCGTCCGCGCACGGCCACCGCGACATCGCAGAAGTTCGATCCGACGACGTTCTGAAGTGTGGGCGAGTCCTCGACCAGGCGGACGAACGGACTGGCGGCATAAAAGGCGCGGAACGCCGCCGCCGGGTCGAGCGCGGAATCGCCCGGAGGCAGCGTGGCGTGCAGGGTCGCGAAGACCCCCCGGGCCGCGTCGAGGCTGTGGGCCACGAAGCTGACCTGCACCCGCGCGCCGTGCGGGTCGCCCAGCGCCTGAAGGACCTCCGGCTCGTGCTGGTGCGCAAGCGGCTTGTACGCCCGGAAGTCGGCGTGTCGCGTCGGGTGGTGGGTCGTTTCTTTGAGCTCGCGGCCGGAGCCGGAGGAGCCGGTCTTCGCGTCGATGGCCAGCGGTCCGCGGAAGTGTGCGGTGACGAGCGGCGCGGCGGCCAGGATCGCCGCTGTGGCCAGACAGCCCGGGTTCGCCACGCAGCGGGCCGCACGGATGCGGTCCCGGTGAAGCTCGGGCAGGCCGTACACGAACTCCCGCCGTCGGTCCGGCAGAAACGGCGAGTGCGGGTAGTGGCGCGCGTGCAGGTCGGCCTCCGCGAGCCGGAAATCGCCGGACAGGTCGATTACGCGGAGGCGCTCGCGGCGCCGATGAGTCCCAGCCGCGCGGAGCAGCCCGTCGAGCGTCGGACCGCTGGCGCCGTGCGGCAGGGCGGAGAAGACCACGCCGCAGTCGGCGGCCAGCAACGCGTCCAGGTCGAGCGCCTCCGCGAGCCGCAGGTCGTAGAAGCCGCGCAGATGCGGGTGCACCTGCGCGACGGGCCGGCCGACCTGCGACGTCGTCGTGAGGCTCACGACCTCCGCCGCTGGGTGCTGGGTCAGCAGGCGCAGAAGCTCGCCGGCGCCGTAGCCGCTGGCGCCCAGAATGCCGATGCGAATCGGGCGACTCATGCGCGCTGTTCCGCCGAGCGGGCGAGGATCCGCCCGGCCACGAACTCACCGAGCTCGTCCCCGTGCGTGCGGGCGTTGAGGGCTGTCAGGCCGAGCTGCTCGCGGACGAAGCGCGTGCCCACGGCGTTGTCGGTCGTCGGGCCGGTGATCACGTCCAGCTTCAGGCCGAACCGGTCGCGCAGGAGCTGCACCGCGCCCCACGCGCCGACCGGGTCGTTGGCGCACAGGACGAGGACCGTCGCCCGGCTGCTGAGCTCGGGGTCGCTTAGGATCTCCGCCACGCCGTATTCGCCGAGCAGGCCGTCACCCAGCTCGGCGACGATCACCTCGGCACCGGCCTGGGCCAGGTGGTGCAGCAGCGTCCGGGCGACGCGCACCGCCGTCGCGCGCGTGGTCGAAACGATGCCGGCGTCGGTGAAGGACACCGCCCACCGCGCGCCGTAGTCGCGCATGTGGAGCGTGTCCCGCCGCAGCGCGACGCCGGTCAGCTTGCAGGCGCCGACGGCCAGCCCGCGCTTGGCGAGCTGCCGCACGAGCCGGCACGCGGCCGAGGTCTTCCCGCTGCTCATGCACGTGCCGGCCACGTACACCACCGGCACGGCGGGCAGGGGCCCCTCCGGGGCCGTGACGGCGTTCATGCCGATGTGGGCGGGGACGCCGGCGCGGTCCTCGAACTCGGGGAACACCAGCACGCCGCCCAGGACCTCGACGTCGAAGGGCTGCCCGACGTCCGGGTTGTGCGAGGTGCAGCGGCCGATGACGCCGCCGAGGTTCAGGAGCTGGAGCGTGTCGCCGACGCGGATGGTGTCGGGCACGTAGCCGGAGTAGCCGTGGAGGGCGTTCCGCTGGCCGAGCACGCCGGCAATGAGGTCGCCGTCGTGCACGGTCACCATGCGTCCATGGATGTCCTCGAGCTGGTTGTAGACCGTTTTCTCGCCGTGTACGCGGCCGGCGATGATGTAGCCCTCGGCGGCGACGACGTCGGGGGTAAGCCGGGCGTCGCGGCGCAGCGGCACGTTGGCGGTCGCCGAAGCGATCTTGTCGAGCCAGAGTCGCACGTTCACTCTCCCGCCGCCGCGGCGGCCCGGGCGTAAAGCTCGTCGGCCAGGCCGTAGATCCGGGCGAAGGCGGCCGCCTCGGCGCCGGTCCACAGCGCGCTGGTTTCGCCGTATCGCGAGTGCGCGCCCAGCCGCGAGTGCGGGCTGGTCGCGCCCAGCACCGTGGCTTGCCCCTGGAACAGGCGCACAGTCACCTCGCCGCTGACGAGCCGCTGCGAGGACGCCAGAAACGCCTCGATGTCACGCATCAGCGGATCGAAGAAGCGGGCCTCGTGCAGAAACGCGCCGTACAGGTCGCCGAGCGTGCGCTTCCACAGAAGCTGGTGCCGCGAGAGCACCAGTTTCTCGAGCTCGCGGTGCGCGGCGATGAGCGTCACGGCCGCGGGCGCCTCGAATGCCACGCGTCCCTTGATGCCGAGGATCGTGTCGCCCACGTGCACGCCCCGGCCGACGCCGTGCCGCGCGGCGCGCGCGTTGAGGGTTTCGATCAGCGTGACCGGGTCCAGCGTGTGTCCGTCCAGCCCGGTCGGGACCCCGCGCTCGAAGCGGAGGGTGAGGTCCTCCGGCACGGCCGGGCGCCGTTCGGGGGGCGGCGTGAGCACCCACGCCGACTCCGGCAGGACGCCGTCGCTGCGGTGCGTCTCGGCGCCGCCGATCGTCGTGCCCCACAGACCGCGGTTGACGGAATAGACGGCCGTGGCGGGCGGCAGGTGGACGCCGCGGGCGGCGAGGAAGGCGGCCTCGGCCGCCCGGGTCAGCGTCTGCTCGCGGATGGGCGTGAGGATTTCGAGGCCGGGCGCGAAGATGCGGAAGCCGACATCGAACCGGACCTGGTCGTTGCCGGCGGCGGTGGAGCCGTGGGCCAGGGCCGTCGCTCCAATCGCGATCGCGTGCCGGGCGCAGCACTTGGCCTGCACGATGCGCTCGGCGGAGACGCTCAGCGGGTAGACGTCGCCGCGCAGGGCGTTGGCGAAGATCAGGTAGCGCAGGTAGTCGTCGAACAGTTCGCGGCGGGCGTCGAGCACGTGATGCGCCGCCACGCCGAGGTCGCGGGCGCGGGTCTCGATGGCCTGCAACTCGTCGGCGTCGAAGCCGCCGGTCTGCACCGTGCAGGTGTGGACCGTCCAGCCCTGCTCGCGCAGCCACACCACGCAGTACGTCGTATCCAGTCCGCCGGAGAAGGCCACCAGGACGGTCCGAGGCATCTTGCGCGCTCCTTGCCGGGGGCGGCCGGCGGCCGGCCGCCGGGGGCTCATCCGGCCGCGGCCAGGCGCCGGAGCAGGGCCGCGGCGCGGCCCTGGGCACTGCGACTGCGGACGGCCACGAAGATGGTGTCGTCCCCGGCGATGGTGCCGACGATGTCGGGGCACTGCCGGCGGTCCAGCTCGACGGCGACGGTGCTGGCGGCGCCGACGCGCGTGCGGACGACGATCAGCGTGGCGCCCACCGGCTCGACCGCGGTGATGAGCCTGGAAAGGGGGTCCACGGCGGGCGGAGCGGCGCGCCCGGCGCCCAGTCGCGGCAGCGCGCGGTAGACGCCGTCGACCTTGACGAGGCCGAGGTCGCGCAGGTCACGGCTGACCGACGCCTGGGTCGCGGCGAACCCGAGCCGCCGCAGCGCGCGGACCAACTGCTTCTGGTTGGCCACGGCGTGCCGGCGGACGAGCCGCAGCAGGGCCGCCTGACGATGCTGTTTCTCACGCACAGTCCGCTCCGAAAGAATAAAACACCGGTAGTGTAACTTTATTCAGCCCGCCGTCAAGCGGCGCCGGGCACGCCGCCGGGGGGGCGCGCCCGGCGGCGGTGCGGACCGCGCCGCGCCGCCGCGGCCGGGGGCCGCCCGTCCGCTGGCCCCGACGCCGCGCGCAGCGCGTCACTGCGGCAGCTCGAACTCGGCCACGATCGGCAGATGGTCGCTGGCGAGCCGGGCGATCGGCAGGCGACTGCGCAGCACGTGCAGCAGGCGCAGCGGACCCCGGAAGAAGATCCGATCGAGGCTGCCGGTCGGCGCGAAGCTGGGGTAGGTCGGAATGGCCCGGGGCCGCCCGCTCCGCTGGAGGGTCGCGCACGCGAACCCGGCCGGCGCGAAGAAATGCCGCCCGAGCGTGCCCCGCCAGTCGTTCATGTCGCCGGCCACGAGGCAGGGATCCGTCGGGGTCAGCCGACGCAGGTCGTCGGCCGCGAACAGGCGCGTCATCTGTTGGCGGCGCACCCGCGCGGTCAGACTGAGGTGGACATTGAACACGTCCAGCCGGAGGCGCGCGCCGCGGTCGGAGAGCTCGAGCCGCGTATGCTGCGCGCCACGCGGTTTGGCGCGCCCGATGGTCAGATCGATGTTCCGCTGGCGACTGATGGGATAACGCGACAGGGTCGCGTTCCCGTAACGGCCGGTCTTGAGATACACGTTGAGGCCGAGGGCGTGATGGTCGTAACCGAGTTGTCGTGCCAGCCAGGCGGCGAGGTTCAGCAGCCGGGACCGCGGCGCCCCGCAGTCGACTTCCTGAAGCAGCGCGAGGTCGGCGTCGTGGTGGCGTAAAATCTCAACGATCCGGTCCGGAGCGAACTTCCGGTCGAGTCCAATCGCATGGTGAATGTTGTAAGTCAAAACACGCAGTCGCATCCGCGATCATCGTACTAGGCGGCGGCGGGCGGCGTGAGGACGCCGGTTGCGGTCGGAGAGGCTCGTACGTCCGCCCTGCCCAAGCTTTTCGGGATCACACGCGAGCGGACGCCAGTTGCGGAGTCCTGGAGGGCAGAAGGCGCCGAGCTCGGCCGTGCGCCGCACAAGGCGGATGACAGGCCTGCGCTTGAGCGCGTCGCAGCCCGGAAGGCATGGCAACCCCGGCGGCTGCTCGAGATCCACAGCCGCCACAGGTTACGACGCGGAGAGGGGGGGATTCGAACCCCCGGTACGGTTGCCCGCACACCGGTTTTCGAAACCGGCCCGTTCAGCCACTCCGGCACCTCTCCGAAACCGCGCGCACGATGCAGCGCCGTGGGTTCGTGTCACACGGCGGCTCGTGCGGCCGCTCAGGACTCCGCGCCGTCGTCGTCAGCACGATTCGCGGAGTCGTGAGAATGTATCAGAAGCCGGAGTGGGCGTCTACCACGCGGCCCGCGGGGCGGCCGGTGGCGCTTGCGGCCGCCGCGCTTCGGACGAGTGGCGGTCGCGCCGACCGCGGCGCCGCGGACAGGCCCGCTGAGCGGTCGTTCGCCCGTTGCACTGCCGCGCGGGACATCGGCTCGCGAGAATCACTCGGCACACCGGACGCTCCAGCCGTCCAGTTGCCGGCGACAAAGGACGGCGTGCAGGCCAGCCGGTCGCGCCGGGCACACCTGTTGCAGAAACTGCGTTTCCGTGAAGGCGTCCGTGTATTCAATCGCGAGGACCGGTTTCCCGGAGCGCAGGAAGGGTTCCCAGAGGTTGCACCAGCCGCCGGCGAAGCACGACTCGCTCACGGCGAAGTCGAAGAAGGGCTCCAGATCGGCCGCTTGCTCTGGGTTGTTTTTCAAGCCGACGGCGAGGCCGCGGCGGTGCGCCTCCTGAGCCAGCCAGCGATTGAACGCCAGTTGGTCCGCCGGGGTCAACGGAAAGCCGGTCGGGTTCGTGTAGCCGTCCACGTTGTCGGGATCGACGCCGTCGAACCCCTTTTGCACAGCGAGGTCCAGCCGCGCGCCGAGGATTGGCGCTAAGGCGCTGATTGCCCGAATGTCCAGCCAGCGCTCACCGGCCCAGCCCTCGTACTCGGCTCCCAGCACCGCCGGGGGGTACGACGCGGCGTCCGGCCGCCACTCCTCCCAGCTTCCCGCGGAGAAGTAGGCGACGACGCGCGCGCCGGACTGCCGCAGCAAGCTGACGGTCTCCGCTGGTGTGTCGAAGAGGTCGAGGACGTAGACCTGCACGCCCGGACGCGGTGCCGTGACCGGTTCTTGCAGTTGGTACAGCCACACACCCTCACCCCTCGGTTGCCAACGGTTGGAGGGCAGATCCGGACGCGGGCTACAGCCGGCCACGAAGGCGGCGAACGTGAACCCGATGAGGACCACGCGACTTCGCATCATGACTGTTTCCAAAAGGGTCTGGCTGCCTGCTGGTCGGAGACGCGTCTACGCGTTCCTGCCAAGCGGGATCTTACCAGCGTGACGGGCCTGGAGTCGTGGACTGCGGCCGGCCGCGCGCCGCCCCAGGCGATCGAAGCCGACGATCCGCGGACGGTCGAGCGTGGCACGGAAGCACATCCCACTCGTGGAGTCCCCGGTTCCGTTTCAGGGCGTGCGGCTCAAAAACGGTGTCGCAACGCAGCCCCCCACGGCGGTTCGGATTGGAACCGCGTTTGGGTGGCTGGCACGTCGGCCGATACACGCTGCGGGCCGCCGCGCCGACCATTAGAGGTATCGGCGTTTGCGCCCGCCGATCTTAGACCCGGCAGCGAATTTTCCAGCGGGGTGGGTGGCCGGGTGCCGGCGAAGATGTCGCCACTTGACTCGCCGGCCGGTTCGTCGCGCAGCGCCGCGGGCTCGCTGTCCGACGTGCTGCTCGGGGCGCCCTTCGAAGAGGCCGCGGAGCAGTCCAAAAATGCGTCCTCGGCGACCAGAGGCGGATAGGCCGGCAGCCAATCGCGATGTGCCGCGGAACGCCGCGCCTCAGGGCGGCGTGCCCGCACGCTGGGCTGGGGACCCGCGCCGCGACCGCTCTGGGCTCACGAAATGCGACGGGGAGCGGTCGGGGCGCCCGTCAATCCGGCGGTTACGGGATTCGCAGGCGGCGCGGCCGGGCGAAGCGGAGGGCCGCGTGAGCGGAGCGCGCACTCCGCCCAGCCGCGCCATCGGTCGGCTTAGCGGCGACGCCGGGCTAACGGGATCGTCAGCCCGAGCAGGGCGAGCGCGGCCGGCTCGGGGATCAGGACGAACGCCCGCGTCAAGCCCTGGAATGTGCCCCAGCCGGTGATCCAGCCGTGGTCGTTGATGCCCTCGGCCGAGCGGAGCTCCCAGCCGGAGTTGGCCGGCAGGAGGTCGTTGAGGTCCGTCATCACGCCGTTATGCCACAGGAAGGCGCGCTGCGGCAAGCCGCTGATATTGGTCACGAAGCCGACGATCTGGCCGGCGTCGTTGACGTCGAGGGCCTCCGAGAACGTGCGCCCCAGCGTGCCGAGCTCTTGAATGGTCGGCGTCGGGCCGCTGAGGTCCCACCGCACGGCCCGGCGGATCGAGGTGCCGCCGGGGGTGGTGCCGGCCACGGCCACGCCGACGGCCGCGTTGGCATCGTTGATGGCGATGGCTTCGCTGAACGAGTTCGGCAGCAGCGAGCCCAGGTTGATCAGGGCGTTGCCACGCCACAACGTGGCCTGCGAAACGACGGTGGGGGAGCTCTGCACGCGGGAGAACCCGACGATATCGCCGGCCTCGTTGATTCCCCAGGCGCGGCCGAAGGTATTCGTCTGGCCGTCGAGTGAGCCCAGATCCGACGCGATGCCGTTGACCCAGCGGGTCGGGCGGGCGGCCTGGCCGTTGCTGGAAATCCCAACGATCACGCCGGCATTGTTGATGTCATGCGCGACGCCGCCGCGATTTCCGGCGATGTTTAGCAGTTCGGTCAGGCCGTTGACCGGATCCCAGCGGAAGGCGCGCGAGTTGTTGTTGTCGCTCTCCCCGACGATGACGCCGGCGTCGTTGATCGCGTAACCGCGGCTGAAGTTGTTGCTGCCGGGCAGTACCCCGATGTTCTGGGCGGGTCCCGGGCCGGCCCAGAAGTACGCGTTCAGCGGGAACGAGGCCGCGGACGTCCGCGAGTTGCCCGTAACTGCGCCGCTGTTATTGATGTCCAGCGCGAAATTGTGCGTGCCGCCCGGAATCGTGTCCACCGGGATAATCTGGTATTGCGCCCAACCCGGTGCGGAGGCCAACGCCGCACCCAACAAAGATGCCCAAGTCGTCAAGCGTGTCGCGAAGCGCATCTCTCTCATCCTCCAAAGGAAGACACCGCACGAGGCGGCTACGGGCGCCGCATGCCCAACCGCGCGGCGCATCACGGTTCATCTTGTCGCCCAAAACTGCGCCCCCCGGAGGCAACCGCCGGCACACCGCCGCCGTCGTCCGCTCGAACGGGCGGCTACGGTATCCGGAAAAAGCTCGGCCGCGCGCCTGCGTCGGCCACCCGCGCGGGGCCGAGTGCTCCGGACTCGTCGGGCGGCCCAACCCTCAAGTTCGCCCGTCGCCTCCCCACGACACTCGGTCGCGGCGCGGGCCTTCAGACGACTGCGCGAGGGGCGCATCGGGTCCTGGAGCCGTTGCCGGCCGCTGCGGCGCAGCCGCCGTGCCGGGGAGCACCGCAACGTATCGAGCGCTCGCATCGTTCTCTCTCGGGGCGGGACCGCGTCGCCACGGCCGGTCGTCACGGCCCGAGCGGTCTTTCACCCCAGGTACCTGTCTCTTCCGCGGTCTTCGGCCGCGGTTCGGCGGCTTCCATCCGCCTGAGCCGCCTTGGCAGTATATGCGACCGCATTTGCACATGCAAGTTGGCCGGCGCTCCAAAAACGGGCGACCGCCACGGGTGCACCCGGCCGGCGCCGCGGTGGGTGCTGGCGGCCGGCGGCGATCTCGGCTAGCTTGCGCAGGCCACGCGGCCGGGGCCCGTGCCGACGGACCCGCCGCGGCCGCGAACTTGCGAGCGACTCCGGGCGCGGACAGGAAGATGAAACCACTGCTCGTCATGGCGCCTGCGCCGGCGCGCTGGCCGGCGCTGGCGGATCTGTATCGGCACAAGGGGCAGCCCTGGCTGGCCGACATTGAGGCCCGGGTCAGCCGCGGGGTGCTCGGGGCTCAGGACGCCTTCGCCGTCATCCCGGACGGCGGGCACGTGCTGGCCGGGGCGGCGCTCAGCAAGCGCGGACCGATCGGCGTGCTCGGGCACGTGTATACCCGGCCCGAGCACCGCCGCCGCGGCTTCGCGCGGAAGGTGGTAGAGACGCTCCTGACCTGGTTCGACATGGTGGGTGGGCGCTGGCTCTACCTCGGGACGACGGCGGAAGTTGACGCGTCGCTGTACGCGAAGTTCGGTTTCACGCCGCTGCACCGAGTGGCATGGACGCCGTTCGACCGCATCACCATGCAGCGCGTTCGGCCGGGTACTCCGCCCGACCCGCTGGCGGACGCGACGGGGACGGTGCGGGTGCGCCCGCTGACACGGGCCGATTGGCCGACGATGGTGGCGCTCCTGCAACATCGGCCCGGGCCGGACCCGCGCCTGCCGATCGCGGAAACGGCCGTGAGTGCGGAGCTGTTCACGTTGGATCTGATCGGGCACCAGGAGCGCGGCGCGGCTCAGTTGCGCGGGGCGTTCTTCGGCGACCGGCTGCTGGGGCTGGGAACGCTGGCGACGGAAAGACCCGGCCCGCGGACCTATGCGATGCTGGTCCCGCATCAGGATGCGCCGCCGCCGTTGCGGACGGCCTTGCTCGAGCTGGCGCGCGAGCGGGGGTACGAACAGGTCGACTTTCCCATGGATGCGCTCGTGGGGGCGGGGCCGCTGCCGCCCGGCGGTGAGACGGCGGGCCCGCCCACGCCGGCGGGCGATGCGGTGTCGGCCGCGCCCGCCGGGGCGTCGTCGCCGGAGCCCACGGTTGCGCCGTCAGGCTCGGCGGCGGCCGACTTCAGCATCTGAGCGAAACCATCGCGATACGGCCGGCGGCGCTCAGGGCGTCGTCCGGCGCCGGACCGGATGCCGGCGGGACGCGCCGCACGGCGGCGCCGGAGGGGGCGCGGATGTGCGCGGTCTGCGGCGCGTTGCGCGGCACTGCGCCACGCGCGGCCGGGTGCGCGGGTACCGGGCAATAACAGAGCCGGCGTCCACGCGGACGCCGGCCTGCCACGGTACGCTCCTCTACCCTCCGGACCGCACCGCTGTCGGCTCCCGGTCTGCATCAGTCGCGGCCCGGGCGACCGCCCGGACCGTTGGCTCCTCACTCGAAGGGTTCAAAACATCGGCGGGCGGGGCAAGCGCGCCGGCCGGAGATCGTCTGATGGAGGCGCGGGCGGCGGCGCGCCGTGCGCCGCGGGCGATTTTTTCGTAACCGCGTTGTCGCAAAGCGCGCGCTCGCTATAATCCGCCCCTTCTCGGCGGCGTTGTCGAGTTGGGTACCCGGTCGCAGGATCCGGGGCACGGGTTTTCGGGCGCGCAAGCGCAGCCGCACTGCTTGGAGGGCCGACATGAGCCCGATGGTCCCCTCGCGAGTGTTCTTCACGCGCGGCGTCGGCAAGCATCGCCACAACCTGGAGTCTTTCGAAGCGGCCCTGCGCGACGCCGGCATCGCGCAGTGCAACCTGGTCAAGGTGTCCAGCATCTACCCGCCCGGCTGCAAGATCATCTCGCGGCAGGCCGGGCTGCGCGAGCTGTTGCCGGGGCAGATCACGTTCTGCGTGATGGCCGACGCGCGCACCGACGAGCCGAACCGGCTCGTGTCGGCGGGTATCGGCCTGGCGATCCCCGCCAAGGGCGACCAGTTCGGGTACATTTCCGAGCACCACGGCTTCGGCATGACGGAGAAGAAGTGCGGCGACTTCGTCGAGGACATGGCGGCCAGCATGCTGGCCACGACGCTCGGCATCGAGTTCGACCCGAACCTGGCCTACGACGCGCGGCGCGAGGTGTACAAGATGAGCGGTCAAATCGTGAAGACCCGCAACGTAGTGCAGACCGCCGAGGGCGACAAAGACGGGCTCTGGACAACCGTCGTCGCCGCGGCGGTCTTCCTGTTCGACTAGACGCCGGGGCGTCGGAGCGCGGCGGACGGCAGCCGGACCGACCGTCCGCGGTGCGGGGGTGGCCGGGGGCGGAACCATATCGCGTGCGCGCGGGCCGCGGGGGCGGCCGCGCGAGGAAAGGCGGCTGGGGCGTGACGCAGACCGCGCCGGACAACTTCCTGGGGCTCGACGGCCGCCACGCGGACTACCGCCGAGCGCGCTTTGCGGTGCTGCCGGTGCCGTACGATGCGACGACCAGTTTCGGGGTGGGAGCCCGCGACGGTCCGCGGGCGATCATCACGGCGTCGCAGCAGGTCGAGCTGTACGACGAGTCGCTTGGCCGCGAGAGCTTCGGGGCCGGTGTGGCGACGCTTCCACCGCTGGGAGTGGCGGCCTCCGGGCCCGACGCGATGGTCGCGGCGGTTTACGCCGCGGCGCGGAGGGTGGTGCGGGACGGGAAGTTCCTGATCGGGCTCGGGGGCGAGCACAGCATCACCGCCGGGCTCGTCCGGGCCGTGCGCGAGCGGTACAAGGGACTCAGTGTGCTCCAGATCGACGCGCACGCGGACCTGCGGGCCGAGTACCAGGGCACCCCGTGGAGCCATGCGGCGGTCATGCGGCGGATTCACGATCTGGGGGTGCCCGCGGTCGGCGTCGGCATCCGCAACTACTCCCGGGAAGAAGCGCGGTTCATCCGCAGCGCGGCCAAGCCGATTTTCAGCGCGAGCGCGTGCCGCGGCGGGCGCGCTTGGTTGAGCGACGTGCTGACGCACCTAACGGACGACGTTTACGTCACGGTGGACATCGACGGGTTCGATCCGGCCTACGCGCCGGGCACGGGCACGCCGGAGCCGGGCGGACTGGACTGGTGGCAGGTCACCGATCTGCTGGCCGCCGTCGCGAAGACGCGCCGCCTGGTGGCGGCGGATGTGGTCGAGGTTCGCCCCATTCCACCGAATACGGTCACGGAGTTCCTGGCGGCGAAACTGCTCTATCGGCTGATCGGGCTGGTCTCGCGCTGACCGCCCGTTGCCCGGCGCGTCGCGGGGGTGCGTTCGGCCTACGGCGGGGGCGGCGCGCCGTCGGGGGGCGGAGGCTCGGGCTCTTCGTACCTCTGCGCGGTGAAATCGACGCACCGGGGGCACTTGATCAACAGCGTCCGGGAGTGCTGATCCGGCACCCGGAACAGGCGGCGGTCGGTGGTGATGCGATCCCACTCCGCGTAGGTCACCTCGAACTTCAGGTTGCATCGGGAGCAGACGAACGGGAGGGCGCCGGACGGCGGGGGGTCGTCAGCGCGGCCGCCGAAGAAGCGGTAAACGGCTACCCCCAGCAGCACCAGCGCGACGGTCGCGAGCGCGACATTCTTCTTCACCGGCCGGCCTCGGGTGCGGCGCCGGCGTCGCGCGGCCGGCGGAAGACGGCCACGACATCCTCGATCGGGACGACGAAGAGACGGTTGTCGCCCTCGAAGTCGACGGGGACGGCGTTCCTGGGGTTGAACAGCACCTTGTCGTACTGCGCGACCGGATAATCGGCGTCGCGCTCGATCTGGGCGGAGACGGCCACCACCCGCCCGGTGATGGTGGGGATCTCGATGTTGCCGGGGAGCTGGATTCCTCCCTTGGTGGTTTTTTTGTCCTCATCCTTGCGGATGAGCACTCGCTTGCCGAGCGGCTCGACGATCTCGAACGACGACTGGCTGCTGCGCGCCGGGGTCATGCGGCTCCTCTCGTGGCCGTGCGCCGTTCATCATATACTGCTTGCGGCCCGGTGCATACCGGGCGGCCCCGGCGGAAGAGCGCGGTGGATGCAGCGCGGTTGCGGAGACTGTTGACGGAGGTCGCCAGCGGCACGGTTGGCGTCGACGACGCCCTGGCGCGCCTGGAGACGCTGCCTTACGAGGATCTCGACTTCGCCTGTCTGGATCACCACCGCGCGCTGCGCTGCGGCCTGCCCGAGGTGATCTTCGGTCAGGGCAAGACCCCCGAGCAGATCGAGACGATTTTCGCCCGGCTCGCGGAGCGCGGCGGCAACGTCCTGGCGACGCGCGTCGCGCCGGAGGCCGCCGCGCGGGTCCGCGCGGCCTTTCCGGCGGCCGAATATCACCCGCTGGCCCGGACGCTCAGCCTGCGACGGACGCCCCCGCCGGCGGGGCCGCGCTTCGTCGGCATCGTGTGCGCCGGCACCGGCGACGTGCCGGTGGCGGAGGAGGCGCGGATCACCGCCGAGCTGATGGACCAGCCGACGCGGAAAATCTACGACGTGGGCGTAGCCGGGCTGCACCGCCTGCTGGCCCGCTCGAACGACCTGCGGGCGGCCGGGGTGCTGGTGGTGGTCGCGGGAATGGAGGGCGCGTTGCCGAGCGTGGTGAGCGGGCTCGTGCGGGTGCCGGTGATCGCCGTGCCGACGAGCGTGGGCTACGGGGCGAGCTTTCACGGCCTGGCCGCGCTGCTCGCGATGCTCAACAGTTGCGCCGCCGGCGTGTCGGTCGTGAACATCGACAACGGCTTTGGCGCCGGCTGTCAGGCGGCCCTGATCAACCGCCTCTACGGACTGGACGCCGCGCCGCCGGGCACGTCTTCCGCCGAGCCGGGGTGACCCAACCATGACGACGCCGTCTCCGACCGGTCCTACGCTGGTGAACGACGTGCCCCCGTTGCCACCGCGGTCGCCGAGTCTGCACAAAGGACAGGCCGGCCGGGTCTGCATCATCGCGGGCAGCCGCGGCCTGAGCGGCGCGGCGGTGCTGGCTGCCGAGGGGGCGCTGCGCGGCGGGGCGGGACTCGTTCGGGTCTGCTGCCCGGTCGGAATACAGCCGGTCGTCGCGGCGGCCGAGCCGTGCGCCATGACCTTCGGCCTGCCCGAGGACCCGAACGGCCGGGTGCGCGGGCCGGAGGCGGTGCGAACGCTGGACTGGGACTGGCCGACAGTGGTCGCGATCGGCCCGGGCCTCGGACGGGCCGACGCCCTGCCGGAGTTCGTGGCCGCCGTGCTGCGGCGCTTCGGCGGGCCGGTCGTGGTGGATGCGGACGGGCTCAACAACCTCGCGCCGCTGGCGGAGTCGGTGCTGGCGGAGCGGGCGGACCGGCCGACGATTCTGACGCCGCACCCCGGTGAGATGGCGCGGTTGCGAGCCGCCCGCGGCTGGCCGCCCGCGGCGGAGGACGACGCCGGTCGCCTGCGCTCGGCCCACGAGTATGCCGCCGCAGCGTGCGTCACCGTGATTCTCAAGGGGCATCGCACGGTCGTCGCGACCGGAACGCACGCCTACGTGAACACGACCGGCAACGCCGGGATGGCCACCGGCGGCATGGGCGATGTTCTGACCGGGCTGGTGGCCGCGCTCGTTGCGCAGGGCCTGCCCGCGTTCGAGGCGGCGCGCCTGGCGGTGTACGTGCACGGCCTGGCGGCGGACCATGCCGCGGTGCAGCTCGGCCCCGTGGGTTACCTGGCGCGGGACGTGGCGGACTTCGTGCCCGCGGCGCTGGCCGAGGCGAGCCGCCCGCGCATCGGTTTCCGCTGAATGCGATGGCCGCGGCGCTGCGCGGCCGGGAGTGCGGATGCGGGTCGTGCTGCTGGTGACCGACCTGGAGCGCGGCGGCACGCCGCTGCGGCTGGCGCGGCTGGCACGCGGGCTGCGGGCCCGGGGCGTCGACGTACAGGTGGGGTGCCTCGCGCGGCTGGGGCCGGTGGGGCAGGCGCTCACGGCCGACGGCATCCCGACCTTCGCGGGTGAGGCGGCGGACGCCCGCGATTTCGCGGCCCTGCTGCGTGTGGCGCGCGCCGTGCGGCGTCGGGCGCCGGACCTGATCCACAGCACGCTGGTCCACGCCAACGTCGCCGCCCGGCTGATTGGCGCGATGCTGCGCATCCCGGTGATCGGTTCCACGGCGACGATCGAGGTGGAGCGGCCGTGGCACCGGGCGGCGGAGCGGGCGACCGCATGCCTCGACGTGGTACACGTCGTGAACAGCCGCGTGTTGGCGGAGCATGTGCGGCGGGTCTTCGGACTGCCTGCGCAGCGGGTGTGTGTCGTGCCGCCGTCGCTCGGGCCGGCCCCCGTGCTCGACCGGACTGCGGCGCGGGCGGCCCTCGGAATCCCGGAGCACGAGTTCGTGGTGGCCTGGGCGGGCCGGTTCGATCCGGTCAAGCGGCTCGAGATCGTCGTCGGGGCGGCCGAGATACTCACGCGCGTGCCCTCCCGCTTCGTGCTCGTCGGGGACGGGCCGGAGCGGGCGCGCGTCGAGCGCTGGCTGCGTCTCAGCAGCGCCGGGCGCAGCGTCCACCTGCTGGGCTGGCGGGAGGACCCGGGCAGCGTGCTGGCCGCGGCCGACGCGTTTCTGTTCCCGTCGCGCACCGAGGGCATGCCCAACGCGGTGCTGGAGGCGCTGCGGGCGGGCACGCCGGTGGTGGCCAGCGACATTCCGGCCCACCGCGAGCTGGGCGGCGAGCCCCGCGCGCCGGACGCCGGGCCGGTGCGCGTGCGGGCGCGGCTGGTCACCGTCGCGGGGGCGGATCCGAAGGACTACGCGGCCGCGCTGTTGCGGCTGCGCGCCGACCCGACGCTAGCGCGGGCGCTGGGCGCCGCGGCGGCGGATTGGGCCCGCGCCGCGCTGGACCCCGAGGCCCCGGTGCGGGCGACGCTGGCCGTGTACGAGCGCGTGCTGGGCCGCCGCGGCGGCGGGTGGACTGGCCGCGTTGGAAACGCGGCGCAACGTTGAGCACGGGTCAGAGCGGTTCGTCGATGGCGGCCGGTCGGACGATGCGGATGGCGCGGTGTCCGCGGATCTGGCCCGGGACGCCGGCGAACTTGTTGCGACCACGGACCTGCACGAGCAGGTGGTCGCGGACGGTCTTGTCGATCTGGATGAGGTCGCCCGGGCGCAGCGCGTAGAGCTCGGCCAGGCGGATGCGGGTGCGGCCGAGGTAGGCCGTGAGGGTCACCATCGACTTGAAGAGGTTGCGTTGGATGCGCTGCTTCTCGTTGTCGGTGGCGTTCTTGGGGCGGTAGCCGAACCACGACTGGGTGGTGAGCTTGCTGAGGACCGATTCGATGGTGTTGAAGGGGATGCAGATGCTCATCGTGCCCGCGGACTGGCCCATCTTGATCTCGAGGGTGATGTAGACCACGACCTCGGTGGGCGCGACGATGTGGACCAACTGCGGGTTGCTTTCGGTTTCGACGACCTCGAACTTGGCCTCCACCAGGTTCTTCCAGACATCGGAGAGGTGTTCGAGCGCACGGTCGATGAGGCGTTTGATGAGCCGCCACTCGATGCTGGTCAGGGGCCGCTGCGGAATGTAGAGGTTCGCGCTGGTGCCGCCGAGCAGCCGGTCGATGATCGGGAAGACGATCAGCGGGCTGAGCTCGAGGCACATCTGGCCTTCGAGCGGCGGGGCCTGGAGGATCACGAAGCAGGTGGGGTTGGGCAGCGAGTGGATGAACTCGCTGTAGGTGAGCTGCTCGACGCCCACCACCCGGACCTCGATGATCGTCCGGAGGAAGCTCGAAAGCGTCGCGCCGAAGTTGCGGGCGAAGCCGTCGTGGATGGAGCCCAGCGCCCGGATGTGGTCCTTGCTGACCCGCTCGGGACGCTTGAAGTCGTACGTACTGATGTTGGCCCGCGGGGCGGCGGCAACGCGCTCGACCGGCACCGGGTCGGTCCCGGTCGTCGCCGTCGCGGCGGCCGGTATCGCCTCGGCGGCTACGGCCGCGAGCAGGGCGTCGATCTCGGACTGGTCGAGGACGTCACCCACGCCATCGTCCCGGCGGGGTCGCACGGCCGCCGGGGGCCGCCCGAGCGGCCCAGGCGCGGCGCGTGCATGCTCCGGGAGTGCTATCGGAACGGCGCGTGCGCGGAGCTGAACCGCCCCGGCGGCGGCGCGCCGCCGCCGGGGCGAGACCGGCAAAGGCTGCGCCGGCCGCCTTGACGATGCCGGGCCGGCGGCCCTATAGTGCCCCGTCTGCGGAAAGGGCGTCCGCAGCCAGCGCCAGTCCATGGGGGACGGCTGGAAGCGACCGTGTGAAGCTCCGGGGGTCGCCCGAGGAGCTGACTGCGACTCTCCCCGCCGGGAGAGGAGGTGACGCTTGTCGTCCACCTTGGTCCGCGAGCTGCTGGACGCGGGGATCCACTTCGGCCACCGGTGCAGCCGGTGGAATCCGAAGATGGCGCCCTACATCTACGGCAAGCGGAATGCGATCCACATCATCGACATTCGCGAAACGTTGCGGGGGCTGTTGCGCGCCCGGAAGTTCGTGACCCGGGTCGTGGCGAACGGGGGCGATGTGCTATTCGTCGGCACGAAGCGTCAGGCCCGTGAGATAGTGGAGCGGCACGCGGCCCGATGCGGGATGCACTCCGTCACCGAGCGGTGGCTCGGCGGCACGCTGACCAACTTCCGCACGATCCGGTCCCGCCTTCAGCGTCTCGAGGAGCTCGAGAACCTGATGGCCAGCCCGCAGTGGGAGACCGGGTACTCCAAGAAAATGAAATCCACGCTCTCGCGCGAGCTGGCCAAGATCCGCCGCAACCTGAGCGGCATCCGCCGGATGAACCGGTTGCCGGCCGCCCTCGTGGTTGTGGACGTGCGGAAGGAGCACAACGCCCTCCGCGAGGCGCGGGCCTTGGGCATTCCGACGATCTGCCTGATCGACACGGACAGCGATCCGGATCAGGCCGACATTCCCATTCCCGGCAACGACGACGCGATGCGCGCCATCGAGCTCGTGATCCGCGAGCTCGCCGACGCCGTGGAGGAAGGTCGCAAGAGTCGGCCGGAGCCGGCCGGCGACGACAGCGGTCCGCGGGAGGCCGTTGCCCCGCGGCGGCGCTTGCGGCGCGGGCGGGAGGACGGCGAGGCGGACGCGCCAGCCGAGGCCGCGCCCCTGCCGTCCCCGGAGCAGACACCGGCGTAACGCGATACGAGGCTCGCAGACCGCGGCTCCGCCGGCGCTGCCGATGGCGGTGGGCCCGGTCGTTCAGTTGGAGGTCAACGGCCATGATCAGTGCCGCGTTGGTGCGGGAGCTGCGCGAAGAGACCGGGCTCCCGATGATGGAATGCAAACGGGCGCTGGAGGAAACGGGCGGCGATAAACAGGCGGCGGTGGACCTGCTGCGCAAGCGGGGATTGGCTCAGGTCGGCAAGCGCGCCGATCGCACGACGTCGGAAGGGCGGGTGCTGTATCAGTCCGACCCCGCGACGGGCCGGCACGCCATGGTCGCGGTGCTGTGTGAAACCGAGCCGGTGACCGGCACGGACGAGTTCAACAACCTTGCGCAGGCCGCCGTGCAGGCGGCGGTGCGGATGGACGACCCGTCGCCCGAGGCGATCCTCGCGCAGTCCGCGCCCGGTGGACAGACGATCAGCGACCTGCTGCTCGACGCGGTGAACCGCATCCGCGAGAACATCCGCCTCGGCCCGGTGGCCTGCTTCCGCGGCGAGGTGGGCTGGTACCTGCACCACGATCGCAAGAAAGGCGTGCTGGTCGAGTTCAGCGGCCCGTGTCCGCCGGAGATCAAGGCCGACGTCTGCATGCACATCGTCTCGATGCGCCCGCCGTACGTGCGCCGCGAGGAAGTCGATCCGGCCCTGATCGAGCGCGAGAAGGCCGTCGCGGCCGAGCAGGTCAAGGACAAGCCCGCCCACATGATCGAGAAGATCGTGGCGGGCAAGATCAACCGCTGGTACTCCGAGATCTGTCTGCTGGAACAGCCCTTCGTGAAGGACGACAAGAAGTCCGTCGGGCAGCTCCTGCGCGAGGTCGCTCCCGGCCTGACGGTCAACCGCTTCGTGCGGTTCGAGATCGGCGGCTGAAACCGCGGCCGGCGGCGCGTCCGGCTGTTGCCCTGCGGTGTGGACCGGCTGCGGGCCTGGGGCCGCGCGCGGTCCGGTGCGGCGCGGAGCGCAAATTCGGCCGAACGGAGCAGCGCGTGCGGCGGGACGCGAACCGTGCTCCGGGGGTGTGTCGATAACACCGAGGTCGGCGATGTTGTCTTCGCCGACCGTTCGCCAGGGATGGCATGGCCCTTGACGTGCGAGGGGACGCGGCCGATCGCGGACGCGCCACCCGGGTCGCGGGTTCGGCACGGAGGCCGCGCCCGCGAGTTCCGGCCCTCGCCGGCAAGGTCGTTGGTGGGGGCCTTTCCGTTCGGTCCGCGTTTGCGGCGCGTGCCCGGCGAGCGGCGCTGGACAGCGGAGCCGCGACCGGGTACCAAGAAAACCGGTGAGCCCCGAGCCCGCCGGCCGGAGACCGTGCGCGGTTTCCGTCGGCTCGCAGCGCTGGAAATCGGGTCGTTGATGCAAGCGCCGGAGTTCGTGACGGACCAGGCGTCCCTCGAGCGGCACTGTCGCGCGTGGGCCGCCGCGGGGCGGTTGGCGTTCGACACCGAGTTCATCCGCGATGAAACGTACGACGCCGCGTTGTGCCTCGTGCAGGTGGCGACCGACGAGCGCGTCGTCCTGATCGATCCGACCGCGCCGCTCGACCTGGCGCCGTTCTGGGAGCTGGTGACCGACGACCGCATCGTCACCATTGTCCACGCGGGCAAGGAGGACTTCGAAGTCTGCCTGCGCGCGACCGGCCGGGTGCCGCGCAACGTGTACGACGTGCAGATCGCGGCGGGCTTCGTGGGCTACGGCTATCCGCTCAGCCTGGTGCGTCTGGTCGAAGCCCTCCTGCATCGGCGACTGGCGAAGGCGCAGACCCTCACCGATTGGCTGCGGCGCCCGCTGACGGAGGATCAGGTGCGATACGCCGTCGAGGACGTGGCCTACCTGCCGGAGATTCACCGACGGTTGGTCGAGGAGGTGGAGCAGGCCGGTCGCAGCGCCTGGGTGGCCGAGGAAATGCGCTGCTTCGAGGACCCCGCCTTCTACCGGCTGCCGGCCGAGGAACGCGCGCTGCGGCTGAAGGGCAGCAAGCGGCTGGACGGCCTCGGTTTGCTGGTGCTCGAGCGCCTGGTGGAGTGGCGGGACGAATGGGCCCAGTCGCGCAACCGGCCGATCCGGGCGCTGATGCGCGACGATGTGCTGGTGGAGATCGCCCGGCGGCGGCCGCAGAAGGAAAGCGATCTCGAGGTGCTCCGGGGCTTCCCACAGGCCCGCAACCGCCGGGTCGTCGGCGAACTGCTCGAGCTGATTCGCACGGTCAGTCGCACGCCGCGGAGCGAATGGCCCAAGCCGCACGAGGTGCGCGAAGACTCGCCCATGATGAAGGTCATGCTGGACCTGCTGGCGGCGATCACGCAGGCCGTCTGTCATGAGGAGCGGCTCAGTCGCAACCTCCTGGGCGGCACGCAGCGATTGCGCGAGCTGATCGAGAGCCACGCGGGGCGTCGGAGCGAGCCGGCGCCGTTGCTCTCGGGTTGGCGGGGCGAGTTCATCGGGCGCCGGCTGGTCGACGTGCTCGAGGGCCGCAGCACGATGCACTTGACGGGCTGGCCCGCGAATCCGCGCCTGCGGATCACGGCCCGGGCACCGCAGCCGTCGGGACCGTCATGAGCGCTGCGGCGGGAGCGCCCACCGGAGGAACGCGCAAAACGGACGATTTTGTATCGCACGCGCCGGGGCCGGGGCGTATAGTGTCCGTCCAAGGATGCGATCCCTGACGCCGCACGGGAGCCGCGCATGGGCGACCGCCAGCCGCCGGGCTGCGAAGAAAGCCGCACGGAGTGCCTCAGAGACCGTCCCACGCACCGCCTCCCTGAGCCGTGCGCGAACGGCGGGTCCATGTCGGCCGCCCCGCGTCCGGCCCGCCCGGATGCGGGGCCGGTCACGTCCGAGGCTGACCCCATGACGCGCGACGTCGACGCGGGGCACCGTGGGGCTGTGCCGGGTGGGGCCGTGGCGGGCGTTTCGCCGCTGGACGTGGCGTTTCACCATCCGCTGGAGAAGTGGCTGGGGCGACGCGGTCCGCGCCGGTTGCTGGCGTTTCTCGCACGGCGCCGCCGCAGCGGGCGCACGATCATCGAGGACGTGTTGGACAGCTACCACAACCCCCGGGCGACCTGGCGGCAGCGCGTGCTGTACTGGCCGCTGCACCGCTTCATCGACCGGCTGCGCGGCGGTGTTTCGGTTGAGACGTTCCGCACGCGCATCAGCGAGCACGTCAGTACGGTGCGGGGACTGGTGGTGACGGCCCGCAGCGTCGCCGAGTTCGGGCTGACGGTGCCGCAGCGGTTCGCCGCGCCGCTCTTCGCCGTCTGGAACTTCACCAACCGGTGCAACCTCCGCTGCCGACACTGCTACCAGGACAGCGGCCACGCCGCCCTCGCGGCCGAGCTGACGCGGGAGGAGAAGCTGGCGCTGGTGGACGAGATCGCGGAGCACTACGTGCCGATGATCGCGTTCGCCGGCGGGGAGCCGACGATCAGCCCGGATCTGCTGCCGGTGCTGAAGCGTTGCCAGCGTTACGGCATTCACACGAGCGTGGCCACCCACGGCGGGACGATGACGCCGCGCCTGGCCGCGGCCCTGGCCGACGCGGGGGTGAGGTATGTCGAGATCTCGCTGGATTCGGTGTACCCGGATCGGCACGACGCCTTCCGCGGGCAGCCGGGGATGTGGCATCGCACGGTGCGCGGCATGCGCTACGTCGTGCAACAGCCCGGCCTGCGACTGGGCATCGCGATGTGCGTGCACCAGGGCAACTTCGCCGAGGTCCCGCGCATGCTTCAGTTCGCCGTGGACATCGGCGCGGGGTGCCTCGCGCACTTCAACTTCATCCCGGTGGGGCGCGGCGTCGGGATGGTCGCCGGCGACCTGACGCCGGCGCAGCGCGAGTGGCTGCTGCGCACGCTCAACGACTGGATGCAATCCGGCCGCATCGGTGTAATCTCGACCGCGCCGCAACTGGGGCGGGTGTGTCTGACGCACGGGCCGGCGGAGGGGCGGCAGGCGTGCTCGCACGCCGGCAGCGGCAGCGGTGTAAAGGCCCGGGTGGTGGCCAAATACCTGGGCGGGTGTGGGGCCGGGCGAACGTACGTGTGCATCGAGCCCAATGGGGACCTCACGCCGTGCGTGTACATGCCGCACCGCGTGCTCGGCAACGTGCGGCAGCGCCGGTTCATCGACATCTTCCGGCAGAACGAGTTCTGGGATCTGCTGTGCGACCGGTCGCGCCTCACCCACCACTGCGAAGTGTGCCGCTTCAAGCATTACTGCGGCGGGTGTCGGGCCCGGGCCGATGCGTACTTCGGGGCGGTGAACGCGGGGGACCCGGGCTGCATCTTCAACGCGCAGCACTGGGAAGAGCTCGTGCGGCAGGGAGTCGCGGCCGATGCATGGCCGGCCGAGGGCGGCGCGGGCGCGCCGCCGGGACCGGCGGTGCAGCTCTACGACGGCTGCACGACGAGCTGGACGCGGGCCTGAGGCCGCGCGCCGGATGCGGGCCGGGGACCGCCGCTGGCGGCCGGCGGGGTGGGCGCGGATCGTGAGCCGGACGCCATCCGGCATGGTCGGGGGCTGGTGCCGGCGGCCCGCGGGACGGGCGTTGAACAGAGCCCGGGCCCCGCCTTGCGGCGCTCCGGCGCGGCAGGCCGGCGGGCCAGTCGCCGCAGGCAACCGCGGCGCCGGTCATCCGCGGCGGCGCGAGCCGACCAGCATCATCAGGCTGAGCAACGCGAGCGTCGCAGGCTCAGGGATCACGAAGAATGTCGTGCGCGTGTGGCAGTTGTATGTGAAAGTGATCGGGTTCTGCGGATCGCTGGGATTCTGAAGCTGGCCGATGCCCTCCCAGAGCGACACGATGTTTCCGCCGGTGGCGCTGGTGTAGGCGATCGTGCCCGCGGCCGATCCGGGCAGCGCGACCGGCGAGGTCAGCCCGAATAGGGTCAAGTCGCCGGCGAAGTAGATCAGGTACACGTCCTGGGTTGCGAACTGGCCGGTGAGTGCGTCGTAGGGGCCGGGCAACGATTCCTGAATCGTGACGGTGATCGCGCCGGTGCTGATACCGCCCGGCAGCTCGATCGGGTCGACGGTCTGGAAGTAGGACGTGAAGCGCGCCGTGCCCGCGGCCGCGTCCGTCGCGAGCGTGTAAGTGGTCGTGGTAATGTTGGCCTGTCGCGGACCGCCGTACACGCCGAAGTCGAGCGTGAACGTGCTGTTGACGGTCGGGTCCTGAGTCGCCACGAGGCTGACGGGGTCCGCTTGGGCAGCCGTCACCACCCCCAGCACGCAGACCGCTCCGCAAAACGCGCCGACCGACCGCATCGTCATCCGTTGCATGGCTTCGCTCCTCAGCGCCAATCGAGCTGGCCGGAGGCCGCACGTCCGGCCCGACGGGGGGCGGCACGTCCGGTCCGCGCGGGGGGCGCCGCACCCCGAAGTTCGAGCGTACTCGCGAACGGCGGTGGGTTCAAGTTCGCGGCTGGGGGCGGCCGGGCGACGACCGGGCACGCCGTTCGCCGCGCTACGGCTCCAAGATGGCGATGAACGCGTCGACGTCGTCGAGTTTGACGACGCCGTCGACATTGCAGTCCGCGCTGCGCCAGAAGCAGGTCGGGAAGCTCGCGCCGTAGGTCTGCGGTCCCCCGAGCGCGAGGACAAGCGGCTCGACATCGTCGAGCGTCACGACGCCATCGCAGTTCGTATCCCCGGGTCGGAGCTGGCACTCGTCCGGCAGGCCCTCGTGGTTGTCGTCATGCGCCGCGTCGCCCGCGATGTCCACGCTGTCGGGCACACCGTTGGCGTTGCAGTCTGGAAACCGGCGGCCGTACACGCGGTAAGCGTAGTCCGTCACCGGCGAGCCCCAGCAATCGTGGATCAACGTCCACTTGTGCACGTCGAAGTCGGGGTTGCAGACCGCCCCCATCGTCAGTCCGGCCGGGTTGGGCGTCCCGGCACCGGTGGTCAACACCAGATTCCGCCCGCCCTGGCCCGGCGACGCGAGCCGGGCGGCCGCATAGTAGTGACCCGGGGCCAGCGCGACGGCCGGCAGGGTGACGGCGCCGGCGTACGGGTCGAGGCCGAACAGCGGGCGACCGCCGTTGATCATGGTCCATTGGTAGTCCACGCCGGCCAGCGAGTACAGCGGCTCGAAGGCGGTGGAGAGCAGGAGCACGTCGGCCACGTAGGCGTAGCCGGGGCGGCGGATGCCGAGCCACTCGATGCGCTCAATGTAGGCCCCGGTCGGGAGCACGAAATCGTCGGCGGCCCAGCCGTCCTTCACAACAACGTTTCGCTCCGAGCTGAAGTAGCCGAGTCCGTCGAACCCGCCCGGCGTGAGGTAGTTGTCCCATAGAAGCTCGACCGGCTCGTCGGCGAGCGCCGTGCTCAGCGCCGTCGTGAGCAGCAGGACACCGGCCGCGACGGTGCGAAATGCGATTCGCATGCGTGCAGACCCTCGGTGGAGGACCCGGAACGACTCCGGATAGTAGATGGGCAGTATTTACCGGACCATATCGGGATGCCAAACCTTTTGCAAGCATAAAACCGCTCCCGGCGGCAGTCGTTCGTGAAGGCGAGTGCGCGGTCCGGGAGCGCTAACGACGTCGGGGGATCCGGGGCGATAGCGGTCGAACGCTGAAGACCGGGCCGAGGCCGAGCTCGGTCAACAGCTCGTCCTCGCGGCCATGCATGCGGCGGGCGGCGGCCGGCGTGTCGTCGGTATGTCCGGCCAGGTGCAACACCCCGTGTACCACGTACAGCGCGAGCTCGGCCCGCGGGCCCGTGCCTGCCGGGGCGCCGCGCTCCGTCGCAGCGGCCCTGGCCACATCGGCGCACACGACGATTTCGCCCTCGAGCCGGCCGGCCGCGGGGTCGGAGCCGAGGTCGAAGGTGAGCACGTCCGTTGGGCCGCGGTGTCCGAGCCGGGACTCATGCAGGGCGGACATCGTGGCGGCGTCCACGACGGCGATGGACAGGTCGCCGGCGCGGAAGCCCTCGGCGCCGGCCGTGTAGGCGGCGGCACGACGGAGCAAGGTTGTGCAGCGCCACGGGCGCAGGCCGACCCAGGTGACGGCGATGCGCAGGCGGGGCGTGCGGCTAGACCGACGTCCGCGGCTCGGGGCGTTCAGAGCGCTCCTCCTCCGGCGTCGGCTCTTGTTGAGTGGGGTAGATGATCCGCCCGTGGTAAATGCTGTTGAGGCTCTTGACGAGGCTCTTGTGAATGATGTCGAGCTCGCGGAACGTCAGGTCGCACTCGTCGAACTGCCCGTCCATCATCCGTTTCCGGATGACGCGGGCGACGGTGTCCTCGATGCGGCCGGGGGTCGGCTCGGGCATGGCTCGGACGGAGCCTTCGACGGCGTCGCAGATCATGACGATCGCGGTCTCGCGGGAGCGGGGCTTGGGGCCGGGGTAGCGGAAGTGCGTGTCCGAGACCTCGGGGTCGCCGGGTTTGCGGGCCTGGTTCGCGGCATGAAAGAAGTACTCCACGACGCAGGTGCCGTGGTGCTCGGGGATGAACGGGTGCAGGCTCACGGGCAGGCCGTATGCTTTGGCCATCTCGATTCCGTCCTTGACGTGCCCGATGATGATGAGGTGACTCATCGCGGGGGAGAGCCGGTCGTGGCGGTTGCCCATGCCCAGACCCTGATTCTCCACGAAGTATTCCGACTTGTTGATCTTCCCGATGTCGTGGTAGTAGGCCCCGGTGCGGGCCAGCAGGCCGTTGGCGCCGATGGCCTCCGCCGCGGCGTCCGCCAGCGTGCCGACCATCAGGCTGTGGTTGTATGTTCCCGGGGCCTCGGCCGCGAGCATCCGCAGGAGCGGTTTGTTCGGGTCGCACCACTCCAGCAGCGTCATGTTGGTCGTGACGCCGAAGAGGCGTTCGATGAGCGGCAGGATGCCCTCGACGAGGAACGCCGCGGCCAGCGTCGCAAGACCGGCCCAAAGCGCCTGGGTCTTGAGCAACCACCCCAGCGGCTGTCCGTCCACCAGGCCGACCAGTAGCGTGGCGACCGCGGCCGTGGCCGCGGCGAAGGTCCCGACCAAGATGATGCGGCCGCGGTTGCGGACATCGCGCAGGCCGAAGAGCAGCACCATGGAGACGCAGATCAGCACGATGACGAACGCGGCCCCCTGGCGCGTGGCGACGGTGATGACCACGGCGAGCAGGACGGCGGTCACGTTGGCGACGCCGCGGACGGCGGTCAGCGCCATGAGGGCGACGGCCAGGGCATGGGCGCCGACGGCCAGGTGCGGAAAGGGCGTGTGGAGCAGTGCCGCCCGCGCGAGCACGACGACGGCGAGGAGCGTGAGCGCTGTTGCGCGACGGCGGCGGGAGCTGCCCAGGGAGCTCCGGTAGTGGACGATCACGTAGCCGCCCAGACCGAGCACGAGCAGGGCGGTCATGACGCCTCGGGCGACCCGGGAGAGCAGGTAGGTGCGGGAGGCGTTCGCGTCGGACCGGATCCACGCGAGGTAGGCCTGGTGCTCGGCCCGCAGCAGGTCGGCCTCGTCCGGCGAAACGAGCCCGACATCGGTCAGCCGCGTGCCGATGGGGTACTCGACGTACTGGGGAGGCACCGCGGCCTCGGCCTCCGCGGCGGCCTGGGCGGACTGTTGCGGGTCGTACCGGTACAGCGGCTGGAAGCTGTCCGGCTTCTCCCGTCGCAGCATGAGAAGCAGCGAGGCGGTGATGCTCGGTCGCAATGCGGGGGGAAACTCGGCAGCCGCTTCGGCGGCGATCCGCTGCACTTCCTCCGCGTCTGTGGCGAAGCGCAGTTTGTTGACGGGCACGGCCCGGCGAGTCTCCTGCTCCACATCTTGCAGAATCGCGTTCTGGCCGGTGCGGCGCAGGGCGAGTTCCTCGGCGCCGACCAGTGGCGCCCGCCGCAGCACCTCGACCGCCCGCTCGACCGCCTGCGAGTAGGCCGCGGACTCGGTGTCGGCGACCAGCGCGATGAGGGCCGCCAGACCCGGCTCGTCGAGCAGGACCTTGATCTCGGCGGCCTGGCGCTGCACCTCCGGGGGGTTGGCCGCCTGCTCGCGGGCCACGCGGGCAGCATTGGTCAGGCGGCCGCGAATCTCCTGAAGGAGCGAGGCGTCGAGCCGGTAGAAGACGTCGGCGTTGTCGCGGGCCCGGCGCCGCATGTCCTCGGTGCGGGAGCGGTCCTCGAGCCGGAAATCCACCCGGGCGGTCAGCGCGCGATGCAGGTACTGACCGGCCTGATGCGGGGAGACGTCGTCCCCGAGATTGACGGCCCAGCCCGCCAGGGCCGCCCCAAGGAGGAGGATGGCCGGCGGGCGGTACTCCGCGTCGGTCAGCAGGCGCCGGTGCCACTGCCGCGGCCGCTCGACGCGCGAGCGCCGTTTCTCGAAAAAACCGGGCGTGAGCCACGCGAAGAGACGCATTCTTCAGGGGTCGGCGCGCGCCGCGGACGGATTGACCCCGTCGGGCGGCGGTCGATCGGTCGGGGCATCGCTGGAGTCCGCCGCGGGCTTTTGAGCGGACCGGTGTCCGGCCGGCTCGCTGCTCAGGACCGCGTAGCGGGCGACAATCTCCTGGACGAGACGGTGCCGGACGATGTCGCTTTCATCGAGCCGCAGCACGCTGACGCCCGGGACATGCCGCAGACGGCGTACGGCGTCGATCAGACCGGAGCGCTGATTGGGCTCGAGATCGACCTGGCTGTCGTCGCCGGTGACGATCATGCGGCTGTGCTGCCCCAACCGGGTCAGAAACATCAACATCTGCTGCGGCGTCGAGTTCTGGGCCTCGTCGAGGATGATCACGGCGTTATTCAGAGTGCGACCGCGCATGTAGGCCAGCGGGATGACCTCGATCACGTCGCTGACCAGGAAGCGCTTGAGCTGGTCGTACGTCATCATGTCGTGCATGGCGTCGAACAGCGGCCGCAGATAGGGGTTGACCTTCTGCTGGAGGTCGCCGGGGAGGAAACCGAGCTTCTCGCCGGCCTCGACCGCGGGGCGGACCAGCACGATCCGCTTGATGCGGCCCTGCTTGAGCAGGTGGACGGCGACGGCGACGGCGAGGTAGGTCTTGCCGGTTCCGGCCGGACCGAGGCAGAAGACCAGGTCGTGGTGCAGCAACGCGTGAACGTAGTGGCGCTGCCCGTCGGTTTTGGGGGCGATGACGGCGTCGCGCGCGAAGACGCTCAGCGCGTCGGGGGGGTGGTCGCGACCGTCGCGGGCGACGGCGGCCAGGGCGTCCGCGAGGTCGTCGGCGCTGATGCAGTCCCGGCGCCGCAGGAGCTCCTGGAGCTGCTCGATGACGGCCGCGGCGCGGGCCACGTCGGACGGTTCGCCGAGGATGCGGATGGTCTCGCCGCGGGCCTGAAAGCGCACACCGAGCTGGTTGCGCAGCTCGCGCAGCCAGGCGTCGTTGGGTCCGAAGAGCTCCGCCCGCCGGCCGGGTTGGCGAAGCGTGACGGCGAGTTCCATATGCGATAGCGTAGGCCGCCGGAGGGCGCGCGGCAACCGGCGGGCCGGCGGGCGACGCCCCGTGCGCTCCGCCGGGGGGGGCGGCGCGAATCCCGTTCCGCGTGGGGTTGCGAAGCGCCCGCCGCGGCCCCACAATGGGCGGGGCTGGCGGCCCGTCGGATATTCCGGCGGCGATGTCCACCGCAGCGCGGCGTGCCGGCCGCGCTCCGCCCCGGAATGCGGGCTGCGGCACCGTGCGAGGCAGCCACGGGTCGATCGGCGTCTGGTCTGAAGGAGCCGGCTTGTGAGCACGCTGACGAAGGTGTTTGTCGTCCTGAACTGCGTCATGGCCATCATCCTTTCGTCTCTGACTGTCGCCGGGGCGGCGGGCTGGGCCAACACCCAGGAGCTCGTGCAGGCCGAGCAGCGCCGCGCGGACGCCGAGAGCGTGCGGGCGCGCCAGGTCGAGGCCACCGCGGCCGCGAACCTGGCCATCAAGGACGACGCGATCCAGGAGCGGGACCGGCTTCTGGCCAGCGCCGCGCAGGAGCGGGCGCGCCTCACGGAACAGCTCGCCGCGCTGCGCAACGAGTTGGCCCGGCAGACGAACCTGGCGGTGGCCGCGGAGGCCGGGCGCAAGAAGCTCGAGGAGATCCTCGGGGTGCAGACGGCCGAGCTGACCAACACGCAGAAGCAGAATCAGGTTCTGCTCACGCAGAACATCGAGTTGCAGACGCGCAATCAGCGGCTCTCCAGCCGCCTGCTGGAAGTCACCGGACAACTCACGATCGCGACGGACCAAGTTCGGAACCTGACGGAGAAGAACTACGCGCTTGAGCAGCAGCTCCGCGAGCGCGAGCAGATGCTGGCCGGGGGCCCTCGGGTCGCGCGCGGGGCCGAGACGCCGGCCGGGGTGACCGCGCTGACGCCGCTCGTGGCCGGACCGATCCGCGGGGAAATCGTCAATCTCGACGGTCGCTACGCGAGCCTGAACATCGGGGAGACGTCGGGCGTGGTGCCGGGCATGACGTTCATGGTGTATCGCGACGGCGAGTACATCGGGGACGTGCAGATCGACACGGTGCATCCGAAGGAAAGCGGGGCGAAGGTCGTGCTGGTCGCGAAAGACCGGACCATGCAGGTTGGCGACCGCGTCGTGTACGGCTACGAGTAGGCGGAGGCCGCGCGGCGGCTGGAGCGGAGTGCGTATGTCGAGTTTTAATGTGGGCCCGCAGGGCACACGCCCGACCGCGGACAACGACATCTACACGGCGCTGCTGGCGATTTCGGCGTTGGCGCTGCTGGCGGCGACGGGTTACGTGGCGTACCGCATGGTGTCGCTGTTCGGCAGTCTGCTGCCGCCCGGCGGCGGCTGAGGCGGCCGTTGACCGGCGTCACGAAACACGTCCGGACGGACGGCGGCCGCGTGCACGGCGCGGGTGCGGCGGCGGGCCGTCGGTGCGGGCCAGTTTGGAGACGGCGGTGTTCCTGAGCCGGCTGATGGGGCTGTTCAGCCTCGACATGGGCATCGACCTGGGAACCTGCAACACCCTCGTGGCGGTGCGGGGCGAGGGGATCGTGCTCAACGAGCCGTCGGTGGTCGCGGTGCGCAAGGGCACGAACGAGGTGCTCGACACCGCGGACGGCAAGGCGGTCGGACTGGCGGCCAAGGAGATGCTGGGCCGGACGCCGGGCTCGATCAGCGCCATCCGTCCGATGAAGGACGGGGTGATCGCCGACCTCGACATCACCGAGGCGATGCTGAGCTACTTCATCAAGAAGGTGCACGGCAACCGCGGACTGTCGTCTCCGCGGGTGGTCATCGCGGTACCGTCGGGCATCACCGCGGTGGAGAAGCGCGCCGTGCTGAACTCGGCCAAGCGGGCCGGGGCCCGGACGGTGTACCTGGTGGATGAGCCCAAGGCGTCGGGCATCGGAGCGGGTCTGCCGATCCACGAGCCGCGGGCTTCGATGATTGTGGACATCGGCGGGGGCACGACGGAGGTCGCCGTGCTGAGCCTGTCCGACATCGCCGCGTGCACGTCGCTGCGCGTCGCGGGCGACGACATGGACGAGGCGATCATGAACTACATGCGGCGCACGTACAACCTGATGATCGGGCCGCAAACCGCGGAGAACATCAAGATTCAGATCGGCTCCACGGCGCCGCTCAAGGAAGAGATGAAAATGGAAGTCAAGGGCCGCGACATGATCAGCGGCCTGCCGCGGCGGGCGGTGATCGCCAGCGAGGAGGTGCGCGAGGCGCTCAAGGAGCCGGTCGGCCAGATCATCGAGGCCGTGCTGCACACGCTGGAGCAGCTCGAGCCGGAACTGGCGGCCGACCTCGTGGACAACGGCATCTGCCTGGCCGGCGGCGGCGCGCTGATGCGCGGGATCGACGCGGTGCTGGCCAAGGCGACCGGGCTGGAGGTCCGCGTGGCCGACGACCCGCTGACCTGCGTCGCCCGCGGGACCTGCGAGTGGCTCGAGAACCTCGACGAGTGGGGGACCGCGATGGAGTCGGACGAGGACGAGATCTGACCCGCCGCGACGCGAGAGGAGCGATGCGCCTCCCGTCCAAGTCCACGACTTTCGTCGTGCTCATGCTCGTTTCGGCCCTGGGGGCCTTCGTCCTGCCGTCGGACTGGACGGACTGGCTGCGCAGCCCGTTTCAACTCCGCGGTCTGCTGCAGCTCTCGATGACCTGGGGCGGGCGCTCCGTGCGCACGGCTTTTTCGAACCTGGACGGGGTGCCGCTCACCCCGGACCAGGTACGCGAGATCCTCCGCGAGCATGCCGCGCTCCAGCGTCAGGTCGGGCAGCAGGAGCTGCGCCTGATCGAGCAGCAGCAGTTGCTCGATGCGCTCACGGCGCTGCGGGGGCAGTCGCCGGACGGTCTGACGGCCGTGGTCATCGGAACGGTCATCGCCTACGACGCCGACCCGCGGCGCGAGACGATCCAGGTTTTGCTGAGCGGCGCGGCCCGCGGGTACGTGGAAACGGGCCAGTGGGTGGCCGCCGGAGCGTGGGAGACTCCCACGCGGGCGGGGGTGGCGCGGCAATGGCTGGTCGGCACGGTGAGCGAGGTGCACTCGCAACTGGTGCGCGTGCGGCTGACCACCGACCCGGCTTTCGCCACCGAAGTGAAGGTGGCACGCGTGCTGGCGGACGGCACCTGGCAGACGGCGCAGCCGGCGTGCGAGCTGCGCGGCGTGGGCCGCGGGCGGATGGAAATCCGCGCGGCAGAGGAAGATTATTTCACGAGCGGGTATCGCGTGGTCGTAGCGCCGCGCTCGCCGCAGTTGCCGATGTCCCTGAGCGTGGGGCGGGTGGAGGGGGCCCGGCAGCGCGATGATTCGTCGTTGCATTTCGATCTCACGGTGGTGCCGTGGGAACCAGCGCAAGACCTTCGATACGTTTACATCCTCGTCACCCGGCCGTGAGTTCTGCCCCGACCGATGTGTACTCAGAAGCAATCGATCACTGTCAGCAAAAGGTCACATGTTATCGGACTGTTCCGGGCGGATAGTCGGCCCGCGTGGCGGGCGGCCGGCGCCGGGCGCTGCGCAGGTCAGGGGCGGATGGTCGGCAAAGAGGCCGTGCGACGTGCCGAGCGGCGCGGGAATTTGCCGCTTCGGGCCCCTTGACGCACGCGCGCCCGGCGGTATTCTGGCGCGTCTCGGCTCGTTTTCGCCGAGATGCGTCAGGGGTAGCGAAGGCGGCCCGAAGGTACGAGTGATTCATGGCGGGAGAGCGGATTCGGATTCGGATGGAGGCGTACGATCATCGGGCGCTGGATGCATCGGCGCTGGAGATCGTGGATCAGGCCAAGCGGACCAGCGCCAAGGTTCGCGGGCCGATCCCGCTGCCCACCCGCATCGAGCGTTACACGGTGCTCCGCTCGCCCCACATTGACAAGAAGTCCCGTGAGCAGTTCGAGATGCGCACGCACAAGCGTGTCATCGACATCTTCGAGCCCACGGCTCGGACCGTCGAGGCCTTGAACCGCCTCGTCGTGCCCGCGGGCGTGTTTGTGAAGATTAAGGCTTAGGCGGCGCGGGACGCCGCCCATGTTGTGTTCCGCGTGCGGACGGGGCCGCTCGAGCGGCGTCGTCTGGCAGGAGTGCCGAGGCATGATCCCGGCGATCCTCGGGAAGAAAGTCGGCATGACGCAGGTGTTCGAGCCCACGGGCGAGCGGGTGCCCGTGACGCTCGTGCAGGCGGGGCCGTGCGTCGTGTTGCAGGTCAAGCGGGCGGATGGACCGGACGGCTACCACGCGGTGCAGCTCGGCTTCGACGACGTGAAGCCGCATCGCGCGACGCTGCCGGAGATCGGCCATTGCCGCAAGGCCCAGACCGCGCCGAAGCGGTTCGTGCGCGAGATCCGCCTGGACGCACCGGCGGAAAAGAACGTCGGCGACACGGTGACGGTCGACCTGTTTCAGCAGGCCGAGGTCAAGTTCGTGGACGTGATCGGGGTGACGAAGGGGAAGGGGTTCCAGGGCGTGATGAAGCGGTGGGGGTTCGGCGGGCAACCGGCCTCGCACGGCACGGAGCGCAAGCACCGCTCCCCCGGCTCGCTCAGCGGGCGGGCGGCGAACCGCGGGACGAGCGGCGCGGGGAAGAAAGGGCGGCGGATGGCCGGGCACATGGGGCATGTCCGCCGGACGATCCTGTCGCAGGCCCTGGTCGGGGTGGACGCCGAACAGAACCTCCTGCTGATCCGCGGTGCGGTGCCGGGACCGACCGGGGGCTACGTCATCGTCCGCCAGGCGGTCAAGCGCTCGTAAAGACGGAAGCGACGCGATGCTCAGCGTACCGGTATACGACACGAACGGGCGACAGATCGGCACCGAGACGATCGACGCGGCGCTGCTCGGCGGCGAGGTGAACTTCGCGCTGCTCAAGCAGGCCGTGGTGATGTACCACGCGAACCGGCGGCAGGGCACGGTGGCGACCAAGTCGCGGGGCGAGGTGGAGGGTTCCACCCGCAAGCTCTACCGCCAGAAAGGCACGGGGCGGGCCCGGGCCGGCAACCTCCGCACGCCGGTGCGGCGCGGCGGCGGACACGCCTTCGCCAAGAAGCCGCGCGACTTCCGGCAGACCATGCCCGCCAAGATGCGGCGCCTGGCCCGCAACCAGGCGGTGCTGGCCAAGATCCAGTCGCAAGACGCGGCCATCATCGACGGGCTCCAGCTCACGGCCCCCAAGACGGCGCCCCTGGCCCGCCTGCTGGCGCAAGTGCAGGCGGACCGCGGCTGCGTGCTGGCCACCGATGGCTGGGACGTGAACGTGTACAAGAGCGGCCGGAACATTCCGCGAACGGAGATCACCGATGTGGCCGGGCTGAACGCGGGGCAGGTGTTGTCGCGGCGCAAGCTGCTGTTCACCCGGGCGGCGTTCGCGAAGTTCCGAGAACTGGCGGCGGGCGGCGCCGCGGTGCGGGAGTAGGCGGCGATGGACATTTATCACACGATCATTCGCCCGCTCGTGACCGAGAAGTCGACGCACCAGTCGCGGCAGACGAGCCGGCGGCACGGCGGCACGTACAGTTTCGAAGTTCACGTGGACGCCAACAAGGCCCAGATCCGTGACGCGGTCGAGAAGATATACGGCGTCAAGGTGGTGGACGTGCGCACGTCGAACCGGCCGGGGAAGCCCCGCCGGTTCCGGTTCAAGTTCGGGCACACTGCCCGTACGAAGAAGGCGATCGTGACGGTGGACAAGGATAGCCACATCGACCTGTTCTAGGCGGGTCGGTGCCGGGCGAGGACGGTGCGATGGGTATCCGGATCTACAAGCCGACGTCCGCGGGGCGCCGCAATGCGAGCGTCAACGACTACTCGGAGGTGACGTTCCGGCACCGCAACCGGCCGGAGAAGTCCCTCCTCGAGCCGCGCAAGAAGACCGGCGGGCGGAATCACCACGGGGTGACGACGGCGTGGTGGCGAGGCGGCGGCAACAAGCGGATGTACCGCCGGATCGACTTCAAGCGCAACAAGGATGGGCAGCCTGCGAAGGTACTGGAGATTCAGTACGATCCGAACCGGACGTGCCACATTGCGCTGGTGCAGTATCCGGACGGCGAGAAGCGGTACATTCTGGCGCCGCTGGGGCTCAAGGCCGGGGCGACGGTCGAGAGCGGCCCGAAGGTCGAGCCCAACATCGGGAATGCGATGCCGCTGGCGGCGATCCCGGTGGGGATGGAGATCCACAACATTGAGATGACGGCGGGGCAAGGGGGCAAGCTCGTACGGACGGCGGGCGGGCTGGCGCGGTTGATGGCGCGGGACGACCGCTGGGCGACGATCTCGCTGCCGTCGGGCGAAATGCGGCAGGTACGGGTGGAGTGCCGGGCGACAATCGGGCAGCTCGGCAACGTGGACCATCAGAACGTGAGCCTGGGCAAGGCGGGCCGCAAGCGGCACCTGGGGCGGCGGCCGCATGTGCGTGGGAAGGCGATGAACCCGCACGCGCACCCGATGGGGGGCGGGGAGGGGCGCAGCAACGGCGGGCGGCACCCGTGCTCGCCGTGGGGCCAGTTGGCCAAGGGCGGGCGGACGCGCAATCCGCGGGCCCGTTCGAACCGGCGGATTCTGCGGCGGCGGATCACGAAGTCGTACGGCGAGGCGAAACTGCGGCGGAAGTGGTAGACCGGCGGGCGAGGGCAAGTGATGGCGCGCAGTCTGAAAAAAGGTCCGTATGTTGATGAGGTGCTGTTCCGCCGGGCCCAGGAGGCCCGCGCGGCGGGTTCGCACGCGCCGCTGCGCACGTGGAACCGGGCCTGCACGATCGTGCCCGAGTTCGTCGGCCTGCACTTTGAGATTCACAACGGGCGCACCTTTCACAAGTTGTTCGTGACCGAGGACATGGTCGGTCACAAGCTGGGCGAGTTCGCGCCGACGCGGACGTTCCGGGCGCACACGACGCGGTCCGTGAAACCGGTGTGAGGACGAGGCGAGACGATGGCCTGGGTGGCGAAACATCGATACGCACGCATCTCGGCCCGCAAGGTGCGGCTGGTGGCGGACCTGATCCGCGGCCTGGCCTGCGATCGGGCCATCGAGCTGCTGAGGTTCACCCACCAGCGCGCGGCGCGGATGGTGGACCGCGTGCTGAAGTCGGCGATGGCCAGCGCGAACGAGCAGGAGGCGGCGATGAGCCGGCTGTACGTGTCGGAAGCGCGGGTGGATCCGGGGCCGATCATCAAGCGCTTCCGGGCGAAGGACCGGGGCCGGGCCCATTCGATCCACAAGCGGACCAGCCACATCGTGATCGCCGTGGACGAGAGGGACTGAGCCGTGGGACAAAAAACGCATCCGATCGGGTTCCGCGTCGGCATCACGGAGGGCTGGAAGTCGCGCTGGTACGCGCCGAAGGCGGCGTTCGGCACGTTTCTGGTCGAAGACGAGAAGATCCGGCGCTACATCGATGAGACGCTCAACCGGCAGCCGCCGTACGCGGGCATCTCGAAGGTCGAGATCGAGCGGACGCGCGACGAGGTCAAGGTGATTCTGCACACGGCCCGGCCGGGGATGGTGATTGGGGCGAAGGGGGCGGAGGTGGACCGGCTGAAGGAGAAGCTGGAGGACCTGATCGACCGGCGCGTCAACGTGAACATCGTTGAGATCCGCAACCCCGACATCGACGCGGCGCTGGTGGGGATGTCGATCGCGGAGCAGCTCAAGAAGCGGATGAGCTTCCGCCGGGTGATGAAACAGAAGTGCGAAGCGGCGATGCAGGCGGGGGCCAAGGGTGTGAAGATCATCTGCTCGGGGCGGCTGGGCGGGGCGGAGATGGCCCGGGTCGAGACGCAGATGCTCGGATCGATCCCCCTCCAGACGTTGCAGGCCGAGGTGGATTACGCCGTGACGACCGCCGTCACGACCGTGGGCGCGATCGGGATCAAGGTGTGGATTTATCGCGGGATGTACGGCGAGCAGCCGGCCGAGGCCCAGCGGCCTGACGGCGGACGGTTCCGCCGCCGGGCCCGGCGGTGAGCTTCTGAGCGGGAGACGGTCGCATGCCGATGATGCCCAAACGCGTGAAGTACCGCAAGGCCCAGAAGGGCCGCATCCGCGGCAACGCCTCGCGCGGGAACACGGTGGCGTTCGGGGACTTCGGGCTTCAGGCGCTGGAGCCGGGCCTGGTGCACGCCCGGCACATCGAGGCGGGGCGCGTGGCGGCGGCGCACTTCATGCAGCGCGAGGGCCGGATCTACATCCGGATCTTTCCGCACAAGCCGGTGTCACGCAAGCCGCTGGAGACACGTATGGGCAAGGGCAAGGGCGAGCCGGACTTCTGGACGGCGGTGGTCAAGCCCGGCACGGTTCTGTTCGAGATCGGCGGCGTGAACGAGGACGTGGCGAAGGCGGCGTTCCTGCGGATCGCGCACAAGATGCCGGTCCGGACGCGGTTCGTGACGCGGCGGCACGGGGTGTAGGGAGCGGCCATGAAGATCGAGGCGATGCGCGCCATGAAAGTGGATGAGCTGCACGCGGAGCTGGAACGTCTGCGGCGGCACCTGTTCGACCTGCGGGCGCAGGCTGTGACGGAAAAGCTCGAGAACCCGATGCAGCTCGGGCAGACCAAGCGGGACATCGCGCGGCTGCTGACGGTGCTGCGCGAGCGCGGGGAGCGGCACATCGAGCAGCGGCAGGCGCACCTGACGGCGCGGGCTGCGCGGCGGTAACGGAATTCGACCCAGGATCGGGATGAGCGGACGTGGAGATGACCCCACAGACCAACAGTGTGGCGGGTCCGGCGCCGGCCGACGCGGTGCGGCGGCCGCGGTCCACCCGGATCGGCGTGGTGACGTCCTCGTCGCGGGACAAAACCATCAAGGTCACCGTGTCGTACCAGGTGCGGCATCCGAAGTACGGCAAGTACATCCGGCGCCGCACGGTGCTGCACGCCCATGACGAGCGGAACGAGTGCCACGACGGCGACCTGGTCGAGGTGATGCACTGCCGACCGTTGAGTAAGACGAAGTGCTGGCGGCTGGTGCGGATCCTCCAGGCGGCGCCGCGCGAGAGGGGCGGTGAGGCATGATCACGCAGTACACTCGGCTGGACGTGGCGGACAACACCGGGGCCAAGCGCCTGATGTGCATCCAGGTGATGAAGGGCGGGGCAGCGAGCTGGGGCAAGCGGCGGCTGCGCGTCGGGCACGTGGGCGACATCATCATGTGCTCGGTGAAGCAGGCCCTGCCCTCGTCGGATCTGAAGAAGGGCGACAAGGTGCGCTGCGTGGTGGTGCGGACGAAGTACCCGACCCGTCGCAAGGACGGCAGCTACGTGCGGTTCGACAGCAACGCGGCGGTGATCATCGACGCGGAGGGCAACCCGAAGGGCACGCGCGTGTTCGGGGCGGTGGCCCGCGAGCTGCGCGAGAAGAACTTTACGAAGATCATCTCGCTGGCGGAGGAGGTCTGGTAGCGATGGCCGCCCGGATCCGCAAGGACGACATCGTGGTGGTGATCGCCGGCGACCACAAGGGCGCGCGGGGCAAGGTCCTGCGCGTGCTGCCGGACAAGGACCGTGTGGTGGTCGAGGGCGTGAACATGGTGTACCGGCACGTGCGCAAGAGCCGCCAGAACCCGCAGGGCGGCCGCGTGCAGAAGGAGGCGCCGATTCACATCTCGAACGTGATGCCGCTCGATCCGCGGGCGGACCGCGGTGTGCGGGTCCGCTTCGTGACGCAGACCGACGCGCGGGGCCGGACGATCTCGAAGCAGCGCGTCGCCGCGGGCCGGCGGGCCAGTGGCGCGGTGCTGAGCGAAGTGACGCGGGCCGGGCAGACGGCGCCGGCCGGGAGTCGCTGATGGCGCGCCTGGCGGAGAAATACAGGAACGAGATCGTGCCGCAGCTCAAGGCGCAGTTGGGCCGCACGAACCCGATGTCGCTGCCGCGGCTGACCAAGGTGGTTGTGTCGATGGGCCTGGGCAAGGCCGTGGCCGAGTCGACCACCAAGGCCCGCGAGAACAAACGGTTCGTGGAGGCCGAGCAGGCCCTGATGACGGTGACCGGACAGAAGCCCAAGGTGTGCAAGGCCCGCAAGAGCGTGTCGAACTTCAAGCTCCGCGCGGGCTACGACGTGGGGCTGATGGTGACGTTGCGCGGCCGGCGGATGTACGAGTTCCTCGATCGGCTGATTTCGCTGGCGGTGCCGCGGGTGCGCGACTTCCGCGGGCTGAACCCCAACAGCTTCGACGGGCGCGGCAATTACGGCATGGGGCTGACGGAGTACGGCGTGTTTCCGGAGATCGACCCGGACAAGGTGACGTATCAGCAGGGCATGAACATCACCATTTGCACGACGGCCGGCAACGACGCGGAGGCGCGGACGCTGCTGACGCTGCTGGGCATGCCCTTCAGGAGCTAGGCGGACGATGGCCAGGCTGGCGCTGAGACTCAAATGCAAACGGACGCCCAAGTACCGCGTGCGGGCCTACACGCGTTGCGAGCTGTGCGGACGGGCCCGCGCGGTGTACCGCAAATTCCGGGTGTGCCGCTGCTGTTTCCGCAAGCTCGCGCACGAGGGCCGCATCCCCGGCGTGCGCAAGGCGAGCTGGTGAAGGAGCCGCGCCGATGTCGCTTTCGGATCCCATCGCCGACATGCTGACTCGCATCCGCAATGCCAACGCCATCGGCAAGGCCCGCGTGCGCGTGAAGCGGACCAAGGTGTGCCTGGGGATCGCGCGGGTCCTCAAGGAAGAGGGCTACATCCGCGACTACCTTTCGGTGGACGACCCCACCGGCCAGGGCGTGATCGAGATCGAGCTGAAGTACGGCGACCTCGGGGAGAAGGTCATCCGGCGGGTCGAGCGCGTCAGCCGTCCGGGCCGGCGGATTCACCGCGGCGTTCGTGAGCTCGAGCGCGTGCTCGACGGCCTGGGCATCGCGGTCGTTTCGACGACCCAGGGCGTGCTGAGCGATCGCCAGTGCCGCGCGCGGCGGGTGGGCGGCGAAGTGCTCTGCACGGTGTGGTGAGGGTATGTCACGCATTGGCAAGAAACCGGTGCCCATCCCGAAGGGCGTGAAGGTCGAGGTCTCCGGCGCGACCGTCAAAGCGACCGGGCCGAAGGGCCAGCTCGCCTGGACGCTGCCGCCCCCGATCACCGCCGCCGTCGAGTCCGAGCAGGTGCTCGTCCGGCGGCCGGACGATACGGCCGACAGCAAGCGCCTGCACGGGCTGAGCCGGGCCCTGGTGGCGAACATGGTCAAGGGCGTGGCCGAGGGTTACACCATCGGCCTGGAGATCTACGGCACCGGCTTCAGCGCCAAGGTCGAGGGCCGGACGCTCCAGCTCAACATCGGCTTCATGGGCCGGGGCGTGGGCCGCAAGGCCCAGTTCGAGATTCCGATCCCGGCGGGGCTGGAGGTGAAGGTCGAGGTGCCGCAGGCCCGCGGGAACAACGAGCCGGCGAAGTTCGCGATCAGCGGCGCCGACAAGCAAGCCGTGGGGCAGTTCGCGGCCGAGATCCGCAAGCTGCGGAAACCCGAGCCGTACCTGGGCAAGGGCATCCGCTACGCCGGGGAGCACATCCGCCGAAAGGCCGGCAAGGTGTTCGCCGGCGGCGGCGGCGGTTAACCGAGCGGGCAGCGAGGAGCAGCGCGATGCGCAGGGAGTTGCTGAAGTTGGTGCGGCTGGAACGGCGCAAGCATCGGGTGCGGCGCCGGGTGACGGGCCGACCCGGGCGGCCGCGCCTGGCGGTGTCCCGTTCGCTCCGCAACATCTACGCCCAGATCATCGACGACGTGACCGGCCGCACGCTCTGCGCGGTGGATACCCGTTCGAAGGAGCTGCGGGCGCAGCTCGCCTACGGCGGCAACTGCAAGGCCGCGGCCGTGGTAGGCAAGCTGCTCGGCGAGAAGGCCCAGGCGTTGGGGATCGAAACGGTGTGCTTCGACCGGCGCGGCCGGAAGTTTCATGGACGCATCAAGGCCCTGGCGGACGCGGCGCGCGAAGCCGGGCTGAAGTTTTAGGCAGCGGGACGGCACGCTATGGCAGACAGGCCGCCAAGGGCACGCAGCTTGGAACCGGGCGAGTTCACCGAGGAACGCACGATCGAGGATACCCTCGTCAAACTTTATCGTTGCGCAACAGTGGTGAAGGGGGGCCGGCGCTTCTCGTTCGGCGCGCTCGTCGTGGTGGGCGACCGGCAGGGCTCGGTCGGCTTCGGCTACGGCAAGGCCAACGAGGTGCCGCCCGCGGTCGAGAAGGGCGTAAAGCAGGCCCGGCGGAACATGGTTCGCGTGCCGCTGCGCGGCACGACCATTCCGCACCGCGTGATGGGCCGCTTCGGCTCCAGTCGGATCATGCTGATCCCCGCGGCCGAGGGCACCGGTGTCATCGCCGGCTCGGCGCCGCGGGCCGTGTTGGAATTGGCCGGCGTCAAGGATGTGCTGACGAAGTGCTACGGCTCGACGAGTCCAAAAAACCTGGTCAAGGCGACGCTGGACGGTTTGCGGAACCTGCGAACCCGGGCCCAGATCGAAGCGCTGCGCGGCGTGAAACTGGACCTGCCGCCCGAGCCGGAGCCGGTTACGGCGGTCCCCGCCGCCGAGGGCGTCGAGGACCAGGAGGGTGGCGTCCGGCGTCGGGGCGGTCGGGGTGGGGG
>Ga0209101_1000216_pt1 | contig 49723 bp, 41 predicted proteins | sample ConPoolayeCmetaG_FD_185481 | JGI IMG/M metagenome (GOLD analysis project Ga0209101, IMG submission 185481) | Hot spring microbial mat communities from California, USA to study Microbial Dark Matter (Phase II) - Cone Pool mat layer C metaG... ... | reverse complement strand
CGCTCGCCCCGGCCGGCACCCCGCCCCCCACCCAACCGCGAGCTCCGTCATGATTTCCGGGTCGCTGCGTCGGCTCCTGGCGCCGCCCGGCCGCGCCGAGCTCTGGCTGCCGGCCGGCCTGGTGTTCGTCGCGCTGCTCGGCGGCTGGGCGCTCCGCAGCCCGCACCTGATCGCCCTGGGCGAGCGCGATCGCCGGGCCTTCGGCGACCTGCCCGCCTGGCGCGCCCACTTCGACGCGCTCAGCGCAACCTGCGGCGTCGGCCTGCTGACCAACCGGCCCCACCACTACACCCCCGCCGGGCGTTGGACCCTCGTGGTGCTGGGCACCGCGGGCGCGGTGCTCTATCTGGCAGCCACGCGGCAGGTCGTCGGCCGGCTCGCGGCTCGCGCGCTGCCGAGTCTGCGCCGGATCCTGGCCGCGGCGGGGCTCGTCCTCGTGCTGGCGCCCGTCGCGACGATCACTGCGGACCGGTTGAGCGGGGCCGGCCTCGGACCCGAGCGTGCAGCCTGGCTGGGCGCCAGCGCGGCCCTGTCGCTCGGCTTCGGCGCGCCGCCGCTCGAAGCGCCGGCGCTGCGGTGGACGCTCGCCGCGGTTTCGCTCCTGACCGCAGTCGGTTGGGGCGTGTGGCTCGTCCGGCCGCTGCGGCGAGCCGGCTGGCAGTTGCGCAGCCTTTTTACGGCTGCGGCCGTGTACCTGTTCCTACTGATCGGTGCCGCAGGCCTGATGACGCTGTACGAAGCCCCGCGCGTGGTCAGCGCGGCCGTCGCCAACCGCGAGCGCGCCGTTCGCGAGGCCGCCTCCGAACGTTTCGCCCGGTGGCTGTCGGCGGCCGCGGCTGCGGGCGGGAGCGGTATCGCCCTGGACGTGCTTGCAGACCGACGCGCAAGCGAGGGCACGAAGCTCGTCCTGGCGGGCCTCGTGACATTGGGCGGCTTGGGCGGCGGCCTGGCAGGTGGGTGCAAGCTGACCGCCCTCCTCTGCGTAACAATTTTCCTCGGAAAGACTTGCGCCGGAAAAGCTGCCGGCGCCGCGACCGCCGTTCCGCGGGTGGTGGTGGCCGCCGCCGGTTTGCTCGCGTCCGTCGTCGGGTTGACTTTGTTAGTCGCGGTCGGCCTGCTCGCGATCGAGTCCGGGATCGGTTCCGTCTACGACGCGCCACCGACGGTAGGCGACGCGTTGTTGGATGCGGCCTCGGCCGTCAGCGGCACCGGGCTGACCAGCGGGCTGCTCGAGTCGGTCACCAGCGAGCGGCTCTCCAGCGGGATTCAACAGGCGGTCGATAAATACCAGTACGGCATGGTCTGGCTCCTGGCGGCGATGTTGCTCGGTCGGACCGTGCCCGTGTTGGTCGTGGGTCGGCTCGCAGCGGCACCGGCTGCGGACGCGGGGCGGCAGTGGCCCGTCGTCGTCTGACACTCGCGAGCGGATGTGCGCTGATGGCGCGTCGGAACACGGCATGGCGGCGCGTCACACCGCGCGCTCTCGCAAGCGGTGGTGCGTCGTTGGCGCGCAGGGCGCGCGGCCCGGGGCGACGAGTCGGAGGCGGCGGCGCGGCCGCCGCTGAGTGCGGCCTGTCGACCGCGGCGAGCGGACGCGACGCCCAGCGGCGTTGGCGCACGCCGCAGGCCGGGTTGATAGGCCCCGCGGGAGCGGTCAGTGCCGGTACCCGCGGCCTGAATCGAATCGGCGGCGGCCGATGGCGGCGACGGGTCGGCGAGGAGGCGGCTTGACGGTCATCGGGATCATTCCTGCGAGGGCCGGTTCGCGACGTCTGCCCGGGAAGAACCTGTGCCGCCTGAACGGGCGTCCGCTGGTCGCCTGGACCTGCGAAGCCGCCCGCGCCAGCGGCGTTCTCGACGCGGTGTACATCAACACCGACAGCCCGGAGATCGCGGCCGCCGCCCAGGCCTGTGGGGCGCTGTGTCCAACGCTGCGGCCGGCACACCTGGCGGCGGACGAGACCCCGACGCGCGACGCGAACCTATTTCTGCTGGAGCTGCTGGCGGGGCGCGGCGCGCGGGCCGATGCCGTGATGATCCTGCAACCCACCTCGCCGCTGCGGACCGCCGCGGACATTCGCGCGGCCTGGGCGTTGTATCAGGAGCACGCCCCGTGCGCCGTCGTGTCGGTCTCGCCGGTCGCGCCGGAGTCGTGGCTCGGGCGGATCGCACGCGGCGGCGAGTTCGAGCGCAGCGCGGGCGACCAGCTCGTGTACCGTCTCAACGGCGCGATCTACATTCACGGCTGGAACGACTACGTGGCGGATCAGCCGCCCCGTCGGACGATGGCCTACGTGATGCCCCCGGGGCGCGGCATCGACATCGACACGGCCGACGACCTGGAGCAGGCGCGGCGAATCGTCGAACGCTCGGCGGCGCCCGCGCAGGTGGAGGTCGGCTGCGAATGAGACCGCGACGGTCACCGCCGGCGGTGGTCGCACGCTCCGCGAGTCGCGCGGCCCGGCGGTCGTAAGGTGCCAAGCGCAGGTGGAGAGGCAGACGCCATGTCATCGGCGGAGCGACAGGGCGTGGTCCGCATCGCCGGTCGGGCGGTCGGCGACGGGTGCCCCGCGCTGTTGATCGCCGAGGCGGGGGTCAACCACGACGGCAACGCAGGGGACGCGCTGCGGCTCGTCGACGCGGCCGCCGACGCCGGCGCCGATGTCGTCAAATTTCAGATGTTCCGCGCGGCGGAGCTGGTGACGGCGGACGCGACGACGGCGGCCTACCAGCGGGCCGGCGGCACGACGTCGCAGCGGGCCCTGCTGGAGCGGTTGGAGCTGTCGGAGGGCGACTTCGCCCGCGTGGCGGAGCACTGCCGCCGGCGCGGCGTCCTGTTCCTGGCGACGCCCTTCAGCCCGCCCGACGTGGAGCGCCTCGTGCGCCTCGCCGTCCCCGCCCTCAAGATCGCCTCGACCGACCTGAACAACCTGCCGCTGCTGCGGCGCGCGGCCGCCACCGGCCTGCCTCTGATCGTCTCGACCGGAGCGGCCACGGCGGATGAGATCGCGGCCGCGGTTGCGCGGCTGCGCGGCCTGGGCGTCGGCGCGCGCCTGATCCTGCTGCATTGCGTGAGCGGCTATCCGACGCCGCTTCAGGCCGCCAACCTCCGGGCGATCGCGGCCCTGCGGGCGCTGAGCGGGGTACCGTGCGGGTTCAGCGATCACACCACGTCGACGGCCATCGCGGGCTGGGCGGTGGCGGCGGGAGCGTGCGTGCTGGAGAAGCACTTCACGCTGGACCGGCGGCGGCCGGGGCCGGACCACGCGTTTTCGCTGGAGCCGGCGGCGCTGGCGGAGTACGTGCGGGCTGCACGCGACGCGGAGACGGCGCTGGGCCGGGGCGGGCTCGGGCTGTGCGAGCTGGAGCACGACGTGCGGGCCGTGGCCCGCAAGAGCGTCGTGACGGCCAAGGCGATTCGCGCCGGCACGTTGTTGACGGCCGATCTGCTTACTGTGAAGCGTCCGGGCGGCGGCATCCCGCCGGACGAGTTCGACGCGGTTCTCGGACGGCGCGCGGCGTGCGACCTCGCGCCGGACACCGTGCTGACGTGGGAGCTGCTCGAGTAGCCCATGCCGCGCCGCATCGCCGTCATCACGGGCACCCGCGCGGAGTACGGCCTGCTGCGCTCGCCGATGCAGGCCATCGCCGCCGACCCGCGGCTGAAGCTCCAGCTCGTCGTGACCGGGATGCACCTGTTGCCCGCCTTCGGCCGGACCATTGCGCAGATCCGCGCTGACGGCTGGCGCATCGCGGCGCGCGTGCCGATGCAGCGGGGGGACGACCGGCCGGGCGACCAGGCCGCGGGGCTCGCCCGCGGCGTGGCCGGGCTGGCGCGGTACTTCGCGCGCGCCCGCAGCGACATCGTGGTCGTTCTGGGCGACCGCATCGAGGCGATGGCCGGCGCGCTGGCGGCGGTCACGACGGGGCGCGTCCTGGCACACATCCACGGCGGTGACGTCGCGCCGGGCGACTTCGATGACAGCCTGCGGCACGCGATTACGAAGCTCGCCCACGTGCACTTTGCGGCCACGCCGGCGGCGGCCCGTCGCATCCGCCGACTGGGCGAGGACCCACACCGCATTCACGTGGTCGGCGCGGTCGGACTGGACCGGCTGCGGGCGATTCTGGCGCAGCGCGCGTGCCGGCGCTGCCACCCGCGCCGCCCGCCCGCGCTGCCGCAGCAAGCCCGCTGTGCGCACTGTCCGCGGCACGGGCCGCTGCCGCTCAATCCGGTGACGGTGCCGCGCCCGTACGCGCTGGTCGTGTACCACGCGTGGGGCCGCTCGGCCGCCACCGAGGCCCGCACGATGGACACGCTGCTGAACGTTGTCGCGGCCGCCGGGCTGGCGCGCGTGATTCTGTATCCAAACACCGATCGCGGCCATCGCGGGGTGATCGCCGCGCTCGAGCGGCACGCCCGCCGCAGCCCGCGCGGCACGGTCCAGGTCGTGCGCTCGCTGCCGCGGGACGAATATCTGCAAGCGCTATGCGATGCGACCGTCCTGGTGGGGAATTCGTCCAGCGGGGTGATCGAGGCGCCGCTGGCCGGCACTCCGTCGGTGAGCGTCGGGCCGCGGCAGGCCGGCCGCGAGCCGGGCGGGCCGACCGTCATCGAGTGCGACGAGGCGGCCGAAGCCATCCGGGCGGCGCTGGCGCGTGCGCTGCGTCTGCCCCGCCGGCCGGGCCGGCGAAGCGTGTACGGCGACGGGCGGGCCGGGGAGCGGATCGCGCGGGTGCTGGCGGAGCTGCCGCTGACGCCGGCATTCACGCGCAAGGTCATCACGTATTGACGGGGCCCGGGCGCGGTGGCAATCCCGGAGGGCGACCCGGCGGACCAGCCGGCGACCAGTCGGTGCGTCGCGCAGCGGACCGCGCGGGGGCGGAGCCGAGGGCTCAGGCCGCGCGGACGCCGGCGATCCACACGCCCAGCGGCAACGGCGCAGTGCGCAGAAGGTCGGCCACGGGGTCCGGCGAGTCCGGGTGGCACGGGAAGGCGGCCAGGTCGGCCCATTTGCCGGGCTCGAGCGATCCGATGGTCGCGTCCAGCCCCAGCGCGTGGGCCGCATCGAGCGTGATCATCCGCAACAGTGTCGCCGGCGGCGGCGGCTCCGGCGTCTGCGTGAGGACGAACTGCGCCTCGGCCAGCAGCCGCAGGTCCTGGTTGCTCGCGGCGCTGTCGGTGGCCAGGGCGACGCGCACGCCGGCCCGCGCCAGCGCCCGGAACGGATGCGGCGGGTGTCCGAAGTAGCGGTGGGCCCGCGGGCAGTACACGACCGTGTGACCCGCGGCGGCCAGCCGTTCGGCGTCGCCGGCCTCCGCGTAGTTGAAGTGCGCCAGCAGGCCCGGCCGAACGTCGGCGGCGCACCGCTCCAGCAACTCGATCGCGGACAAGCCCGGCGAGCGCAGGCCGCGCCGCGCGAGCAGGTCGCGCAGGAACGGCGGTACGGCGGCGGTATCGCCCAGCAGGAAGGCCCGCTCGGCGCGCGTTTCGGCCCAGTGGACGCACCACGGCCGGCCGCGCTCGTGCGCCAATCGCAACGCGGCCCGGAGCTGGTCGGCGGGCACCGAGTACGGCGCGTGCGGGGCGAAACCGACGGTGAGCCGGTCGTCCTCGCGCACTTCGTCGGCGGCCGCCCGCAGCTCATCGACGGTGCGCGGCGGGTCGTCGGCCAATGTGAGCAGCTCGACGAAGCAGACCTTGCGGAGCGGGCTGCGGCGCAGCACGCGCCAGTGCAGATTCAGGCGGGAGATGTCGCCGACGCAGGTCACGCCGGCGGCCAGCGACTGCGCCGCGCCGCGCGCGACCGCCGCGGCCTCGCGCTGCGCCTGGTCCGGCGTGCGCCGCAGCGCGACCAGGCGCACGAGCCAGTCCCACAGCGGGCCGGGGGGAATCCGTCCGGCGTAGTCGGTCAGTTCAAGATGCGTGTGGGGGTTGACCAGGCCCGGCGTCAGCACCGCCGCGCCGAGGTTCGTGACGCGGTCGCCGGGTTGCACGATCTCCGCCGCGGGGCCGACGGCCGTGATCCGCCCGTCCGCGACCCGCACGCCGCCGCCCCGCAGCGGGGGCGTGACGACGGGCGCGACCCACGCGGCGGTCAGGACCCCCGGCGCGGCGGGCTGGGCGGCTTGGGTTTCGTCTGGAACCATGTGCGCCAATCGAGGTCGATCCCCTCGGCCAGGTGCGGGGCCATCGAGGACTCACACGCGCAGATCCCCGGCGTCGTCGGGAGCACCTCGGCGAAGCGTTCCAGCAGGCGCGGCATGCGCTCGACCGCGGAGACGGCCCGCTGCCGCTCGACGCGCTCGTCGAGCGCGCGGCCGTCCTCGAACGGGCGGTAGTTCGTGCCGTCCTCGGCGTAGCGGCCGACGTAGCACAGGCTCGCGTAGCACATCTGGAGCTCTTTGACCAGGAAGACCTCCGGCGCGAGGGCCTGGCCGAGCAGCTCGCCGCCGTAGCTGGCGTATTTGCGGGCCTCCGCGGGCGTCTCGTGGCGCGGGCCCTCCACGCAGACGTACACGCCGCGGTCGGTGAACTCGCAGCCTTCTAGTGTGAGCGTGCGCGCCAGCGCGGCCCGCAGGCTGGGGCAGAAGACCGGCCACTGGCGAATGTGGCCGAGCCCCTTGTGCTCGAAGAACGTTTGCGGGCGGGAGACGGTCTCGTCCACAAGGTCGTCGACGATGACGTACTGGCCGATCTTGAAGTTGTGGCTCAGGGCGCGGGTCTCGCTCCAGGAGAGGATGGACCGGACGCCGAGGTCCTTCAGGGCGTAGACGTTGGCGCGGTAGTTGATGAAGCTGGGCGTGCAGTCGTAGCCGTGCTCGCCGTGCCGGGACAAAAAGTAGAAATTGCCGGAACGCGACTCGCAGCGGAAGATCGGCTGCGAATCGCCGAACGGCGTCGGGCACGGGCCCAGTCGCTCGGCCACGAGCGCGCCCTGCTGGAGCAGGTTGTACGCCGCCCGACCGCCGATGCAAGCCAACGTGACCGCCATGACGTGCTCCCGCGGCGTCGGAAGCCGACCACACCGACGCCGCGGGGCGCAGTATATTCCCGCCGCGCGACGGCCGCCAACGCGGAGCCCTCCCGCGCCCGGCGCGCCCGCCGCCGCGCCGCGCCGCAGCGCCTTGCGGGCCGCGTCGCGCATCGGCCGGCCCCGGCTGCGGACGGCCGCTCGACGCGCCCGGCGCGCGCGACGGCTACGACCCGGCCGGGGCCGCGAGTGCCTGTTCGATCGCCGCCACCACCTCCGGCGCGTCCGGCTTCGTCCGCGGCTCGAACCGTGCGATGACACGCCCGTCGCGCCCCACCAGGAACTTCGTGAAGTTCCACTGGATCTCGCCCCCGAACCGGCCGTTCTTCTCCGGCGATGTGAGGAACCGGTAGAGCTCGTGCTGATCCGCGCCCTTGACCGAAATCTTGCTGAACAGGTCGAACCGCACGCGGTAGCGGTTGGTGCAGAATTGCTTGATCTCCGCGTTCGTGCCCGGCTCCTGCCCGCCGAAGTTGTTGGCGGGGAACGCCAGGATCCGCAGCCCCCGCTCCGCGTAGCGCTGGTGCAACGCCTGGAGCTGCTCGTACTGCGGCGTCAGCCCGCACTGCGAGGCCACGTTCACGATCAGCACCACCTGCCCGCGGTACCGCGCCAGCGGCACCGCGCGCCCTTCGATGTCGAGCACCGTGAAATCCAGCGGGCTCGCGGCCGTCGCGGCCGTCACCCCCGCGCCGCCGGGGCGACCGGGTTCCGCCGACGCGGGACGAGTGGCGGATGCGGGATCGGTCGCGGCCGGCTGAGTGGTGAGCTGCGCAAACGCCGACGCGGAGCCGGCCAGAACGACGCCAAGCAACAACCGGTGGGGCATGGAGTTGGTTCCTCGCGCGGACGACGACCGGCGCAGCGGCACCCGCGGCTGCGGCCGGCCCGTCGCACACAGGGATGGTAGGCGCGCCGCGTGGCGCCGGTGCGCCGGTGCCGGGCGTCGCGCGGGCGGCGGCGGCGACGCGTGCGTGGACCGTCGCGCCGGCGGCGCGCGGGGCCCCGCGCGTGCGCGGCCCGCCGCCCGGGCGTGGGCTGCCGGCGAAGGGGGCTGCCAGCGCCCGCGCTGTCGGACCGCGGCTCAGTGCGCGCGGAGGAACGATTCGAGGTCGCGCTCGTCGACCTCGGGCTCGCCGGGACTGACGTGGTCCAGCCGACCGGCGTGCAGCCAGCGCTCGAGCTCGTCGACCTGCGCGAAGAGGTGGTCGAACGAATCGACGATGAACAACAGCGGCTGGTAGTGGTCGATCTCGAAGTACTGGTTGATGACCCACTCGAGCTGGAACGGGAAGCGCTGCACCGCGGGCGACTCGAGGCAGTGGGCCAGCTCGCCGTAGGAGCTGAGCAGGCCGCTGCCGTAGGCCCGCAGCCCGGACCCGACCCGCATCAGCCCGAACTCGATCGTGAACCAGAAGAAGCGGGCCAGCGCCTTGATGTTGCTCTCAACCCGTTGCACCCGGGCCTGGTCGTCGGCCTCTGCGCGGGCGCGCTCGGCCGCGTGCCGCGCGACCTCGCCGAACCGCACGAGCACATCGGCGAAGGTGCGATCGGTGTGCATGGGCACGTGGCCCGCCACGTCGTGGAAGATGTCCGGCTCGGGCAGGTAGTCCAACGTGGCGCCGTCCCGGATGGTGATGGTCGTCGGGAAGGCCCGCTGCCGCAGGCAGTCGAAGAACAGATACGCCGGCACGTAGCCGCTGACGGCCCGGGCCGAGAAGCCCGACAGCGGTTCGAGAAACCGATTGATGTCCTCCAGCCGCGGAATCCGGTGCGGGTCGAGCGCGAGATTGGCGACGCCCTCGAGAAATTTCGGGTGCGCGTACTGCTCCCAACGCGGCCGGATGCGGGCGTACAGCCGCCGCCAGGTTTCCTGATTCTCCGCGCTGTACAGCTCGTACGGCTGACGAATGAATAGCTCGCCGGCCGCCCGGGCCTGTTCGATGAACGGCGCTTTGGTCGTCGTGAGTCCGGGTGTTGACGTCGCGGTGGTCATGCGGCGGTCCTCCTGAAGTGCGACGCGGAGGGACGCGGGCCGTCCGGCGGGGCGCGTGCCCCGTTCCTTCCCATTGTATCCGGCGCCTCCGGCCGGGTACTAGCACAAACGCCGCCGTGCCCCCGTGCCGCGGCCCCCGCCGGCGGCGCGAGGCGGCAGCGCGGCACCGGCCGTTCGGCCGGCGGGCCGGCTTGGGCGGGCGACCGCTGTGACCGGCACCGGACCACCCCCCGCCGCGGGGCGGCGGGCGTCTCGCGGGGCGTCACTTGCGCTTCAGCACGTCGCGCCAGCTCCCGTCCGCGGAGGCCGCTGGCCGGGCCGAGGAGGCCGCACGGATGTCGTCGATGATGTAGTAGCAGAGCGGGTCGAGCGCGCGGGCCTCCGCGACGACCCGGCCGACCTCGCGCCGCCCCAGCTCGATGAACAGCTCCTGCACCGGCCCGTCGCGGCCGAGGCCGTCGAACTGGGTGACACGCAACCCCTGCGCGCGCAGCGCCTGTGCCAGCTCCGCGCCGCGGCGCGTCATGATGCGGACGACCTGCCGGCCGAGGGCGATGTGCTGCTCGATCGTCATCCCGAGGTAGTTGCCCAGGGCGAAGCCCAGCGCGTAGGCCACGACGTACGCCGGCTGCTCGCGAATCTGACCGATCACGCCCGATACGACCGTCACCCAGATGGCGACCTCGAAGAAGGCCAGCACGAACGCCAGCCCGCGCCGCCCCTGCACCACGACGATCGTGCGGATGGTGCCGATCGACACGTCCGCGATGCGGGCCGCGATGATGAGGAGACAGTACACCAGGACGTCGAGCATCCGACACCTCCGGGGCCGTGTCCTGCGCGGGCGACGCCCGCCGGACGATGCCCGCGTCCCCCGCGCCGCACCTCAGCCGAGCTGGCTCTTGGCCCGCCGCGCGAGTTCGGCCATGAAACGGTCCACCGAAGCGTGCACTTCGGCGCTGGCTGCACTGGCGTGGTCCCAGCCCTCGATCTCGGTGGTGACGCCCTCGAGCTGCTTGTACGTCGCGAAGAAATGCTCGACCTCGCGCAGATAGTGCTTCGGCACGTCGTCGAGATCCGTGAACTCCGCGAACAGCGGATCCGTGCTCGGTACCGCCAGCACCTTGTAGTCGTGCAGCCCGCGGTCGGTCATCTTGAACAGCCCGATCACGCGGGCCTGGATCAGGCAGCCGCAGAAGGTCGGCTCGTTGACCATCACCAGGATGTCCAGGTTGTCACCGTCCTCCGCCAGCGTCTGCGGAATGAACCCGTAGTCGCCCGGGTAGTGGCTCGACGAGTACAGATACCGGTCCAGCCGCATCAGCCCGGTATCCTTGTCCACCTCGAACTTGCTGCGACGCCCCTTCGGGATCTCGACGATCGCGTTGACGGCCGACGGCAGATGCGTGCCCGCCGGCACATTCGCGTAGATGCTGCGGCTGCTCAGCATGGGGCAGACCTCCAGGGCCGGGCCCGACCGCCGCCGGCCGGCCGAAAACCGCATTGTCCCGGCCGGGCGGAGCGTGTCAAATCGCCCCGCACCGCGGTCGCCGCCAGACGCCGTCCCCACCGCCGCCGCCCGGCAGCGCCCCCGCCGCGGCCGGACACCGTCCCCTCGGCCGCCGCCGGGTGCCGTCCCCGGCGCGGCCGGTGGGCCGGGGCCGCTCCGCGAAGCCCCGGCAGCGCGCGGCCCGGGGCGGGTGCCGGCGGCCGATCTTCGCCCCGTAGCCGCCCGCCGCTATACTGTTGGCGGTCGGACCCGTCTTCGGCTGTCGGAGCCACCCATGAACCTCCCCATCAAGCGCGGCATGGTCATCCGTCACCAGAACCACGTTTACACGATCGCCGATTTTCAGGAACGACACTCCGGCAAGCAGCGCCCGACCGTCCACGTGCTCCTGCGGGACCTGCGCGACGGCCGCCAGGTGGACCGCACGCTCGACGAGCTCGAGCCGATCGAGGAGGTGCAGCACGCGCTGCGGCCGATGCAATACCTCTATGCCAAAGGCGACGCGCGCGTCTTCATGGACAGCACGACGTTCGAAGAGTTCGAGCTGACCGGTTCGCAGCTCCACGGGTGCGAGCCGTTCCTGAAGGAAGGCGACGAGTACCGGGTGATGTTTGTAGACGGCAAGCCGCTGATGCTCGAGATGCCCGAGATCGTGCGGTTGAGGGTCCGCAAGACGGCGGCGCCGTCGCACTCGGTCGGCAATGCGGCCAGCGTGCTCAAGGAGGCGACGCTCGAGAATGACCTGCTGGTGCGCGTTCCGCTGTTCATCAAGATCGGCGACGTGATCCGCGTGGACACGCGCACCCGCAGCTACGTCGGCAAGGAGTCCTAGCGGCCCGACGCGTCGGGGCCGGCCGGGGGGCTCGCGCCCCGGCCGAGCCGCAAGCGCGTCGCCCGGGGGGCCGGCGGGGACGCTCGCGGTCCGACACTACCACCCCAGGCGTCGCGGACGTAATCGTCGGCCGGCGGGTGCCGGCCCGCCGTGGCGCCGGTGGGGCCGCCGGTCGGATCGGAACCGTCCCGCTTGCCGCCGCGGCAACGCGAACCAGGGTCGCATAACTGCGCCATCAGCGCGGCCGCGCTCGCGCCCGAGACGGGAGCGGGTCCGGGCGCAGCGGTCGGCGTCGCGGTGCCTGTGCCGCTGCGAGGCCGCGGCGGGCTGGCCGGAACGCGCCGCGGGACGTATGCTGATTGCGCGTGAGACTTGTGCCGCCCGACGCGCCACCGGCCGACCCGGCCGCATTCGCGGCGCCGGCCCGCGGCCACCCGGAGCAACACGTCCATGAAGCACGAACTCCTGCTGGGTGATGAAGCCATCGCCGTCGCGGCGCTGCATGCGGGTATCGGCGGCGCGTTCTCCTACCCGGGCACTCCCGCCACGGAGATCTTTGAGTACCTCAGCGCGCAGGCCGCGGTTGCGAACATCGCGGCGCGCTGGTCGGCCAACGAGAAGGTCGCGTACGAAGAGGCGCTCGGCATGTCCTACGCCGGGCGGCGGGCCATCGTCTCGATGAAGCACGTCGGCCTGAACGTGGCGGCCGACCCGTTCATCAACTCGGCGCTGACCGGGGTGAACGGCGGGCTGGTACTGGTCGTGGCCGACGATCCCGGGATGCACTCGTCGCAGAATGAGCAGGACAGCCGTTTCTACGGCGAGTTCGCGCAGGTGCCGGTCCTCGAGCCGGGCAACCAGCAGGAGGCCTACGAGCTGACGCGGGCGGCGTTCGATTGGTCCGAGCAGTTCGGTCTGCCGGTCGTCGTCCGCATCACGACGCGCTTGGCGCACAGCCGGGCCAACGTGCGGGTGGACCCGCCGGCGGCCGACGCTCGGCCGCCGCAGCGTCCGCTGCCCGACCCGAACGACTGGACGCTGGTGCCAAGCATCGCGCGGCGCCGCTTCCGGCGGTTGCTGAAGCTTCAGGACACGCTGCGCGAGTGGTCGGAGCGGCATCCCGCCAACGCGCTGGTGCTGGCCGGGCGGCGCGGGGTGATCGCGGCCGGCATCGGCTACAACTACGTGCGCGAGGCGCTCGGCGGCCACGGCGAGTTCTCGCTGCTGAAGATCACGACGTACCCGTTGCCGGTGGAGCGGATCCGGGCGCTGGTCGACCACTGCGATGAGATCACGGTCGTCGAAGAGGGGTACCCGTTCATCGAACGGCGACTGGGCGGGGTGCTCGGCCTGCCCGGCAAGGCCCTCCGCGGCAAGCTGAGCGGCGCGCTGCCGCTGGACGGCGAGCTGACGCCCGATTCGGTCGCGGCGGCGCTGGGGCAGGCGGCCACCGCCCGGCGGCACGCCGTTGACGACTTGACGGCCCGCCCGCCGGCGCTGTGTCGCGGCTGTCCGCACGCCGACACGTTCAAGGCCATCATCGAGGCCACGGCCGCCTTCCCGCACGCCCTGCTGTTCAGCGACATCGGCTGCTACACGCTGGGGGTGCTGCCGCCGTACCGCGCGGTGCATTCGTGCGTGGATATGGGGGCCTCGATCGCCATGGCGCACGGCGCAGCGCAGGCCGGCGCGTACCCGGTCCTGTGCACGATCGGCGACTCGACCTTCACGCACTCCGGCATGACGCCGCTGATCGGCGCGATCCGGGCCGACGCGGACATGACCGTGTTCATCCTCGACAACGCCACCGTCGCGATGACCGGCGGCCAGGAGACGATGGCGGCGGGCGAGGACCTGCTGCGGCTCCTGCGGGGCCTGGGCGCGCCGCCGGAGCATCTGCACGTGATCGAGCCCCTGGGCAGGAACCACGCGGCCAACGTCGAGCTGATCGGGCGGGCCGTGCGGCACCGCGGCCTGTCGATCGTCGTGGCCCAGCGCGAATGCATTCACAACCGGCGCAAGGCGGCGGAGCCCCAGCCGGCGGCGGCCGCGTGCGCGGTCTGCGGCCCGTGAGGCGGCGGCCTGAGCGGCCGCGCCGGCGGCGCGCCTCCGCGGCGGCGCGGTGCGGGCCCGGTCGCGACGGGCGGACCGGGCGGCTTTTCCCGGAAGGACGACCGTGGAACAGAACCTGATTCTGGCGGGTGTCGGCGGGCAGGGCATCCTGACGATCGCCCAGGTGATCTCGATGGCGGCGCTACGGCGCAACCTGCACGTGCGGCAGGCCGAGGTGCACGGCATGTCGCAGCGCGGCGGGGCGGTGCAATCGCACCTGCGGATCGCCGACCACGAGCTGTACAGCGACCTGATCCCGACCGGGCGGGCCGACCTGATCTTCGCGGTCGAGCCGCTCGAGGCGCTGCGCTATGTGCAGTACTTGCACGAGGACGGCGTCATCGTCGCCAGCACGAATGCCTTCGTGAACATCGAGAACTACCCGGCCATCGAGCAGGTGCTGGACCGCATCGCCGCGTTCCCCCGGCACGTGCTCATCGACGCCGACGGGCTGGCGCGGGCCGCCGGCTCGATCCGCGCCGCCAACATCGTCACGCTCGGCGCCGGCGCGCTGTTCCTGGAGCTCGACCCGGCCGACCTCGAAGAGGCCGTGGCCGAGATGTTCCAGGCCAAGGGGGAGAAGCTCGTCGCGATCAATCGGCGGGCCTTCCGCCTGGGCCGCAACGCAGCTGCGGCCTACCGCGACGGCCTCCAGCGCGGCGGGACGTCGCGGGCCGTGCGGAGCTGGATCGACGGGTTGCCCCCCGACGCGCTGCTCGGGCCGGAGCCGCCGGCGCCGCCGACGTTCGACGCCGCGGACCTGGTCGAAGCCCGGCTGACCGGCGCCGAGGCCACCGCCTTCGAGCGCACGCTGCTGCGGGCCTACGAGGAAAACCGCCGCCCGCTGTACGAGCACGAGGTGTACATGCTCGTCGAGCTGGTCGGCGCGATCTCGCCGCCGCGGTACGTCTTCGTCCCGCGGGACGGTCTGCTGGCCCGCGAGGCCCTCGAGCAGTTCCCCGGCGACCGCGTCGTGCTGAAGATCGTCTCCCAGGACGTCGTCCACAAGACCGACGCCGACGGCCTGGTCTTCGTCCCCAAGGACTACGACGCCGTGCGGCGCGAAACCGAGCGGCTGCTCGCCCGCCACGCCCGGGCCCGCGTCGCGGGCGTCCTGGTCGTCGAGTACGTCGAACGCACGCCGCCGGGCTTCGGCAACGAGCTGTTCGTCGGCGTCCGCGCCACGCGCGAGTTCGGCCCGGTCATCGCGGCCGGCCTGGGCGGCATCGACACCGAGTACCTCGCCACCAAGATGAAGCCCGGCCTGGCCGTCGCCAAAGCCTGCGCCATGGACACCACCGCCGAGGAATTCCTCGCGCTCTTCCGCCGCACCGCCGCCTACGAGATCCTGGCCGGCCAGGCCCGCGGCCACCGCCGCATCGTCTCCGACGGCGAACTGCTCCGCTGCTTCCGCGCCTTCATCTCCATCGCGCGGCACTTCTGCGTCGACCGCGGTGCGGAGGGCCCCGATTTGGCCGAGCTCGAGGTCAACCCCTTCGCCTTCCGCCAGCAGCGCATGGTGCCGCTCGACGGCCGCGGCCGGCTGGGGCCCGCCGCCCAGCGCCCCCCGGCCCGGCCGCTGGAGAAGGTGCGGCGCCTGCTGGAGCCGCGCGCAGTCGCCGTGCTGGGCGTCTCGAGCAGCGCGCAGAACTTCGGCCGGATCATCCTCAACAACATCCGCCAGTGCGGCTTCCCCACCGACCACCTCTACGTGGTGAAGGACCAGGCGCACACGCTCGACGGCGTCCGCTGCGTGCCGACCATCGCCGCCCTGCCCGAGCCGGTGGACCTGCTCGTGATCGCCGCACCCGCCGCCGGCATCCCGGCAATCGTGGAAGACGTTCTCGCCAGCGGCCGGGTCGGCGCGGCCATCATGATTCCCGGCGGCATGGGCGAGACGGAGGGCACGGCCGAGCTCGAGAAGAAGCTCCGGCTGGCGATCCGCCGGGGGCGCGAGCAGGTGGGCGGCGGGCCGGTGTTCCTCGGCCCGAACTGCATGGGCATCCAGTCGCGGCCCGGGCGCTATGACACCTTCTTCATCCCGGCGGCCAAGCTTGCGACGCGCTGGAGCGCCCCGCCGCGGCGCGTCGCCCTGATCTCGCAGAGCGGCGCGTTCATCGTCAGCCGGCTCAGCAATCTCGAAACCCTCGACCCCGCGCTGAGCATCTCGCTGGGCAACCAGATCGACCTGACGATTTCGGACCTGGTCGAAGCGGTGGGCGAACGGCCGGACATCGACGTGCTGGGCGTCTACGCCGAGGGCTTCGCGAACCTCGACGGGCTGGATTTCGTCCGGGCGGTCCGTACGGTCACCGCGGCCGGCAAGACCGTGGTGTTCTACAAGGCCGGGCGCACGCCGTCGGGGCGGACCGCCGCGGCGGGGCACACGGCCAGCGTCGCGGGGGATTACGACGTGTGTCTGGCGGCGGCGGCCAACGCCGGCGCGCTGGTCGTCGAGACGTTCAAGGAGTTCGAGCAGCTCCTCGAGCTGGCCACGGCGTTGCACGGCAAGCAGCTCGGCGGGCTGCGGATCGGCGCGCTGAGCAACGCCGGCTTCGAGACGGTGGGCATGGCCGACGGCGTCAGCGGGGCCGACTACCAGGTCACGCTGGCCGAGCTGGCGGACGCGTCGCGGGAGCGCCTGGCGGCCGTGCTCCGCGGGCACCGGCTCGACACCCTGGTGAACGTGCGCAATCCGCTGGACGTGACCCCGATGGCGGACGACGCGGCCTACGAGGAGTGCGTGCAGGTGCTGCTGGAGTCGCCGGAGGTCGACGCGGTGATCGCCGCGCTGGTGCCGCTCACCCCGGCCATGCTCACGACGCCGGATGAGATCACCCGGCCCGGCTCGTTGGCCGAGCGTCTGCCGCGACTGGCAGCGGCGACGCCCAAGCCGGTCGTCGTGAGCATCGACTCGGGCCCGCTCTACGACCCGCTGGCCCGGACGCTGCGGGCGGCGGGCCTGCCGGTCTTCCGCTCGTGCGACCAGGCCATGCGCTCGCTGGGGCGGTATCTGTGCCACCGGGCGGCGCGGACCGGCGCACGCGCCGCGCTGCCGCGCCCGACGCTCACGCCGCTGAGCGTGTAGCCGCGGGGGGAACCCGCGTCACCCGCGCTCCCGGACCCGCGTGTGCCGCACCGTCAGCCGCCGGCCGAAGGTCTTCTCGAACGCCCGCCGGTCCTTCTCGATCGCCTGAACCTCCAGCGTGCAGTCGCCCACGGCCGAGAGCTGGAGCCGGACGGTTTCCGCGTCCACCGCGCGCAGCGTCGCCGTGCGGATCACGCCGTGGTGCGACCGCTCCAGCCGCTCGGCCAGCCGCAGCAGCACCGACAGGCGGCTGACCACGCCGTAACTCCGCCCGTCGAGCTCGGCGCATTCGGGGTGCGTCCGCCGCGGGCGGCCCTTGCGGTGGTAGCGAGCCAGCGCCGCGATGAGCGCGATTTCGGTCTGGTCGAAGCCGACGAGGTCCGCATGCCGCACGAGATAGTACGTGTGCGCCTGGTGGTTCACGAAGGATAGGAACACGCCGATGTCGTGCAGCAGCGCGGCGTATTCGAGCAGCTCGCGTTCGGCCGGGCCGTAGCTGTGCAGCCCGGCCCGCCGGGCGGAATCGAACAGCCCCAGGGCGAGGGCGGCGACGCGCTCGGCGTGCGGCTCGTCGAAGCCGCAGGCGCGCCCGAGCAGCAGCACGCTGCGCCGCCGCGGCGACAGGCCGTAGATCGCCGCGCCGGGGGCCTGGTGCCGCAGAACGTAGTCGACCAGCAGCCCGTCGCGCAGGCCCTGCCGCGCGGTGTGCAACGTCGTCAGCCCCAGCTCGTCCATGAGTGTCTCGAGGATCGCCGCGCCGGCCACAATCACATCGGCCCGGTCCGGACTCAGCCCCGGCAGCAGGCGGCGCTCGGCCAGCGGCGTGCCGCGCAGCAGCCGCGCCACCTCGCGCAGCTCCGCCCGAGTCAGGTACAGGTCGCCGCCGGGCGGGCGCCCGGCCCGGTGCGCCGCCAGGGCCGCCAGATTGCGCAGCGTCCCCGACGAGCCGACCGCCAGCGAAAAGTGCAGCGCGCGCAACCGCTCGACCGTCCGCACGGCGGCGCTGCGCACGTAGTCGCACACGGCCGCGTACTCGCGGGCCCGCAGCGGGCGGGCCGTGCGGTCCAGCTGGAAGAGCTGCGCCAGGCGGATCGTACCGAGCTTGAGACTGTCGAGGTACTGGTAGTCGCGGTCGTCGCCGACGGCGATCTCGGTGCTGCCGCCGCCGACGTCGATGAACAGCGCCGTGCGACCGTCCAGGTGCAGGCTGCGGGACACGCCGAGGTAGATCAGGCGGGCCTCCTCCTTGCCCGAGATGACGTGCACGTCGAGCCGGGCGCGCTCGCGCAGCCGGCGCACGAACTCCCGCTGATTGGCGGCCTCGCGCGTCGCGGACGTGGCCACCGCGATGATCTCCCGCGCGCCCGCCGCGCGGGCCGTCTGGGCGAAGCGCGCGGCGACGAGCTCGGCCCGCGCCATCGCCGCGGGCTGGAGGCGGTTCGACTGAAACTCGTCCAGCCCGAGGCGCACCGGCTCCCGCAGCTCCGCCAGCACGGTATGCGACTGGTTCGGATTGAACCGCACCAGCAGCAGCCGCATCGCGTACGTGCCGATGTCGATGAACGCTACGACCGAGCCGCCGGACCGGCGCGGGCCTCGTGCCATCGCACCACCACTTCCCGACCGAAGACGCGCCGTGCCAGGTCGCTCTTCTCCCGGCCGCGCGCCAGGTCCGCGTCCGCCGGCCCCCGCCCGGAGCACAGCACCGTGATCCGCGCGGAGCTTAGCCGCACGCGCACGTCGCGGACCAGTCCCTGATGCGAGTAATCCAGGCCGTCGGCCAGACGCAGCAGCGCCGCCAGCCGGTCCACCGTCCGGCGGTCGGCCGCCGGCAGCGCGCCGTAGGCGGCGTGCTCGAGCCGCGGCAGCGCGCGCCGGTGATACCGGGCCACGAGGGCGACGATCCGGCGGACCCGCGCCGGCCAGGGCAGTTCCGCCGCCCCCCCGATGAGTCGCGCGGCGGTCTTGTGGTGGCCGGCCCGCCCGCGGACCCAGCCGATGTCATGCAGCAGGCCGGCCCACCCGAGCCAGGTGCGGGCCCGCGGCCCAAGTCCGTGGAGCGGGGCGAGCTCGTCGAAGAGGCGCAGCGCCAGATGCGTGACGTGGTGCGTGTGAGCCGCCTCGTAGCGGCAGGCCCGCGCCAGCCGCAGCGCGGGCGCCCAGACCGGGTCGCCGCCGACGTCGAACGGCCGCGCCGCGGCGGCCGGGCGGGCCGCGGCCGGCGGTGGAGCGGGCGGCGGCGGGCCGACGGCACGCCGGAACAGTCGGCGGGCCGCGTCGTCGCCGTTCGCCGCCCACCAGGCGACCAGTTCGGCGTGCAGCGCGCGGCGCCGGGCAGCCCGGTCGGCCCGCACCGCCGCGACGGCACGCCCCAGCGCGACCCGCGTGGCGCGATCGGCCGCGCCGGACTCCAGCGCCGCCCGCCGCAGGGCGGGCAGTTGCGCCTGCCAGACGTCGCAGTCGTGCAGGGCGCCCAGCGTGTCCTGAAGCCAGCGCCCCCATTTCAGCAGCCGGTCGACACCGCGCGGGTAGAGCGGGGTGTAGACCTCGACGGTGTAGCGCAGGTGCTTGGCGGCGATCCGCATCGCGTGCAGCGGCGCGACGCACCGGGGCCGGGCCACGTAGCGCGAGTAGGCCAGCACGTCGGCGAGGCGGGCGTGGACGGCCGCCGCGGCCTCCGCCCGCAGCGCCCGCTGGGCCGCGGGCGGCAGCTCGCCAGCGGGCGCGGCATGGCGGGCGGCCCACTGCCGCAGGCTGCGCCACGCCGCGTCGGCCTCCAAGCGGTCCATCGCCCGGCGCACCGCCTTCTGAAGCCGGCGGCGGCGGCGGGCGAGCCCGTCGCGGAGCCGGCGTAGGCCCGCGCGGACCTCCGCCGGATGCGGGTCGGCGAGGAACTCCTCCACATACAGGATCTGGACGTCCAGATCGCGGGCCGCCCCCAGAGCGCGCGTGACCCGCCGAATGCGCCGCAGCCACCGGGGGCGCGACTCCGCCGGCAGCGCGTCGAAGAACAAGTCCAGCGCGTTGCGGATGCGGCGAGAGGCGACGCGCGTCCGGTGCACCGCCTCGACGTCGCGGGCCGCCCGCACGCCGTCGATCTGCGCCGCGAGGGCCTCCAGCGGCCCGTGCAGCGCCACGGCCGCCAGCACGCGGCGGGCGGCGGCCACGGAGACGCGAGCCGCGGTCGTCATCACGCGCCCTCCCTACGCGTTCGCCACCGGGCCGTGGGACGGCGCGGACGCCGCCGCCCGCGCCAGGGCCAGCAGGCGTGCGTGCACGCCCGGGTCGTGCGGGTCGGTCGGCCGGCGCTGGATGTACGTTCCGTCGGGCTGCATGTCCCAGGTCTGCCGCTGGTCGCTGAGCAGCAGCTCGAGAATCGACCAGAGCCGCAGGCGGGCGGCCTGGTCCTCGACCGGCACAACCACCTCGACGCGGCGGCTGAGGTTGCGCGACATCCAGTCGGCCGAGCCAATGAAGAAGCGGCCGTCGGTCTCGAGCGCCTCTCCGTTGCGGAAATAGAAGATGCGCGAGTGCTCGAGAAAACGGCCGACGACCGAAGTCACGCGGATGTTTTCGCTGCGGCCGGGAACGCCCGGTTGGAGGCAGCAGAAACCACGAACGATGAGGTCGATGGGGACGCCGGCCTGGGACGCCTGGTAGAGCGCGCGGATGATGCGGCGGTCCTCGAGGCTGTTCATCTTGGCGATGATGCGGGCGGGCCGGCCGGCGCGGTGATTCTCCACCTCGCGTTCGATGAGCTGGAGGAACCGGGCCCGCATGTTGAACGGCGCGACCAGCAGATAGCGATAGTCGCTCTTGAGCGAGCGCCCGGTGAGATAGTGGAACAGCTCAACGACGTCGTCGGTGATCGTGCTGCGGCAGGTGAACAGGCCCAGGTCGGTGTAGATCCGGGCGGTCTGCACGTTGTAGTTGCCGGTGCCGACATGGACGTAGCAGCGCAGGCCGTCGTTGTCCTGCCGCACGACCATGGCCAGCTTGGTGTGCGTCTTGAGTCCGACGAGGCCGTAGAACACGTGGACGCCGGCCTTTTCGAGCTGCTGGGCCCAGTAGATGTTGCGGCGCTCGTCGAAGCGGGCCTTGAGCTCCACCAGGCAGGCCACCTGCTTGCCGCTCTCGGCGGCCCGGGCGAGGCTGTCCATCAGCGAGCGGCTGTCGCCTACGCGGTACAGCGTGAGCTTGATCGCCAGCACCCGGGGGTCCTCGGCGGCGGTGCGGATGAAGCGCTCCACGCTGTCGGCGAAGCTCTCGTAGGGGTGATGCACCAGCAGGTCCCCGGCGCGGATCACGCTGAACAGATCGGCGTCGGCGTCGGCCAGGCGCGGCGGCACCGCCGGCGTCCAGCTCTCGTACTTCAGGTGCGGCAGCGGCAGGTCCGCGATCGGATTCAGGTCCGTGTAGTCGAGCTCGGCCGGCAGCTCGTAAACGTCCTGCTCGCTCAGCTCCAGCTCGCGGATCAGGAACGCCAGCGTCCACGGGTCGGGGTGCGGCCCGTGCTCCAGGCGGACGATCGGCGCGAAGCGCCGCTCGCGCAGCTCCTGCTCGATGAGCTCCAGCAGGTCCTCGGCATCCTCCTCATCCCGCTCCACGTCCGCATTGCGCGTGACGCGGAACGGCGTGACGCTCAGCACCTGCATGCCGGGAAACAGGGCGTCGAGGTTCCGGCTGATGATCTCCACGGTGCTGATGAACCGGTAGGGTGCCCCCGACTCGCCCGTCTCGATCCGCACCCACACCGGCAGCAGCTCGGGCACCTTCACCCGGGCAAAGAGCGGCTCGTCACTGTCCGGTGACGCCAGCTTCACGCCCAGCGACAACGACAGATTCGACAGGAACGGGAACGGATGCCCGGGATCGACCGCGATCGGCGTCAGCACCGGAAACAGGTTTCGGCGGAAATGCTGCACCGCGAACTCGCGCTCCCGCGGCAGCAGGTCCCCCCAGGTGCACAGGTGGATCCCGTGCGCCGCCAACGCCGGGCGGATGCTTTCCGTGAAACAGCGCGCCTGCCGCGCCAGCATCGGCAGCACGGCCGCCCGGATGGCCGCGAGCTGCTGCCCAGGCGTCAGCCCGTCGTTCGAGACCGACATCACCCCCGCCACCACCTGCCGCTTCAGCCCACCCACCCGCTTCATGAAGAACTCGTCGAGGTTCGACGTGAAGATGCTCAGGAAACGCACCCGCTCGAGCAGCGGCGTGCGCTCATCCACCGCCTCGTGCAGCACGCGGTCATTGAACGCCAGCCACGAAAGCTCGCGATTCAGCAGCTCGGACGGGCTCACACCCCCGTCCGCAGCGGGCGGTTCCAGGGTACCGGTCACCACGCTCATCCGTGTTCACCTTCGCACGGTTCGCCTGCGCACGCCGCGGGCCCGGCCCGGCCCGCCACCGCCACGGCGCCGTCCACCGGGCCGCCCGCGCGGCGGTGCGCCGACCGCCCGTCGGCGGCCCTCAGCGAATGATATCCGCGGCGGCCGATTCGCGCCCCCGCCGCGGCGCTCCACGACGGCCGGTTCGCGCCCCCGCCGCGGCGCTCCGCGACGACCGACCGTTCTCCCAACGCCGGTACCCTGCTGAAAGCGCGTCGGGGGAAACTGCCGCCGCAGCCGCTCGGAGTCGCTGCACGGCGGCAGAGGCAGGCTCAGCGGTTCCCCCGCCCGCCCCGACGGGGAGCGTGCCCCACGCGTGCCCCCGGCCGACCCCGCCTCCGATTCCGCTTCCGCTCGGACCGCCGCGGGTGGCGCTGCGGTTCGTCGAGCGCCTGCTGGTACGGCGGAGGCGGGCCGCCGATAATCGGGGACGAAGCGGCCGCGCGGCGGCGCCGGGATCGGTATGCGCCCGGCGACTGGGACGCCGTTCCGACGCGCGGCGCGGAACGTGGAGCTGTCATGCGGCAGGTTCGCACATTTACCGTCATCCCCGCGCTGCCAGAGCTGTTGGAGCCTCTGCGACAGCTTGCCTACAACCTTTGGTGGACCTGGTACCCGCCGGCCACCGACCTGTTCCGCCGACTGGACGTCGATCTATGGCGGAAGGTGGGGCACAACCCCGTGGCGCTGCTGTGGCAGATCGGTCAGGAGCGGCTGGAACAGGTCGCGCGCGACGACGCCTACATCGCACAGCTCTGCCGCGTGATGGACGCCTTCTATGTTTACTCGAACAGCCGCACGTGGTTCCAGGACACGTTCACCGAGGGCCCCCCGCCGCTCATCGCGTATTTCTCAGCCGAATTCGGCCTGCACGAGTGCCTGCCGACTTACTCCGGCGGCCTCGGCGTGCTGGCCGGCGACCACCTGAAGTCCGCCTCGGATCTGGGCATTCCGCTGGTCGGTGTGGGCCTGGCTTATCGGCAGGGCTACTTCAAGCAGCAACTGACGGAAGACGGTTGGCAGCTTGAGAGCTACCCGGTCTACGACCTGCACCAGTGGCCGGCGACGCTGGTCACCGGCGTCGACGGCCAGCCGCTGAAGATCAGCGTCAGCCTCGGACGGCACACGCTCCACGCCGCCATCTGGCTGGTGAACGTGGGGCGGGTCAAGCTGTACCTGTTGGACGCGGACCTGCCGGAGAACTCGCCGGAGCTGCGCGCGATCACGGCCCAGCTCTACGGCGGCGACCGCCGCATGCGGATCCGGCAGGAAATCCTCCTGGGCATCGGCGGGCTGCGGGCGCTGCGGGCGGTGGGGCTGCGGCCGGAGGTCTGCCACATGAACGAGGGGCACGCGGCGTTCCTGGCGCTGGAGCGCATTCGGCAGGCGATGCGGGACTGCCGCCTCAGCTACCGCGAAGCCCGCGAGGCGGTGTTCGGCGGAAACATCTTCACCACGCACACGCCGGTGCCCGCGGGCATCGACCGGTTCGACGGTCCGCTGGTAGAGGAGCACCTGGGCTGGATGGCCGGCGAGCTGGGGATCAGCCTGCGCGACCTGCTCGCCCTGGGGCGCGAGGTGCCGGACCGGGACGAGGAGTTCTGCATGCCGCTGCTGGCGCTGCGCATGGCCTATCGCAGCAACGGGGTCAGCAAGCTGCACGGCGAAGTGGCCCGCAGCATGTGGCAAGGCTATTGGCCCGGGATCCCGCGCGAGGAGGTGCCGATCGGCCACATCACCAACGGCGTGCACATCCGCACCTGGATGAGCCCGACCATGGCCGACCTCTTCGAGCAGTACCTCGCCCCCGGCTGGGCGGAGGCGCCGGCCGACGACGAGATCTGGAAACGCATCGACGAAATTCCGGACGCCGAGCTGTGGCGCGTCCACGTCCGCCGCCGGGAGTGGATGATCGCCGCCGTCCGCCGCCGGCTGAAGGAACAGCTCCGCGGGCGGGGCGCCCCGCCGGCCGAGATCACCGCCGCCGACGAGGTCCTCGATCCGGAGGCCCTGACGATCGGCTTCGCCCGCCGCTTCGCCCCCTACAAGCGGGCCACACTGCTGTTCCGCAACCTCGATCGCCTGATCCGGATCGTCAACCAAAAGGACCGGCCCGTGCAGTTCATCTTCGCCGGCAAGGCCCACCCCAACGACGGGGCGGGCAAGGAGCTGATCAAGCAGGTGGCGGCCGTCTGCAACCGGCCCGAGCTGCGCCGCAAGCTGGTGTTCCTGGAGAACTACGACATCGGCCTGGCGCGGGTGCTGGTGCAGGGGGTGGACTTGTGGCTGAACAACCCGCTGCGACTGCACGAGGCCAGCGGCACGAGCGGCATGAAGGTCCCCTGCAACGGCGGCCTGAACCTCTCGTGCCTCGACGGCTGGTGGCCGGAGGCCTACAACGGCGAGAACGGCTGGGCGATCGGCGACGGCCGGGTCTACGATGACCTGGCCTACCAGGACCACGTCGAGAGCGAGTCGCTCTACAACCTGCTGGAGCGCGAGATCATCCCGCTGTTCTACGACCGCACGATCGACGACCTGCCGCGCGGCTGGGTGCGGCGCGTGAAACAGTCCATGAAGACGATCTGTCCGGTCTTCAACACGAACCGCATGCTGCGCGAATACACCGAGAAGATGTACCTGCCCGCGGTGCGCCGGATGCGCAAGGTGGCGGCCGACAACTACGCCCTGGCGCATTCGTTGGCGCGCTGGAAGGAAAAGCTGCGGCGGCACTGGGGCGACGTGCGGGTCGTGGACGTGCAGACCGACCGCGCGGACGTGCTGAAGGTCGGGGACGCGCTGCCGATCCGAGCCCGTGTCCACCTCGGCGAGATCGCCCCCGAAGACGTCGCGATCGAGGCCTACTTCGGGCCGGTCGCCCCAAGCGGCGAGATCACCGTCGGGCAGGCGGTGCGCCTCGCGCCGGTCAGTCGCGATTCCGACGGCACGCACGTGTTCGAGGGCGCCATCCCCTGCCGCACCAGCGGCCGCGCCGGCTTCGCCGTGCGGGTCGTCCCCCAACACGAGGACCTCGCGGACCGCTACGATCAGGGGCTCGTCGTGTGGGGGTGAGCGGCGCGCGCCGCCCGTTCCCGGCCGGTTGCGCCGCGCGGGTCGGCGGCGCTATCGCACGGGGTCCGACGGCCGGCCGCGCCGCCCGATCCCCGACAAAGCGGCTACGGCGCCCGGCCGGTCGAGCCGCGAATCACGAGCTCCGTGGCCAGGTGGACGAGCGGTTCGCCCGGCGTCTGGCCGAGAATCGCATCGCGGATGCGGCGATAGGCCTCGGCGGCCATCGCCGTCAGCGGCTGCCGCACGGCGGTGAGCGGCGGGTCGAGCAGGGGCGCCGACGGGGGATCGTCGAAGCCGATGATCGACACGTCGCGCGGGATGCTCAGGCCGGCCTGCCGGATGATCTGGATCGCGGCCAGGGCGAGGTAGAAACCGCCGGCGATGATCGCGGTGGGACGCGCGGGCTCGCGGAAGCGGCGGTGCAGAAAGGCCCGCGTGTCCTCGTCCAGAACTACGCTGTCGCGCGACACCGGCCGGTCGCGGTCTGCCAACGGGATCCCGTGGGCAGTCAGTTCGGCGGCCGCCCCGATCGCCCGGTCGCGGGCGTTGGTCAAGTTCATGGGGCCGGAGAGGACCAGAAAGCGGCGGTGTCCGAGGTCGATTAGGTGCCGGACCGCGGCCCGGGCCCCGCCCTCGTTGTCGCAGTCGACGGCCGGGATGTCGGAGTCGGGTAGCGTGCCGCCGAGGACGACGACCGGGTGTCGGGCGGCGAGCTGTTCCACCGCGGCGCGGTCTTCAAGGGCGGGGTGGATGCAGAGCGCGCCGACGTGGCGGTTGCCCTTGTCCCGCAGGTCGAAGCGGTCGTGGAAGAAGAACTCCACCCGATGGGTGTCGTTCTGGGCCTCGCGGCGCAGGCCGTTGAGGAGCGTGCTGTGGTAGTAGTCGTCGAGGTTGACGCTCTGCTCCAGCACGAGCGCCACGTGGAGCTGCTGCGCGGCGTGGGCCGGGTCGATGTCGTCCCGCACGTATGTGCCGCGGCCGACCTCCCGACGCAGCCAGCCGGATTCGACCAGCCCCTCCAACGCCTTGTGGGCGGTGATGAGGCTGATGTCGAACAGGGCGCTGATCTCTTTGGTCGACGGCAGCTTGGTGCCGGGAGCCAGACGCCCCGTGCGGATCGCGTCGATCAGGATTTCGCGGGCTTGCAGGTACTTCGGGGTCGGGTCCCGCCGATCCACCTTCGGCAGCGAGATCGCACGACTCATCGGCACGCTCCGATCCAGCCCCGCTCGCGTATGCTCACCGCCCCACCCGGCCGTCCGGGGGTGGACGGCGCGGCCTCCGCCACGCCGTCCGCCCCGGACCGTACGACTCCTACGGGCACGTCGCGCCGATCCGGGCGACGAACGGGTCGATGTCGTCGAAGTTGACCTGTCCATCGTTGTTGCAGTCGCCGTTGCTCCACGGGCAGCCCGGGTACGGCCAGCCGGCGCCACCCGGGTAGTTCAGGGCCTCGACGAACAGGCCGATGTCGTCGAAGTCCACCAGGCCGCTGCAATCCAGGTCGCCGGCGCAGCCGGTGACGAGCGGGCTCGTGCCGAAGACGTACAGCCGGCGGGCCGTGAAGTCCAGCACCAGCAGCCGGTCACCGGCGGCATCGTAATGGAAATCGTACGCGCCCGTGCCGTCCGGCACCTCCGCCGTCGTCAGCGGCGTGCCGTCGCCGTTGAGAAACTGCACCGGCGGGCTCGGCAGCGCACCGGTCGTCGTGATCAGCAGCACCGTCGTCAGGAACGGCTTGCCGGCCGCCGTCGTCGGGCGATCGTTGAACACCAGCAGGTCCTGGTTTGTCGCGGCCGAGCTGGCCGGGATGAACTCGATGTTCTGATCGATCACGAACGGGGCCAGGCGCATTCCGACCGGCCGGCCGTCGCCGCAGCCGACCCGCGGCGAACCGTCGGCATTCAGCTCGTCGGTCAGGTAGCCGTAGCCGCTGATGGCGTTCGGGCCGCTGCGGTACGCGACCTGCACCTGGTTCGACCGGCGCAGATAGACATTGCCCGCGGCATCGTACACGTGATCGCGGTACGCACTCGCGTCGACCACCGTGCAGCCCGGGCTGGGATTGGTGAGCGGCATGCCGTCCGAAGTGTCGAAGATCGTGGTGCCGTCGTTAATATCCAGCAGCACGCGCCGCCCAGTGCCGTAGCCGACGATGGACACGCCGCCGCCGGTCCCGCCGAAGCCCGGGTCGAACGCCAGCCCGCCCAGGGCCGGCGCGGTCATGCCGGCCGGCTGCGAAACAATGCCGTTCCCGGTGCCCGAGTCGCCGTCGAACGTGGCGACCAGCGCGCCGGTCACGGTGTCGATCGCCCGCACGTTCGTGGTCGCGACGGAGTTGTCCAGCGGTCGATCGCAGAGGGCGTATAGGATGCCGTTGCGGACGAAGAGGGCGCCGTAGTAGCGGAACTGCGTCACCTGCTGCGTCCCGCCCGGCAGCACCAGCTTGTCCGCCGGGTTTGTCAGGTTGATTTTCAGAATCCCGATGTCCCGCGGGTCGGCGGTCGCGCTGTACCCGCCGATGTAGGCGTACGTCCCGTCGGAGGTGACCGCGTTCGGGTTGTTGCCCAGCGGGCCGAAGTCGGCGCTAAGGTCCAGGGTGCTGTGCAGGTAGAAATCGGCCGCCACTGGCACGGTGCCGGCCAGTAGCAGACCGACGACAATCGGTACGGTGCGGTTACGCATACGTGTGCTCCTTCCTGACCCTTTCCTTAACAGGGTTCCCTTCCGATCCGTGCTTGCGTCTCCGTGCTGCGTCACGGGGCCGTCGGGGTGTTCCACTGAGGGTCCTCCGGCGACCATTTCACTTTGAGCGAGGACACCATCTTGCTGGGGTCCTGCGAATCCTTGATCAGAATCGCCTGCCGCGCAAACGGCTCGACGTGGAGATCACTGAACAGGAAGTTGGCCTTGCCCTTGTGCTTCTCGAAATCGACGTAGCCGTAGAACGGGCCGCGGTTGAACAACTCCTCGACCTTCGCCCACTTGCGATAGATCGACGCGCCGTCCATGCCGATCACATGCCGCGTGCCGAACAGGTTCGGATTGGCTCCGTCCGCGTAGATCGCGTGCGCCTCCGCGATCAGCATTAGAGCCGGGGCGTCCTTCACGCGGAACGGGTTGAACGGCTTGCCCCGCGTGTAGGTCTGGGCCCCCTGCTTGGACGACTCGTAGTTGCTCGCGAAGATGTTCATCGCGTACGCCCGCCCCGCGATGGGCTCCGACGGGCACCCGAACACGCCCGAAAACGCCGCATTCGTCCCGGAGTTGCGGTTGCCGGGGATGTACCGGGGCACCATGTGCGCGTAGTACCACCAGTCCGAATCGCGGAACTCGGGCGGCGTTCCGCCGTTCGGCGCCCCCGGCGCGGCCTGCATCCGGTTCGGCGGCGGCTGCTCGCCGAAATCCTGTCCGTAAAAAAAGAACCCCATCCCGATCTGCTTGAGATTGCTCATGCACACCGTCCCCTTGGCCTGCTCGCGGGCCCGGCTGAGGGACGGCAGCAGGATCGAGATCAGCAGCGCGATGATCGCCACCACCACGAGCAACTCGATCAACGTAAAGCCACGTTTCTCTGACGGCATTGGGTCATTCCTCAAAGCGCTGCGCCCGCCAGCGAACATCACGGACAGGTGGCCCCGATCCGCGCCACAAACGGATCGATGTCATCAAAATCCACGCGACCGTCCCCGTTGCAGTCCCCGCGGGACCACGGACAGGCGGGGTACGGCCAGCCGGCGCCGCCCGGGTAATTCAGGGCCTCAACGAACCGGTCGATGTCATCGAAGTCCACCGTCCCGCTGCAATCGAGGTCGCCGGGACACGGGGCCAGGACCGGCGTCGTCCCGAACACCAGCAGCTTGCGGTGGAGAAAATCCAGCACCAGCAGCCGGTCCGTCGCGGCCACGTAGTGAAAGTCGTACAGCCCGAACGAGTTGGGCGTCTCGGCGGAGGTGAGCGGCGTCCCGTCGCCCCGGAGCAACCGGAACGCGGGGCTGGGCAGCGCCCCGGTCGTCGTGATCACCTTCACCACGTCGCCGAACACCCGGTTCGGGTCGCTATTGGTCCAATTGTCGTTGAAAATGATCAGGTCCTGATCGGTCGCGGCCGAGCTGGCCGGGATCAGCGCCAGATTCTGCCCGGCGATGTTGGCGGCCAGTCGGCACGCGACCGGCTGGCCATCGCCGCAGTCGGGCCGCGGCGAGCCGTCGCTGTTGAGCGCGTTCGTGAGGTGCCGGTGGCCGCCGATGCTGTTCGGCCCGCTCCGCAGCGCCACTTGCACCTGATTCGAGCGCCGGGCATACAGGTTGCCCGCGGCGTCCCACACGTGCGCCCGCCAGACCGTCAAATCGGGCACGGCGCAGGCGCCCGAGATGTCGGCCACGATCATGCCGTCGGTCGCGTCGTAAATCGTGGTCCCGCCGACGAGGTCCATCAGGGCCCGACGGCCCCGGCCGTAGGCCAGCAGCGACAAGCCGCCGCCGCTCCCTCCGAAGCCGGGATCGATGCCCAAGCCGCCGGTCGCCGGGTTCGTGAGCCCGCACGGCTGGAAGACGATGCCGTTCCCCAGGCCGTTGTCGCCGTCAAAAGACGCGAGCAACTCGCCCGTGGCGGCGCTGAGCGCGCGCACGTTCGTCGACGCCGTGCTCCCGAGCGGGCTGTCGGTCAACGCATACAGAATGCCGTTGTGCAACGCCAGCCCATCGTAGTACCGCCAGGCCTGCACGTTCTGCACCGTGTTGGTCAGTAAAACGGCATCGGCCGGATTCGTCAGATTGACGCGAACCACGCCGATGTTGCGGTCGGCCGGCGTGTTGTTCATACCGGCCACGAAGGCGTAGGTCCCGTCCGAGACGACCTGGATCGGGTTGCTCCCCGCCGGACCGAACCAGACATCAAGATTGATCCGGTCGACGAGGTACATGTCGGCCGCCGCCGCACCGCTGAGAGCCAGGGCGACCGCGACGGCGCCAAATCGTCGTTGATTGCTCATTCCAGACTCTGGGAAGTGCATCGGGTCGCCTGGACAATTGTCCCGGCCGACAAGGCCCCGAGGGGGCGCCGGACGGGGAGGTCCGACGCCCCGTCAGGGACCGGTTGCCGCGACTAGCGCCGCCGCAGCGCCAGCGCGCCCAGCGCCAGCAGCGCCAGCGTTGCCGGCTCCGGGATCAGCTGATAGGCACGAATGCCATTGTTCGCATCGAGCACGTACAAGCGATTGTTGCCCCAGTCCATCTGACCGACGCCGTTCGTATTCAAGACCCGGGAGCCGGGGAACAAGGCCGTGTCCAGCAGAGGCAGGGGCGACGTCAAATTGCTGATGTCATAGAGCCGGACGTGTCCGCTGTTGATGTCGGTCGTGGCCAGCAGGTTGTAGGTCGGCTCGACCGCCACCAGCGCCTCCCCGGCCGTGGTCACCGCGTACGGCGACCCGGTGAGGCGCGCACCGGAGTTCGTGGCCAGGCTGAAGCTCGTGCCTTCCAGGTTCGAAGCCGAACCGGTCTGCTTCCCGAAGACCGTGTCACCGGGGCCGAAGTCGATGCCCAGGCGGAAGGCGCCGTTGGCCGGGCCGCTGATCGAAATGTAGTTCGACGTGTAGTTCACGCCGTCCGTCGTGGTCAGCACGGTGTACGAGTTGAAGCCGGCCGGTACACCACCCGCCCCGAGCACGATCTGCGTGTTCGCGCCGCTGCCACGGATCGCCAGCGAGTCGCCGAAGCGCGCACTGGTCCCGACCGGGTTGCCGCTGTACGCCAGCGTCGGGGCGGCCGACTCGTTCGCCCACCGATACACCCGCAGCGGGCTCGTGCCCGAGGCGGTCGTCAGGTTGGCGGCATAGATCGCCCCGTCCGCCGCCACGGCGATCGCGCTGAGCGGGAACGTCCCGCCGCTGATCCCGGTGACGTCGAGCGTGCCCAGGTCGTCGCCCGTGTCACCGTCCAAAATGCGGACCGAGAGCCCGCCCGCCCGGTTGACGAGATACACGCGGTTGTTCAGCGGGTTGTAGGCGATGCCGCGCTGGTTGTTGTCCGTGGTCAGGTACGGCCGATCGCCGGGCGCGAGCCAGCCGTCGCCGCCGCCGAACGTCGTCAGCGGCTGAAGCGTGAAGGACGCGGAAGCCGCGGCCGTCACCGCCAGTAGCGATAGGATTGTCAGGGTTGTCCGCAGTGTCCTCATTCGACTCCTCCTTTTAGCCAAGCAAATCTCCGAGTCCTCATCGCGACAAGACAAACCATCCGACCAACGGAGTCGGACGGGAAACTCCCTGAGTAGGGCGGAGCGAAGCGGGCCGAGGGCGAGCCGAGCGTCGGTCTCATTCGCATTCACCCGGGCCGGCGGGCGCCGCCGGCGAAATGGTAGGCCACCACCGTCCGCGCGGCGGCCGCCTCAAGCAAATCTAATGTTATATAATCTCGGGGTGGGACGCAATACCCCCCGCTCCGGACGGACCGTCGAGCGGCAACCCGGGCATCGGAAGGCCGGGCAACGCCTCACCAGCAGCCGCCTATTTTCGCATAACTACTTATATTAAAGTTACTTACGTGACGCTCGGCGACCGCGCGACCGAGAGCCCGAAACGCTCGCAGTACCGCCGGAACAACGTGTGCGCGCTGGGGTACATCGAGTGGGGGCTCAGAAAATGCGAGAACTCGAACGTGATGAGCTTGTCGATCCCCGACTCCCGCGCCGCGTCGATCTTGAACTCGAGCTTCCGCCAGTCGATCGGCGGGAACTTGATCGGCATGTCCCGGTCGAACGACTCAACATTCGACCAGCACGCCATGCCGCTCTCCCGCGCCAGCTTCAGGTTCGTCGCGAGGTATTCGGGCAGATCCAGGTAGTCGACGTGGCCGTCCTGAAACGCCACGATGTCGATGCACTCCCGGATCCGCTGGAAGATCGACCGCCACTCCTCCGCGTGCTGCGCTGCCGAGATCCGGTCGGCACCGTCCGGCGCTTTCCGCCCGGCAATGTAGGGCGAGATCAACGTCGGCAGGTCCGGGCTCAGCGCCTTGGCGTGCCGGCCGGCCGCGAGCACCAGCTCCACCTGCTCCGGCTGATTCCGTGACAGCTCGAAGGTGATGTACCAGCCCCCGAAGGCGGGGTGGCTGCCGAACTGCTCGTACACCTCCTTCATGAATCGGCGGTTGACCGCCAACGCCTGCTCGCCGTTGCGGGCCCAGTCGCCGGGGTCGTAGATGCCCCAGAACAGCCGCATGCCGTGCTTGTGCGCGAGGTCGAGGAACAGCTCGCCGAGGTTCAACCGCACCGGCAGCATCGGCCGGAACTTCCGCAGTGTCCAGGAGTTGAAGATAGCCTGCTCGCGGTAACCGGACCGGATGATGATGACGGTGTCGATGCCGACCTGTCGCATGACGTCAAAGTCGGCCGCCCATTCCTCCGGCCCCCAGTTCTGGCTCGGGATGTCGTGAGTGATTTCGTCCAGAAACGTTCCGGTGATACGCATCGCGACGATTCTCCCGCACGGCGCGGCGTGCGCCGGAAGCCGGGCATTCTACCGCCGTCTCCGGCGGCGGCACAGACGCCGGCGGCCGGCACATCGACTCGCCCCGAACGGCCACCCAACGCTCACAGCCCATGGCAATCGCCCCGCCTGCCGGGGTATGTTATATAACGAGCAATCGCAGGCCCGGCCCCCAGCGGCCCCCCGTCCGCGCGGATGCGCCCCCCGGACCGCGCGGACACCGCCGACGGAGATCGTCATGTCGCCCCGCTTCCCGGTACTCGCCCTCGCGTTGAGTTTCTCAGCCGCAGTCGCCGCGGCGGCCGATGACGCCACGCCAAGGCCTCGGACGCCGAGCGGCGTGCCCGAGGTCCGCGGCTGCTGGCTGACGCAGTACGTGTATCTCGGAAAGTCGGAGGCGCAGCTCCGCGCGATCGCGCAGAACATCAAGGCCGGTCACATGAACACCGTGTACGTCGCGATGTACAGCGGGGCGACCGTGTACTGGCCGTCGCGGGCCTACCGGGCCGCGGGCGGCGCCTGGGGTTCGAGCACCGTGGATTACGCCGCGTTCTTGACCGAGGTGTTCCAGAGCGAGGGATTGAAGGTCGGCGCCTGGTTCGAGTACGGGATGGCCGTCGGTCTGGCCACGCACCCGCTCGCCGTCGCCCACCCGGACTGGCTCGCCCGGGACATCAACGGCGACCCGGTCACAGTTGAAAACGGCGGTTTCGTCTTCCTCAGCCCGGGGCATCCGGAGGCGATGGCCCTGCTGACCGACATGCTGCGCGAGCTGGCCGCCAACTACAACTTCGACGAGATCCAGGTGGACCGCTATCGCTGGGGTCGGAAGTCGTCGGCCGGCCGCGAATTCGGCTACGAGGCCGCGACGGCCGACCGGTACCGGGCGCAGTACGGGGTCAACCCGCCGGCCAACGTGCACGACCCGCAGTGGGTGGCGTTCCGCGAGGGACTGGTGAACGCGGCCATGCAGCAGGCCTACACGGCCATCAAGGGGGTGAACCCGCACATCCTGGTCTCGAGCGTGCCGTTGGGCTCGTACGGCCTCACCCAGCACATGCAGCGCTGGCCGGCGTGGCTCGCGGGCGGCTACATCGACCTGGTGATGCCGCAGATGTACATGACGAGCCTGAGCGCGTTCCGGACTGAGTTCAACACGCTCCAGCCGCTGGCGGGTCCGCACGTCGACAAGTTCGGCGTCGCGTACCGCGCCTCGGGGGACAATGACTGGCCGCTGGTGCGCGACCAGCTCAACTACGCCCGCAGCCGCGGCGTGCCGCACGCCGCCTTGTGGGTATACCACCAGTACACCTCCCAGATCGCGATTCAGGACGAGATCGACAATCTGCCGCGCCCGGGGCAGCCTTGGGAGCTTCCCGCGTACAACCCCTTCGTCAGCGAGCGCATGCTCCAGGTCGTGGTCGATAACCGCGACGGCGCGCCACGCTACGTCGAGTCCGGCGCGTGGACCAACTCGGCCCAGCCGGACTTCTTCCGCTTCGACTCGCGGGTCACAGCCGGTACGGCGCCAGCCACCGCGACGTTCAGCGCGGCCCTGCCCAAGTCCGGACGCTACGACGTGTTCGTGTGGTACACAGCCGCCAGCAACCGCAACGACGCCGCGGCGTACACCGTCACGCACGCCCTCGGAACCGCGACCGTCCCGGTGGATCAGCGCACCGGCGGCGGGCAGTGGGTACGGCTGGGCCGCTGGGTCTTCGCGGCCGGCCCGCTCGCGCCGCGCGTCACGCTTTCGAACGGCGGCAGTGCCGGCGGCGAATACACCGCCAGCGACGCGGTGAAGCTGACCCTGACCGGCTACGCCCTCGGGGACGCGAACGGCGACGCGGTCGTCAACGCGGCCGATCTGGCGCTGCTCGACGGCTGCCCCACCGGCCCGGACGGCGGGCCGGTCGCCGGGCCCTGCGAGGCGTTCGACTTCGACGACGACGGGGACGTTGATCTGCGCGACCTAGCCGCGTTTCAGGCGGCGGCCCAGTAGTCCCGCTCGCCCGGTGCGGAATACGCCGCGGTCGGTGGGGCCTACGCCGTCGGCGGGGCGTACAATAGGAAGTTGCCCGCGACCGCGCGGGCTGGGCTCCGAGGAGGTTCCCGGTGCGCGTGCCGGCTGCCCTGCTGCTCCTGCTCGTTCTCGCGTTGCCGGCCAACGCGGCGCTGCCGTGGGTGGTGCTTTTATTCCAGCCGGCTGACGGGCCGGCGTTGAAGGCGCGCCTCTACGCCGCGCACGAGGCGGTCGCGCCCGGCGGACGGACCGAGCTGGTCGTCGAGCTCCTGCCGGAGAAGAGCTGGCACATCTACGACCCGATCATCCTGGACACCGGCGCGCCGACGCTCCTCACGTTCGACGCGCCGCGGGGCGTGACGATCGGGCCGCCGCAATTCCCCGCCCCGACGCTCGGCGAGGACCACGGGTTGGAGTACCTCGCCCACGAAGGCCGCGTGCGGGTCCTCGCGCCGCTGGAGGTCGCCGCCGACGCGGCCGTGGGCGACGCGCCGCTCCGCGTCCGGGTGCGGGCCCTGATGTGCAAGGAAGCGTGCGTACCCGTGCAGGCGGAAGCGACCCTGGCGCTCCGGATCGCGCCCGAGCAGGGCGCTCCCACGCATACCGACATCTTCAAGGCCGCCCGCGCGGCGCTGCCGCGGCCGCTCGAGCAGGCCGAGTACCTGGCAGGCAGCCGCGCCCTCGTGTCGCACACGCAGGTCCCGGTCGGCGGCCGGGCTGAGGTGCTGATCGCGTTGAAGGTCAAGGCCGGCCACCACATTCAGGATCGCAAGCCGCTGGTCGAGGGATTCATCCCGACGCGCGTGTTCATCGGCGGCCCGGAGGGCATCAAGCTGGACCCGGCCGCCCAGGTCTGGCCGCGCGCCAAAGTACGCGATGTGCCCGGCGTCGGCCGCGTGAATGAACTCGCCGGCGACGTGCTGATTCGCGCGCCGCTGGTCGTGGCCGACGAGAAGTTCACCCCGGGGCCGGTCGAGCTGCCCGTGCTGGTGCAGTATCAGGTCTGCGACGACGCGGGCCGCTGCTTCCCGCCGCTGATGGCGGCGGCACGCGTGCCGCTGGAGGTCGTGCCCGCCGGCCAACCGGCCGTCGCGTCCGACGACCCGGTCGCGCGGGCCGCGGCCGCTCAGGCCGCAGAGAGCGCCGCCGCCGGGGCCGATTCCGCGGGCACCGCGCCCGCGCCGCTTTCGCTGCCCACGGTGTTTCTGTTCGCATTTCTCGGCGGCGTCATCCTGAACATCATGCCGTGCGTGCTGCCCGTGATCTCGCTCAAGATCTTCGGGTTCGTGCAGCAGGCGGGCGACGATCCCGGCCGAATCCTGCGCATGGGGCTGGTGTACGCCGCCGGCATCCTCGCCAGCTTCGCCGTCATCGCGCTGCTGATGGTGACGGCGGGCGTGGCCTGGGGCGGGCTGATGCAGAAACCCGGCTTCCTGATCGGCCTGACCGCGGTCGTCTTCGCGTTCGCGCTGAGCCTGCTCGGCGTGTACGAGTTCCAGGTGCCGGGTTTCGCGCTTAGCGCGGCCGGGCACGCGGCGTCGAAGGAGGGCTACGGCGGCGCGTTCGTGAACGGCATCCTCGCGACGCTGCTGGCGACGCCGTGCGTGGGGCCGTTCCTGGGCAGCGCGGTGGGCGTGCTGGCGACGCTGCCGCCGCTCGTGGCGGGTGCCGGCATCATGGTCGTGGGGCTCGGTCTGGCCGCGCCGTACGTGTTGCTGACGGCCTTCCCGGGCTGGCTGCGGTTCGTTCCGCGGCCGGGGCCGTGGATGGTGACGTTCAAGCAGATCGTCGGCTTCATTCTCGTGCTGGTGGTAGTGTGGCTGCTCACGATCCTCGTCGAGCTGGTCGACGTCGGCGTGCTAAAGGGCACGCTCACCCTGCTGGCGCTGGTGGCGATCGGCTGCTGGCTCGTGGGGCGCGTCACCTTGACGACCCCGGCGCGGCGCGCGATGGCGTTGTGGGGCCTGGCCGTGTTCATCGTGGCTGCGGGCGGCTGGGGCGGCTATCGGCTGTTCGCGGAGGGCGTGAAGAAGATCCCCTGGCAGCCGTGGGAGCCCGGGATCGCGCAGCGGCTGGCGGCTGAGGGCTATACCGTCTATGTCGACTACACCGCGACGTGGTGCCTCACCTGCCAGACGAACAAGGCCGTGGTGCTTGAGACCGATCGCGTCGCGAGCCGTTTCAAGGAGCTCGGCGTCTATCCGATCACGGCCGATTTCACGCGTGAAGACCCGGCCATCCAGAAGGAACTTCAGGCGCACGGGCGGAACGGTGTCCCGCTCAACATCGTGGTGCCCGCGGGCAAACCCGACGCGGCGATCGTGCTACCCGAGGTGCTGACGCCCCAGATCGTGCTCGACGCCCTCGCGCAAGCCGGTGCTTCTCGACGCCGACCGGATTTCTGGACGCAACCGGCGGCGGATGGTCCGGTATCGGTGCGGGCCGGGATGCGGTAGAAGCCGCGCCCGCGAGCGGACGCCGGTCAACTCGATTCGCGGGGTGTGCCGATAACTTCGACGGAACCGCGGCGCGCCGGTCGCGCCGTGGCAGTCGGCATGGCCGACCGAGGTTTGAGTCGGTCGTCCGGGTGGTGCTCGACGGAACCTCCCCATGAGCGCGTCGCGTCTAGACGGTTATCGGCACGCGACCATTGGCAGCGTGTTGCGGCGCAGAATTATTACTCCGAGAACGCTCCCACGACTTGACAGTCTCCATACAATGACGGGGCGGGCCAGAGATGCTGAGCGCATCCGCGCTGGGATGAGCTGGTTGGCCCGGGCTGCGATTCGGTGCTGCGCACCGATCCTAGCAATCGCGTGGGCGGCGACTTTGCCGGGATGCACTTCGCAGTCGAAGCGGACCGCCACGCCACCTCGACCGCCGCTCGTGCTGGTTGTTGCCCCGGTTCTGAACCTGAGCAATAGCCCGGACGTTGATACGCTGAAGATCACCGACCTGATCGCGTCGGAGTGTTTGTCCTTCGCGAACGTCTCGGTGGTGCCAGTGAACCAGGTGCTGGCCGAGCTGGTCCGCCAGGGGCGGACGAGCGTCGAGGCCCCCGCAGAGGCGGTTGAGCTGGCGCGTGTTTTCGGCGCCGATGCGACGGTGGTGGTCGGGATCACGGAGTATCGCCCGTACGACCCGCCGGTGATCGGCCTGGTGTTGCAGTACTACGCCGCCAACGGGCCGCGAGCCGACGACGCGCCGCCGGATCCCCCGCCGTTATCGGGCGTGCGGCCCCGGTGGCAGCTCCAGCGGGTCTTCAATGCGGCGGACGAGCGTGTGCTCGAGGAACTGAAGGATTTCGCGGACAAGCGGGAGGGCGACCGGAGCCCCTACGGCTGGCGGAAGTACGTGAAGGCTCAAGAACTGTACGTCCGTTACTGCGGCTGGGCCCTCATCCGGACGATGCTAGCACTGGAAGCCGACGAGTGGACGGCGGAGCCGAGCGAGATCCGGTCATGAACACGGCGCAACGGTGCATAAGTCTGATGAAGGGGCGGCAGCGGTTCGTGTTCCAGTACGCCCCGGGGCGCGAATCGGAGTTACTCGCGGCCCTCGTCGCGCTGGCCGATGATCCGGACAGCGAGTTCGACTGGTTCGACGCGGCCGTCCTGAGCTACCAGTTGGGACACCGCCGGGCCGAGGAGTTCGTCTCGTTCGCCCAGGTGGAATAGGGCACACAGCGATGTGGAACACGCAGAATGTCCCCGGCGCCATGCCGCCGTCGAGTCTCGCCGAAAGTGATGGGCGTATGAGCACGCAGGCCAGCCTGGTTCAGCAGTTCATCAACTACCTCCGGGCGGAACGCCACTTCTCGCCGCACACGGCCAAGTGCTATGCCGCCGATCTCCAGCAGTTCTGCGGCTACCTGTGCCTCCCGCCCGGAGCCCTGACGCCGCCCGCGCCGGAGTCGACGGGCGGCAACGGGAACGGACAGGGCGGCCTCGACCTGGCGAAGCTCGCGCCGCCGCCGGACGCGAGCGGCGAGGACCTCAACAAGCGTCTGCTGGGCGTCGACACGGAGGCCGTCCGCGCCTTCCTGACCACTCTGCGGGACCACAACTACTGCAAGAGCACCGTGGCACGCAAGCTGGCGACGCTCCGCAGCTTCTACAAGTTCCTGGTGCGCCGCGGCTACCTCACGAGCAACCCCGTCGCGCCGATCCGCACGCCCAAGCAGGACAAGCGCCTGCCCAAGTGCCTCGAGGAAGACCAGATCGAGAAGCTGCTGGCCAATCCGGACACGACCACGCTGCTCGGGGCCCGCGACCGGGCCATGCTGGAAACGCTCTACTCGACCGGCATGCGGGTCAGCGAGCTGATCGCGCTCAACATCGACGACGTCGACCTCACCAGCAACGTCGTCCGCGTCGCCGGGAAGGGCAAGAAGCGCCGCGTCATCCCGCTCGGCCCCGGTGCCGTCCAGACGATCCTGCACTTCCTCGACCTGCGCCGCAACGACCCCCGCAGCAGCACCTTCGACTCCGAGGCGCTGTTCATCAACAAGCACGGCCAGCGGCTCAGCACCCGCAGCGTCCGCCGCAAGCTCGACAAGTACCTGCTCGAGGCCGGCCTGGACTTGTCCGTCAGCCCGCACACCCTGCGGCACAGCTTCGCCACGCACATGCTGCGCCGCGGCGCCGACCTGCGGGCCGTCCAGCAGATGCTCGGCCATCAGAGCCTGAGCACGACCCAGATCTACACGCATCTAAGCGGCCAGAGCGTCAAGGAAGCGTACGACAAGTCGCACCCGCGAGCCTGAGCCCGCCGTCCGGCCGCCGGTCCGTGCCAGGACCCGGCGCGGGCCGCGCCGTCCGGCCACTCCGGCCGCACCGCTCCGCTCCGCGGTCGCGCCCACGGAAGTCCCCAATCGCGCCCGCTCCGCGCCTCGACCACGCCGTCCGCGCCGCGCGGTACGCTATGCGCCGCCGGTGACCAGGCCGAAGGGGCCCGAGCTTCCGGGAACATGTGCTGCGGAGCTGCGCCGTGCTGCACGCCGAGCTGTGGAATGCCAATCAGGATCTCGCCCGGGCCTGCCGCGCCCACCCCTTCGTGCGCGGGCTGGCCGACGGCACACTGCCGACCGACGCCTTCCGGCGCTATATCGCGCAGGACACATTCTTCCTACGAGCCTTTCTGCGGGCCTACGCCGCCACCGCGGCCCGGGTCGACGACCTCGACCTCGTGCAGGAGCTGCACGACCTGATGGGCGGCGTCCTCGAGGAGCTGAAACTGCACCGCGCGTACGCGCAGCGCCTCCAAATCGACCTGGACGGCGTCCGACCATACGCCGCCACCCGCGCCTACACCGACTTTTTGATGCGGACGGCGTGGCAGTCGCCGCCCGGGGAGACGCTCGCCGCCATGACGCCCTGCATGCGGCTGTACGCCTGGCTGGGCTGCTCGTTGGCCCCGCCCATCCCGAGCAATCCGTACGCCGACTGGATCCACAACTACGCCAGCCCCGCGTTCGAGGCGCTGGCCGCACGCCTCGAGGCGCTCCTCGACCGGCTGGCGGAAAACACGCCAGCCGTGCGCGACGCGTACCGCTACGCGCTGGAGTACGAGCTGAACTTCTTCGCGGCCCCGCTGGAGGAGTCCCCGTGATCCCCGCGGCGTTGACCATCGCCGGCTCGGATCCGTCCGGCGGGGCCGGCCTCCAGGCCGACCTCAAGACGTTCCAGCAGCACGGCGTGTACGGCCTGAGCGTCGTGACGCTCCTGACCGTGCAGAACACCCGCGCCGTCAGCGCCGTACAGGTGCTCGACCCCGCTTTCGTTCAGGCCCAGCTCGACGCCGTTCTCACCGACATCCCGCCCGCTGCCGCCAAGACCGGCGCGCTGGGCAGTGCGGGCGTCATCGCGGCCGTGGCCGAGCGCGCCGCGGACTTCGCGTTTCCGCTCGTCGTGGACCCGGTGATGGTGAGCAAACACGGGCACGCCCTGCTCGACCCGGCCGCCGCCGACGTCCTGCGCCGCCGGCTGCTGCCGCGCGCGTTTCTGGTGACGCCGAACATGCCGGAGGCCGCCGCGCTGGCCGAGATGGAGGTCGTCGACGTGCCCGGGCTGGAGGCCGCCGCCCGACGCATCGCGTTGTGCGGCGTGCGACACGTTCTGGTCAAGGGCGGCCGGCTCGCCGAGCAGGCGATCGATGTCTTGTTTTCCGATGGCGAGCTGCACCGCTTCGCCGCGCCCCGCGTCGAGACTCGGCACGTCCACGGCACCGGCTGCGTGTTTTCGGCGGCCGTCACGGCGCACCTGGCGCGCGGCGTCCCGCTGAAGACGGCGATCCAGGGCGCCAAGGCGTTCGTCGCGGCCGCGATCCGCACCGCGCCCGGACTGGGAGGCGGATGCGGACCGGTCAACCTGTTCGCCGCGCCGGGCGCCTAGCACCACGCCGCTGCGCCCGCCGCGACGCGTCGCGAGGCCCTCAGCCCGGCCGCGACGCCCAAACGCCGATCCGCCGCCGGACTTGCAGCGCCGGGTCCGGGGCGGTATTACGCCGTATTCCCGCGGCGTCGGGAGGCCCCCTCGCGGGGACGAGCATTGGGCTGGCCGCGGCGGCTCCCGCGCGCCCCGAAGGAGGAACGATGTTCCGTCTCCTGCTGTCGCTCCGTCCGTCGTCTGGCGGGCTGCGTCTTGCTAACGCGGTCGGGCCAATCGTGCTTGGCGTTGCTTGCGTCGCCGTCGCGGGCGCTCAGCCACCGCCGTCCACGCAACCCGCCGCACCGGCGCCGCCGCCGGCCCACGACGAAACGGCCTGGTTCCGCAACGTGCGCCAGTTGACCTCGACCGAGATGGGCTTGGCCCGCTCGGGTGAGGCGTACTTCTCGCCGGACCTCAAGCGAATCTGCTTCCAGGCCAAGCCCACCGGGCAGGATGAATACCAGATCTACGTGATGAACCTCGACGGCACGGGCCTCGAAATGGTCAGCACCGGACGCGGGGCCACAACCTGCTCGTATTTTCACCCCAGCGGGAAAAAACTGATCTTCGCCGCCAATCACCACGACCTGCGCCCGGCCGTCGCGCCCGAGCACCTGGAGCCGATGCGGCCGCGCGGCGGCGGTGAGGGCGGCGGGCCCCCGGGTGCGGGCAGTGGGCCACCGACGACCTCACCGGCCACTACCGAGACGACGGCGGGCAGCGGGTCACCGGCCGAGGGCGGCGCGCCCCACGGTGAGCGCAGCGCGGCGCAGAGCGAGCGGGGTAGCCCGCCCGGCAGTCCTGGTCCTCCGGGCGGCCAGCCGGGTGGCGCAACGCGGCCGGCCGGTCCGCCCGGCGCCGGTTCGCCGCACGCCGGCGGCCCACGGCACGGCGGCGGCGACGGCTACGCGTGGCAGTATTTCCCCGGCATGGACATCTACGAGTACACGTTCGCGACCCGGTCGCTCCGGCGGCTGACGTACGCGGACGGCTACGACGCCGAGTGCGCGTATTCGCCGGACGGTGAGTGGATCGTGTTCAGCTCGATGCGCGACGGCGACCAGGAGATCTACATCTGTGACGCCGATGGCGGCCGGGCGAGACGCATCACGCACGCGCCGGGACGCGACGGCGGGCCGTTCTTCAGCCCCGACGGCCGGCGCGTCGTGTATCGCTCCGACCGCGCGGGCAACGGCAACCTCCAGATTTTCGTCAACAACGTGGACGGCACGGCCGAAAAGGCCCTCACGGACAACCAGACGTTCAACTGGAGCCCGTACTGGCATCCGTCCGGCAAGTGGATCGTCTTCACCCATGCCGACTTCCGCGGGCGGCCGAACTTCGACCTGTACATCATCCGGGATGACGGCAGCGAGCGCCACCGCGTGACCTCCGACCCGGCATTCGACGGGCTGCCGGTGTTCTCGCCGGACGGCCACTACCTGATGTGGACCTCGAGCCGCGGCGGGCTGGCGTCGCCGCAGGTCTTCATCGCCGAGTTCGTGGGGCTGGCGCCCGACGGCACGCTGCGCGCGGGCCGATAGCGGCGAAGCGTGGCGCCAGGGCGACCGCGACCACGAGCTGGCGAATCGCCGCCGGCGGCGCTGGTCCCAGAGACGACCGGACAGGGTGCGTGGGGAGCGAGCGGCCGCGGAACCGCGTTCGAGCGGTACCGAAAACCCAGCGGCAGCGCGCGGCCCCCCGGCGCCCGCCGCTCGCGCTCCAGGTTCGCGCGCGAAACTCAGGTGCCGCGTTGCCACGGTCGCTCGCGGCATATGACCGCACGCCACGGCCCCGGCCAGGAGATCGGCGTGAGCTGGCTCGCGTGGGTGTTTCTGGAGTCGCCTGCCGCGCTGGGCGTGGCAGTCGGCACGGCCCTGTTCGTGTTGCTCGTGCATTGGCGCCGCTCGGGCCGGCCGCGGGCGCTTGTGATCGGGCTGCTGGTGGCCGGCGCGTTGTTTCTGATCCAGGGGCTGGTCGAGACGCGGCGCGAGGCAGGGCTGCGACTGCTGACGGTGATCGAAGAAGCCGTGCGGCGCGGCGATGCCGGTCCGGTCTCGGCGACGCTCGCACCGACCTTCGAGGCCGGCGGCCGCGATCGGGCCGCGTTCGTCGCCTACGTGAACCGGTGGCTCGGCCGCGTGCGAGTGCGAATGTTAGAGCGCTCGTGGCCGCCGCCGCGGGTCGAGGAGTCGGCCGGTGACCGGTTCGTGCTGTCGGTGCGGTATGTCGCGGACCTCGCGGGGGAATACGCGGGCACGCTTCCGTCGGCGTGGCGCCTGACCTTCGTGCGGACGGCGGGCGGCTGGCGTTTGGAGGGAGTCGAGGCCACGTACATCGCCGGGCTGCGCGACGTGTCCTGGCCGGCGATCGACCGCCAATGACGACGCAGCGTGCGGGCGTAGTATCCATGCCGCGCATCCGAGCTCAACGTCCGAGCCCGAAGCGCAAGCTCCGGGTTACGCGCGGCCCGGTGGCGGACCCCGGCCTGGCGGCCCGGGCTCGGACGGCGTGCGTTGCGGCGTCAGCTCGCACGTCTGGCCCCGACCCATCGATCCGACATGCCGCCCCGGCCCCTGGATCACTCGTCGGGCCCCGGCCCATTGACGCCGCTGCGCTGGCGCTCTACGTTGATCCGCACCGGTCGCGTTGGTACGCGGCCGCGGGGGCGGCCCGCTGCTCCCGACGCAGCAGCGGCACGCACCGGCCGGTACCGCTCGGAATCCGGCTTCGCGTCGGCCGCCCGACCCTGACGAGAGTAAACCATGCGTAACCAGCGGCTCGCCATCCTGTCCGTTGTCCTCGCCGCCGGTCTACTGGGCTGCGGCCAGTCGCCGGACGCCGCGCGCGGCTCCCGGCCGCGAGCGACCGCGGACACCGGCATTCTTCAGAATCTGACCGAGTACAAGCCGGCCGCCGCAGTCGGCACACCGGGCGGCGGTCGCGCGGGCAATGCGGCGGACGGGGGGGCCACGGGCGGTGATGCGGCCGCGCAGGTGCAGAGTGTGGTCGAGACGTTCCTCGCCCTCCTGAAGGACGGCGAGGTCGGGCGCGCGCTGAAGTACTTCAATCCGGAGCACGTGCGGGCGCTGGACGCGGAGAAGGTCGATGTCCTGTTCGCGACGTTTGAGAAGATGGACCGCCTGACGCGCGGGCTGGAGGAGAAGCTCGGACGCGGGCCGTCGGCCCAGGTGCTGGCAGGGCTGCGAGGCGGCCTCGACCTGGTGCCGAAGTGGGACGTGCTGGACATCGACCACGCGACGGTGACGCCGAACCCCGCGGTGGCGCTGTTCGGGCCGGTGAAAATGAGCCCGACGATCACGCTCGCGCGGGTCGACGGGGAGTGGCGGTTCGAGCTCTCCAGCCCGCTGACGGCGGAAAATGCGGATGCGATCGTCGCGTTTCACCGGCAGCTCCAGGAAATGCTCGACCGGGTCACGGACATGATCGACTCGCAGGAGCAACTCGATCCGGCGCAGCTGCTGGAGATCATGAGCAAGGCCGCGGCCGGCCAGCCGCCGGACCTGCAGCCGCCCCGGGCGGCCCCGCCGCGGGAACCCGCGGGCGGGAGACGGGACGAGCGGGCCGGCGGCCTGGGCGTGGCGCCGCCGGACGCGGCTCCGTCGGTCGCCCCACCGCCGTAGGCGGCGCGCGGCCCGACGGCCGGGAGGTGCGGTGTGTCGCAAATCGCGCCGGAGGAGCTACAGCGGCTCGAGGCCGCGCTGGACTCCCAAGACTGCCTGCGCCGCGTGGTCGAGGAAATCGCCAAGCTCCAGCGCGTCGTCTTTCACGGCAACGAGCGGGCCGATTGGCAGCGCGTGCACACCTCCGCCCGGCAGATCCTCATGGCCGAGATCGTCACGCGTCACCACGGCGACCCCGACGGCATCTTTCTGAACCTGCGGGCGCTGGAGGACGCCGGCCGGAGCTGGGATGCCGCGATCACCGAACTGGCCACCGCCATTCACTCGTACTTCACGACGCCGCTGGGCGTCGTCATGCGACAGGACCTGTTCGGCGACGCGGCCGTATTCCTCACGCCCGACGCCGTCGAATGGTCGCGCCGCTTGCGCGGCGCCAAGGGGGAAACATGAACAGCGGCACCACGCCCGAACACCGGCCCATCGCGGAACTCCAGGCCGGGGAGCGCCTCGAGGACCAGGTGTACCGCGTCGCGCAGAAGGACCTGCGCACCACGACCAACGGCAGCCTGTACATCCATGCCGTCTTGGCCGACGCCAGCGGGCAGATGCTGGCGCGCATGTGGAACGCCTCGCAGGCCCTGTACGACTCGATCCCCGAGGGGGGCCTGCTCTGCTTCCGCGGGCGCGTGGAAAACTACAAGGGCACCCGCCAGTTCATCATCGACGGCCTGCGCGCCGTCGAGCCGGGACGCGCCGACCCCGCCGATTTCCTGCCCACCACCCCGCTCAACCCCGCGGCCCTGTGGGAGGAGATCAAGGTCCTCCTGCGCACGGTCGCGAATCGCGACCTGCGCGCGCTGCTCGGCCGCTTCATCAACGACGCCGAGTTTGCCGCCCGGTTTCAGCGCGCGCCGGCGGCCGTGCAGATGCACCACGCGTACATCGGCGGCCTGGCCGAGCACACGCGCAACGTGCTGCGGCTGGCCGAGGCGATCTGTCCGCTCTACCCCCAGGTCAGCCGCGACCTGGTGCTGGCGGCCCTGTTCCTGCACGACGCCGGCAAGGTGCAGGAACTGCGTTACGAGACGAACTTCGAGTACACCAACGAGGGGCAGCTCGTCGGGCACATCGTGCAGTGCGTGCTGTGGATCCACGACCACTGCCGCGCGCTGGAACGCGAGACCGGCCGCCCCTTCCCCGCCGCGATCGAGACCGCGCTCAAGCACCTGATCCTCGCCCACCACGGCAAGCACGAGTTCGGCAGCCCGCGCCTGCCGGCCATGCCCGAGGCCTTCATCGTCCACTACCTCGACAACCTGGACGCGAAGGTCGCGATGTGCTTCGAGGCCATCGCCGCCGACACCGACGCCGCCTCCGACTGGACCGGCTACATCAAGGCGCTGGAATCGAAGGTCTTCAAACCCGACGTGATGGGCATCCGCCCGCGGCCTGCCGCGACCGCTTGATTCGTAAGGTTCTGACTTGAAAGCACTTATTGAAGCCTGTCGCATTTGGTCGGCCCTATTGCACTGTGATATCTTTTCGATAATACTCTGAAATGGAGCCGGGACGTGGGCAGCCGGCTCGCGGAAGGAGCGGACGATGACGGTCGAGTTCGCACGCAAGACACGCAGTGGCTGGGTGGTGCTGCCGGTGTGGTTGGCGCTCGTGGTCGCGGTGGGCTACCTGTTCTTCGCGTTCGCCCGGTCGGCGCGGGCGGCGGAGGGGGCCTTGCCGGGCGGTGACATCTGGGGCATTCTCCTGACCAGCCTGGCCTTCCTCGTGCTGCTCGTCTTGGCCTGCGGCTTCTTCACGCTTCAGCCGAACGAAGCGGCCGTCGTGCTGCTGTTCGGCGACTACAAGGGCACGGTGCGGGCCGCGGGGTTCCACTGGGCGAACCCCTTTTACCGCAAGATCAAGATCTCGCTGCGCACGCGGAACTTCAACACGGACACGCTCAAGGTGAACGACCAGCGCGGCAACCCGACGGAAATCGCGGCGGTGGTCGTGTGGCGTGTGCAGAACACGGCCGAGGCCGTCTTCGACGTGGACGACTATCAGCACTATGTGAAGATTCAGAGCGAGTCGGCGTTGCGGCACGTCGCCAGCCGCTATCCGTACGACACGACCGCCGAGCACGAGGTGTCGCTGCGCGGCAGCATGGACGAGGTGTCGCACACGTTGCAGGCGGAGTTGCAAGACCGCCTGAAGAAGGCGGGGGTGATCGTCGAGGAAGCGCGCCTGACCCACCTGGCCTACGCACCGGAGATCGCGGGCGCGATGCTGCGGCGGCAGCAGGCCGAGGCAATCGTGGCCGCCCGTTTCCGCATCGTCGAAGGCGCGGTCGGGATGGTCGAGGCGGCCCTCGAGCACCTGGAGCAGAAGCGGACCGTGCAGCTCGACGATGAGCGCAAGGCGGCCATGGTCAGCAATCTGCTGGTCGTACTGTGCGGTGAGCACGCGGCGCAGCCGGTCGTCAACACCGGAACGTTGTACTCCTAGGCGACCGGTCGCCCCGGCGGGCGTCGGCGGCGCGCGGGTCCGCCGGCCGACGTCGCGCCGGGCGGCCGCTTTAACACGGACCCCGATGCGAGGTCACGAATCGGCATGGCCGAGACGCGCAAGGCCATCCTGCTGCGGATTTCGCCCGAGCTGTGGGCGGAGCTCAACCGCTGGGCGGCGGCGGAGTTCCGCAGCGTCAACGCGCAGATCGAATACCTGCTCGTGCAGGCGCTGCGGCAGCGGCGGGGGGCAGTGCCGGCGCCGGCGGACGACGCGGCGTTCGACGCGTTCTGGCAGGCGCACCCGTGGCTGCGGAAGCTGACGGACGACCTGCGGCAGCTCGGGCTGACGCACTGGGCGCAGCGGCTGGAGGGGGCGGCGTCGTTCGGCGGCGGCGGGCGGAACGTGCTGCGCGACCTGAAGGCGACGCTGGACGAGCTTCTGGCGACGACGCCGGACCTGCCGGGGGAGCTGGCGGAGATCGCCCGCAGGCTGCGGAGCGTCGCGGCGGCGCACGCGCGCGGCACCGACGGCCAATGACGGGAGCAGCGCGGGGACCCGTACGACTAAGGGTTGGAGGGTAGCGCCGCCGCGCGCGGGTGCCACTTCGTTCTTAACAGCCGCGCGCCGCGCGGCGACACTTTTTTCGGGTCTCTTGAGTCGCTTATGCGTTTGGGCCCGCTGCGGGGCGAGGTGGCCCACCATGGGGACGACGGGTGTGGGTCGGCGGTGCGGGGCCGTCTTGGCCGGGTTCTTCCTGATCACGGTGGGTGTGTGGGGGGAGCGTACGCCCAAGTGCCGGGTGATCTGAACTGCGACGGGGTCGTTACGCCCGCCGGCCATGACGCCACAAACGCTGGCTGAGATGTTTCGCGCGGCCGACGGCAACGGTTCGTGCGTGGCCTGGGCTAATTCACTGGCGGCCTTCCTCGCCGTTCACGGCTGCGGAACGTTTGGCGCGCATCCGCGTGTACGAATCGTGGAAGCTACAGCCAACGAGCACATAAGCCCGGGCGCGACCGGGTTTCTCGTCAAGAACTGGATGTTCGGACAGGATGGTATTCTCACCGGGCCCGACAGGATCAACAATAGCGATGCCCAGGGAGACGATGAGGTCATCATACCGAAGGGAGGCGGACTGCCCCATACACTCTGCGTGCTTAGGGGCCCCAACAAACGCCTTGATAGTGTTCCGGGTGGCGACGATGACTTGGATTGTGCGATTTGGAGCGACGGACCGGAGTTTTGGATCACAACCGGCGCCAACGGCGTGTGCGAAACCGCGGTGGGGGGTGACGATGAGCAGCTTATCCCGCTGGGCCAAGGAATGCCCAACACGATGGGCATCATTGCGGGGCCCAACGCGACCGTGGACACGGTGCCGGTCCCAGATGATGTTCCGGGCTTTGGGGCGCCGCGTGATGACCCATATCCATATGAGGTAGACGTCTCGGTCGTGAACCTGCCCGGAATGGCCGGCCAAGATAATCCTGAGCCGGCCCGGCATTCGTAAACCACTACATCGTTCGCGTGCGCTGGAGCGCGACGCTGAGCGATTTCACACTGTATGATCCGTCATACGGCGGTATTGGCTACAGCAAGGAGAACGACCATGAGAACGCGGCGATCGACGGCATCATGGGGCCTTGGGTGCCCCCGGGGAACAAACATAGTGCGAGGGTGAACAACACAACAACCCAGGAACTGAGCTACACCGATCGTTTGACAATCCCCAAGCTCCGGAGCTGAGCCATGAAGCTGACAGGAACCCAAAGTCTGCTACTGGCTGCCATTGTCCTGGTGTGCGTGGCGATGTCGGGCTCGGGCGACGATGACCAGCATCATGTGCGAATGTCAACCGGGGTCTTGATTTGGAATGACGGCCAACTGGCCGGACTTGACTTGCGCATGCCGGTCAAGTCGTCCCGCGGCGTAGTCGAATGTGTTGTTACGCCGCTCGAGCGTGCGGGCACGCGGTTGACGCCCAGCAACGGATCGAGGGCGGTTGCGTACTTCTCTGAGGGTGTACCGGGTGCGATGATCCCGATGCGCCCCGCAGCCTTAAGACTCGGCGATGGACGTTGGGCAATCGTCGCGGATACCTTTGGTGGCGGCACATATGTCCTTCAGCTGTTGGTCATGCGCGCCAACATCATCGCGTCGGAGAGCCAGAGTTCCTCGCCCCCCCGGGCACAACCCATGCTTATCCATGACATCAAGGTTCCCGACGCCGCGGACACTTTCTTCAACCTGACCGATCCCGCGCTGATTGAGCACAACGGGCGGCTTTACATCGTTGCGTCAGCAGGTTTTCTTTGGAACACCCCACCGATGGTCGCCATCGCCGCGGCCGATACGTACGAGAAGGGAAACCTACGCGGCCGCGTCATCGGTCAGGGTTTCTGCCCGCGCGTCGTCAAAGTGGGGAACGAGTCTGTGTGCGCCGTTCGCTATGCGGACCGCCTTCCCGATATTGTGAAAGAGTAACACTTCACCCGAGTGCAAAATGTTTTCAGATTTTTGCGATTTAGCCCTTGCGCCGGGAGCGCGCACGGACGTATACACTCGCCATGCGCAGCACCGCGACGCACGCCGACGCTATCGAAACG
>Ga0209101_1000215_pt1 | contig 49817 bp, 43 predicted proteins | sample ConPoolayeCmetaG_FD_185481 | JGI IMG/M metagenome (GOLD analysis project Ga0209101, IMG submission 185481) | Hot spring microbial mat communities from California, USA to study Microbial Dark Matter (Phase II) - Cone Pool mat layer C metaG... ... | reverse complement strand
GTCCGGGCCCCCGCCGCCCCGCCCGCCGCGGGCCCGGACCGCCCGCGTCGCGACCACCTCGCCGAGGTCCTCGGCCGCCTGCCGGGCCGCCGCGATCGCGTCCTCCGGCAGACCCAGTTCCAGCCCGAACGAATCGGCCGTGTCCGATTTCCGCGCCAGCCGCAGCATCAAGCCCAGCGACACCAGCGCCAGCAGCCCCAGCGCGGATTGCGGCCCGTAGTGCCGCACCAGCCCCAGCGCCTGGTCCAGCGCCGCCGGCGACACCCCCGCCGGCGTCACCACCGTGTCGTAGTACCGGGCAATCGCCACGTTCGCCTCGTCCTGCGGCTTGACCAGCTTGGCGATCTGCGCGACCAGCCGCGTCCGCTCCTGCTGAAACACCTCCTCGATCTGCTCCAGGGTCGGCGCCCCGCCCTGCGGATTTGCCAGCCGCCAGACTCCCTCCAGGTAGCTGTACGACAGGCTGATCGCGGCCGTGACCTGCTTCACCTCGCCGGCCGGCGTCGACTCCGTCCGCACCGCCAGGCCCGGCTGGTTCTCCACCTTGCTCGTTTCACGCTCCTGGCTCTCGCCGCTGCCGCCCCCGCCGGCCGCCAGCCCGACGTTCGGCCGCACCCCCGGCTCCTCGAACAGCCGCGTGCGCGTGGTCGTTTCGCGCGTGCTTTCCTCCGTCAGCGGCTGGCCCTTGAGCGGCTGTTCCGTGCGGCCGGTGCGGGTGGTGTTGTCCAGCTCGACCTGCACGCTCACCAGCGCCTTGGGGTCCGGCACCTGCCAGCGGATCTTCTCGACGTACCGCTGCTCGATCTGAGCCAGGTGCCGCGCGAGCTGTCCCGCCGGGTCGCGCTCGCCCTCCCAGTCCAGCGCCGGCACCCCGCTCGCATCCAGGACCTGCACCGCCGACGGCGACAGCCCGGCCACCGCGCCGGCCACCAGCCGCGCGGCGGCCAGGGCCAGGGAGCGCGGCACCGCCTCGCCGCCCCTCATGATGAGGGTCACGCTGGCGGACCGGGGGGCCGGATCGCGCGAGAAGCCGCGCTGCGTGTTGAGGTTCAGAAAAACGCGGGCGTCGCGCACGTTCTGGAATTGGCGGAGCACCGCCGCGAGCTCCTCCTGGAGCGCGTAGGTCCAGCGGCGCTCGTGCTCGGCCTGCGAAAGCCACGGATCGGACTGTTTGATCAGGGCGGCGAAGCCGACGCTCGTGTTGGCCGGCAGCTTGTCCTGCTGCACCAGTTGCGCGTACAGCGCCGGCCGGTTGGCCGACGCCCGCACGTACACGCGGTTGCCGCGCACCTCGTGCGGCTCGTTGATCAGCTCCAGCCCCGACCGGACCTGCGCCAGCTCCTCCGGCTGGAGATCCTGGTCCAGCAGCGGCACCATCTCGGGCTGCGCGGCCCACTGCGCGAGCCAGACCAGCGACACGGCCACAAGCAGGCCCCCCAGCAGCAGCGCGACCTTCTGCGACGTGTTCACGTCGCGCAGACGCGCGAGGATCTGGCCCGCGACCTTCTGTAGCGCTCCCATCCGGGCGACTCCCGGCGGCCTCCGCCGCCTGCTACCCGTAGCGGTCCCGCACCGGCTCCGCCGGCGCCCCCGGGACGCCCGCGCCGCGGCGCGACCCGGGCGCGGCGCGCGGGCCGACCGCTCAGCGGCGCGGCGACCGACGGCCCGGCGCTAGACGCGCAACTGCCGCAACTCGACGTACGCGTCGATCAGCTTGTTGCGGATCTCCATGAGCAGGCTGAAGGCCACCTCGGCCTTCCGCGCGGTGGCGAAAACGCCCGTCAGGTCGTTCGACTGTCCGGTCAGCAGTTGGTGGATGCCGGCGTCGGCCTCGGCCTGCATCCGACTGACCTGCTCGAGCTGCCGACGCACCTCGCCGGCGAAGTCGCTGCCCGCCCCAGACGGCGCCGCCCCGGGCCGGGGCGTCTCCGTCGGCCGCAGCGGTCCGACCGCAGGCCCGGGCGAGGATGAGACCGGCTTCACCATGGGCATCTCCGCACGCCCGCGCCGGGCCGGCGTCAGGCGAACAGCCGCAGCGCCTGCTGCGCCATCGTCCGCGTCACGTTCAGCATCGCCGCGTTCACCTCGTACGCGCGGCTGGCGGCTAGCGCGTCCACGTACTCCATCGTGACGCTGACGTTCGGGAGTTGAACATAGCCGGCGGCGTCGGCATGGGGGTGCTGCGGGTCGTACTTCCGACGGAACGGCGCCGGGTCCTCGCGGACGCCGGCCACGTGCACGCCGGGGCCGCCGGCGCCGTCGCCGCTCAGGAACGTCACGAACCGGCGCCGGTAAGGCCGGATCGTGCCGTCCTCCTGCTGAGTCACCTCGGCGTTGGCGAGGTTGCCGGCGATCACGTCCAGGCGCGTGCGCTGCGCGACCAGCGCCGACGCGGTGATGTCGAAGATGCCGATCATGTGATCCGACCTCGGATGGCCCGGAGGAGCGCCTCGTACTTGCCGCGCAGCAGCACGGTGGCGAGCTCGTAGTGCAACGCGTTCTCCGCCACGTCCGTCAGCAGCGTCTCCAGCCGCACGTTCGTCCCGTCGTGAAACAGCACGTTCGGCGCCGGCTCGCGAACCGGCCGCACGCGCACGGCTCCGTCGGCCCCAACCGCAAATTGTGCGTTGTCGCGCAGTTCCAGCGGGTCGGCCCGGCCCGGTTTGGCCCGCTCCAGGGCCGCGGCCAGCGACGCCTGAAACGCCCGCGGGTCGAGCCGCTGCGTGTGGTAGTCCGGCGTGTCCACGTTGGCGAGGTTCTCGGCCAGCACCCGCTGGCGCTGCTCGGCGAACCGGGCCGACAACTCCAGGGCATGCGTCGTCCGCGAAGCCGTCAACCGCTCGATCCACATCGCGTGGTCCTCGTCCTCTCCGGGCGCGGAGCAAGTGGCGTGCCGTGCCCATCGCGCCGCTACACGAACGACGTCGTCCGCCGCTGCCGCTCCTCGTGGAACGAGCCCTCCTCGCGCCAGCGCTTCAGCTTCAGGCCCAGCGTCCGCAGCCCGATGCCCAGCGCGCGGGCCGTCTTCTCGCGGTGCCCGCCGAAGCGCTCCAGCGTGCGCAGGATGAGGTCGCGTTCCGCGTCGTCCAGGATCGACCCGTCGCGATACACGACGCTCGTCACCGGCGCGCTGGCCACCTTGAGCGGCCCCGCCAGGAGCGGCGCGAGCGTGTCCGGCCCCACCTCGCGCCCGGCCTCCAGCACGCAGACGCGCTCGCAGAGGTTTTCGAGCTCGCGCACGTTGCCGGGCCAGGAGTACTCCTGCAGCAGCTTGAGCGCTTCGGGCGTGAGCTTCGGCCGCGCGCGGCCCTCGCGGGCCGTGATCCGCCCGATAAAATACTCTAACAGGAGCGGGATATCCTCACGGCGGTCGCGTAGCGGCGGCACCTCGATCGGCAGCACGCTCAGGCGATAGTACAGGTCCTCGCGGAACCGGGCCTTCGCGGCCCACTCGCGCAGGTCGCGGTTGGTCGTCGCGATCACACGCACGTCGACCCGCCGCGTCACGGAGCTGCCGACGCGCTCGAACTCGTGCTCCTGGAGCACCCGCAGCAGCTTGGCTTGCAGCGCCGGCGCGATCTCGGACACCTCGTCCAGCAGCAGCGTCCCCCCGTCCGCCAGCTCGAAGCGGCCCTTGCGCATCCGGTCGGCCCCCGTGAAGGCCCCCTTCTCGTGCCCGAACAGCTCGCTCTCCAGCAGCGTCGGCGACAGCGCCGCACAATTCACGCACAACAGCGGCTGCTCCGCCCGGGCCGAGGCGGCGTGGATCGCCCGCGCGATCAGCTCCTTGCCCGTACCGCTCTCGCCCGTGATCAGCACCGTGGCCGAACTCTGCGCCACGCGCTGCACCTTCTCCAGCACCGGCCGCATCGCCGGCGACTGGCCGATCAGCTCGCGGTGGCGGCTCAGGTCCTCCACCGTGCGGCGCAGGATCTCGTTGTCGCGTAGCAGCGTCCGCTCGCGCAGCGCCCGCTCGATCAGAATCTCGATTTCCTGGGCGTTGAAGGGCTTCTGCACGTAATCGAACGCGCCGAGCTTCATGGCCTCCACGGCCGTCTCGACCGACGCATGGGCCGTCATGAGGATCACCGGCACGTCCAGCCCCAGCCGCCGCAGCTCACGCAGCAGCGCGACCCCGTCCAGCCCCGGCATCCGCAAGTCCGTCAGCACCACGTCGAATGGCTGCTGCTTGATCATCGTGAGCGCTTCTGAGGCACTCTCGAAGGCGTACACCTTATGGTCCTGAGCGGTCAGCGCGGCCGTCAGCGAGTCGCGCATCATCGCCTGGTCGTCGATCACGCAGATGCAGGCCATCGTTCCTCCTTGTCCGTCAAGCAGCACTCGGGCAGTGCGTCGCGGGCTCGTCCGCGTCCGGCCACGCCGCCGGCAGCGCCACCGTGAACACCGCGCCGCCGGTCGGACGGTTGCCCGCCGTCAGCCGGCCGCCGAACGCCTCGACGAGGCGGTGCGCGATCGTCAACCCGAGCCCGGTGCCGTGTTCCTTGGTCGTGAAAAATGGATCGAAGATCCGGTCCCGCAGTTCGTCCGCCAGCCCCGGCCCCTCGTCGAGCACCTGCACCTCGACAAACTCCTCCGCCGGGCGGCTCACCACCACCGTCACCGTCGTGCCCGCGGGCGCCGCCTCGGCGGCGTTGACCACCAGATTCACCAGCACGCGCTGGAGGCCGGCCGCATCCGCCCGCACCGCCGGGGCCGCGTCCGCGCCCTGCACCACCAGCCGCACCCCGGCTCGCTCCAGCGCCGGTCGGGCCGCGTCCGCCGCCGCCGCCAGCACCGGCGCCAGCGGGCACGCCCCCGGCCGGCGGTCGCGCGGGGCCAGCGCCAGCGCGTCCTGAACAACCGCGTCGATCGCGGCGATGCCCGCCTCGATCTTCTCGATCAACTGCAACGCCGGCACCAGGTTGGCCGCGCGGCACTGGCTCCGCAGCAGTCCGCTGTAAAGCTGAATCGCGCCCAGGGGGTTGCGCACCTCGTGCGCCACGCCGGCCGCCAGCTCGCCCAGCGCCGCCAGCCGCCGCCGCAACTCCAGCTCGCGGTCTTTGCTGGCCAGTTCCTGCCGCAGGCGCGCGATCTCGCCCTGGAGCGCCTCGTGGGTCCGTTGAAGCCGGCCGGCCACTTCCAGGTACTCGCGCAACACGTCGCCCAGCGCGCCGTCCGGTGCCGCGCCGGCCGCCGGGGACATCAGGGTTCCGGGGCGCTCGCCGTGCATCCCGCCGCTCCTCAACCCGACACATCCGCCGCCGGCGCCGCCGGGGTGCCGGCCTGCCGGGCGTACGCCGCGTTCACGTGCTGCCCGCCGGCCAGCCCGGCGATCTCCGCCGCCACGGCCTGCTTGCGGGCCGCCAGCAGCGCGCCGTCCTCCTGGTCGGTCCGCAGGATCACGCGCAGCAGACCGTTGATCTCCTGCAACAGCGCCGCCGCCTGCTCCCGCTCGCCCGCGGGCAGGGCGGCGTAGGCCGCTTCCCAGTTCCGCCGCAAAGGCCCCATCTCGTGGTTGAGCCGGGCCAGCTCGTTCACCAATTCCTGCCGCTCGCGCAGAATCGACAGCAACATCTCCGGCCGGTCGCCGGTGATCGTGTTCCGCTGCTTCTCGCTGAGCGCGCGCAGCTCCCGGTACAGATCCCGCTGCCGCGTGAGCAGTGCCACGATCCGGGATGCGTCGGGTGCGTTCGGGGCGACTCCCATCTGCGACTCCTTCGCCACGCCGCGGACGCTACCGGGCGTCCGCGCGGGCCTCGCGAAACAGGTCCGAGGCCGCCATCGTTTCCAGATACCGTTCCCAGCCCTCCCGGCTGACGCCCCCCGCGCGGGCGTACGCTTCGTCCGGAATGCCGCGCGCCAGCCAGCGCGCCTTCTCCAGCGCGCGGGCCGCGTCGGTCATCTCGCCCAGACGCAGGTGGATCTCGGCCATCCGCACCTGGGCCGCCAGCGCCGCCGGCTCGCCCGCGAACCGCGCGGCGGCCTCGCGGTAGCCCGCCAGCGCCGCGACCAGCGCTTCCGGCTCGTCCAGCGCCCGCAGGCAATCCGCGCGGCTGAACGACGCCAGTTGCGCGTACAGCGTCTGCTCCTCGTCCACGCCCGTCGTCAGCTCGTCCAACAGCCGCTCGAACTGCTCGGCCGCGGTGCGCAGCCGAGCCCGCCCCTCGGCTTGCGCGGCGGCCGCGTCCAGCGCCAGCAGTTGCATGCCGCTGGCGCGATAGGCCTCCGCCAGCATGAAGCGCGCCCGCCGCACCTCCGCGTCGCGCGGGTAGAGCGACAGGAAGCTCTCCAGCCGCCCGATCGCCTCGCCGAAGCGCCCCGCCCGCCGCAACAGCTCGCACAGCGTCAGCAGCCCGTCCCGGTACACGAGCGCCTCGGGCGCCACGGAGTCGTCGTCCAGCAGCCCCAGCAGCTCGGCTTCGGCCTCCGCGTACGACTCCGGCCCGAGCGCCATCAGCAGCCCGCCCCGCAGCACCCGCGCCCGCGCCGCCTCCTCGATTCGCGGGTAGCCCGTGATCAATCGGCGATAGACCTCCAGCGCCGCCGCGCTGTCGCCCGCCGCCTCGCAGGCCTGCCCCAGTTGCAGCAGCACCGTCGGCATCCGCGGGTCGCGCGAGCGCCCCGCGAGAAACACCTCCAACATACGCCGCTGATCCTCCGGCCGACCGGCCGCGTCGTACGCGCTCGCCGCCGCGAGGGTCAGCAGCCCGAACTGTTCCTCGTCGTCGCGCGTCAGCTCCGCCGCCGCCTCCCACTCGTGCGCGGCCTGCTCCAGTCGGGCCCGGGCCGGCTCGCCGCCGGCGCTGCGGACCGGAAGCTCCCGCGTGAACTGGTTGACCAGGCGCTGCACGCAGCTCGCCAGGGTCTGCTCGTATTCGGTCCGCAGGCCCGGCGGCACATCGCGGGTCTCGGCCAGCCGCAGGCGGGCCCGCCGATACTCCGCCAGCGCCGCCTCTTCCTGTCCCAGCGCGGTCAGTGCCGCACAGCGGCCCACCATCAGCGGCAGCCGCAGCTCGGCGTCCGGTCCGCTCTCCAACGCCGCGTCGATCGCGGACAACGCCTCTTGCGGCCGGTCCTCCGCCAAATGGATGCGCCCGATCAGCCAGCGATTCAGCGTCGGCAGGTGCCCGTTGGCGTCCAGGGCCGGCGTCGTCCGGCCCTCCTGCTCCAGCCATTCGCTGACCCAGTCGGCCGCCGGCAGGGCCTCCGCGAGCCGACCCGCGTGGAACAGCACCAGCGCCTCGAGGTACCGCAGATAGCCCTTCAGATCGGAGTTGGCGAACGTGTCGGCGTGCTGGGCCAGCGCGGCCTCCGCCCGAGGCAGGTCGTGCTCGGCCAGGGCATCCTGCACCACCTGCTGCAAGCCCCACCAGAGCTGCGGCGGTTGCAACGCGGGGTCGGACAGCAACTGCTCGAGCAGCCCGCGGCGCTCGTCCCGCAGCCCCGGATGCCGCGCCAGAATCCTCACGGCCGACTGCACCACGCTGCGCCGCAGGTCCGGGTCCAGCGTTTCGGCCAGCATCCCGCGCAGGTCCGCCAGCGCGCCCAGGTCGTCCCCGGCCCAGGCGCGGGCCAGCGCCACGCGCAGCGCCGCACGCGGCTCACGCGGCACCCCCTCCGCCCAGGCCGCCAACTGCTGCGTGACCACGCGCGCCGCCAAATCCGGTGCCGGCGGATGAGTGGCCCGCGCCAGTTCGAAACTCAGACGCGCCAGCGTCGCCCGCAGCGCGCCCCGCGCCGCCGCCTCGGTCGGCGGCTGCAAGCGCAACACGTCGGCCAGCGCGTCCGCCGCCCCCGCCAGGTCGCCGGCGTCCTCCAGCAGCCGCGCGTCCGCCAGCACCGCCGCGGCGTCAACCGGCGCGGCCACCGGCGCGAGCCGCAGCAGCGTGACGGCGGCGGCCACGGTCGCCAGCAGGGCCAAGGGCACTTGCCAGCGACCGGCCAACAGTTCGGCTGCGTGTCTGAACACTCCGCCGGAGCTCATTCGGAGCGTTTCCAGCATCTTGCGCGGGCCGGGTGCGAGCGCGTCCGACGCGCCGGCCGCGGCCCCGCGACGACGCCGGTCCTATCGGAAGGTTGCGGTCAGGCGGCGTATCAGATTTGCGCGGCGGCGCATAAGCCGCCGGCGCAGGTTCGGCTTCAGTCGCGCCGCGGCGGGTCCCGATAGAAATTGCGGCAGGGAGTTCGCGCTGTGGTCGTCTCACCCCGAATCGACGTGGTGCTCGTGACCGCCGACGCCGCACTGCGGGCCGCCGTCGAGCGTTATCGCCCGCCCCCTGCGCAACTGGTGTGCGTGCACCCCGCCGACTGGAACCCGACGCAACCGATCCCGGCGGCACAACACTGGCTCGACCTCGATGGCCTCCGCGCGACCCCGCCCGACGGCGCGGCCCGACGCGTTTACTTCTACTCCCGCCGCCGGTCCGCGCCCGCCGCCCTGCCTCCCGGCCTCTTCGTGCGCAAAAACTGTTCGGGTACGGTCTTTAAAGTCCTCTGGGCCGGAGCCGTCCCCGCCGCCCCGCCCCCGGCGGCCCCCGAGACCGGCGCACTGCCCGGCTGGCTCCTGCACTTTCAGGAAATTCGGCTGCGCGCGCTGTGCCACAAGCTCGTCCGCGACCTGCCGCCGCTGCTCGGCTACGCCGCCGCCTCCCTCTACCTGCACGATCCCAGTCGCAACGTGTTGGCGCTGGCGGAGTCGACGCACACGCGGCCGCTGGAGGCCACCGTCTCCCTGGACGATCCGACGGGCCACCTGATGGGGCAGGTCGTTTTGGGCGGGCGAGTGGTCCAGACCACGCAGGCCGCGCTGGAGCGCCGCGGTCGCAACCTGCCGCCTGCGCAGGCGGGCCGCTACCCGGACGAGGCCTGCCTCATTGCGCCGCTGCGAGTGGACGGCCGCCTGGTGGGCGTGCTGAACCTTTGCACGGCGACCGGGCGCGGCACGGTGCCATCGCCGACGCTCGAGCCGCTCTGCGCGTTTCTGGCCCGAACCCTGCACCACGCGCGGCTGTTCGAGCAGGCGCAGACCGAGGCGCGCGTGGACGCCCTGACCGGCCTGTTCAACCCGCGCTGGCTCACCGAAACGCTGGAGCGCGAAATTCGCCGGGCGGAGCGCTTCGACAGCCCGCTCTCCCTGCTGATGATCGACCTCGACGGCCTGAAGACCGTCAACGACCGCGCGGGACACGCGGCCGGCGATGCGCTGCTCCAGCACGTGGCCGGGCGCATCCGCGGCGTGCTGCGGCAGTTCGACGGCGCGGCCCGCATGGGCGGCGACGAGTTCGTCGTCATGCTCCCCGCGACCGACCTCGGCGGCGCGCAGCAGGTCGCACGGCGCCTGCTCGAATCCATCCGCGACGGCGACGCCAAATTCCGCGGCGTCGCCTTGCCGATCACCGCCAGCATCGGCGCCGCCCAGTGGCGGCCCCCCTGGGACGCCCTCCAACTGATCGAGATGGCCGACCGCGCGATGTACGCCGCCAAGCAGAGCGGCCGCAACCGCCTCGTGTCGCATGAAGGCGGCGCGCTCCCGCCGCCGCCCCAGCACGACCGGCCCGCCGAGGCCCGCGCGGCGGGCGCCGCGTCGCCCGCAGCCCACCGCGCCACTCCGCTCGTGTCAGGAACCCCATGAGATGCTGGTTGCGGTCCTCAACAGCAAAGGCGGAGTCGGCAAATCCACGGTCGCCGCCCACGCCGCGCTTTGGCTCCACGATCGCGGCATCCGCGTGGCCGTCGTCGATGCCGACGCGCAGGCCAGCACCTCGGAGTGGCTCGCCGTCGCCGCCCCGCGCATTCGACTCGAGCGCTGCGACTCGGTCGCCGCGCTTCAGGACCGCCTGCCGCGGCTGAGCGCCATCCATCCGGTCGTCATCGCCGACGGCCCCGCCGCGCTCAGTCCCGAAACGGCCGTGCTCGCGGCGGCCGCGGACATCGTCCTCCTGCCCATCGGGCCGTCGATGATGGACATCTGGGCGTCGTATCGCACGGCGCGGCTGCTGTACCGCCTACGGCTGCGCGGCCCGCGCCCCGACCGCCCGCGCGTTTGGACCGTGCTCAACCGCGTGCAGCCGCGCACGCGTCTGGCCCGCGTCGCGGTCGAGGCGGTCCAGCGCTACGGTTTCCCGGTCGCGGCGACCCCGCTGCGGCTACGGACGGCCTACGCGGAAGCCTGCGGGGCCCGCAGCGCCGTCTGGCGGATGGGGTCTGCCGCGCGCGAGGCCGCGCTTGAAATCCAGCGGCTCTTCGAGGAAGTGCTCGCACCGGTCATCGCCGCCGAGACGCCCGTGGTCGCCCCCGCGCCCGCCGCGACGCTGCCGCTTGCCGCCGTCGCGCCACCCGCCGGCGGCTCGCGTCCCCTGCCCGCCGTCGCGTACGCGGCTCCAGCCGCCCCACCGCGTCCGCCCGCCGTGTCCGGGCCCAGAATGTCCGAGCCCCAGCGGTAGCGAGCGGCACAGCGCGCCATCGTCCGACCCCGTGCGGCCATCCGAGCCCGAGCAGCAGCGCGGGGCAAAGCGCGCCATCAACCGCCCCCGAGTGGCCATCCGACCCCGTGCGGCCATCCGAGCCCGAGCGATAGCCAGGGACGCCGCGCGCGACCGACCGCGCGCGATCGGCGGCACGCGGCCCCGGCAAACCGTCAAAGCCCGCGGCAGCCCACCGTCGCGCACACTCCCCGCGCAAGCAAACCCGGCGGCCGTCAGGCCACCGAGTTGCGCCCCTCGGGCAGGGCGGAGACAGTTCGAGCTACGCCCGCTTGGAGCTGCGAATAGGCGTGGGTCGAGCCGGCCGGCGGCGGGTCGCCACACCGCCGGCCGGCGCCTGGAGGGTCGCATCAGAAGCCGCTGCCGCCTCCGTCCGGATTGCCGCCATCGGGGTTGCCGGTGTTGCCGTTGGGGTCCTGCTCAAGCATCTTGCGAAGGTACGCGTTCTCGCGCCGCGTCGCCTCCAGGTCGAAGATCATGTACTTGATGCTCAGCCGCAGGAAGTCGATGCTCTCCTGAAGGCTTCGCACGCTCTGCTTGATCTGTTCGTGCCGGTCGCGCGTCTCGGCCGCCAGCGCCCTCAGCCGGTCCCGCTCGCCTTCCGGCAGGGCGTCGATCTCGGCCACCAGTTCCGCGAGCCGCTTCTGGAATTCGGCCTCGTTCATGGCTTCTTTCCTCCAGGGGTAACTACCGCGCCGTGGGTCGCATCAGCCGGTGGCGGTCCGTCCGCCGCTTTCCCTTGCTCCGCCACATTCTACGCCCGCCCCAACCGGTCTCGCTGAAGCGCTCCCGAAGCCGGCTTTCAAGCCGCAAGTCGGCCCCCTGCGGGCATTTCCCGGGGCCCCTTCGCTCACCTTTTATGGGCAAGCTCCGCTTCTACCGGCCCCGCCACGCGGACAATTCGCTCAGCGGCCGCCGGGGTTCCGAGAAACTCCCGGCTGCGAGCGGTTACGATAGCCTGGAAGCACCGCCTGCATAGAGCGGGAACTCCCGCTTCCTGAGGTCGAGAGCGCGGATGCCTGCGAGCGAGACGATTCGGACGGCCACGCCAGCCGACCTGAGCGCACTCTACGAGCTGGCCCGCGCGGCTCTCGTTCACGACACGTTCAGCCTCGCGCTGCTGGCTGAGAAACTGTTTGCCGCGCCGCGCACGCCCGAGTTCGAATGGCTTACATTCGTCGCGGAGGTCGGACGGCAACCGGTCGGCTTTCTCCAAACGGTGGTCCGCCGCCCGGCCCTAGGCGGCGGCGTGGGCCCGCCGAAAGCGTGGGTCGGGCTGTTCGCGGTGGACGCCGCGCACCGGCGCCGGGGTGTCGCGCGGCGGCTGCTGGATCGAGCCGCGCAAACCTGGCCCGCCGACACGGCCGAGGTCGAGGTGCTCGCCATTCCCGGCAACTACTTCACGCCCGGCCTGGACCCGCGCTACACGGCGGCGCTGTGCTTTCTCGAGCGCTGCGGCTTCGAGCGCTTTCGCGACTGCGTGAACCTCGTCGGCCAGCTCGACCACACGTTCGACACCGCCGCCGAGGAGGCGCGACTGGCCGCTGACGGCATCGTCATTCGCCGTGCGCGCGACGACGACGGCCCGCGGCTGGATGCATTCTTCGCCGCGCATTTCGGCGCCGACTGGCGGTTCGAGGCCCACCTGGCGCACGCGCAATCCCCCCCCGCGCTGCACCTGGCGCTCCGCGACGACCAGATCGTCGCGTTCGCGGCGCACTCCGGCCAGAACCGCGAGTGGGGCTTCTTCGGACCGATGGGCACGGCCCCCGAGGCCCGCGGACTCGGCCTGGGCCGCGTGCTGCTGTGGCACTGTCTCAACGACCTGCGAGCGGCCGGGCACCGTACGGCGCTGATCCCGTGGGTCGGACCGATCTCGTTCTACCACGCCTGGGCGGGCTGCCGCGTGGCGCGCGTCTTCTGGCGCTACCGGCGCACCCCCGGGCCCACCGGAGCGCGCGGGCTCACGGCGGCGCAGGCGCCAGGCAGTCGGCCCGCAGCTCGCGGCTGAGGCGCTGGCTGCACCAGTCCCGGCCGCACATCGAGCAGTACGGCGCGTCGGCCGGAAGCTGTGCGTCGCGCAGCGCGCGGGCATACTCGCCCTCGAAGGCCAGCGCGAACTGTCGCGGCCAGTCGAGCGCGGCACGGGCGCGGGCCATGTCGTGATCCCACTCGGCCGCCCCGGGGACGCCGCGGGCCACGTCGCCCGCATGGGCCGCGATGCGGTAGGCGATGCAACCCAGCCGCACGTCGTCCTCGTCGGGCAGGCCGACGTGCTCGCGCGGCGTCACGTAGCACAGCAGCGCCGCCCCCGCGCGGGCCGCCTCGCTGGCGCCGATGGCGCTGGTGATGTGGTCGAAACCCGGGAATACGTCCGTCACGACCGGGCCCAGCACGTAGAACGGCGCGTCGTCGCACAGCCGCCGCTGCGTCTCGATGTGGAACGCCACCTCGTTGAGCGGCACGTGCCCCGGCCCCTCGACCATCACCTGCACGCCGGCGTCGCGGGCCCGCTGCACCAGCTCCGCCAGCTCGCGCAGCTCCGCGAGCTGGGCCGGGTCGCCGGCATCCGCCAGACACCCCGGCCGCAGCCCGTCGCCCAGCGAGTACGTGACATCGTATTCCCGCAGAATGGCACTGATGTCGTCGAAACGCTCGTACAGCGGATTCTCGCGCCCGTGGTAGGTCATCCACTGCGCCAGCAGCGCCCCGCCGCGGCTGACGATGCCCTGCGTGCGCCGCGCGAGCAGCGGCAGATGCGCCCGCCGCAGCCCGGCGTGAATCGTGAAGAAGTCCACGCCCTGCTGGGCCTGACGCTCGATCGTCCGCAGCATCGTGTCGACGTCGAGTTCCTCGATCGACCGCCCGACGATCATGCTGTAGATCGGCACCGTCCCGACCGGCACCGGGCTGTGGTCCACCATCAACTGCCGGCACGCGTCGAGGTCCCCGCCCGTGGACAGGTCCATCACGCAATCCGCCCCGTACAGCAGCGCCGTGCGCAGCTTCCGCAGCTCGCCCGCGGCGTCGCTCGCCAGGGGCGAGGCGCCCAGGTTGGCGTTCACCTTCGTGCTCAGGGCCCGGCCGATCCCGACCGGCTCCAGCCGCCGGGGGGCCCGCTCGCCCGCCAGCGTGGAACCGTCGAGCCACGCGCGACGCTCGGCCACCGTCCGACGCGGCCGGGCCGCCGCCGCCAGCGACTCTGCCGTCGCCCGCTCCGACGGCGGCGGCGCCGCTCGTCCGCCGCTGCCGGCCAGGTGGCGGACGTTGGCGGGAATGACGATCCGCCCGCGGGCGACGCCATCCCGAATGGACTCCGGCGTGACGCCTTCGCGGGCCGCAACGATGGCCATCTCGACTGTGATCCGCCCGGCGCGCGCAGCTTGCAGTTGCGTCATCAGCCTGCTCCTTTCGCGTCTCGGTGCGAACCCGACGGATGTCAGCGCGGCGACACCCAACGGTCGGGCGGATCGGCGGGCCGTGCTTCCCTCCGCAGCCGCAACGACACCAGCCCGTGCCGGCCGTCGTCCGACGCTGATCAGGTTCGAAGGGTCTCCGCGCCGCGTGCGCAGATCTCAGACCGGTCGCGCCCGGTCACCCCTAGCACCATTGTGCTTATAGGCGCTCCGCGATCCCCCGGCAACACCGTGTCGATTCCGGCCGCCGCCCGACGCCGCGCCCCGCCGCGCAGTTATTAATATCTGGGGAGTCGCGCCCGGTGCCGCCCGCCGGCCGCACCGCACGGCGCGGTGGGCAGGTTCGTCACATACCCCATGATCGTGAAACCGCGCAGCCGCCGCCCACATCCGCGTTCAGTCCGGCGCGCGGCGGCGCTGCGCGCGGCCGCCGGCACCGTCGCCCCGCGCCCCGCGGCGGCGCAGCCCCAGACGGGTCGGGCCCCGCTCTGGCACGTGATCCTGCTGGACGACGACGACCACACGTACGAGTACGTCATCGAGATGCTCGGACGGCTCTTCGGCTATGACCGGCAGCGCGCGTACGCAATGGCCCGCGAGGTAGACACCACCGGCCGGGTCATCGTGGCGACGACCGTCTTCGAGCAGGCGGAGTTCAAACAGCAACAGATCCACGCCTACGGCCCCGACCCGCGCATCCCGCGCTGCCGCGGGTCGATGACGGCCGTCCTCGAGCCCGCCGAGTGAGCCTCGCCGGCCGGTTCGCGTCGGCAGTGGCCCCGCCCCCGTGCGGCAGTATCATGTCGCCCGAACCGCTTGCCGGAGACGCCCATGCCGAACCCCGTGCGGGTCCGACCGTACGCCTTGGCACTCGTCGTCGTCTGCTGCGGCACGCTGCCCGTCGCTGCCGCCGGCCCTCCGGCCCGCTCGCTCGCGCAACTCCTGGCGGATCAGGCCCGCGACCACGGCCTGACGCGGCCGCGGCCCGCGTCGGCCGCGGACCGGCAACACGTCCGCACGCTGCTGCGGGCGGCCGTGCGGATGGATCCGCAGCACGCCGACGCCTGGGCGTGGCTTTATGAGGTCGCACTGCTCGAGGGCGACTCGAGTGCCGCGGACGAAGCGCTGGCCGGCCTGCTGCGGGCCGCGCCCCAGCACGAGGGCGCCTTCGAGCGCTGGCTGGACAACAGCCTGCGCGGCCGCCCGACCGCCGAACAGCGTGTCCGCTGGCTCGAGGAGCTGGCCGCGGCGGGCCGCCCGCCGGCTCTGGAAGCCCAGATTCAGGAGCGACTCGCCCGGCTCGCCCTCGAACGGCTCGACCGCTCGGCCGCGCGTCAGCACGCCGCGCGGGCCCTTTCGCTGCAACCCGGGAGCCCCGCCGCCGCGGCGCTCCAACTCGAGGCCCTCCCCGACGACGCCCCGCTCGCCGAGCGCGTCGCGGCCCTGCTGCAACTCCTCAGCACGCGGCCGCTCGCGCTGGCGGCCGTCTGGGATGCCGCCCTGCTGCTCGACGAGGGCGGGTTGCGAGAGGAAGCCGGCCGGCTGTTCGACTACGGTCTGGCGATGCACGCCGCGGTGCATCCGGGCGTCGATCCGCCCGGCGGGTTTCTACTCGACGCCGCCCGGAGCCAGCTCGTGCGCGGCCGGCTCGAGACCGCCATCGCAACGACTCAGCGCGCCGTGCGAACCGCTCCGACGGAGGCGGCGCAGGCGGCGCTGTTCGAGTACTACCTTCTGCGGCGGGCCGGGCGCGACCTGGAGGCCGTGGAGGTCCAAGGCGCCCTGGCGCGACGCTTCGCGGCCATCCGCGAGCCGTCTGAACATCCCGTCAGTGAGCTGGCACAGGCCGCGTGGTACTACGTCACGCTCGACCAGCAGCCCGACCGGGCGCTCATGCTGGCCCGGGCGGCGCGCGAGCGGGCCCCGTCCGACCCGTTCGTGCAGCGGGTGCTCGGCTGGGCGTTGGCCGCGAACCTCAAGGCCGACGAAGCGCTCGCCGTGCTCACCCCGCTGGCGAAAAGCGACCCGTTCGCCGCCGTGCAGGTCGCGCGGCTCCGGCGTGCGGCCGGCGACGCGGCCGGCGCGGCGCGCGTGCTGTCCGAGCTGGAATATCGTCCGCCCGCCGGCTACGCGGCCGATCTGCTCGCCGAGCTGGAGGGCACGCCGGCCGATGGCTCTGCCACGGCATCGGATCCGTCCGGGACGGCCGACGTGGCACTGAAGACCACCACTACGCGGTCGGTCTCCGCGGCGTCGTCCGATCTTGGTGCGCCGTCGGTCGCCGCGACGCAGCCGGCCGAACCGCTCCCGCCGGGACGTACCGAGTCCCCGTCCGTTACGCTGCCGGCGGTCGTGTTGCCGCCGCCGGCGCCGGTGCGACCCGCGCAGCCGGATCCGGCGGTCGCGGCGGTGTGGGCCCGCTTCGATACGCGGATCCTCGACTACTACCGCCAGCCCAGCCAGTTTCTGGAGGCGGCGGTGGAGCCCGAGCATCGCAGCCCCGGGCCCGGCGAGCCGTGGTGGGTCGAGTTCCGGCTGACCAACCGCGGGCCGGTGCCGCTGGCGCTGGGCGCCGACGAGGCGGCGAACCCGGTGTTTCTGGTCTCGGTGACGCTCGAGGGCGAGCGCCGCCGCGAATATCCGGCGCTGCTGACCGTGACGCTCGACGCGGTGCGCGTGCTCCAGCCCGGCCAAACAACGCGGGTGCGGCGCACGCTCGATGTCGGCCCGTTGCGCGACGTGAGCCGTCGGACTCCGCAGCAACTTCAGCGGGTCATCATGAACACGATCCTCGATGCGCAACGCGGCATCGACGGCGTCTGGCGGGCGAGCCCGGTCGGCCAGCTCCCGCGAACGGTGTACTTCAACCGCGTCCCGGCGCTGTCGGCGCGCGAGTCCGTCAGCAGCCTGGTCGCTGCGCTGGGCGCCGACGACGAAGCGGCCCGCTGGCGGGCGCTCGAAGTGCTCGCGGACCTGCTCGGCGAGCAACAGCGCGCCGCCCGCCAGCCGCTGGGCTACACACCCGCGCCGATCGCCGCGGAGCGGGTCCAGGCCGCGCTCCTGGACGCGCTGGCCGCGCCGGCCTGGGAAACCCGCGCCCGGGCCCTGGACGCGCTGATGATCGCCGGCCTCGATCGTCGCCTCCTGGAGGCCGTGCAGGCGAACGTGACGCACCCGGAGTGGGTGGTGCGTCTGCTGGCGCTGCGGGTGCTGGCCCGACAGGGGCCGACCTTCATCGACTCCGCCCGGGAGATCGCCCGCACCGACGCCGACGAGCTCGTGCGGGCGCTGGCGGCCAGCTACGTCGCCACCTGGGCCGACGACTCGTCGGGCAACGCCGCGATCCGCTGACGACTCCCCAATCGCGGGCGGCGGCCAAGTCAGGTGTTCGCCACCAGCCGACGGCCCCACCCCGGCCGGCCGGCGTCGGCCTTATCGGACCGCGGCGCGCCATTTGCCCCCGCCGCCCCGTTCTGCCAAACTAGCGGCCGTGGAACGGCCGACGTGCGGACGCCGGACGGACCACGCCCGGCTGCCGATGAGTCATGAACGCCGTAGAGCCCGATCGCCTCGACCGCGAGCACGCCCAGCTCCTGGTCATCGATATTCAGGAAAAACTGCTCCCGCACATCCATCAGCACGAACGGGTGCTGGCGCAGGCGGAGCGCATGATCCGCGCGGCCGAGGTTCTGCGGCTGCCGATCACGATCTCGGAACAGTACCCCGTCGGCCTCGGACCCACGGCGGCCCCGTTGACGGCCGCGACCCGCAACGCGACCAAGGTCGAAAAAACCACCTTCAGTTGCTGCGCCGACGCCGGTTGCCGGCGGCGAATCGCGTCCGTCCTGCGGCCGCAGGTGCTGCTGGTGGGGATCGAGACGCACGTGTGCGTGCAACAGACCGCGCTGGACCTGCTCGAGGAGCGGATGCAGCCGATCGTGCTGGCGGATGCGGTCGGCTCGCGGCGCGAGTTCGATTTTCAGATCGCCCTGGAGCGCATGCGGCACGCCGGCGTGATCGTCACCACCGTGGAGGCCGCGATCTTCCGCATGGTGCACGATTCGGCCGGCGACCTCTTCAAGCGGATTCTCCCCCTCGTGCGCTGATGCCGTACCCCCGCCCCGACGACGACTGGGACCCGCACGCCGAGGCCGACGCCGACGCGGCCGAGGCCGACGCCGACGCGGAAACGGACCCGGAGGGGCCGCAGGACATCGATCTGGTCGACGCAGGGGATGACGAGTCGGAAACCGTCGCCTGTCCCCACTGCGGCGCCGACGTGTACGAGGACGCGGACCGCTGCCCGCGCTGCGGCGAGTGGATCACGGCCGGCGGCGGGTCGAACTGGCCGTTGTGGGTGGCGGGGGTCGCCGTTCTGCTGATCCTCTATCTGGCGTATCGGTCCTACGGGGGGTGACGCCCGCGGCCCACGCCCCGGCGCCGCCGGCGGCTCGGCCAGTTGGGGAGTTGCGGGGCGGGTGACGCCAACCACACAGGGCCCGACGCCCCCCACGACGGCGCCGCCGTCCCCGCGCCCGGCCGCCGACGCAAACGCGCGGGAGCCGCGCCCCGGGAGGCCCGCCGCGCTAAGCCTTCAGCTTCGAGCGCAGCACGTTCAGCAGTTGCTGATTGTCGATCGGCTTCTGGAAGACGCCCGCCAGCCCCAGCTCCGTGAAGTCGACGTTCACGCTCAGGTTGTCGCCGACGGAGCTGAGCATGTACACCGGCCGCGTATTGCCCGCCGCCTTCAGATCGCGGACCAGACTCGTGCCCGCGTCGACCTCCTCCATCATCAGGTCCACGATGATAAGGTCGGGCGCCGTCTCGTGGTAGCGTCGCAGGCCGTCCTCCGCGCTACGCGCCTCCACCATCACGTAGCCGTTCTTCTCGAGCACCAGCCGCAGCGCATCGAGCAGGTCCTGGTCGTCATCGACACAGAGGATCACGAACTTTCCGTCTTTCATCGGTCCGTCCCGCTGCCTGCGGCGGCCGCGACCGGCCGGCCGGCCGGTGCGGCGTCCGCGCCCCAGGTTCGATTCCGCAACATCGGCTCCAGCGCCGCGAGGGCCGCGGCCAGGTTCGCGGCGGCGGCCGGCGACAACCCCTCGCCGAACTCGTCAAACTCGTAGCCGCGAATCGCCAGCACGAAACCGGCCGGGTCAGCGTGAAACAGCAGCGCCGCCAACGCCAGGACGTCCTCCGGCGCCGCACTGTGCGAGCTGAAGCTCACACCGCCAGCCGGCCGTGACGCCGCGATGTCCCGCGCCCTGCCCAGCCCCCGCAGCGCCCACGGCTCCGCGCCCGTACAGGCCGCGTCCACGAACAGCACCACATCATGCTCCGCGGCGGCGGCCGCATCCTCGACGGTGAGCTGGTAGTCGCTGCTGACGGTCACGCCGGGCAGCCCCCAGCGCTCGACGGCGGCGGCGCAGGCCGGGCCCAGGCCGTCGTCCCGGCGGCCCGGGTTGCCATAGCCGAGCACGAGCAGGCGGGGCGGTGTCATGACCTCCACTAGCCGCGGACGCGGCGGTCCAGCAGCGTGCCGTCGGCGGCGACCAGTTCGACCTCCAGCGGCATCTGGCCCAGGGCGTGCGTGGCGCACGACAGGCACGGGTCGTAGGCCCGGATCGCGACCTCGATGCGGTTGAGCAAGCCCTCGGTGAGCTGCCGCCCGCTGAGATGGTCCTGCGCGACCTTCTGCACGGCGCGGTTCATCGGCTCGTTGTTGTTGGTGGTGGAGACGATCAGGTTCGCCCGGACGATCTGGTCATCCTTGTTCACGACGTAGTGGTGGAAGAGCGTGCCGCGGGGGGCCTCGATCAGGCCGACCGCCTCCTCGCGCCGCGGGCCGCGCACCACCAGATCCGTGCCCTGGAGGTCGGGATCGTGCAGCAGGGCGTTGATTTTCTCCATCGCGTGCAGCAGCTCGATCATCCGGGCCCAGTGATAGGCCATGGAGATGTTGCACGGCCGGCCCAGGGTGACCGCCTTGAACTCCTGCCGCGCCGCCTCGGCCTCGGGCGTGTCGATGCGGTCGGCGGTGTTCAGCCGCGCCAGCGGGCCGACGCGATACCAACCCTGCTCCGGCCCGAGCGACCGGATGAAGGGGAACTTCATGTACGACCACGGCCGGACTTCCTCAGCGATGTAGTCCAGGTAGCGCTGGTAGTCCACGTGGTCGAAGATCTTCTCGCCGGTGGCGGTGATGGCCCGCAGGCCGCCGTGGTAGAGATCCATCTCGCCGCCGGGCCCGACCAGCGACAGGTGGTTGGACTCGAACGCGCCGAAGTCCCGCAACTCCTCGAAGTGCGCCAGGGTGTACTCCTTGGCGATCTTCAGGGCCCCCCGCGCCCACACGAGCATCTGCTCCGCGTCCTTGAGCAGAAAATCGCGCTCCGCGATCGACAGGTTCTTGTTCACCCCGCCGGGAATCGCGCCGGTGCCGTGGATCTTCTTGCCCGCCGTGCGGAGGATCAACTCCTGCCCGTACGTCCGCATCATCACGCCCTGCACGGCCAGATCCGGATACTTCGCCGCCACGCCGATCACGTTGCGGATGGCGACGTCGGCGTCGAAGCCGAAGAGCAGATCGGGCGAGACCAGATGGAAGAAGTGCAGCGCGTGCGACTGGAAGAACTGCCCGTAGTGCATCAGGCGCCGCATCTTCTCGGCCGTCGGCGTCAGGTTCTCCCCGCCCACGATGCGGTCCATGGCCTTGGCCGCCGCCAGATGGTGACTGACCGGGCAGATGCCGCACAGCCGCTGGACGAGCACCGGCACCTCCCAGAACGGGCGGCCCTGAATGAACCGCTCGAACCCGCGGAACTCGACGATGTGCAGGCGCGCCTGGTGAACCCGGTTCTGCTCGTCCAGCAGCAGCGTGACCTTGCCGTGACCCTCGACGCGGGTCACGGGTTCGATCACGACACGCTTCAGTCCGTTCGTTGTGCTGGCGACCACGGCGATCTCTCCGGTCCCGGCCGGCGGCCCCCCGACGCCGCGGCGGGGCCGCCGGCGGTACAGCGAAACTCAGTCGTACTTGAGCAGCCCGTAGGGCAACTGCACCGGCTGGTTGCCGAGCAGCGCGGTCAGCGCGGCCCAGAGCGTGTCGGCCGGCGGCGGACAGCCCGGCAGAAAGTAATCGATCTTCACGACGTCCTGGATCGGATACACCCGGTCGAGCAGCAGCGGCAGCTCGGGATCGTCGGGGATGCGGCCGGTCGGGTTGTATACGGTCGGGCCGTTGCGGTAGGCCTCGTCGTAGCACTCCCGCAGCGGGATGTTGTTGCGCAGGGCGGGAATGCCGCCCATGGTGGCGCAGTCGCCGACCGCGATCAGGATGTCGCAGTGCGCGCGGAAGTCGCGCAGCACGCGGACGTTCTCCTCGTTGCAGCAGCCCCCCTCGATCAGGCCCACCGCGCAGCGCCCGGTGAACTCCTTGATGTCGTCCACAGGCGACTTGTCGAAATCGACCAGCTCGACGAGCTTGAGGATCCGGTCGTCGATGTCCAGCAGCGACATGTGGCAGCCGAAGCAGCCCGCCAGCGATGTCGTCGCGACCTTGGGCTTTCCGTTCCGGCTCATGACACTTCCTTCCGCGGGACTCTCACCGCCCGCCGGCCGGGGCCGCCTCGATGTCGCTGCCGATCGGCGCCTGATCGTACAGCCGCTGCCCGACCGGCACGGCGTAGCCCACCCGCTTCTTGAGAATCGCCCCGACCGGGCACACCTCGACCGCCTTGTCCGTGACCTGCAAATCCGTGTCCGCCAGCCGCCCCGCCGAGTTCACCGCGATGCGCTTGTGCGGCCCGCGACCGACAAAATCGAACACGTGCTTTCCGTCCACGTCCCGCGAAGCCCGCACGCAGCGCCCGCACAGAATGCAGCGGTTGTGGTCGATCAGCACATCCGGGTGCGAGGCATCCACCGCGCGCTGCGGGAACAGGTACGGATACTTCGGCGCGGTGATGCCGAAACGGTACGCCAGGGCCTGCAACTCGCAGTTGCCGCTCTTCTCGCAAAACATGCAGAAGTGGTTGCCCTCGACGAACAGCATCTCGATGATGTTCCGCCGCAGGGCCGTCACCTTCTCCGTGTTGTTCTCGACCACCAGCCCCGCCGCCGCCGGCTGCACGCAGGCCGCCTGCGGCCGCCCGTTGACCAGCACCGTGCAGACCCGACAGCTCCCGTGCGGCACCAGCCCCTTGCACCAGCACAGCCGCGGGATGTACACGCCCGCCTGCTGGGCCGCCTCCAGGATCGTCTGCCCGGGCCGGGCCGGGATCTCCCGGCCGTCGATCGTGAACTCGAAGGTCGCACTCATCGCGGGTTTCCTTCTCACGCGCCCACCCCCGTCCGGGGCGCCCTCACGCGTGCGCATGCTCCGACTTGCGGCCGATCAGCGCCTCGGCCGGGCCGACCGCCGCGGCCAGATCGAACGCCGGCACCAGGCCGTTGGTCCGCTCGCGGACCAGCGCGTTGTACGTGGCCCGGAAGTTCTTGAGCGTGGTCAGCACCGGGTTGGCCGAAGTTTGACCGAGGCCGCAGCGGCTCATCGTCTTGACCGTCTGGGCCAGCTCCTGGAGATAGTCGAGGTCGGCCGGCTCGCCCTGCCCGGCGTTGATCCGGTGCAGCCGCTCCTTGAGCAGCACGTTGCCGACGCGGCAGGGCGTGCAGTAGCCGCAGCTCTCTTCGATGAAGAAATCCAGAAAGGACTCGGCGATCTCGAGCACGTTGCGGTCCGGCCCGAAGACCATGATCGAACCACCTGTCGCCAGATCGTCGTAGCAGATCGTCCGCCCGAACTCCTCGCGGCCGACCATCTGACCGCTGGCGCCGCCGACCTGCACGGCGAGCGCGTCCTCCCCGCCCGCCAGCGCCAAGACTTCACTGAGCTTAATGCCGAAGGGCACCTCGAACACGCCCGGGCTGCGGCAGTCGCCGGAAATGCTGAGCACCTTGGTCCCGGGGCTGCCCGGCGAGCCGAGCTCACAGAACGTGGCCGGGCCCTCCTCCAGGATCTTGGTCACGCACGCTAGGGTCTCGACGTTGTTCACGACCGTCGGCCGCCCGAACAGACCCTTCTGGGCCGGGAACGGCGGACGATTCTTCGGGTCGCCGCGCAGCCCCTCGCAGGAGCTCAGCAGGGCCGTCTCCTCGCCGCACACGTACGCCCCGGCCCCCATCTGAATGCGAATATCGAAGCTGAAATCGCTGCGGCCACAGACCTGCGGCCCGAGCAGCCCGTCGGCCCGGCGGCGGGCGAGTACATCCTCCAGATACCGACGCAGATAGGCGTATTCGCCCCGCAGGTACAGGATGCCCTCGGTGGCCCCGATCGCGTAGCCGGCGATCGTCATCCCCGCGAAGACACGGTCCGGCAGCTCCGTCAGAATCACGCGGTCCTTGAACGTGCCCGGCTCGCCCTCGTCCGCGTTGCACACGACGTACTTGGGCTCGCCCGGCGCGGCCCGCGCGAACTCCCACTTCATCCCGGTCGGGAAGCCCGCCCCGCCCCGCCCGCGCAGCCGGGCGGTCTTCACCGCGCGGATGACCTCGGCCGGGGTGATCGCCAGCGCCTTGCGGATCGCCTCGCCGCGCGCCAGCGGGCTGAAGATCACCGGCCCACGCCGCCGGATGTTGTTGTTCACCATCGCCCGGACCAGCGGGTGCGCGTTGTTCCCGTCCCCCAGTCGCGTCACCAGCCGCGTCGGGTCGCCGTGCTTCCGCAGCTCGCGGACGATCCGCCGCGCGGCGTCCGTCGAAAGCTCCGTCACCACGACCTCGTTCACCAGCGCCGCCGGGGCCTGATCGCACATCCCGATGCACGGCACGTACTGGAGCGTGATCAGGCCGTCCGCCGTCGTCTGCCCGAACCGGATACCTAACTCACTCTCGAACGCGGCCGCGACCTCATCCGCGCCCAGCATCCGATCCATGTAATCATGACACAGACGGATGACGATCCGACCCTGCGGTCGATTCGCGAAGAAGGCGTAGAACGACACCAGGCTCTCGACCTCGACGCGGTGGATCCCCAGTTCGCGGGCGAGCGCGGCCGCGGTGTCGCCGCCGACGTACCCCAGCCGCTCCTGCAACCCCCGGACGAGATCCATCAGCCGCGTCCGGTCGCGCCCGTGCGCGGCGCAGACCTCCCGGACCGTCGCTTCGAGACTGGCGCTCATGCCGTTCCTCGCTGACCGCCGTCGGTCCTCCGGCGACCGACGTGAGGCTGAACCGAGCGCGCGGCGTGCCGGACCCGGTCCCGCGTTTCGCTCGGCCAAATTTCGACCCTGCAACCCGCGTGCCGCGCCGCAACCGGCTCAGGGGCTCCGTTGCGCCCGCAGCCAAGCCAGCCACGGCTCCATACCCTGGCCGGTCCGGGCCGCGACCTCGAAAACCGCCGCACGCGAGTTGATTCTAGATATATCCTCGTATACGCGTTCGCGTCGGTACCCGTCAAGGACCCCGAGCAGATCCACCTTCGTCAGCAGAATCGCGTCCGCCACCTGGAACAGCGTCGGATACTTGGCCACCTTGTCGTCCCCCTCCGTCACGCTGAGCAGCACCACGCGGCGCTGCTCACCGAGGTCGAACCCGGCCGGGCACACCATGTTGCCGACGTTCTCGATAAAAAGGTACTTTACGCGGTCCAGCGCGAGGCTGTCGAGGCCCGCCGTGACCTGCGGTGCGGTCAGGTGACAACCGGTTCCGGTGTTGATCTGCGTCACCAGCGGCGTCACGGCCCCCAGCCGCTCCGCGTCCCGCGTCGTCTGGAGGTCGCCCACCAGCACCGCGCACCGCTCCGGCGCCAGATGCGGAATCGTCCGCTCCAGCAGGAGCGTCTTGCCGCTGCCGGGAGCGCCCATCACGTTGATCGCCAGCACGCCCGCCGCCGTCAGCCGCCGACGGTTCTCCGCCGCCACCGCGTCATTGGCCTTCAGCACGCTCTCGACGACCTGAATCTTCATGGCGCCGTCCCGTCCGCCGTCACCAGCTCCACGCTTTGCAGCACAACATCCCGACCCGCCAGCACTTCCGCGTCAGCCCGCCCGCAATCCGGGCACACGTAGTCGTCCAACCGCGGGGCGAAGGCACGCCCGCATGCCCGACACCGCGCCGCCGGCGGCTCCGGCACGATCCGCAGCGCCGCCCCCTGTGCGACCGTCTCCCGCACCAGCGCGACGAAGGCCAACCGCAGCGCCTCGGGCTCGACCTGCTGAAGCACGCCGCACCGCACTTCCACGCTCACGACGCCGGTCGCGCGGTGCTCCGCCGCGATCCGCAACAGCCGCTCCACCAACGCCGTCGCCAACGTGAACTCATGCATCCGCACGCCTCGGTCCGCAGGGCTCCGTCCGGCCCCGTTCTCCCCGCGCAAAGCTTCGCTTCAACAGATCCGCGGCAGGTCCTCTCCGTACGGCCGTTGCACGATCCGCCGCCCGCCGACACGTGTCCGCAGCTCCACCAGCGGCGGCTGTGAAGCCGTCACGCGGCCCACCAGCGCCGCGTCGCGCCCCAGCGGATGCCCGCGACAGACCGCCAGCACCCGCTCCGCATCGGCCGCCGCCACCACCAGCACGCACTTGCCCTCGTTCGCCACCGCGAGCGGGTCCAGACCCAGCATCTCGGCCGCATGGCGTGCGGCCGGCGAAAGCGGAATCGCGCGCTCCTCGATCTCGACGCTTCGGCCGCAGCCGTCCGCGATGTCCGCCAGCACGCCCGCCACCCCGCCGCGTGTAGCGTCCCGCACGAACCGGACGCCCGCGCCCGCCGCCTCGAAGACCGCATCCAACAGCCCGTTGAGCGGCGCGACGTCGCTGCGCAGCGTCGAGTCGAACTCCAGCCCCGCCCGCACCGACATGATCGCCAGCCCGTGCTCGGCGAGCGGCCCGGTGACCAGCACCGCGTCCCCCGGCGTGATCCGGATCAGGTCCAGGTCCAAACCCGCCCGCCGCTGCCCGACGCCGGCCGTGTTGATGAACATCTGCGCCGCGGCGTCGCCGCCCGCCATCCGCCGCTCGATGACCTTCGTGTCGCCGGTGACGACCGTGACGCCGGCCTCCCGCGCGGTCGCCGCGACGCTGTCCAGCACGCGGTCCAGCACCGCCAGCGGCAACCCCTCCTCCAGGATCAGCCCCAAGCTGAGCGCGACCGGTCGGGCGCCCATGACGGCCAGATCGTTCACCGTGCCCGCCACCGCCAGCCGACCGATGTCGCCACCGGGGAACTCCAGCGGCGTTACGACATACGAGTCCGTGGTGAGGACGAGATCGCCGCCCTCCCACGGCAGGACCGCCGCATCGGTCAGCGACGCCAGCCACGGATTGCCGATCCGCGGAAGAATGTGCTCGCGGATCAGGCGGCCCATCAACTCGCCCCCGCCGCCGTGGGCCAGCACGATGTGGTCGTGCAGCATGTGAACCGGCGGGCCGTGTGTCATGTGCCCCGCTCCGCGCGCTCCCGCCCGTACTTGTACCACGCCGCGCACGTCCCCTCACTGCTGACCATGCACGGACCGATCGGCGTCAGCGGCGTGCACGCCCTGCCGAACGCGGCGCAGTCCGTCGGCAGCAACCGGCCGGTGATCACCGCGCCGCACTGGCAGGCGGGATGGTCCGCGTCCTCGCCCAGGGCCACTCCGAAGCGCTCCAGAGCATCGAACCGACGATACGCCGGCCGGAACTCCAGCCCGCTCCGAGGAATCACCCCCAGCGCCCGCCACGGCACGTCCGCCACCGCACAGACACGCTCGAGCAAGTCCAGCGCCACGCGGTTGCCTTCGTCCCGCACGACGGCCGGGTAGGCGTTCTCGACCGCCGCCCGCCCGCTGGCGATCTGTCGCACCAGTGCCACCAGCCCCCGCAGGATCGAATCCGGCTCGAAGCCCGCCACGACCACCGGCCGACGGTAGCGCTCCGCGATCGGCCGGTAGGCCGCCGCACCGATGATCACGCTGACGTGTCCCGGCGCGAGGAACCCGTCCAGCGGCACGTCCCCGGCGTCGAGCAGCGCGGCCATCGCGGGCACGACGAGCTTGTGACACATCAGGACACTGAAGTTCTCCAGCCGATGACGCTCGGCGGCCAACACCGTCGCGACGGTGGCCGGCGCGGTGGTCTCGAACCCGACTGCGAGAAAAACGACCTGTTGTGCGGGGTTGTCGCGCGCCAGCTCGAACGCGGTGCGCGCCGAATTCACAACGCGCACCTGCGCCCCCGCGGCTCGTTGCCGCTCGAGGCTGCCTTGTCGGCCCGGCACGCGCATCATGTCGCCGTAGGTCGCGATCAGCACGCCCGGACGGGCCGCCAACTCAAGCGCCGCATCGATGTGCCGCTGGGCGGTGACACACACCGGGCACCCGGGGCCGCTCACCAGCCGCAGGTTCTCTGGCAGGAGCGGCCGCAACCCATTCCGGAAGATTGAGACCGTGTGAGTCCCGCAGACTTCCATGATCTGGATGGGACGACCGACCGCCCGGCACACGGCCGTCAGCTCAGCTCGCAGCTCTTCGATCGACCGGTTCATGCGAATTAGTCCGGTAACTCAGGCTTGCGAGGTACCGCCCGGTGGTTCCTGCCCCACTACGGCCGCGAAATCCTCACCCAGCGCGAGGCGGAGATAGTCCCACGTCTCAAGTGCTTCCTGCTCATTGAGTTGCGAGATGGAGAAGCCCGCGTGAATCAGCACCCAATCGCCCGGGCGCACCTCCGGCGTCAGGACTGTGCTGATGCGGAGCTGATTGCCTTGAAGGTCAACCATCGCTTCCTCACCCGTCCGCTTCAGGACCTTCCCAGGCACCGCCAAACACATTGGCCTGCTCTCCGCTCTTCAACCTCGCGTGCCAGTCGACGAACGCAACCAGCCACACTGTTTCAATCCTGCAACTGCCGGGCCGTCGGCAGACGCGGGCGGTGGCTGTCCAAACCGCCCCGCGCCTGAGTGCTGTGAGAAATTTCACACAACAATTGGTGCGTTTACCACAGCGGTGGACGCTCGCCGGAACATGCTCCGGAATCGTTTTCGGATCGGCTCTGCTGCCAGCGAACGCCAGACCAGAGAGAGAAGAGCGCTGCGGCCGACTCGATGTCTCCGGCAGGTGCCCGACGTCCGGCTGTGCTTTGGGTCAAATGGGGGCCGAACGTCCGGCCGAAAACCTCCCACCGCCTCCGACCTGCCGTCAGGGCCGCTCGCGGCTCTCTGCCACCAACTCGGGCCGCCCGACGCGCCGACTCTCGCGCGGCCGATTCACCGGCTCGGGCCACGACACCCCCTCGGCGGCCGCCGGCCTGTCCGCGAAGTTCACGTGCCGGGCCTCCTCCCAGTAGCGGCCGGCGTTGTGCTCGTACGAGGCCCGCATCGCGAGCTCCGCGACGAGGCCCAACATGATCGAGAAGCACCCCAGAAGGAAGAACATGACGCCGACCAGCGGTGCCTTACCCCAGAAGGCCTTCCAGGGATCCTGCGCGTAGATCGCCCGCCCGATGCCGAAGATCAGACACAGCCCGCACGCCAGCCACGACCACTGCGTAATCTTGCCGAAGAAGTGCATCGGTTTGGTGCGGTATTTCTGGAGCATTCGCACCAGGATGAGATCCACGGCCACCTTGAAGATGCGGCCGTAACCGTACTTGCTGGTGCCGGCGACCCGCGGGTTGTGTCGGACGACGACTTCGCAGATGCGGGCCCCATGCATGGAGGTGTACACCGGGATGAAGCGGTGCATCTCGCCGTACAGGCGCGCGTCGCGGATCACCTTCGCCCGATACGCCTTGAGCGTGCAGCCGTAATCGTGCAGCCGGACGCCGGTGACCCGCCCGATTAGCCAGTTCGCCACGCGCGACACCTGCGTGCGCAACCACGGGTCCTTGCGGTGCTTGCGCCAGCCGCTGACCACGTCGTACCCGCCCTCCTCGAGCACGTCGCACAGCCGCTCGATCTCCTCAGGCGGGTTCTGACCGTCGCCGTCCAACGGCACGATGATCGGCGCGCGGGCCGCCCAGAAGCCGGCCATCAGGGCCGCCGTCTGCCCGTAGTTCCGCGCGAAGTGAATGACCCGCAGCCGCGGCTCACGCGCCGCCAGCTCATCGAGCAGCTCACCCGACCGGTCGCGGCTCCCGTCATTGACCGCGATCAGCTCGAACGAGCGCCGCTGCCCGGAGAGCACCCGCAGAAAGTGCGGAAACACCGTCGGGATGCTGGCCTCTTCCTGGTAGACCGGGACGACGACGGACACCTCAGGCGTTGTGGCCATGCGGCGACAACCTCTCCGCCCGGCGGCCCCGCGACGACCCGGTCGCGTAGGGCTGGCGGCGAACCAGCGGCATTGTAGCGGTTTCCGCCCCGCAGCCCCAGCCACTCCCGGCCCCCGCCGCGCGCGGCCGGCTTGCCTCGGCCGGCAGGCCGCACCACACTACGCCCGCCGCCCACGTCGACGACCACGTCGAGGTTGAAACGGACGAACCGGCGGTACGGAGGAGGCCCGCCATGCCAGCCGTTGCCGCCACCCTTCTCGTGGGCGGCGACTCGCACTGGACGGTGATGCCGCCCGCCGTGCGCAGCCTTGCTGACTTCGGCATCGCGCGAGGCCGGCCGGCTTTCCACGCGTCGCACGCCCGCCGCGCTCGCCGCGCCGGCCGCCAAACTCGGCGCGCCCGATGGCGCCGCGGATCCCGGGCAGCACGCGCGACCGGTCGGACCGCCGCGGTCCGTGCGGCGCTGCGGGCCGTGAGCCGCCTGAGTAACGAGCGGTGGGCGTCGGCCGGGCGGCTGGCGTCGCCCGGGCGGCCGGCCAAGACGCAACGAAGGAGGGCGGAGAGGATTTTGGCGTCACGCTTGAACCGGTCGCGGGACGGCCTCCGGCCACCGCGTTCGAGACGGTGTGCCGCGCGCACCTTGCACGTTCATGGCCAGCGCAGCACGGGGTGACGGAGTTCCGGCTTCTGACGTCGTGCCGCGGCCGCTGCTCGCGCCGGCCGTCGGCCTCATCGTCGGGATCGCCGTGTCGGACGCGGCGGGCAGCGCAGCGCCCGCGGTGCGTGTCGCCGCAGCGGCCTCGGTGGTCGGGCTCGCCGCCGGGTTGTGGTGGGGCGTCTGGCGGCGTCGCGCAGTGGGAGGCGTGGTCGGCACGGCGGCGGTCGCCGCGACCGCGCTGCTGTGCGGGTTCGTCCGTCACCAGCATGCGACGCGTCAACCGCTCGATGAGCTGGGCCGCGCGTTGACGGACACGCCCGTGCTGACGCGGGTGGCGGGCACGATCGTCAGCACGCCGCTGGAGCGCCCCGCGGAGAAGCATAACCCGTTCCTGCCGTTCGACCCGCCGCCGCGGACCGTGTTCGTCCTGGCGGTGGAGGAGTTGCGGACCGATGAACGCCCGCGCCGGGTGCGGGGCGCGTTGCGTGTGTCGGTCGACGCCCAGGGGCTACGCCTGCGCCTGGGACAGCGTGTGCAGGTGACCGGGAGCGTCCGCGGGCTGCGCCCGCCGCGCAACCCCGGCGAGCCGGACTGGGCCGCCATTCATCGGCGTCAGGGGCTCGCCGGCTTCCTGACCGTCGAGAACAGCGCACTCATCCAGGCCTTGCCGGCCCCGGATCAGCCGTGGCTGCGCGGGATCCGGCTGCTGCGCGGCTGGGCGCGGGCCGCGTTGCTCGACCCCTTTCCCGCCGACGTGGAGGACGCCGCGCCGCAGCTCCTGGACACGATGATCCTCGGGCAGCGCACGGCGGCGGACCGCGCCCTGAATGAGGCCTTCCTGCGGGCCGGCGGGCTGCACTTCCTCGCGGTCAGCGGGTTCAACGTCAACCTGCTCGCCGCGGCGACATGGTGGACGGTGCGCCGGCTGCTCCGCCGCGGGCCGCCGGCCGCGGCGCTCGCCGCGCTGGCCACCACGGTGCTCTTCGCCCTCGTCACCGAGCCGAACGCGCCGGTCCTGCGGGCCGCCATCGTGGCGGGACTCGCGGCCGCGGCCGCCTTGGCGCGGCGTCGGATGTCGGCCGTGAACGGGCTGGCGCTGGCCGCGCTGCTCATTCTGCTCGTCAACCCGCAGGAGCTGTTCCGCGCTGGTTTCCAGCTTTCGTTCGTGCTGGTGCTGGCGCTGGTCCTCCTGCTGCCGGCAAGCTGGCGCGCGGCCCGCGGCGCGGCCCGGGACGAGCCGCCTCCGGTCGAGGCGACCACGCTCCGCGGGCTGGCGGCGCGGTGGCTGGGTCGCGGCCTGGAAGCCCTCGCGCTTGTGAGCGCGGGCGCCTGGCTGGTCTCGATCCCGCTGGTGTTGTGGCACTTCGGCCGGCTGGCCCCGTGGGGCGCCTTCGGGACATTGCTCCTCACCGTCCCGGTGACGCTCGTCACGATCTGCGGTTTCCTCACGCTCGCGCTGGGTTGGGTGCCGCTGTTCGGCGCTCTCGTCGGCCTGCTGCTGCGGGCGCTCACGGCCGCACTGCTGGCGATGGTAAGGTGGTTCACGCCGCTGCCGGCCGCGGTCGTCGAATGCGCCCCGCCCCCGGCACTCCTCGTGGCGCTCACGTACGCCGCACTGCTCGCCCTGGCGCTCTTTCGGCAACGACAGCACGCGCTTGCGGCCGCCGCCGAACCGGCGGCCGGGGCGCGCATCCTCCGCCGCACCCGCCGGGTGGCGCTCGCGACGCTCGGCGGACTGGTCCTCGCCTGGGGCGGCTGGGCGGCGTGGCCGGGCGGCCCGGCGGAGTATCGGTTGGACGTGCTGGCTGTTGGCGGCGGCCGCGCGGCCGTGCTGACTGCGCCCGGCGGGTCCGCAGTGATCCTGAACGCGGGGACGAACACGAACTCCGACGTGGGCGAGACGGTGGTCCGGGCCCTGCGGGCGGCGGGCGCGCGGCGCGTGGTCGCCTGTGTGACGAGCAGCGAGCGGTATACGGATTTCAGCGGACTGCCGACGCTGATGACCCGGCGCCGGGTCCCGATGTGGCTGACCGGTCCGACGTTCCCCCCACCGGGGCGCGGCCTCGCCCGGCTGTACAAGCGGCTGCCACCCGGCGCTCCGCCGCCAACGGCGCTCCATGCCGGCGAGTCGCGGGGATGCGGGCCGGTGCGCGTAGCCGTACTCTGGCCGCCCCGGGATGGACCCCGCGACCGGCCGCCCGTGGTCCGCGCCGAGGCCGGCGGGCTGCGCATCCTCGCGCCCGGCGCGGTGGACGCCGCCACCGTGGCCGGGCTGCTGACGGCGGAGCGCGACGGCGACATGGATCTGCGCGCCGACGTGCTGCTAATGCCGCAGCACGGGCGCGCGGACGTCGATGCGGTCGCGGGACTCGTGGCGGCCGTCGCACCGCGCGTGGTGGTGGTCTCTGCAACGTCCGCGCCGCCCGGGCTCGCGCCCCGGATCGCCGACATCCTCGGCGTGCCGGGCCGCTTGTGGGTCACCGGCGAGCGCGGCGCCGTCACGGTCCGCTGGAGTCCCGGTGCCGCGCCCCAAGTGACGGCGATGCGCGCCCCCGCGACGCCGCCGGTCGCGGCCACCGCGCTCTGACCGTCACGTTGGCACCGCCGGGCGGGCCGACGTGGCCCCGAAAAGCCCGGAGCTCCGCCGCAGACCCCTCCCGCGCCGGGCGGCCGCCGCGCGCCGCGTCGGGGTCCGTGCAATCCGCGCGGCCGCGCGCCATAATCGCCGCGCCGGTCGTGCGGCGTCGCCGGGAACGCCGTCGGCGGCCGCCACTGCGGGAGCGCGACATGCCGCGTGTCTTCCTCGGCCTGGACATTGGTACCAGCGGGACGAAGGCCCTCCTGCTCGACGATCAGGCGCGCGTTCGCGCCACGGCCACGGTCGGTCATCCGATCTTCTTTCCGCGGCCCGGCTGGTCGGAGCAGCGGCCGGACGACTGGTGGGCGTCCGCGTGCCGCGCGACGCGGCTGGTGCTGCGGAAGGGGCGCGCGTCCGCGGCGGACGTGGGCGGCGTCGGCCTGTCCGGCCAGATGCACGGCAGCGTGTTTCTCGATGCGCGGGGGCGGGTGCTGCGGCCGGCGCTGCTGTGGAACGACCAACGGACGGCGGCGGAATGTGCCGAGATCGAGCAGCGCGCCGGCGGTCGCGAGGCGCTGATCCGCCTGGTGCGCAACCCGGCGCTGACGGGCTACCAGGCGCCGAAGATTCTCTGGCTGCGGAACCACGAGCCGAAGCTGTTCGCGCGGTTGCACGCGGTGCTGCTGCCGAAGGATTACATCAACTTCCGGCTGACGGGCGAGCGCCGCACGGACGTGTCCGACGCCTCGGGCACGCTGCTGCTCGACGTGGCCGGACGGCGCTGGTCCACCGAGCTGCTGCAGAAGTTGGACCTCGACCCGGCGCTGCTGCCGCCCGTGGCCGAGTCGCCGGAGGTCATCGGCACGCTCGTGGCGGCCGCGGCCCGCGCCCTGGGACTGCGGGCGGGCGTGCCGGTCGTGGCGGGCGCGGGCGACCAGGCCGCGGCGGCGGTGGGCACGGGCGTGGTGCGGCGGGGCATCGTCTCGGCCACGCTGGGCACGAGCGGGGTGGTGTTCGCGCACAGCGACACGCCGGTGCCCAACGATGCGGGGCTTTTGCAGTCGTTCTGCCACGCGGTGCCCGGGGCGTGGTGCGTGTTCGGCTGCATGCTGTCAGCCGGCGGCAGCCTGCAATGGGCGCGCGAGGTCCTGTACGCCGACCGGCTGGCGGCGGCGAAGACGGACGCGGCCCGCGATGCGCTGTATACGGCGATGATCGCCGAGGCCGCGGCCGCGCCGGACGATGACGGCGTCGTGTTCCACCCGTACCTGACGGGCGAGCGCTGCCCGTATCCGCACCCGCACGCGCGGGCCGCGTGGCTGGGCCTGACCCGCGCGCACGGGCGCGGAACGCTCGTGCGGGCCGTGCTGGAGGGCATCACGCTCGGCATGGGCCGGCAGGTCGAGATGATGCGGGCGCTGGGCGTACCGATCCGCGAGGTACGGCTGGCCGGCGGCGGCGCTCGCAACGCCTGGTGGCGTCAGCTCCAGGCCGACGTGTACGGCACCCCCTGCGTCGCGACGAAGTCGGAGGAGGGCTCGGCGCTGGGCGCGGCGCTGCTCGCGGCCGTCGGCGCGGGCGTGTTCCGCACGGTGCCGGACGCCAGCGCCGCGGCGGTGCAGGTCAGCGCCCGGTACCGACCGCGGCCCGCGCGGACGCGCCGCTATCGGGCACTGAGCGCCCGACTGCACGAGCTGTACGAGCGCCTGGAGCCGCACTACGCGCAGTGGGGTTCCTAAGCCCCCCGGGCGGACACGCGTGCAGACGCACCGGGCGCGCGGGGCCGTGCCGAGCGCCGCGGTCGGCCTCCGTCATCGGCGGCGGCCGGCGAAGGGGCGCTCAGGCCGACGCATGGGGGCCGCGCTCGCGGAAGACGCTGGTGGTAAAAAGAAGCACTTCGGTGCCTGGGTCGCGCCAGGCGTCCGGCGGCAGCCCGGCTTTCTCCGCGCAGCACCGCGCGAGGAAGGCTTCTTTGTCGAGCCCGTGCTCGACGGCGACCTGCGGCAGGAACAGTCCCCGCCGACCGCCGCTGCGGACGAGGAGGCCGTGTTTCCCCAGCTCCAGGTCGTCGAGCGAACGCATGGCGGTCGGCGTGCTCAGGACGGAAACCTCGACGTCCAGCGCGCCGAGTTCGCCGGGCTTGACCGGCGGGAAGCGCGGGTCGTGGCAGGCGGCGGAGATGGCCGCCTCGCGGACGGCCGCGGCCAGCGGCAGGGACGCGTCCAGCGTGCCCATGCAGCCGCGCAAGCGCCCGTGTTTGTGGAGGGTCACGAAGACGCCGGCGTGCGACTCGACCGGGCCGGCGGGCGGTTCGGGCAGCGCGGTGCCGCGGACGACCGCAGACAGCACCGCGCGGGCGTAGCCGGCCCAGTCGGGCGCCGCGAAGGTGTCGGCGGGGTTCATGTCACCCGACCCTTCCCGCGGAGCCGGGTCGCGCCGGCCGATGGCGTTCTCCGGCCCGTACGGTCTCGGCCCGGCGGCGCGCGGCAGGACCCGCCCGAGCGCCAGACGGGCCGGTCACGGGTGCGGCGCGGAGACCGACACGGCGTCGGGGCTCAGGACGACTGCCGCTTCTTGATGATGAGCAGCACCACAACGAGCACGACGAGCGCACCGACGATAACCCAGTACATCGTGCTGCCGAACCATTCTCCCATCGTGGCGATTCCTTGCGAGGGGCCGGGAACGAGGCGCATCAGACCATCGCCGCGCGCGGTAGTAAACCGACGCCCCGCGCGGGTGTCAACCGGGTTCGGGTGATCCGCCCGCACCGGCCGGTTGTGGACAGCGTTATGGTGGGCGGGGAGCGGCGCACCCGGCGCCCAGACCGGCGGCAGCGCGCGCCGCGCGGGTTTGGACGGTGGACCTGCGGGCTGACGGATATCCGTCACATCAACTTTCCGTATCAAAATAGAGCTGAGGGCTTGACTCCCGCGCGCCGGGACGAGCAGAATCGCGTCCGCAGTTCCTTAACGCGGTTTCGGTCGTGAGAAAACCCGCTGCGCGGCGGTCCGCACGGGTCAGGTCTCATGCCATTTCGGGCCGATAATGGTCTCATGATCACAGGAGGTGCATTCATGTCAGGACGACTTCGCTGGTTGTGCCCGATGCTGCTGGTGGGCCTGGCGGTGATCGGCACAGGTGTCGGGCGGGCGGCGGACCCGCCGCCCGCGGACGACACGGCTCGGCTCCAGGCTCTGCTCGAGGCGCAACAGCGTCAGATCCAGCGCCTGGAGGAACGGCTCGCGGCCGCGGAGCAGAACGACACCGATCGGGCCCGGGTCGACGTGCTGCGGCAGCAGATCCGCGAGATCCTGAGCGATCGGGAGTTCCGCGACAGCCTGATGCCGACCACGGCGCAGGTCGGCTATGACAAGGGCTTCTACATCCGCAGCACGGATGAGAAGTTCAAGATGCAGTTCAACGGCCTGTTCCAGTTCCGGTTCACGCACTACGGGACGCGCTCGACCAACCGCTACCTGGCGCCGGGCTTCCAGCGGGACGACCGGACCGGGTTCGACTTCGCCCGCGTGCGGTTCCAAGTCAGCGGACACGCGTACGACCCCAAGCTGACCTACCTGATGGAGTTCGAGTCCACGCCGGACGGCGCGGCGCGGTATGACACCGGGCTGAAATACGGCTGGATCAACTACCGGTTCGTGGACGAGTTCCAGTTCATGGCCGGCATCATGCGGCTAGCGAGCATGCGGGCCAGTTTCGGGTCCACGCGTGCTTTCCACACGATCGACTATCCGACACTCACGGAACCCGTGTTCGGGCTGGGTGACGGGCTGGGCGTGCGGTTCTGGGGTCATCTGCTCAACAAGCGCGGGGCCTACTACCTGGATATCGTGAACTCGTTCAACAGCCCCGGCACGCGCACGATCACGAACGACGAGGACCTGTTCACCAACGGGCATGACAACAACCCCGCGATCGTGCTGCGGACAGTCTGGGCGCTGCTCGAGGGCGAGAGCCGCGACAAGCCCGAGGGCGGCAGCACGTTCTGGGCAAACTCCGACAGCGAATACCATACCGCGCCGGCGTGGGAGATCGGCTTCCACTACGGCTATACCGAGGACCGCTATGACGGCAACCTGCGGATCCCGTTCCCGCGCCGGACGTTCTTCGCGCCGGGCGGCTTCGGCCTGACCACGTCCGACGGGCTCCAGATTCACCAGTTCGGCCTGGACACCGGCTTCAAATTCATGGGCTTCTCGCTCACGGCCGAGTACGTCGGGCGGGTGCTTGACGTGCGCGACGGCACCACGCCGCCGCTCACGCCGCTGTTCCAGCTCACCGGCGACGGCTCGACGAACGTCCAGCACGGCGGCTACGTGGAGTGCGGCTACTTCCTCCCGATCCCCGGCCTGGAGAACAAATTCGAGGTGGTGGCGCGGGTCGAGGGCATCACGACAAATTCCGGCGGGGTCGAGGGCACCTGGGCGTACACCGGCGGCCTGAACTACTACTTCGAGGGCCACCGGGTGAAGCTCCAGACGGACCTGACGAAGGTCAGCGAGGTCCCGATTTCATCGCCGACCCACAGCCTCGCGAACGTGAACGACGATGCCCTGATCTGGCGTACGCAGTTGCAGGTCGCGTTCTAGGCGCGGCCGCGCGCATGAGCGGATGAAGGACGGATTCAACCACATGGAGGATGCACGGATGAACACGCGTTTCCAGATTCTCCGCCGGGCCGTGGTGTTGCTGGCCCTGGGCGGTTCAACGCTGGCCGTCTTCGGCCCGCTCGGCTTCGGCTGCAATTATGCGCAGTTCAGCGACTACCAGCGGCTGTTCCAGACCATCGGCAACACGCTGATCGAGGATGTCGCCGACCAGGTCAGCCTCGGCCGGGACTGGGACCGGTACGTGTCCGAGCCGCTGACCAAATTTTCGCAGTCCGTCTGGGCCAACTGGCTCGACTGGAACATCCCCGATGATCTGCCCAACAACCCGATCGTGAAGAGGTAGCCCCCGCCCGAGCGGATTTCAGCTCCCGCCCGGACGGCCTGCGGACGCCGTCCGGGCGGTTCGTTTGCGGCGCGGGAGCGAAGCGGCGCAGGCTAGAGCTGCGACAGCCGGCGGGGCCCGGCCTGGAGCACCTCGCCGGTGACGCCGGCCGCGTAGAGCTTGAAGTTCTCGTTGAAGCGGGCCGCCAGCGCGTCGTACCGCTTCCAGTACTCCTCCTTGCTGGCCCAACTGTTGGCCGGGTCCAGAAGCTCCGCGGGCACGTCCGGGCACCCCGTCGGCACCTCGAAGCCGAACAGCCGATCCGTGCGGAACGCGACATCCTTGAGACGGCCGTCCAGCACGGCGTTGAGCAGGGCGCGGGTGTGGCGGATGCTGATCCGCTTGCCGACGCCGAACGGCCCGCCGGTCCAGCCGGTGTTGACCAGCCAGCAGCGGCAGCCGTAGCGGGTGAGCTTCTGCCGCAGCAGCTCGGCGTACCGGAACGGGTGGTGCACCATAAAGGGTGCGCCAAAGCAAGCGCTGAACGTGATCTGCGGCTCGACCCCCAGGCCGACCTCGGTGCCGGCGATCTTGGAGGTGTAGCCGCTGATGAAGTGGTACATGGCCTGCGGCGGCGAGAGCCGCGCGATCGGCGGCAGCACGCCGGACGCGTCGCAGGTCAGGAAGATGACGTTCTCGGGGTGCGTGCGGGTCATCTTCTCCGGCACGACGTTCGGGATGAAGTCCAGTGGGTAGGAGGCCCGCGTGTTCTCCGTGATCGTGTCGTCGTTCAGGTCGACGCCGCGGGCGGTGGGGTCGTACACCACGTTCTCGAGGATCGTGCCGAAGCGTTGCGTGGCGGCGTAGATCTGCGGCTCGGCCTCGGGCGACAGGCGGATCACCTTCGCGTAGCAGCCGCCCTCGAAGTTGAACACGCCCGCGTCGCTCCAGCCGTGCTCGTCGTCGCCGATCAGGCGGCGGAGCGGGTCGGCCGAGAGCGACGTCTTGCCGGTGCCCGACAGGCCGAAGAACAGGGCCACGTCGCCCCGGGCCCCGACGTTCGCGGAGCAGTGCATCGGCAGCACGCCCTCGTCGGGCAGCAGGAAGTTGAGCACCGTGAAGATGCTCTTCTTGATCTCGCCGGCGTAGGCCGTGTTGGCGATCAGGCACAGCCGCTGGGCGAAGTTCAACAGGATGGCCGTCTCGCTGCGCGTCCCGTCCACCCGCGGATCGCAGCGGAACGACGGGGCCGCGATGAGCGTGAACTCCGGCACGTGCTGGCGGGCCTCGTCGCGGTGCGTGACCGGCAGAAACATGTTCCGCGCAAAGAGGCTGTGCCAGGCCCGGTCCGTGATGATCCGGATCGGCATCCGATACTGCGGATCGGCCCCGGCGTAGCAGTCCTGCACGAAGACCTCCGCCCCCTGGAGGAAGGCCTGCATCCGCAAATACAGCCCGTCGAACTTCTCGGCCGCCAGCGGCCGGTTGTGCTCGCCCCACCAGATGCGCTCCGCGGTGGACGGCTCGCGGACGATGTACTTGTCGGCTGCCGAGCGGGCGGTGTGCTCGCCGGTGCCGACCGCCAGCGCTCCGCCGTGCACCAGGTGCCCCTCGCCGCGGAAGACCGCCTCCTCGACCAGGGCGGGCGCGGGCAGATTCCAGTAGACCCGGTCGAGGTAGGCCAGGCCGTGGTTGGCGAGCTTGAAATCGGCCGCCAGGTCGTCGGCCTGCCGGGCGGCGGGCGTCGGAATGTCGAAATACTTCATGCGGAGGCTCCACGGACGCCGGGCCGCGGCTACCAGTCGCGGACGAGCTTGCGGTCCCCGAGGTACAGCTCGTTGGGGGCCTGCGGGTCGAGGGCCCACTTCATGCGCTCCACGCCCTCGGTGATCTCCTTGAGCGCGCCGCAGAAGCTGATCCGCAGGTGGCCTTCCAGGCCGAACTCGATCCCCGGCATGACCAGCACGCGCACCTTCTCGAGCAGAAAATCGGCCAGCTTGGCCGAGCTCGCGCCGTACGCGCGGAAGTCAGCGAAGCAGTAGAACGTGCCGTCCGGCCGGCTCACCTTCACGCCCGGAAACGTCTGCAACCGCGCCACCAGCACGTTGCGCGCGTTTTCGAGCGTGACGCGCAGGCTCTCGACGCTCGACTGCAGGCCGGACAGCGCTCCGATCGCGGCGTGCTGACAAACGGCCGACGGGCCGGAGGTCTGGTGGCTCTGAATGTTCGTCATGATCTCGATCAGCTTTCGCGGGCCGACCGCCCAGCCGATGCGGAAGCCGGTCATGGCGTACTGCTTGGACACCCCGTTGACGACCACGAGCTTCGAGTCCTCGCCCGTCCGCCGGGCGAACTGCCAGGCGCTAATCGGCCGGCGCCCGTCGAAGATCAGCCGGTGGTAGATGTCGTCCATGATCAGCCACAGGTCGCGCTGCTCGCACAGCCGGACGACATCGGCGATGAACTCCTCCGAGTACACCGCGCCGGTGGGGTTGTTGGGACTGTTGATGATGATCGCCCGCGTGCGCGGCCCGATCTTCGGCTCGAGGTCGCTGATCCGCGGGTAGAATGAGCCATCCTCCGGCAGCACCGGCACGCCCACCGCCCCGCAGAGCTTGGCCATCTCCGGGTAGCTCACCCAATACGGAGCGGGGTAAAGCACCTCGTCCTGCGGATTCAGGATCGCCTGGAGGGCGACCATGATCGCCTGCTTGGCTCCGCCGGAAGCGATCACATTCGCCGGCTCAACCGAGTGCCCGTAGTACTCCTCCGTGTAGCGGATGATGGCCTTCTTCAGCGCCGGAATCCCGTCGGCGGGCGTATAGCGCACCTCGCCCGAGTTCAGCAGCGCCGCGCTGGAAATCACCGCGTCCAGCGGCGGCTTGCTCCTGGGCTCCCCGCCGCCGAGGTGGATCACGGGCTCGCCCTTGGCCCGGAGCAGCGCCGCGGTCTCATTCAGCTTAAGCGTCGGCGACTGGGCGACGGACCGTCCGATGTGGCTGAAACTCATGGGTGCGCATCCTTCGCCGGCGGGCCGCCAGTCGGCCGGGCCCGATCTGCGGGATAGGCCTCCGAAGCTACCCGGTGCCGCCGCGGGCGTCAACGCGAATCGCCACGCGCCTCAGGCTGGAGCGTTGCCGCGGGCTCCGACCACCGCCCACCCGCCATCCGAGTAAAGCCGTTCAATCGCACGCTGCCCGCGGCGAACGCACCAGTTGCCCCCGCGAACCCCTCCAAAGATAGCGGCGGCCGCGCAGCCGACGTGAAAGACCAGCAAGAGCGACCGCTGCCAGACCGGTGTGATTTCCTGCCAGAAAGCAGCCACTGTCGCCAGGAACACAGCGCCAGCCCAGAGGCCGACCGCCAGAATGCCCAGGCCGAGCCCGTGCCACGCATGGTGCGCCGCGAGGGCTCGTGCCCACCCGGGCGCTGACCCGGAGCGCCGCGCGACCCGGCGGACGCTCAACACCCAGCCCGTCACAATCAACGCCAGCGGAATCCCCCCCGCCCAGCGCCACCCGCCCACCGCGGCGACGACAACCGTGAGGATGAACAGGACGAGCGACCTATCCGCCGCTGTCAACGTGCGTTTTCGAGCCTCGCGTGCCACGTATCGCGCCTGCGCCGCAGCGGCGTCGCGCAGCCACTCCCCCCCGCATTCCGGGCAGCGCACCACTTCGCTCGTATGGCCCCGCAAGTCGTAGCCGCAGCGCGGACATAGCGGATCAGTCGGAGTCGGCGACTCGCCGCCGCGTGCTGCCCCGTCCCTATCCGGTGGCGGCCCCATACCCGGGCAGTGTAACGCCCCGCCGGCACCGTGCGATCGACGCGGCTGGGCAGCGCGCGTCGCCGCGGGCCGCCCCGCGGATCGCCCCCCGGCGGCTCGGCCGGGCGCGCGACGGATCTCCGCCGCGATCGTCCCGCAGGAATCAGACCGGCGCCAGCTCCGATTTCATTGGGGCGCGCCGCCGGCGGCGTCCGCTGCCGCGCCGGGTGGCGCGATCTCGACCGGCTCGCCGGCCCGGCACCCGAGCAGCTCGGCCGCGCTGGCCTGATTGCGGGCGATCTCCACATAGCGCGACGCGTTGGCCAGCACCAACCACTCGCCGGGGGCCACGTCGGCGTACGTCCGCCCGGCGCGCGCCGCGAGCGTGCGGCCGCGGCACCGCACGACCAGCCGTCCGTCCGGCGGCATCAGCCCAAGCCATGCGGCCGGAATATTCGTGAGCAGGTTGCCGTAGCGGTCCACGTGCACGACCGCTCCGCACAGGCCGCGCTCGTCGTGTGTCGGCTCCGGCAGCTTGAGGTGCACCCACGTCGCCAAGGGCGGGCCGACCGTCTCCGGACGCACGCCGCGGCTCAGGTGCCCGGCGACGGGGCCGAACAGGTCGCGGCCGTGAAACGTGCTGGACGCCGCGCCGGCGCGCACCAGCCGCGGGTTTTCGATCCGCCACACGCCGCGGGCGCCGCCGTCGCGACAGATGAGCGGATCCAGCAGGCCGTTGTCCGGTCCGACGAGCAGCAGCCCGCGGCGGGTCTGCACGACGATGGGGGCCCGGGCCGTGCCGACGCCGGGATCCACGACCGCGACGACGACGGTCCCCGCCGGAAACTCGCTGCCCGCCTCGGCCAGCACGAACGCGCCCTGCGCGATGTTGTACGGCTCGATTTCGTGCGTGATGGGCACCAGGCGCGCCTGCGGGTTGGCGGCCAGCACGGCGGCCGACAGCACGCCGACATAGTGATCCTTCGCGCCGTAATCGGTCAGCAGGGCCACCGTGCCGGTCGCCGCGGACCGACAGCCGACTGCCACCAGCTCCACCGCCAGCAGGCAGACCAGGCGGGCGAGATGCATACGCGGGCACTCCACGGCCACCACGGCCGCGGGCATTATACGGCCACCGCGGGGGGCGGGAATGTCGGACCGAAACGCCCCCATTTCGGTTTGGTGCATCCGCAACGGTGTTGGTAATAACATCGGGATGACCTATTGAAAGATGCCCGGGGCGGTGTTACCCTCCTGCAACAGCCTTGGACCGCGGGCCGCGTCCATCGGCCGGTGACCGCGAGAGCAAGTCGTGTCGGTCCGACAGCAACAGCGTGGAGCGGGTGCAGTTCAGGCGGAGCCGCGGGCGTGGGCGCTCGCGAGGAGCGCCGGATGACCAACCGAAGGAGGCCGAGGTCATGCGAGCGAAGGTGAGTCGCATTCTGCTGACCGTGGTGGGTGTGGGCGTACTCGGAGTGGTGCTGGGCGGGTGCCCGGCGCTCCAGCCGCCTCCGCCACCGCCGCCACCCCCACCGCCGCCGGGCGGCGGCGGAGGGGGCACACTCAGCCCAGCCGAGACGTTCCCCAAGAGCATACACGGGGCGCGGCCGGGCAAGGCGACCTTCTACATGGCGGCAGACGGTTTCTACACGATCACCGGTGTCCCGATCTCGCAGCTCGGATGCTCGAAATGCCACGCGGCCACGTACGCCGACGGCACGCCGGTGAACCGGGAAACCTACACGCCGGGCTGCCGGGACTGCCATGCCGACCCGGCCCGCCCCGGAACGGTGCCCGACTCGACCTGCTTGGGATGCCACGGTCGGCAGAACGCCGAGCAGCGATTGTTCGGCGACGTGCACCGGGCGCTGGGCCTGCGCTGCGTCACGTGCCACCCGGCGTCGGAGATGCACGGCGATGGCAAGGAGTACAAGTCTTTCCTCGACGCCGGCGAGCCGGACGTGAAGTGCGAGGACTGCCACCGGACCGGCGGCCCGGGGCGCGCCCCGTCGGCGAACGCCTATCACACCGTCCATAACCAGAAGCTCGACTGCGCAGCCTGCCACGTGCGATCGGTCAGCTCCTGCTACAACTGCCACTTCGAGACGGAAATCGTGCAGGACAAGAAGCGCTTCTTCGGGCAGGGGCCGCGGACCGGCTTCAAGCTGCTGGTCAACTACAACGGCAAGGTGACCACGGGCACGTTCCAGGCGCTGTCCTACCAGGGCAAGACCTTCCTGGCGGTGGCCCCGTTCTTCGGGCACAGCATCACGAAGGACGACATCGAATGCGGCGACTGCCACCTGTTCGCCGGCCAGGGCAACCCGAACTTGATCGAGCTCCGCGACACCGGCAAGATCACCGTCACGCGTTGGGATCCGACCAAGACCGGCACCGCGCGGCTGGTCGGCCCCAGCGGCGTGATTCCGGTGCCGGAGAACTGGAAGACCGCGCTGGAGTTCGCGTTCCTCACGTTCAACGCCGACCCCAGCACGCCCATCAGCGCGACGGGCGATCTGCCGTTCTGGGACTTCCTCAAGACCGAGAAGGACGGCGCCCACATGCCCTACGGCTCCCCGCTGACCCCGGCGCAGATCAACAAGATGCTCTACACGATCGAGTAGCGCGGCGCCCCGCACACCGCGCGGCGCGGCCGGCTCCGTTCGACGCAGCCGGCCGCGCCGCGGTGTTTTCTCCCCGCCCCGACGCCGCGCCTTCGACGCCGGCGCCCGGCCCGCCGGGCACCAGCGCGCTGGCCACCGGCCGGCGCTCGGCCCACAATACGTCCGGGCGTGGCGCGGACGAGGTGATGATCGAAGTCGACGGCCTGACGAAGGTGTTCCCCAACCCCGACGGCACCGAGAAGGTGGCCGTCAACTGCATCTCCTTCGCGGTGCGGCCGGGCGAGATCTACGGCCTGCTCGGACCGAACGGCGCCGGCAAGACCACCACCCTGCGGATGGTCAGCGGACTGCTGCGGCCGACGGCCGGGCGCGTGCGGATCCAGGGGGAGGACGTCACGGACCGGCCGGAGGCCGTGAAGCGGCGCATCGGCTACCTGACGGCCAACACCGGGCTTTACGCGCGCCTGTCACCGGGCGAGCTGCTGGACTACTTCGCGACGTTATACGGCTTGCCGCCGGATGCGGCCCGGCGGCGGATTTCGCAGCTCGTGGACTGGCTGGGGATGCGCGATTTTCTGAGCCTGCGCTGCGGCGCGCTGTCCACCGGGCAGAAGCAGCGGACGAGCATCGCCCGCGCGTTGATCGCCGATCCGCCCGTGCTGATCCTGGACGAGCCGACGCTGGGGCTGGACGTGCTGAGCAACCGGCTCATCCTGGACTTCATCCGGGTGCAGGCGGCGGCGGGCAAGGCCGTGCTGCTGTCGACGCACGCGCTGGACGAGATCGAGAAGCTCTGCCGCCGCGTCGGTCTGATCCACAACGGGCGGCTGATCGCCGAGGGGGAGCTCACGGAACTGAAACGGCAGACGGGCCGCGAGCGGCTCAGCGACGCCTTCCTCGACCTGGTCGGTGCGTCGCAGACCACGCTCAGCGCCCCGCTGGACGCTGCGGCCGGCGCGGGAGGGACCGCATGAGCCGGCTGGCGCGCATCCACACCATCTGGCGGAAGGAGCTGATCGATACGCTCCGGGACCGGCGCACGCTGGCGGCGATGGTGCTCGCGCCGATGGTGCTCTACCCGATCATGATCATCGGCTCGCTTCAGGGCCTCGAGCTTCAGGTCATTCGCCTCAAACAGGAAGTCTACCGCGTCGGCGTCACCGACGAGTCCATCCGCCAGTGGCTCCGTCAGATCATCGACACCGACCCGGTGCGACGGCCCGGCGCCACCGGCCTGCCCGCCGAGGAGCTGGTCGAGAGGGACGTGCGCGGTGAGCTGCCGGCCGAGTCCCGGCCCGCCGCTCCGCCGGACCGTTCGCCCGCTGAGTCGGCGCGCTCCGGTGTCCGCGAGCATCCGCCCGAGTATGAGATTGAGGTCGTGCCGGATGCACGCCGGCTCGCCGAGGAGGTGCTCGCCGGCCGGCTGCACGCCGGCCTGCTGATCGCCGGGCCGCTGCCCTCCGCCGCCAACGCCGCGACGGCCGCGCTGACGCTCCTCACCGACCCCACCGAGATCCGCAGCCAGATGGCCGTCGCCGGTCTGGAGGGCATTCTTGAGCGCGCCGGCCGCGACCTCGTCCGGCAGCGGCTGGCCCGGCTAGCGCTGCCGCCGGGGCTGGTGCAGCCGCTGGAGCTGCGGCAGGAGACGGTCGCGACGCCCGAAAAGCTCGGGGGCTCGATCCTCGGGCAAATCGTCCCCCTGTTCCTGATCATCATGACGATCACCGGCGCGATATACCCGGCCATCGATCTGACGGCCGGCGAGCGCGAGCGCGGCACGCTCGAGACGCTGATGGCGGCCCCGGTGCCGACCGTGGACCTGATCGCGGGCAAATTCGTGGTCGTGGCCCTGATCGGCATGCTCAGCGCCACCCTCAACCTACTGTCGATCGGCGGCACGGTCTACCTCGGCGGACTCGGCGCGCTGCTCGGCGCCGGCGACCAGGTCGTCATCCCGCTGCACGCCCTGCCCTGGGTGCTGTTGGTGCTCATCCCGCTGGCGATCATGTTCGCGGCCGTCCTGCTGGCCGTGTGCAGCTTCGCCCGCAGCTTCAAAGAGGCCCAGAACTATGTCATGCCCGTGCTGATCGCGGCCCTCCTGCCCGCGGTGATCGGTGTGCTGCCCGGGATGCGGCTGGAGGGCCCGCTCCGGATCATGCCCGTCACCAACATCGTGCTGCTCACGCGCGACCTGTTTACCGGCCGCTTCGAGTTGGTCAACTTCCTCTGGGTGCTCCTGTCCTCCACGCTGTACGCCGGGGCAGCCGTGGCCGTGGCCGCGAAGCTCTTCGGCCAGGAAGCCGTGCTGTTCGCCGACAGCGGCTCGATCCGCACGCTGTTTCAGCGCCGCTTCTTCAAGCCCTCCGACCGCCCCGCCGCGGCGCAGGCCTTCCTGCTGCTGGCGGTGGCGTTCTCGGCCAACTTCTTCGCGCAGAGCCGCCTGTTGGCGGCCCCCGACACCCTCGGCACGCCGACCTACTGGCTCGGACTGACCGGCATCCTCCTGGCGGTCTTCGTCGCGCTGCCCGCGGCCGCCGGCCTGTACACGCGGGTGCGGCTCGGGTCGGCGTTCAACCTGCGCCGCCCGCCGGCCCGCGGTGTGGCGGCCGCGCTGTGCTTCGGCGCCTCGACCTGGATCCTCGCGCAGGCCTGGATGTCGTATCAGAAAACCTGGCTGCCCATGCCCGCCGAGGTGGAAGCTGAGTTCACCCGCCTTCTGGCCGGACTGGGCGACGTTCATCCGGCCGTGCTGCTGCTCATGCTGGCGGTGCTGCCGGCGGTGTGCGAGGAGCTCTTCTTCCGCGGCTACGCGCTCAGCGGGCTGTGCGGCGGCCTGGGGCGGGTCGCGGCCGTGCTGGTGGTCTCGTTCGCGTTCGCGCTCAACCACCACAGCGTGCACCGCCTGATCGTGACGGGCGCCCTCGGAGTCGTCTTCGGGCTGCTGGTCGTGCGGCACGGGTCGCTCTGGGTGGCGATCCTCGCCCACCTGCTGCACAACGGACTGTCCGTGCTGGCCGCGCGGGGCGGCGCGTTGCACGAGCCGCTGGCGCGCGTCGGCTACGTGCTCGACGCGCAGGGCTATCCGCCCGCCTCCTGGACGCTGGCGGCCGCCGGTCTGGCGTTGGCCGGCCTGCTGTTGTGTCGGTGCGCGCCGGCGCGGCCGAGCGCTTCGCCCGTCTTGGACCGGCCCGCCGCGCGCCACTAGAATCGCCGCCTTCGTGGGAGGCTGCGGCGGCGTGGCGCAACGCGCGTTCATCCTGATCGTCTCCGCCGACGAGGCCGCCGGTCAGCGGCTCCGGGAACTGCTGCGCGACACGCACGGCCACTCGTGCAGCGTCGTCTCGACCCGCGACGCAGCGCTGGACTCGATCCGCACCCGTCCGCCGGACGTCGTCGTGACACCGCCGCAGGTCGGCGGCGAGGAGGTCGCGGGCCCGCTGGCCGAGCTGCTGGAGGGCCTCGCCCCGGACGCCACCCTGCTGGTGGTCGGCGGCACGGCCCTGCCGGTCACGCACCGCGGCGCGGTGGCCGCCCTGCCCGAGACCGAGAATCCGGCCCAGCTTGCGGCTGCGATCAGCGCCTCCGCGGCGGCGGCGGTGGCGCGGCGCGAGGACCGGCTGCTGCGGCAGTCCATCGCCGAGCAGCGCACGGCCACCTTCGAGGGGATCGTGGGGGCCTCCAGCGCGATCCGCCGGATCATCGAGCGGATTCGCAAGGCGGCGACCAACAAGATCACGGTGCTGATCGTCGGCGAGACGGGCACGGGCAAGGACCTGATCGCCAACGCGATTCACCGCCAGTCGGATCGCGCCCACCGCCCGTTCAAGGCCGTCAACTGCGCCGGCCTCAACGAAAACCTTCTCGAGAGCGAACTGTTCGGGCACGTGCGCGGCGCGTTCACCGGGGCGGTCGCCGACCGCAAGGGCTACTTCGTCGCCGCGGACGGCGGCACGCTGTTCCTCGACGAGATCGGCGACATGCCGCTGACGATGCAGCCGAAGCTGCTGCGGGTGCTCGACCACCGCGAGGTCGTCCCGGTCGGCTCCACCGACGTGCGCCGCGTGGATGTACGCGTCATCGCCGCGACGAACGCGAACCTGATGAAGCTCGTGGAGGAGCAGAAGTTCCGGGCCGACCTGTACTACCGCCTGCACCACTTCGTGATCGAGGTGCCGCCGCTGCGCGAGCGCCGCGAGGACATCCCCCTGCTGGCCGACCACTTCCGCCGCCGCGCCAACCGGATGCACGGCCTGTCCTGCCCCGGCATCACCAGCGAGGCGATGACCTATCTGACCAAATATTTCTGGCCCGGCAACGTCCGCGAGCTGGCCAGCCTGATCGAGTCGACCGTCGTCGAGGTCGGCGACCGCCCGATCGAGGCCGCCGACCTGCCCGAGCGCATCCGCGGCTCGCGCGAGCTCGCCCCGCTGGGCGCCGCCGGCCTCGTCGGTCTGACGATGGCCCAGCTCGAGCGCCTCGCGATCGAGCGGACCCTTCAGGCCACCGGCGGCAACCGCGAACAGGCAGCCCGGCTGCTGGGCATCGGGACCCGCACACTGTACCGTAAGATAAAAGAATACGGGCTGTAGGGTTCGCGGCGGCGCGCGGCCGCGGGCCGGCATACTCCCCGGTTCTCCGCCGCCCGACCGTGAGCGACTGCTTGGAGATCTTCCGAGGATATCCCGTCCAGCGGCTGCGGGTGCCGGTCGGCGCACAGGACTTCACGCTGATCGCCCCCCGCGACCCGCAGCACCTCCTCGACGACCCGCGCGTCGCCGCCCGCTTCGCCGCCGACGAGTACATGCCCTACTGGGCCACGCTGTGGCCCGCGGCGCTCGTGCTCGCGGACGCCGTGGCCGATTGGCCGACGGTTCCACCCGGCCGCCCGGCCCCCCGCGTGCTCGAGCTCGGCTGCGGCCTCGGCCTCGTCGGGCTGGTCGCCGCCGCCCGGGGGTACGACGTGGTCATCAGCGATTACGACGACGACGCCCTCGCCTTCGCCTGCGGCAGCGCGCAGGAGAACGGGCTGCCCGTGCCGACCGCGCGACGCATCGACTGGCGCAGGTCGTACGCCGACCTGAAGCCCGATCGGATTCTCGCCGCCGACGTGCTGTACGAGGCCCGCAACCTCGAGCCAATCGCGCGCTTCGTCGCGGCCCATCTCGCCGCCGGCGGCGAGGCCCTCGTCAGCGATGCGAATCGCGCGCCGGCGGATGGCTTCCCCGCGGTGGCCGCGGCGGCCGGCCTGCGGGTCGTCGTCGAGCCGCGCTCGCGACCCGGGGGAGCGCGGCCCGAGCACGGCGACGCGCCCGCGGACCGGTGGGTGACGGGTCGAATCTTCCGGCTCACGCGGGCTGGCTAAGCAGGCCGCGGGGCGCCGCCGTCGCGGAAATGCAACCGACAGTCTTATTCGCCGGCCACGATGGAGACACGCGCCGCGCCGGCCGGGGACCTGCCCCCGGCTCGGCACCGGAACCGGTTCGGCGCGGCCGGGTGGTGTTTTCGGGCGCAGCGCAAAACCGGCCGGCGGCTCCCCGCGGGTGATTTACTTTGTCGGCCGCGACGACTAAATTACCGGTGGCTGGTTTGACGAATGAGTCAGCTACGTGATTGCGACAAGTGATGTCCCGCACCGCTCTGCCTCTCTCGCCCATCCTGCCGCAACGCGCCGATCGGTCGGCCGCTTTCCTGCGACCCGAAAGTGAATGATGGGGTCGCCACCGCCCAAAGACACAGGAGATTTCGATGGGCCGGAAGTTGTACGTGGGGAACTTGAGTTACTCTGTCAGCAGCGCGGATCTGGAACAGCTCTTCGCGCAGCATGGGACGGTGGTGAGCGCGCAGGTGATCGCCGACCGTGAGACGGGCCGCAGCAAAGGCTTCGGCTTCGTGGAGATGGGCTCCGATGACGAGGCGCAGGCCGCGATGGCGGCGCTCAACGGCCAGCAGCACGACGGCCGCGCACTGAACGTCAACGAGGCCAAGCCGCAGGAGAACCGCGGCCGCGGCGGCTTCGGCGGCGGCGGCCGCGGCGGGCGCGGCGGCTACGGCGGCGGGGGCGGCCGGGGCGGCTACGGCGGCGGCGGC
>Ga0209101_1000214_pt1 | contig 50001 bp, 50 predicted proteins | sample ConPoolayeCmetaG_FD_185481 | JGI IMG/M metagenome (GOLD analysis project Ga0209101, IMG submission 185481) | Hot spring microbial mat communities from California, USA to study Microbial Dark Matter (Phase II) - Cone Pool mat layer C metaG... ... | reverse complement strand
AGGGAACGGCACGAGCGCCCCGGAAGCGGGCTGGCGCCTCCAGCCGGACCCGCAGCCGCAGCGAGGTGCCGGCCTCGTCGTGGCGCTCGTCCACCACCCCGGCGGGGGCGCGCGCCGCGCCCACCGCGCAGTGCCGCGCGTAGAGCACGAACCGCTGCCCCGGAAGAGCGGTGGTAAGCGAGCTGACATCGGACAATCGTGAACACTGAAATCGGTGCATCGTGAACGCGGCGTGAGAGCCGCTCTCCAGCCCCTTTGACCGAATCACAGATGTCAACGTACCTGATGGGGCTCGCGTCAAGAGCTTGAACCGCTTCGCCGCGTGGGTCCGCAGTCGCACGGCAGCGAACGGCGACTCGATCACGTTCGCCGTCCGCAGATGTTGCCAGGGCCCCTCCGGGCAATCGGAGAACGTCACGAGCCGGTCCCAGTCCGTCTCGAGGATCGCGACCGCGCGGGAAGAGCGCCGGCGATACCGCTTGGCGAAGGTGTTGCGCCCCGGGCCTTCGTGGGGAGCTGCGTCAGCACGTTCATGCTCGTGTGATTCCAGCACCGCTGCTCCGCGGCACCCGGCCACACCTCCGCGACGGCCGCCCAGATGCCGGCGGCGCCGTCGGCCACGAGCAGCTTCGGCACGTGACGCCCGCGGTCCCGCAGGTCGCGCAGCACCGTGCGCCACGCGTCGGTCGACTCGCGGTAGCCGGGCACGACCGCGAGCACTTCCTTGCGGCCGTCGCGCAGCACGCCCATGACGATGAGCAGCGCCGCTTTCTCCTGCTCGAGCCCCGCCCGGAGGTAAATGCCGTCGGCCCAGGCGTCCACGAGCTCGTGGTCGTCGAGTCACCGTGTCGTCCACGCCTCGTCCTCGCGCACGAACGTCGCCCGCAGTCGCTCGATCGACTTCGCGCTCACCGGGGCGCCGTCGCCGAGCAAGCCGCGCAACGCCAGCTCGAAGTCCCCCTGCGCGAGCCCGTGGCGATACAGCTCGGGCAGGAGCTTGGCCACTCGCTCGGTGCACCGCGCGAAGAGCGGCAGCACGCGACTCTCGAAGTGTTCCTCCAAGCTGCGTCCCCGGGGGCGGCGCAACACCAGCGTGCCGGTCTGCATCGCGAGCCGCCGCGGCTTCCCGTACCCGTTGCGGTAGCCGACCGGCGCGTCGATCCCGCCGCGGCGCTCATGGCGCGGGCGGCCGAGCAACTCCGGCACCGTTTCCTCCAAGAGCTCCTGCACGAACTCCTGGATTCTCCCGCGGGCCCACGCTTCCAACGTCTCCCACGTCGGCCTAAGCTGCGGGCGTCCCTCGCTACTACGCCTCCCGATGGGCGATGTCTCCTTCCACCCGGCTGCCACCGGGCTTGGCTGCGCAGCCGGACGGGTCCGTCGCCCGATCCTCTGTTGCACATCCGCTGATCTCAGCCCTCTGACGCTTCGCAGATGTCGTAGCAGACGAGGTATGTATTCCGCGGCATACCGAGAGCTCCTCGCCCACCGCTCGTTCAGCGCACTGCTGGACAGCGAGCCTGTCTTTTCGACCATACCGCAGAGCCCCTCAGATCCCAAGGAAGACGGGGAAGCGCCCTGGTTGCCGCCTGACGCGCTGGCGCTTGACCCCGATCGGGCGTCCGCTCTAAGCACTCACCCCGTCGTGGCGAAGACCGCGCTCGACAAGGCCCGGGAAGCCCCCGGATCCACCAAGGCTCGGATCCTCGAAGCCGCGGAGGCGGTGTTCGCGGAACGCGGCTTCTCGGGCGCGTCCACTCGCGAGATTGCCGCCCGCGCCGGGGTCAACATCTCCAGCCTGCACTACCACTGGTCGTCGAAGGAAGCCTTGTACGTCGCGGTGTTTCGCAACGTGTTCGAGCATATCGTGGGTGTCTTGAGCGGGATCCTGAGGCGAAGTCAGGGGGACGGCGACCGCGACGCCCTGGTGGATCGCGTCATGGCGGTGCTCTTCGACTACTTCGCCGATCAGCCCCACGTACCGAAGCTCCTCATGCGCCGGGTGCTCGAAGGCGATGACATCGACTTCGGTGTGCAGCGGGACGTGCTCGTCCCGGCCTGGGCGGTCTTTGACCAGTGGCTCGTCGGACACCGACCGGGGCTCGACGAGACCGAGTCGCGCCTGGTGATGCTCTCGATCCAATCGGTCGTGTTGGTGTACTTGCTCGACAGCCAGGCCTACGCCAGTCTGCTCGGGGGAAGCGTCCGGGAGCCGCCCCTGCGGGAACGCGTGCGGGCGCACGTCACGCGCCTTGTCCACGCGCTGGTCGCTGCCTGATCGTCGGCGGGCTCATGCGAGCGCTCATCACTGCCTCCTTCGACCCTGGCGCGCTTGCGCGGCTCGAACGTCACATGAGCGTCGTCCACGAAGACTGGAAGACGCGCCACCACATCTGGTTCGACGGGGCGGAGTTCGCCAAGCACATCGCGGCGCTTGGCGCGGACGTGCTGGTCGTCGAGGCGGATCTGGTTCAGGCCGAGGTGTTCGATGCGGTGAGCCTGCGCCTGGTCGGTGTCTGCCGTGCGGAACCCGTGAACATCGATCTCGAGGCGGCGACCCGGCACGGCGTGCCAGTCTTCCACACGCCGGGGCGCAATGCCGACGCCGTGGCCGATCTCACGCTGTGCTTCCTCCTCATGCTCGCCCGGCGCCTGCCGGCCATCGATGCGGCTTATCGCGGCGGCGTGGGACGGATCGACCCCACGACGGACTACCTCGAGGTGTTCAATCGCTTCGCTGGCCTGGAGCTCGGCGGACGGACCGTCGGGATCGTCGGCTACGGCGCGGTGGGGCGGGAGGTGGTGGCGCGTCTCCGGCCCTTCAAGGCCCGCATCCTCGTCTGCGACCCGTACGTCGACAGCGTGCCGGCCGACGTGGCGCGCTCGGACTTCGAGAGTCTGCTCCGCGAGTCGGATTTTGTCTCCCTGCACGCTGCGGTGACCCCCGAGACCCAGGGCATGCTCGATGCCGACAAGCTGGCGCTCATGAAGCCAACCGCCTACCTGGTCAACACGGCGCGGGCGGCGCTCACCGACGAAGACGCGGTGTACGACGCCTTGCGCGCCGGACGGCTGGCGGGCGCCGCGCTGGACGTGCTCTGCGACGAGCCGCTCCAGCCTGGCCATCGCTTCCTCGCGCTCCCCAACGTGATCTGCACCCCGCACATCGCGGGTGCCACCCTCGACGTCGTGCGTCACCAGAGCGAGATCATCGTCGAAGCGATCGAACGCCACCTGCGAGGCGAGCGGCCGCGCTGGCTCGCCAATCCGGCGGTGTACGAGGCACGGTCGTAGGGCGATGGACTGTGTCGTCGCGCTCGATGCGGGGACGGGCTCGGGCCGTTGCCTCGTCTTCGACACCGCAGGACGGTGTCTGGCCGAGGCCCACGAAGCGTTTCACTATCGGATCTTCGCCGATCCCGAGCTGCCGATGGTGCGCGGCTTCGATCTGGATGCCGAGGCGTTCTGGGGCGTGCTCGCCCGATCCACGCGAGCGGCCCTGGCGGCGCTGCCGAGCGAGGCCCGCGTTCGCGGCGTGATTGCGGCGAGTCAGCGCGAGGGCTGCGTCTTCGTCGACCGCGACGACACGGTGCTCTACGCCGGTCCCAATCTCGACGCCCGGGCGGTGGCCCAGGGGCTCGAGCTGCAGCAGGTGCTCTCGCTCGACCACCTGCACGGGATCACCGGCCACGCCCCGCCCTACGTCTTCGCGCTGGCGCGCCTCCTCTGGTTCCGCAAGCACCACGACCTGGGCCGCGTCGCCACGCTCTACATGCTCAACGATTGGATCGCCCATCGCCTCTCGGGGGCGCGGGTCGCCGAGCATTCGAACGCCGCCGAGACCATGCTGTACGATGTCAGACGGCGCACCTGGTCGGCCGAGGTGCTGCAGGCCTTCGATCTGCCGCCCGAGATCCTGCCGCCGCTGTGCGACGCCGGCGCCCTCGTCGGCCAGGTCCATGCAGCCGCGGCGGCGGCGACGGGGCTGCCCGAAGGCACCCCCGTCTTCGCCGGGGGGGCCGATACCGAGAGCGCGCTGCTCGGATGTGGGGCGTGGGATGCGGGACATCTCGGGGCGGTCCTGGGGACGACCACCCCGGTCCAGCTCGTCACCGATGCGCCCGTCCTCGATCCCGACGGGAACCTGTGGACGAGCCCGCATGTGGTACCTGGCCGCTGGGTGCTCGAGAGCAATGCCGGCGACACCGGCCATGGCTGGCGCTGGTGGCTCGAGCTCCTGTGCGGCAGCGAAAATGCGCACGCTGCGGCCGAGGCCGCCATGGCGGCCCTCGACCCGACGCCCCAGCCGATCGTCGCGCACCTTGGCCCCGCGATCTTCAACCTGCGCAAGGCGCATCCCTTCAGTGCGGCCGGGCTCGTCTTTCGTTTCCCGCTCCTCCACATCGACCGCCCTGGGCGGGGCGAGTTGTTGCGGGCATTTCTCGAGGACATTGCCTTTGCCATCCGAGGCAACTGCGAGCAGATCGCTACCGTGATCGGTACGCCGGCGCCGGAGGTGCTCCTGACGGGCGGGCTCACCCGCAGTGCAACGCTGCTGCGCATTCTGGCCGCGGCGCTGGCCGTGCCGCTGGTCGTGGCAGAGGTCCCCGACGGGACCGCGCTCGGTTCCGCGATCCTGGCCACCGTCGCGGCGGGACTGCATCCAGACCTGCCCACCGCCGTGGCGGCGATGGTGCGGGCCCGGCGGATCGAGCCCGAGCACGCGCTGGTCGGCGCGTACGACGAGGCGTATCGGCGCTGGCGCGAGTGGTACGATCGGCTGGTCACCTCGACGATCATGTGACGAACCGTGGATCGTTCGGAGATGAGTGGTGCACGCCAGGGTGGCGTTCGCGCGGTGCTCTTCGATCTCGACGGCACGCTCGCCGACACCGAGCGGCTCCAGTGGCAGGCCTACAGTCGTGTGCTGGCGCGTTTCGGGATCGCGGTCGATCTCGATACTTACCGCCGGCGCTTTGTGGCGGTGGCAGGTGGGGCCGAGTGGGCCTGCGAGGCCTTCCGCCTGCCCATCGACGCCGCGACGCTGCGTGCGGAGAAAGCCGTCGCGTACCGCCGACTGCTCGAAGGCAGCGTCGCTGCCATGCCGGGAGCGCGTGCGGCGCTGACACGGCTGCGGCCGCGCTGGCGCCTCGGCGTGGCGACGAACAGCGTGCGCGACGAAGCGTGGATCGTGCTCGAACGGATCGGGCTGCACGACCTGCTCGATACGGTGGTGGCTCGGGAGGATTACGCCGCCGCGAAGCCGGCGCCCGATGCGTGGCTTGCCGCCGCGCAGAGGCTCCGCGTGGCGCCGGCGGAGTGCGTGGTCGTCGAGGACACGCCGCGCGGGCTCGCGGCCGGCCTCGCGGCGGGCATGCGGGTGATCGCCGTGCCGAGCGATCTCACGGCCGATCAGGATTTCACCGGGGCCGTGGCGGTCCTGCCGTCGCTGGACGCGCTGACGCCGGCGCTGCTCGAGCGGCTGGCGCCGCCGAGCGGGTGGGCGCAGGGCAGATGACCATCATGGCGGCGCAAGCGATGCTGCAGGTCGAGCGCGTGAGCAAGCACTTCGGTGCGGTTTCCGCCCTCGACGAGGTGAGCTTCACCGTACGGGAAGGCGAGGTCGTGGGGATTCTCGGGCCGAATGGCGCTGGCAAGACCACTTTGTTGCGCATTCTCGCGGGTATCTTCCCCCCGACCACGGGCACGGTGCGGGTGGCAGGTCGCGATCCGATGCACGAGCCGCTCGCCTGTCGCCAGGCCGTGGGATATTTCCCGGAGAACGCTCCCCATTACCCCGAGCTGCGTGTGCAGGAGTGGCTGCGACTCGTCGCGCGGTGGAAGCGGGTTCCGCCGTCCCACGAGGCCGAGGCCGTGGACTGGGTCCTCGAGGTCTGCGGGCTCCAGGAGATGGCGCAGCGACGGGTGGGCACGCTGTCGAAGGGCTTTCGCCAGCGGGTCGGTCTGGCGCAGGCGCTCTGCGGCAATCCGCTCGTGCTCATTCTCGACGAGCCGACGATCGGCCTCGACCCCGCGCAGGTCGCCGATATCCGGGCGCGCGTGGCCGCCTTGCGTGGCTACCGGACGGTGCTCTTCTCGAGTCACATTCTGTCCGAGGTCGAGGCCATCTGCGAGCGCGTCGTGGTGCTCGCCCGCGGCCGCGTCGTGGCCGAAGGAACGCCCGCCGAGCTGTCTTCGCGGCTCGGCGTCCGCCAGCGCGTGCTCCTGCGGGTCGATACCCCGCTCGCGTCTGCACGGCCGCTGCTCGCCGCGATTCCGGAGGTGACGGCAGTGCGGGAACGGGCCGGAGCCCTCCTTGTCGAGACCAACACCGACATCGATCTCGTCTCGCGAATCGGGCAGCTGGTGCGGCACAGGGGGTGGACCATTCACGAGCTCCGACATGAACGCCTCGATCTCGAAGACATCTTTCTCGAGCTCGTGCGCCGCGGGTGAGCATGCGCGGGGTGCTGCACAAGGAGCTGCTGCTCTACTTCACCTCGGTGCTGTTCTACGTGGTGGCGACGGTCTTTCTCCTGCTCGCCGGCTACTTCTTCTGGACCAATCTCGACTTCTACGTGCGCTTCGGCGGCATGAACCTCGTCCGTGGGCTCTGGCAGTATCAGTTCTACGATCTCCGGCAGCTCCTGCTGGCGATGATCCCGCTCCTCACCATGCGACTCCTGGCCGAGGAGCGGCGCCTCGGGACACTCGAGCTGCTCTGGACCTACCCGCTGCGCGACTGGGAGATCGTCGCGGGCAAGTATGCGGCGTGCATGGTGGTCGTGTTCGCCTTGCTCGGCGGGACGCTCGTCTATCCGGTCGTGCTCTCGACGCTGCAACCCGTCCAGCCGGGACCGCTGCTCGCAGGGTACACCGGGCTCGTGTTGCTCGCGGGGGCCTTTGTCGCCTGCGGCCTGTTCATCTCCGCGCTGACCGACAGCCAGATCGTGGCGGGGACGGCTACGTACGGGGTGCTGCTCTTGTTCTGGATTCTCACCTGGAACGAAGCCGCGCTCAGCGAAGGCGCCCTGCGTCTGCTCGTTCCGTTCTCGCTGTTTGACCGCTTTCAGGTCTTCGCCACCGGGGGCATCGACACCCGCGACGTGAGCTTCCTCCTGCTCTTCACGGTCGCCTTCCTCGCGGGCACGCTCTTCGCCCTGGATGCGCGGCGTTGGCGGGGCGTGCGGTGATGCACTGGCCGGGGCGAGCTGCCCGCGGCTGGTCGCAGCTCGGGCTCGAGGCCGGGCTGCTCCTCGTTTTGCTCGGCATGCTGCAGGTGCTGGCCGAGCGCACGAATCGCCGTGTCGATCTCACTGCCGACCGCGACCTTTCGCTCCTGCCCGTCACGCAGCAGGTGCTCGCCGAGGTCGAGCAGCCGCTGCGCATCACGGTGTTCCATTACCGCGGGACGCGAGCGGTCTATGCGCGGCTGCTCGGCAAGCTACGGGATGCCAATCCGCTCGTCGCGGTCGAGCTCTACGACATCGATCGCTATCCCGAACGTGCGCGGGGCCTCGGCGTCACGGCCGCCGGCCGCGCCGCCATCGAGTACGCGGGCCGCCGCCGCGTCGTCGCCGCCCTCCCGGAGGAATCGCTGGCAGGCGGGATTCTCGGGGTGGTGCGGGGACGCACCCGCCGACTGGTGCTGACGCGCGGCCACGGGGAGCGCCCTCCGGGCGGTGGCGCTGAAGGCCTCGGGCGGCTGCTCGGGGCGCTCGACGCCGAAAACTACCGCGTAGATGTCGTCTCGCTGCTCGACGGCCCCCTCCCGCCAGAGACCGAAGGCGTGGTGGTCGCGGGGCCGCAGCACGATTTCCTGCCGCCCGAGATCGAGCAGCTCGCCGCGCATCTCGCGGGCGGTGGCGGGCTCGTGCTGTTGCTCGACCCCGGGCCACTGCCGAGGCTCGGGGCCTTTCTCGCGAGCCTCGGTATCGGCCTCGGTGACGACATGATCGTCGAACGCGACCGGCGCGTGCTCGGAACCGAAGGGCTCGCCGCCGTGGTCGAGGAGTTTCGCCAGGGCAATCCCGTCTCCCATCCTCCGGGCAAGCCGATCGAGAGCGGGCTGGTGCTGCCGTCGGCGAGGACGGTCGACGTGCTGGCCGAACGCCCTGGCATACGGGCCGAGAGCATTGCCCGCACGGGACGCGGGGCCTGGGCGCTGCGCGACCTCGACCGTGCGCGGCGTGGCGTGGAACCGAGCCGCGCAGCCGGCGACGTGCCCGGACCATTATCGGTCATCGTCATCGCCGAGCTGACGCCGCCGAGTGCCGAGCGTGCTGTGGGCCGGCTCGTGGTGGTCGGCGATGCGGACTTCGCCTCCGATGCGTACATCGACGTTCTGGGCAATCGCGATATCGCGCTCAACGCCATCGCCTGGGTCGTCGGCGAGGAAGCGCTCGCCGGAGAGCGTCCCGCCCCGGTGCCCGAGATCCCCCGGCCGCTTTCGCCGCTGGTCCTGAGCGAGCGTCAGGCCCGCTGGCTGCTGGTCGGTCTTGCCGGGATCCAGCCGGCGCTCGTTGCGGTGATCGGGCTCGTCGTCGTCTGGCGGCGACGACGCCTCGGGTGAGCGGCGTGCGCCGACTGGCGGTGCTCGCCGTCCTCGTGGCCGCGGCCGGGGTCGCGCTGCTCCTCGTGCCCGCGCCGCGACGCCTGGCTGGTCCCGAGCGGGTGCGCGGTCCCGCGGTGTTGCGCGTGCAGGAGGCGCAGGTGCGCGCCGTGGTGGTGCGCCTGGGGTCGCGAACCGTGGCCGCATCGCGGACTCCTGCCGGCTGGGTGGCAAATGGGCGCAGCGCCCCCCTGCCGCTTGCCGAGGCGCTCGACGCTCTCGTGGCGATGCTGGCCCGACTGCGGGCCGTTCACGCCTTCCGCGCCCCCGATCTCGCGCCGTTCGGCCTCGATGCGCCCAGGGCGACGGTGACCGTCGAGGGGCCCCGCGGTGCGCGGGTGCTCCACCTCGGGCGCTACGACTCGGCGGGCAGTACGATCTACGCGCGACGCGACGGCGATCCGCGGATCTTTCGCGTCGGCGTGGCGCTCCAGTCGGCGCTCGAACGGGTCCTGTACCACGCCGAGCAAGCCGAGCGAGCGACGTCGTCGCGCTGATCAGCGGGGCGGCGCGGGAGCGACGGGCACGAGGGTCACGGTGCGGCGTGCGTGTGCCTCGAGCGCAGGGATGTCGAGACGCACGACCTCGGGCCCGACAGTGACGAGCGTGCAGTCGGCCGCATCGCCGTGCACGCGGACCTGAGCCATCTCGGGCGGCAGGTGGACGCGGACGGCGAGCCGCTCGACGGGTGCCGGGCCACCGGCGATGCGAACGGTCACGCTGCGTGTGCCGCGGTCCCGTCGAGCGAGAGCGGTGACGCTCGTCCGGCCGCGCCACCAGGTGGCGATGTCCCGGCCCGTGGCGGCCCAGACCTCCGGCATGTGGCGGACGGCGAGAACGGCATCGAGGGCGTCCGCGAGCAGGGGAGCGCGCGCGTACTGGGTGTGGAAGTCGAACAGCCACAGGCCGCCGAGCCGCCGGAGCTGCTCGAGGTCCCGCCGGACGGTGGCGGCCACGACCGCGGGATTCTTCTCGCTCGTACGGACCGCGAACTCGTAGTCGTCGAGGGGAATGCGGGGCAGGACAACGAGCGTCCGTCCGTCGACACGTCGCAGGTGGGGGACGGCGCGATCCTTGTCGGCGGTGCCGGCGAGGTATTCGTATCCGGCACGCACCACCGCCACGAACGTGGCCGCGTCCACCTGCTCTTCCGGCGGCCGGAAGCCGACGACCTGCTGCCCGGCCAGATCGGAGAGGATGGCGCGACTGCGCTGGAGCTGATCGAGCTGTTCGAGCAGCGGCCGGCCGGCGAGCGGCCGATGGTCGTCCGTGTGCGAGCCGACCTCGCCGGCGCGGGCGAGCTCGCGTACCACCTGCGGCTCGCGCCCGGCCAGGCTCGAGACCGCGAAGGCCGTCAGCGGCATGGCGGCACCCGCGAAGCGCCGGGCGACCTCCGCGCCGACGGCGAAGTCCTGCTCCGTATCGAGGCCCACCATGGCGGCGAAGCGCGCACCACCGGGCCACGACTCTACCTCCGCAAGCGGCAGCCCGGCGGCCCAGGCGACCGCGTTCGCCACGAGGCGGTCGAGCCACCGGGCACCTGCGCCGTGGGGCACGAGCGCACGCGGCTCGAAATTCAGCCAGACGACACGCCCCTTGCCGTGACGGGCCTGGGCAATGGCCGTCGGCCGAATCGGATGCTCGACGCTGCCAAAGGGGAGGAGCTCCCAGCGCGTGAAGTCGGCCACCGCACTCGACGCGACCAGCGGAAGTGGCGTGTCGAAGGGCTGGATCTGCAGGCGAGCGCCGGCCGGAAGGCCCGCCGTGACCGCTGCCCCGGCGTGCAGTGTGACCCAGCGCAGAAGCACAGGCTCGGGGCTCGCAGCATCGGGCAGCAGAGCTGCACCAAGGAGCGTCTCGAGCGGTCCGAAGCCCCGCCATGCTCCCGCGGCCCCGTGGACGGCGAGCTGCCAGCTCGCAACGAGGCCGTCTCCCCGCGCCACGGCAGCGAGCAGACGCTCCAGCGTCGCATCGTCCAGCGCCGCCGCCGAGGGGGCGACGAGCACGCGGTCGCGGTGCGTCCCTGCGCGGTCTCCGAGCCCGGCGAGGGCCTGCTCGTCGATCCGCGTCACCGCGTAGCCCAGGCCGCGGAGGCGCTGCTCCCAGTGCTCGATGGTGGCGTCGTACGCGCCCGGATGCGCGCCGGGCATGGCGGCGAAGTGCGCAGCGGTCGTGGACGCGCGCAGCAGGAGGATTACCGGCGAGGCATGCCCCGGCCGTGCCGCAGCAGCGGTGCCGGGCGCAAAAAGCACCAGGGCCAGCGACGCGAGCAGACGGGCCCGCTGTTCGCCGCGGAGCGATGGATCAGGCCGCGCCGCCATCGTCGGGTGTCGCCATCTCCGGGAGCAGGAGGCGGACAAGGAAGCGCGGACGAGCGGCGGCGGCCTCGGCAGGAACCGGCCGTCGGCGTTCGCGGGTGCGAAAGGCGAGATAGGAAAAGACGGCGAGAATGAGCGTGGTCACGGTGGCGATCACGACGATGGTCGCCAGGATCGGGATCATGTCGCCCATGAAGATCAACCTCCCTCAGATACGTCCGAGCCGCTCGAGCTTCCCCCAGCTCATCGAGGCCCCGAAGAACTCCTCGAGCGTCGAGAACACCTTGCACAGATCGATCAGCAGGATGAACGTCATGCGGTACATGAGGGCGTAGGGGACGAGTCGGACGTCCTCGCCCTCCATGGCGACGCAGAAGAGGGCGCCCACGGCGTCCAGCAGGGTGAGCTGCAGCCACCACAGGACGAGCAGCCGCATGAATCCGTATTCGGCCACCACACCGAGCAACATCAGGTTGGCGAGTACGTTGGCGAGCGGCCAGAGCAGGCACTCGACGAGCATGTATCCCAGGGTCAGGCGGGTGGCGAAATCCGTGCGCCAGGCGAAGACGAGATGCTTGCGCTTGCGCAGCGCCTGGATCATGCCGCGCGTCCAGCGGTACCGTTGCTTGAACAACGGGCCGAGCTGCTCGGGGGCCTCCGTGAGCGAGACGGCGTCGGGCTCGTAGGCCAGCCGCCAGCCGCGCTCGAGGAGCGAGAGGGTGAGGTCGCAGTCCTCGGCGTAGGTGTCGGCGGGGTATCCGCCGACCGAACGGATGGCCTCGCGGCGAAACAAGCCGAGCGGACCAGGCACGATGTTGACGAGGCCGAAGAACGCCTGGGCCCGGCGCACCATGTTCAGCCCTTCCACGTACTCGAGAGCCTGCAGCCAGGTGAGCAGATTGACCCGGTTGACGACCTTGACGTTGCCCGCCACGGCGCCCACATGCGGATCGGCGAAGTGCCGGACCGCCCGGCGCAGGCTCTGCGGGGCGAGCACGGAGTCGCCGTCGACGCAGAGCACGAGTTCGCCCCGTGCCTCGGCAATGCCGCGGTTGAGTGCGCGCGCCTTGCCCTGGTTATGCTGCGTGACCACGCGCACGGCGATGCCGGGCAGCCCCGCGGCCTCGACCAGAGCCCGCCGGTACGTGCCGTCGGTCGAGCCGTCATCGACCACCACGAGCTCGATGCGTGGATAATCGAGCCCGGCCAGCGAGCGCATGGCGGAGGCGATCACCTTGGCTTCGTTGAAGGCGGGGACGATGATGGAGACCAGGGGAAAGTGCGTCGCCTCCTCGCTCGTCGACGTCTCGAGATGCCCGAGAAAGGAAAACCACAGGAGAAAGAAGTAGCGGGCCACGACCACGAGCAGCGCGACGAAGACGATCGCGGAAACCAGGCCGAGCAGCGGGTTGTCCTGCGGCAGGCGCTCGCCGAGCAGTCGCAGGTAGACGACGGTGCCGCCGAGGAGGACGACGGTGGAGACCGCCAACAGGTACGGATAGCGCAGCTGCATCAGGAACGTCCCCCCTGCCAGCGCAGCGTCGCCCAGGCGCTCCAGATCTCGTAGCCGCCGCTCTTGCCGCTGCCGCGGGCGGTCTGGCCCCAGCGGCCACCGCACTCCAAGGTGATCCCGGCGATGGGTCCGAGCTCGATGCTGGTGCCGACGGCGCGCTCGAGCGAGCCCGTGCCGCGCTCGGAGCCCCAGCCGATGCGCCCGTCGAGGCCGAGGCGGAGCCAGTCGCGCAGGCTGTGACGCGCCTGGACGGCGAAGCCATTGGACAGGTAGTCGGGTGGATCCCAGTACCGCGATCGTCCGAAGGCATCGCGGCTTCGCGCGCTGTACGACAGATAGTTGATGTCCCAGGCCAGGCGCACCCACGGTCGGCGCAGGACCCGGCGGCCCAGCGACGCGCCGACTTGCGTGAAGCGGTTTCCGTCGTCGTACCAGGCGAAGGCCGCGTTGCCGGCGAGTTCGAGGCGCCAGGGCAGGATCGTGCGGCCCGCCACCCGCAGCCGATCGCTTTCGATGGGTTCCTGGCGGTCGGGATCGCGCGGATCAGGAAGGACGGAGGCGACCGTCAGGACCTCGTCCACGATGTCGTAATGATCGTAGGCGAGTGCGACGGTCGTCTCGGGTCCGAGCACCGCCGTCGCCTCGGCCGCTCCCGAGTGGGTCAGCGTGTCGTCGTACACGTTGAGCCCGTAGCTCAGGGCGAGGCGCAGCCGCGGCAGAACGTCGGCAAGCACGCTCAGGCGGGTGCGTTCCGCGCGCAGTGTCTCGGCATGCTGCGCGTAGTCGGCGTGGGCGAAGCCGAGCGCCAGCTCGCTCGTCACGCCGAGCCGCTGACTGGCTTCGACGCCGAGACGCCAGCGGCGGAAGTCGTCCGAGTCGCGCACCCACTGCCATCCCGAGCTCAGGGCGAAGCGATTCGCCTCGTCGGTGAAGAAGGCTGCTGCGGCCTCTCCCTCTGCTCCCCCCGGATCGAGTCGGGCAGCATCACGGTACAGCTTACTGGCCATGCCGCGATGCCCGCCCCAGTGGTAGCTGTCCGCCAGTCCGCGAGCGGCCGCGGCAGGCGCCGCTTCCCGCAAGCGCGCGAACTCGGCAGCGCTTTCTTCGAGCTGCCCGTCCCAGCCGAGCACCCGCGCCCGCTCGAGTCGGAGGGCCGTGTCGTCCGGATAGGCCGCAACCAGGTCGGCATACAGTGCGAGCGCGCGGCCCGTGTCGCCCATGTAGGAGGCCTGACGCGCCAGGGCACGGGCAATCGCTTCGTCGGCCGGCCAGCGGCGGTGCGCGTCCTCGTACTCTGTACGGGCGCCCCGAGCATCGCCGAGCGCCGCGAGCGCCTGCGCGGCGGCCAGGCGGGCGTCGCGATCGTTCGGGTCGCGAGCGAGCCGGGTGCGGGCATCCCCCAGCGCGCTGGCGAGTCGCTGGCGGCGCCGCGTCTCGACCCGCGCGGCGAGGCTCGCGAGTTGCGGCTCCGCCGGCCAGCGTCGCACGGCCTCGGCCGCGAGGGGTTCGGCATCCCACCAGCGCTCGGCTGCGACCAGCGCGTCGATGGCATTCGCCCATCGGCTCGGATCGTCCGGCGCTGCCTGACGGGCAGCCTCGGCACGCCAGGCCTGCCACGCGGGCGAGGCGAGCAAGGCGTCCAGCGCCTTCGCGGCCTCGCCGTCGTTCGGGTCGATGCGAAGCGCCTGCCGCAGGGCTGCCTCGGACTCGCCGGGGTCTCCCCGCCACCCCAGCGCCAGGCCGAGGCCGAGCCACGCCCCACCTTGTCGCGGGTCAACACGGAGGATGTCGCGATACTCCCCGATCGCTTCCTCGAGCCGCCCGCTCCAGGCCAGCACGTCGGCGCGCGCCTTGCGAAGCTCGAGGTCTCGATCGCCGCTCGCTTCGAGGAGTCGGTCGTACTCGGCGGCGGCGCCCTCGAGGTCTCCAGCCTCCTTCAGCAGCTCGGCCAGCGCCTGGCGCCGTGCGTGATCGTCTGGCCTGCGGGCGAGCCAGGCGCGCAGCGGCGGAATGGCCTCGGCGAGACGGTTGTCAGCGCGGCACGCGGCCACGGTCTCGACGACGGCCTCGGCGCTCTCGGGCACGACGTGCGACCCGCAGGCCGGGCCGCGCGCGCAGGCGTCGCTCCCGGCGACGAGCAGGGCCAGGAAGACGGCGACGCCGCCGACGTCACGCCACAGCCGGCTCGGACGCATCGGCCGTCTCGACGACCGCCAGCTGCCGTTCCAGGACGGCGAGCAGGAGGTCGGGGGTAGCTCCCTCGTCCGTGTGCGCGACGGCCACCCGCACGGGCCGAGTCAGGCCCCGGTCGTTCAGCAGATGCCCGATGCGGGCAGCAAGGCGATCGGCGAAGGACCTGGCTTGAGCCGGCGTGCTCCCGAGCGACAGGATGGCCGCCTCCGTTGGCCGCAGCCAGCACAGGACATCCTGGGGGCCGAGCAGGCCCTGCAGATCGGACTCCGCGATCGGACCGCTCGGCGGGCTGACCGCTTGGCGCAGGGCCGGTGGCGGGAGGTAGAGCAGGACGAGCGCGTGCGGCGCGCCCGTGCGTGCCGCGGTGGTCAGACAGTCGCGCAGGAACAGCGCAAAGGGATCGCGCATCCGCCAGCCGCCTGTCTTGCGCGGGACGATCGCTCCGCGTGCTCCGGCCTCCGGCCCCGTGTCGAGGTCTGCATCCTGTCGGAGCCGTTCGAGACAGGCAGGCAGGTCGAGTTCGGCCTCCGGGTCGACCGCGACAAGCCCATCGCCGGGGACGATCCGGAACGCGGCAGGCGCTGGCGCATCGGTCACGCCGCGCATGGCTTCGAGGGCGAGCAGCCCCCGGCCCGGTGCGGTCTCGTCGTTGCGCATGGCGATCGTCCCGAAGGCCGCGCGGCGCAGATATGCTTCCGCTCGTTCTTCTACGGGGGTGACCGGCTCCTCCGCGACGAGCAGGACCGTCGCTCCGGCCCGGCCGAGGGCGTCGACGAGCTCGCCTAGAAGCGGCGCGGACAGCGGGAGCCGGGGGTTCGAGCAGAGCACCGTGAGCAGGCCCGTCACCGCGACCAGGGCGCACCGATTCTGCATCGCCCACTCGGCGATCTCCTCGCCGAAGGCCACGACGTTCTCGCGGGTCTCGAGCCGCTGCTCGAACCCCTCGGCAAGGCCGCAGACGATCAGCCGGCCGCGGCGCACGGCATCGTGCACGGGCAGACCCAGGCTGCGCCCCAGATAGACGACCGCATCGAGTCGCTCCGGCGTCACGAGCAGCGCGGTGTCCCCGCGGGCGACGGTCGCGGTCAACATCTGCAGGGCGAGCACCTGTTTGGCGGCGCCAAAGTCGCCACTGGCAAGATAGACATGCCCGGTGGCGAGGCCCCCCACCGACGCATCGATCAGCTCGACCCCCGTCGGGGTGCATTCGACGGTGGCGGGGATCATGGCCTGCCGCCGGGACGCCACGAGGCCGCCCGTGCGCAGCTCGGCATAGCGTCGGAGCGTTCCGCTCACGGTGGCCAGCAGTTGGGCGGGCGTGAAGGGCTTCACCAGGTAATGGTCGACCCCGAGGCGATGGCCGCGCTCGAGGCTCGTCTGATCCCCGAGCGCCGTGAGGAAGATCACCGGGACGCTCTGCACGCGGCTGTCGGCGCGCAAGCGCTCGAGCAGCTCGAAGCCGTCCATCCCGGGCATCATGATGTCCGAGACGATCAGATCGGGAACCTGGCTGCGCACGTGCTCGAGCGCTTCGGGGCCGCAGGTCGCCCGGGCCACGCGATAGCCCTCGATCTCGAGCGTTCGCGCGATCAGCGGGAGGAGGTTCTCGTCGTCCTCCACGACCAGAATGTGACGGCGCACGGCCAGACCTCGGGATCGCCCCGCTCGTGGGGGGGGATCCCACCACGAGCGGCGCGACGTGGGGGATCGCAATGCAAGGCTCGGGCCCGGCTGTAAGCCACAAACTCGTGGTCCGGACGCACCGGGACTGGCCAGGCGAACAGCAGTCAGCGACGAAAAACTAACGCCGTGTCCACCGCTTCGGCGGACGCTCAGCGACCCGAGATCGGGTACTGCGGCTCGCCGGCGCAGTACGCGCAGCGGCAGAGGGCACGAAGCTCGTCGGTGAGCAGGACCGTCTCGTGCCCGTCAGCGAAGCGGACGAAGAGGCTCGCCTCGCCGAGGGTCTCCACGTGGATGGGGCGTTCTGCCCCGAGCTCGAGCGCTGCGGGCGGCGGCGTGGCGGCACACACGTCGCAGGGACAGGCAAGCCGCACGCTGCGGTGCGGGATGATGCTGTCGTGCCCGTCACCCCAGGTGATGCCGAAGGCGTAGTTCCCGACCGCCTTCAGCTCCGCGATCCGCTTACGCTGATCACCGCCCATGCGCTATCGATTAGCCGACACACCGCACCCCGACAACTTCGCGGGCGACTGTCGGGGCCGCGGCCATTGACGGCGTGCGGCTCGATGGGCGAGGGAGACGAGGTGGTGTACGGCCTGCTGGCGAACGCAGAGGTCCGCCCCGACCATCCTGCGCTGGTGTGCGGCGAGCGGCGCTTGAGCTATCGGGCCTTCGCACAGCTCGTCGCGCGTGTTGCGCGGGTGCTTCACGACCACGGCCTGCGCCCGGGCGAGCGGGTCGCCCTGCTGCTCGGGAACGACGTCGAGTTTCTCGCCGTGACACACGCCGCGGCGACACTCGGGGCGGCGGCTGTGCCGCTCAACCCCCGGTGGCGGCACGACGAGGTGGCCTACGTGCTGCAGGATGCAGCGCCAGTCGCACTGGTCCTCGACGATGCGCACGCGTCCGAGGTGGAGGCCGCGTGTCGGGCTGCCGGCGGCCCTGAGCGCAGCCGCCGGCTCGTGGTGGGAGGCGAGGTGCCGGGCTGGCCCGCCTTCGCTACCGCCGTCGCCGCAGCGCCCGAAGGCCTGCCCCCAGGAGCCGTGCGCGAAAGCGGCTTCGCCCTGCTCGTCTACACCTCGGGGACGACGGGCCGTCCGAAAGGCGTGATCCACCCGAGCTTCGATCCGCAGCAAGGGTTCGAGGCGCAACGCCGGCTCGCCGAGCTGTGGGGCTTCGGGCCCGCCGACGTGCATCTGGTCGCGGGTCCCCTCTACCACACGATGCCAGCGGCCTACGCGACCCAGCACCTCTTCGTCGGCGCGACGGTGGTGGTCATGCGACGCTTCGATGCCGAGGACTGTCTGCGACTCGTGGCGACCGAGCGGGTCACGACCACTGCGATGGTGCCGGCGCATTTCGTGCGGATCCTCGAGCTCGACCCGGCTATCCGGGGGGCCTACGATCTGCGCAGCCTCCGCAAGGTCCTGCACGCGGCGGCGCCCTGTCCGATCGAGGTCAAGCGGCGCATCATGGAGCTGTTCGGTGCGGACGTGGTGTGGGAGTTTTACGGCGCCACCGAGGGGCCGGGGACGCTGATCTCGCCCGAGGAGTGGCGGCGCAAGCCCGGCAGTGTCGGCCGGCCCTGGCCAGGGGTGCGGCTCAAGATCCTCGACGACGAGGGCCGGGAAGTGCCGACAGGTCAGGTCGGGACGATCTGGCTCTCGGCGCCAGGCGGCGCGGGGTTTCGCTATCACCGCGATGCGGAGAAGACCGCCCGTGCATGGCGAGAAGGCTTCTTCACCGTCGGCGACCTCGGGTGGGTCGACGCTGACGGGTACCTGTTCATCGCCGATCGCCGGACCGATCTCGTCATCAGCGGAGGCGTCAATATCTATCCAGCCGAAGTCGAAGGCGTGCTCATCACGCATCCCGACATCGCCGACTGCGCGGTGATCGGTGTCCCCGATGCCCGGTGGGGACAGGCGCTCCTGGCGGTGGTCGAGCCGCGACCCGGCGCACGCCTCGAGCTGCCTGCGCTGCAGAGCTGGTGTCGCGAGCGCCTCGCCGCGTACAAGACGCCACGCCACCTCGTCCTGGTCGAGGCGCTGCCCCGCGATCCCAATGGCAAGGTGCGCAAGGCGCTGCTGCGCGAGCGCTACGCCGACCAGGGGACGTCGCGCTGAGGCATCGCGGCGGTCAGCCGAGCATGACCTGGCCGCCGTCGACGACCAGCACCTGCCCGGTCATCATGTCCGAGTCGTCCGAGGCGAGAAACACGGCCGTGCCGGTGAGATCCTCGGGCTCGAGCGCTCGCCGGAGCGCTGTCTGCGCAACCAGGTGCTGGACGAAGGCCTCGGGGACCACCTTGCGCGTCGCTTCCGTCATCGTGACGCCCGGCGCGATGGCGTTGACGCGAATGCCCCACGGGCCGAGGGCGCCGGCCATGAGGCGCGTCAGACCCGAGACGCCGACCTTGGCCAGACTGTAGTGGAAGGGTGGCATCGGCCGGTCGGGATCGTCGGTCTCCACGGGGGCGATATTCGTGAGGTACGCCGCGGTGGAGGACTGGTTGATGATCTTCCCCTTGCGCTGGCGCTTCATGACCGGCTCGACGGCGCGGCTCATGAGCCAGGTGCCGGTGAGGTTCACCGCGAGCACGCGATCGAAGTACTCGCGCGACTGCTGGCTGCGGTCGAGATCGTAGAACAGCGCGGCGTTGTTGACGAGGATGTCGATGCGCGCGAAGCGTTCGACGACACGCGCCGCGAGGGCTCGGGTGCTGGCCTCGTCCGCCACGTCGACATGCACGGCCATGGCTTCCGGACCCAGGGCCGTGCACTCGCGGGCGACCGCCTGCGCCTGCGCGTCCCGGATGTCCGCGACGACGACGGTGGCGCCTTCGTGGGCGAAGCGCAGCGCGTAGGCGCGGCCGATGCCCTGGGCTGCCCCGGTCACGATGGCGATCCGTCCGGCAAGCCGCATGGGCCGGCCGCTACCAGTGCACCAGCTCGCCTGTCAATGCCCGGCGCGCTGCGTCGGCCGACTCCGCAGGCTCAGCGATCCGCGCGGCGTGCGGCGCGCTCGACTTCCTCTTCGAGCGTCTCGAGCGAGATCGTCTGGAAGCGATCGAATCGCGGCGGCAGCAGCGCGAAGGGCCACTGCGGAACGGCCTCTTCGCGCCGATGTTGACGAGGCCGGACCGGTGCAGGCCCATCGGTGTACGCCGGATCGATCTCCGGAAGGAGCGGCTCGAGCGGGTACAACGAGCAGTTCGAGGTCATACCTGGAACTCCTCCTTTCGATGTGCGTGGCCTGTGTCGGTCAATAGCGCGACCGCTCCAGGCCCGCAAGGCGGTCGGTGGCGCTTGACTCCGGAACCCGCCAGGTGGTTCACGGGCCGCTACAGAGGAGACCTCGATGACCGCCACACGCCGCGAGTTCGAAGCCATTGCCGTTGCGCCCGACGCCCCGGCCCTACCCGTCGACGAGTATCTCGCGCAACTCGATGCGCTGATCGAGCAGCACAACTACTTCAAGCAGGACCGCGTCGTCCCGGCGATCGGGGCGGGGCGCGCCTCGCGGGATGTCGTGCGGCGTCTCGCGCTCGAGTTCTACTACCTGGGCAAGTGGATGACGCCCGAGTTCGCCACGCTCATCGCCAACGCCCCCGACGTGCACGCCTTCACCCTCGATCACTCGGTGCACTACAAGCACTGGGCGCAGAACTTCGCCGACGAGGCAGGGTATCTGCGCGACCCGAATCACGTGCAGATGAAGGTGGAGTTCTGCCGCCAGCTCGGATGCAGCGACGACGAGATCCGCGCCTACCAGCCGATGCCCGAGACCATCGCGATGGTCTTCACCATGCTGTACTCGATTCGCCGCTCCTACGAGGAGGGGCTGGCGGTCTTCGGCTATGCCGGCGAGCGTGTCGCTGCCGGCAGTGGCTATGCACGGACGCTCTACGAGGGGCTCAAGACGCACTACGGCATCACCGTGAAGAACTTCGAGGTGCATGCCTATGCGGAGCCCGATCATGGCATGCGCGCGGCGGATCTCTTCCGGCAGGTGGCCATCACGCGCACCATCCAGGAGCGATGCCGCGAGGCCATCCGCAATGCGCTGCTGGTCGCCGAGGCGCGCACACAGGCCATGAATCGCTGGCTCGAGTGACGAAGGTTCGCGCGCGAGGGAGGAGCCGCGGGGGGCGTCCGAGCGGCACCACGGGCGATCGCACGCGCGAGCGGGTTCTCGCGGCCGCGGTCACGACCTTTGCGGAGCGGGGGCTGGCGGGCACCTCGGTGCGGGACATCGCGCGCCAGGCGCGGATCCGAGTCTCGACCCTGTACCACTACTTCCCCTCCAAGGAGGCGCTGTACCGGGAAGTACAGGAACGCGTGCACAGCCAGGTGCGCGCGCTCGTGCTGGCGGCCCTCGGGAGCGGAGGGGATCTCCGGCAGACGACGACCGCGGCGATCGGGGCGCTGTTCGATCTCTTTCTGGCCAATCGGGCGTATGTCCAGCTCGGCTGCCGCACGACCCTCGAACCGCCACTGCCCGGCAGCGAGGACCGGCGCATCGCCGAACGCTGGGTGGGCCTGATCGAGGGCATGCTCGAGCCCGCCCGCGCGCGCGGCGAGGTGAAGGGCCTCGACCCCATTCTCTTCATGATCAGCGTCGATGCCCTCGTGCACTGGCACATCCTGAACGACGAGCTTTATCGGCGGCTTGCCGGAACCGGCCTCGATGCCGCCGAGGCGACACGGCGCATGCGCGACCACGTGGTCCAGGTCGCCCTGCGGGCGCTCGGGCTCGACTGAGGCTGCCGGGGGACCTGCGTCGCGGCTTGACAGAGCGGTGGCCCCTCGGCGATAGCCACGGCCGGCGTTCGGGCGGGCGACCGACCGAATGCCGCGAGAACCTGACGATGCCCTCGAAGGACATGATTGGACGCACGCTCGGCACCGGCTCGGCGACGATCGACGCCGAGCACGTCGCGGCATTCGCGCGGGCGCTCGGCGATACGAACCCTGCGTACTATGGCCCCGGCGCCACGGCCCCGCTGACGTACCCGATCGCCTTCATGACCCAGGCCATGGCGGGAGGCATGGACACCTTCCTCGAGCTTGGGCTCAACTTCATGACCCTCGTGCACGGCGAGCAGGAGTTCGAATACCTGCGACCCGTGCGCGTTGGCGAGACGCTGACGCTCACCGGTCGCATTGCCGACATCTACGAGAAGGCGGGCTCGTCCGGCACGCTCGACTTCGTGGTGCTGGAGACCGAGGCCCGCGACACGAGCGGGGCGCCGGTGTTCTACTCGCGCAACGTGCTCATCTCGCGGAGGAGCTGACATGCCGCTGGATGCCACCTCGGTGCATGTTGGCCAGGAGCTTCCCCCGCTGGTGAAGGGGCCGATCACCCGCGAGATGCTGCGCGAGTACGGCCCCGCCGCCGGCGATCCGAACCCGATCCACGTGGACGACGAATTCGCGAAGAACGCGGGCTACCCCGGCGTGTTCGCGCACGGGATGCTCTCGATGGGCTTTCTCGGGGAGTTCCTCGTGAACGCGGCCGGAGTCGGCAACGTGCGCAAATTTCGCGCGCGATTCGCCAAGCTCACCTGGCCGGGCGACGTCGTGACCTGCAAGGGCACCGTCACGGCGGTGCGCGACGAGGACAGCGTGCGGGTGGTCGACTGCGAGATCTGGACCGAGACGCAGACGGGCGAGCGCAAGGTCGTCGGCAGCGCCACCCTGGCGCTGCCGCGTTGATGGCCAGCGGGAGCCCCACGTGAACGATCTGCGCCGGCTGCGCGACCGCTGCGCCATCGTCGGCATCGGCCTCTCGCGCTTTGGTAAGGTGCCCGGCACGAGCGCCATGGGGTTTTGCCTGGAGGCCGCCAGAGCGGCCATCGAGGATTGCGGCATCGCCCGCGACACGATCGATGGCGTGCTGGTGCTCATGCCAGCGCAGATGGGCGAGCAGCACGGGTGGGCTTCGCGGGTGGCGGCCTACCTCGGCATCGTTCCGAGCTTCTGCGCCACGGTCGACATGGGCGGTGCGACTCCCATCGGCATGCTGCAGATGGCCGTGCTGGCCGTCGAGAGCGGGACCTGTCAGGCGGTGCTCTGCGCCTTCGGCACGCAGACGAATCCGCAAGGGGTGATCCCGCAGCTCTTCGGGTCGCCGTGGGCGATTCCCTACGGCGATATCGGCGCGATCACCTTCATGGCGCACCTGGCGCGCCGGCAGATGCACGAGCACGGCGTGACGAGCCTCGACTACGGCCACATCGCGGTCCAGTGGCGCCAGCACGCCATGGCCAACCCGCAGGCCCAGATGCGCAAGCCGATGACCATCGCGGACCACCAGGCCTCGCGCTTCGTCGCCGAGCCCCTGCGGCTCTTCGACTGCTGCCTGTTCACCGATGGGGGCGGCGCGTTCATCGTGACGAGCGCCGAGCGGGCCCGCGATCTCCGCCAGCGTCCGGCGCTCGTCTCGGGCCTGGGCCAGGTGCATTCGGCGGAGCTGATCCGCCCGTGGGACGACGGTCGCGGTGGAGGGCGCGAGGCCGGCGAGCAGGCTTTCCGCATGGCCGAGTGCACCCCGGCCGACATCGACGTGATCCAGATTTACGACGCCTTCACGCCACGGGTGGTGCACGACCTCGTGCACTACGGGTTCGCGGACTGGGAGGATGTGGGACGGCTCGCCGCGAGCGGGCAGCTCACCGTGGGCGGACGGCTGCCGTGCAACACCGCAGGGGGGTTGCTCTCGGAAGGCCATCTTTCGGGGATGAACCACGTGGCGGAAGCGGTGCGGCAGATTCGCGGCACCTCGACGACCCAGGTTCCCGATGTCGCGCTGTCGATGTGCACGGGCTTCGGCGGCGCACCGCACGAGGCGCCGCCCACGGTGGCGTACACGGCGGCGATTCTGCGCGCGCCATGAGCGATCCCATGCCTGAAGCTCGAGGAGCCTGATGTTCACGATCGACAAGCCGCTCCCCGCCGTCACCGAGGACGGGGCGCCGTACTGGGAAGCCACGCGGCGCCACCAGCTCTGCGTGCAGCGCTGCGAGCGCTGCGGGCACCTGCGGTTTCCGCCAGCGGTACTTTGTCCGAAGTGCCTGGCGACAGAGCACCGCTGGGTGGCGCTCTCGGGCCGGGGGCGCATCTTCTCCTTCATCGTCGTGCACCGGCCGCAGCATCCGGCCTTCTTCGCCGATGCGCCCTACAATGTCGCCATCGTCGAGCTCGACGAGGGGCCGCGCTTGCACGCCAACGTGGTCGGGTGCGCGAACGCGGATCTGCGTATCGGCCTGCCTGTCGAGGTGGTCTTCGAGAAGATCGACGACGAGATCACCCTCCCGAAATTCCGCCCCTGCGCGGCGTGAGCGCTCGCCTGCTCCTCAGGGGCGGGCCACGTAGAAGGCGTTGACGGGGTGATCGAGGGGCAGGGTGTCGAAGCGCGAGAAGCCGGCGTCCAGCGCCATCTGCCGTAGGACGCCCGGCGGCAGGCCCAGGGTGCCGAGGCCCGCCCCGCCGGGCTCGGACAGCGCGGACGACATGCAGGTCAGCACCGAAGTGCCGTACATCATCGCGGCCATGGGATTCCTGGCGACATTCTCCTCGTACCCCCCGTCACGCGCCTTGATCTCGCCGATCAGCCAGGCGCCATCGGGTCGCAGGGCACGGCGAATGGCGCGCACGGTGCTGGCCGGATCGGTCATGTCGTGCAGGCAGTCGATGGTCATGGCCAGGGCAAAGCGTCCGTCGCTCGGGAGCGGCTCGCGACGCGGGTCGTGAAAGTGCGCGTTCGTGGCGCCAGCGAGCTGCCGGTTCGCTTCGGCGCGCTCGAGCGCGTGACGCGAGACGTCCCAGCCGTGGCATGGAGCTTGGGGAAAGGCCTTGGCGATCTCGAGCAGGGCCACGCCGGCCCCGCAGCCGATGTCGGCGACGGCGCCACCGGCCGCGAGCGCCTCGAGGGCCCCGTCGACCTGCGGGAGCACGAGCGGCACCAGGCAGGCGCGAAACCACGAGGCAAAGCCCCGCTCGATGCCGGCAGCCCCTTCCGGCCCGAAGGCGTCGTAGGGTAGGCCGATGCCGCTGCGAAACGCCTCCGGGAGGCGCTCGAGCACGGCCATCGTCTGGGGCAGATGCGAGAAGAAGCCGATGCCGCAGGCGGGTGAGGCGTCGTCCGCCAGCACCAGGCGCCCCTCGGGTGGCAGGGCGAAGCGACCGTCGCCGCGGTAGACGAGGAACCCGGCGGCACCCTGCTGATAGAGCCACTCCCGGACCCAGCGCTCGTGCAGGCCCGTGCGCTGGGCGAGCTCGGCACTGCTCGCCGCCTCGACCTCGGCGAGCGCTCGGTACAGCCCGAGGCGATCGCCGAGCCACACGCAGGCCGCGGTGACGGCGCCCCCGAGCGCGTCGAAGACGCGTTTCGCGTACTGTTTGAAGGCATCGATCTCCGACATGCGGCAAGGTTTTCCCAGGCGCTAGCGGCTCCGCAAGCAGCGCAGGCGAGCCCGGGATGCACGGCGGCCGGCCTGCCGGCGTGCGAGGGCGGCCCGGCCAAGCACGGTCTCGAGGCGGTCGGGGGCGTTGGTGAAGAGGCCCTGTGCCCCGAGGGCCAGCAGTCTCGCCATCTCGTCAGGCGCGTCGACGGTGTAGGGATGCACGGCCAGACACCGTGCCCGTGCCGCGTCGAGCAGCGCCGGCGTGGTGAAGGCAGCGCTCGGTCCGATGCCGACGGCATACGCGGCAATGCCGTCGAGCGCGTCCTCGAGCGCCGGCCCCGGCGCGAAGCCGAGCACGAGCTGCACCAGGGGGAGGGCGGGATCGCGGCCGTGGAGGGTGCGCAGGCTCGTTGCATCGAAGGACTGAATCACCACCTGCCAGCGTCGGGCAGCGGCTCCCCGCAGCCTGTACCGGCGCAGCAAGGCGAGGAGGCGCTCCTCCATGCGGTCCTCAGGGCGGGATGTCTTTATCTCCACGTAGTAGTTGGCTCTGGAGCCGTAGCGGGCGAAGACTGACGCCAGCGTCGGGATGCGCAGGCCCTCGTACTCCGGGCGAGCGCGCTCTGGGTAGGCCTCGTTGAACCAGCGGCCGACGTCACAGCTGCGGATCTCCGCGAGCGTCCTGTCCCGCACCGGACCGCTGCAATGCGCGGGATCTCCGCGCGCCGTGCGGTCGAGGGTCGCATCGTGCAGGCAGACGAGCACGCCGTCGCGCGTGATCTGCACGTCCTGCTCGATGTAATCGGCGCCCTGCGCCAGCGCGAGATCGTACGCGAGCAGGGTGTGCTCGGGCGCATACGCCGAAGCGCCGCGGTGGGCGATGTTGACGACGGGTGCGGAGAGTACTGGCTCGCCGCTGCTCGCGAGCAGAATGCCCAAGGCGGTGGCGTGCGCTCGCCAAGCCATCCGGATCGCTCCGTCCGGCACCATGCCACGGTTGTGCAGGCCCGGGCGAGTGGCCCCTGCGCTTGCGAGCGGCCCATGCGAGGGAAGGCATCCGCCCCGAAGTCCCTTGACACGCGGCCCGGCCGAGGTGTATACGCGCCGTGACCTCAGGCGAGTGAGGGAAGAGGGTGCAAATCCCTCGCTGCCCCGCAGCTGTGAGGGGGGACAAACCCGGTCGCAACCACTGCCACGAGGCGGGAAGGGACCGGGGGAGGACGATCCCCGAGCCAGAAGACCTGCTCGCCTGGAGCCAGCACGACAACACCTTCCGAGGGGAAGGCGCTGGGTCACGGGCGAAGGGCGGCCGCGAGCGTGCGCGGTCGCTCGGCGCACGTCTCCGCGTCCTCGGAAGGCGCGGAGACGATCACGGCACGAGCCCGACACCTGGTCCTGATTTTCGCGGCGAGCCTCGCTGCGCGGAGTGCGTGCGCGTCGGCGGCGGCGCCAGACGAATGTCTTGCCGCCTGGCAGGTCTCGGGGACCGTCAGCCGCGAGGGGAACGTCGCCGTCTCCTGTCGCGACGGCGATGCCAGCTGCGACGACGACGGTGTTGCCGACGGCACGTGCCGCATCCAGGTCGCCCTGTGCCTGAATGTCCGTGGATGTGCGCCCGGGACGCTCGGATCCGTCGTGCTGCGCGGTGCCGCGGCCGAGCCGCTTGTTGCGCGGACGACTGCTCTCCGCTGGCCCGTCGGAGAGATCCAGGTGTGCACCGAGCCGGCAGAGCTGGCGATACCCCTCGGGTTCGCGAGCCGCCGATCGACGACCGTGCAGATGGTCGTGCGGGATACGGTCGCGGATCGCAGCGATCGCGACCGCCTGCGTCTAACCTGCCGGCGCTCGGCCGCCGGGCGCGCCATCGTCGTCACGACCGATTTCGAAACGGGAGCGCTCGCCACTGCCGGCCTGCGGCCTCCCCGCCGGGTGGCGCATCCGACGGCGCCCATCCACGGCGACGCCGTGATCCGCGTCTCGGGTGGCATGGTGTTCGTCCTCAACCGCTTTCTCGGCGACAGCGTGCAACGGCTCGAGACGACGCGTGGCCTACGCACGCGCTACCAGTGCTCTACCGGACCAGGCTCCAATCCGCACGACCTTGTTGCGGTGGCTCCCGACAAGGCCTACGTGACGCGCTACGATCGGCCGGAGCTGTGGATCGTCGATCCCTCGGTGGCGAGCTGCGAGCGCTTCCGCCGCGGTACGATCGACCTCGCCGGATTCGCCGATGCCGACGGCCTGCCCGAGATGGACCAGATGGCCGCGATCGACGGACGCCTGTTCGTCAGCGTCCAGCGACTCGACCGGCGGCGAGGGTGGGTGCCCGCGGGGTCGAGCGCGCTGGTCGTGATCGACCTGAGCACCGACCGCGTCGTCGGGGAGATCCCGCTCCGCGGCACCAATCCCTTCGGCGATGCGAGCGGCATCGCGCGCGAGCCCGGGACCGACCAGCTGGTCGTGTCGTCGGTGGGCGACATCTACCGCGTGGGCGATGGTGGGCTCGAGCGCGTCGATCCGCGGACCTTGCAGGCCGAGGGCCGCTTCTTTGTCGACGAGACCATGCTGGGTGGAAACGTCCTCGACTTTGTCCTGCTCTCGCCCAGCAAGGGATACGCGATCGTCCAGGATGCCGATCTCCGCAATCGGCTGATTGCCTTCGATCCGAGTGGCGCACGACCTCCGCGCACGCTCTACACGCGCCGGGCCTTTCTGCCGGACCTCGCGCTCGGTCCCGATGGCCTGCTCTGGCTGGCCGACCAGGATCTCTCGGCGCCCGGGATCCGGCTGTTCGATCCGCTCCGCGATGCGGCCGTCCTGCGCAAGCCGCTCGCCCTCGGGCTGCCGCCCTTTTCGATAGGCTTCTTGCCATGATGCGATCCATGTCTGCCCTGCTCGTCGTCGCTGTCCTCGCCACCGCGGCGCGTGCCGACCCGTTCCTTGACGCCGTGGTCGCCTGGCAGGTCGGGCGAGGAGGAGGTGCGCGCGAGGCCGACCTGCCCGGCATCGTCCTGGGCCCGCCCCGCGGCGGGGGGGCGTTCAGGGGCAGCCTTGATACCTTCTCGCTCGGCCTCGGCGGCTACATCGTCGTCGAGTTCCGCGACAACGTCGTGGTCGACGGACCGGGCGTGGATTTCGTCGTCTTCGAGAACGCCTTTCTCCCGATCGGCCTGGCGACCCTGCCGCCCTTCGCCGAGCCCGGGACCGTCTCGGTGAGTGCCGACGGGGTCGACTGGGCGACCTTCCCGTGCGCGTACGAGCAGCCGCCCTTCTTTCCCGGCTGCGCTGGCGTCTATCCGGTGTTCGCCAACGCCGACGACCCCGCTGCCCCCTCGCCGCTCGTCCCGTCGACGGCACCCATCGCCTCCCTGGTCGGCGTGCCCGTCGACAGCTTCGTGTCCCCCGCGGGCTCGGGCGGCGACGCCTTCGATCTGGCCGAGGTCGGGCTCGTGGCGATCCGCTTCGTGCGGATCGATGCCGGGCAGTCGATGTTCGGACTGCAGGGGCTCGCCGGCTTCGATCTCGATGCCGTTGCCGCAATCCACTCCCTCGAGACGAGCGGCCTCTCCGACAGCGACGGGGACGGCATCGTCGATGCGGCGGACGGCTGCCCGCTCGTGGCCGACCCGGCGCAACGGGACGGCGATGGGGACGGCGTCGGCGATGCCTGCGACACCTGTCCCCAAGTGGCGAGCGCGGATCGTCGCGACCGGGACGGCGATGGCGTGGGCGATGCGTGCGACAACTGCCCCGCCACGCCCAATCCCGATCAAGCAGACAGCGACGGCGACGGCCTTGGAGACGCCTGCGCCGGTGGCCAGGCTCCCGATTCCGACCACGACGGCGTCCCGGATGCCGACGATGTGTGTCCCGTTCTCGCCGATCCACTCCAGCGCGACGAAGACGGCGATGGCGTGGGCGATGCGTGCGACAACTGCCCCGCGACGCCGAACGCCGACCAGGCAGACGGCGATGGCGATTCGGTCGGCGACGTGTGCGATCCGTGCCCCACCGATGCGGGCTGCGCTCCGTTCGTAGTCGGTGGATTCTGGGGGCGTGGCGGGAATCGCGCCGTCAACGACCTGCTTACCTACATTGCGCCCAGCGAGGCGACGGTCACGCTGCCTGCAGACCGATCAGAGATGTCGCTGACCGTGGCGATCGCGTCCCAGGTTCGGACGGGGTCGGTCACGGTGCGCGCCGGCCGGCGCGATCTCACCGCGCAGCTCCCCCCGTTGATCCCGGGATCGACGCGGGTGCTGCGCATTCCCATCACGCGTCGACGCACCGTCGTCACGCTGCGTGCCGAGGGCCCCGACACGCCGCGGGGACGGCGGCGCGTCGACATCGACCGCTTCAGGGTGACGCGCCGCTGAAGCGACACACAAGGAGTATCGTGCTCATGGTCACACATCGGACAGTCATCGCCGCGGCGCTGACGGCCGCGGCCATCGCCGGCAGAGCGGCTCCCGGGGTCGCCGCGATCACCCCCGCAGCCGGCTGGACGGCCTATGCGATCGCGACGCCCGCTACCGTGCAGGGGGGGATCGTGCGTGCGGGCAACGCCATCCTGGTTGGCCAGGGTGCCTTTGGCGCTGGGCTCCAGTCGGTGGTGCGGATCGACGGGAGCGGCGTCACCACGATCGCCACTGGGTTCAACTCGCTCGGCGGGTTCGCGCTCGATGCGAGCGGGACGCTCTACGTGGTCGACAACGGGGGCGAGCTGCCGGGTGCCGCGACGGGCGACACGGTGTTCGCGATACCCAACGCCCTCACACGAACCACGGCGTTCCCGGCGCTCGGCGCCGAGGTCGCGCCCGCAGGGAGCATTCCCTGGGCCCAGGACGTGGCGCTCGATGGCAGCGATCTGATCGTCAGCGATGCGGCCGGGCCGGGGGCAGGTCGTGTCGTACGGGTGTCGGGAGGCGTCGTGACCGATCTGATCACCGGGCTCGACTACACGGCGGGCGTGTCGGTCGCGGGGAGCGAGCTGCTCGTCGGCAATGTCGACGGATCGTTCGTCGGATCGCTCGCCGAATACACCACCGCTGGGTCTTTTGTCACGATGCGGGCCACGGGGCTGTCGGGCAACTATGCTCATGCCGTGGACAACGACGGGAACGTGCTGATCACCGGCGGGTTTACCGACGACTTTTCCAGCAGCACGCTCGTCGCGCTGGCCCCCGGCGGGGGAATCGCGGAGCGCGCGCGTGGCTTCCTCTTTTCCACCGAGCTATTCCACGACCTTGTCCGGGACGAAACCCTCGTGCTCGACGTCGGGGGCTCGGCGATCACTGCACTCTGTCGCGATAGCGACGCGGACGGCATCTGCAATGCCGACGAGGCCTGTGTGGGTGGCGTCACGCTGGTCAAGCCGCGGCTGCAGCTGCGCAAGCTCGACACGCCCGTGGGCGACGACGGCCTCACGTTCCGTGGCGAGCTGACCATTCCGACTATGCCGCCGCTCGATCCCGTCGCGCATGGCGTGCGCGTGGTGGTGGAGGACAGTACTGGCCCGGTGGTCGATGCGGCGATCCCCGGCGGCCAGGTCGATCCTCTGACGAAGATCGGCTGGAAGCCGAACCAGACCGCCACGGCCTGGACGTACACCAACAAGACTGGCTACCAGGGCATCACGCGGGTGGCCGTGAAGCTGAGCAGCAAGGTGCCGGGCCTGGTCACGTTCAGGGTCGTCGGCAAGAAGGGCGCCTTCGCGACGACAGCGGCCGAGCTGCCGCTCACGGCGACCTTCGCGCTTCGGCCTGCGGGCCAGTGCGGCACGGCCGACTTCAGTGGGCCAGCGCCGGTCTGCGCGTTCAACGGGAAGAACAGCACCCTCACCTGTAAGTGACACCCCGCGGTCGGGGCGCGTCCCGAGGGCGCGCCCCGACCGGCGCCGCCGGTCGTGGGGCGGTGGGCCGCATGGTGCGGACGGCCGCGAAGCACGCCGCTGTAGTCGTCAGCCGAATCGGGCGAGCAGCGCCGCGACGTGCTCGAGACGCTCCGCGAGCCGCCCGCGCATCGCGGGCGGCGTCGCCTCGGCGCCGGCCTCGATCGCGCAGGCGAGGACCTGGACGAAGACCTTGTCGAGCGCGCGGCGTGCGGCGCGCAGCTGCTGGCTCACCTGCTCGCAGTCCGCGTCCTTCGCGATCATCGCCTGGATCCCGCGCAGCTGCCCCTCGATCCGGCGCAGGCGCAGCAGCAGATCGCGCTTGTGCCGCTCGCTCCGGATGGCTGGCAGCCGGGTCTCGCTCCGGGCCCGTCCCATGGACGAGCTCTATACGCGACCCGGGATGGCAGGAACAGTGCCGAAGGGGCGTTGACGGCATATACCCCAGGGAGTATATGAAGTCCGCGAGAATGCCATCGGTTCCAGGGAGGTGGCCATGACGGTCGAGCGCACGGTTCGCAGTGTCGCGGGCGCGTTCATCCTTGTCGCCCTCGCGCTCGGAGCCCCGGCGAGCCCGTGGTTCGTTCACCAGAACGTGCTGTGGTTCGCGGTCTTCGTCGGGGCGAATCTCTTCCAGAGCGGTTTCACGGGGATGTGCCCGCTCGCGGGGATCCTGCGTCGGCTGGGCGTGCCCGCGGAAGCGCACGCATGAGCGCGATGGCAGCCGCCGCGGCCGAGGCGGCGGTCCATGTGGCCTGTCCGGCCTGCCTGAGGGCCAACAGGATCCCGGCGACGCGCCTTCGCGATCGACCTCGCTGTGGGGCATGCGGCAGCGCGCTCCTCGACGGGATCCCCGTGGTGCTCGACGAGGCGAGCTTCGACGCCTTTGTCCGACGCACTGAGCTGCCAGTGGTCGTCGACTTCTGGGCGCGGTGGTGTGGCCCCTGCCGCAGCATGGCGCCGGCCTTCGAGGCGGCGGCAGCGCGCTTCGCGGGGCGCGCGCGGTTCGCAAAGCTCGACACCGAGGCTGCGCCGGCGGTGGCGGCACGCTTCGGGATCCGTGCGATCCCCACGCTCGTGCTGCTGCGGGGTGGGCGCGAGGTCGCGCGCATCTCGGGGGCGATGGACGATGCGGCGCTGACCCGCTGGGTCGCGGCGCAGATCCGCTGATCTGCAGTCCCTGGCGGCGGGGCGCCGGCATTCCCGGCTACCGGGCTTCCTTCAGGGCAAACGCCTGGTTGCCGTAGTGCAGGTAGTTGGCCCAGTCGATGGAGTGACCGAGGCCCTGCACTGTGGCGCGAGCCGTCCGCAAGGCCTCGCCGACGGTCCGCCCGGGCTGGAGCAGGACCTGATACAGCTCGGTCGCGAAGGTCTCGGCCGCCGCGTCGTCGACGGGCCAGTAGCCGCGCCAGGCGGGCTGCAGCGCGCGGTACCAGGGCCCGCCGCCTGGGTCCGTGGACGGGGGCAGCGCGCAGACGGCCCGCCTCGCAGGCATTGAAGAAGACCAGGCTCGGGAGGCTCGACAGGCCAGCCAAGCCGGCGCCACTCAGGATTTCCCGGCCGGCGCACACGATGCCGCTTCGGGCCGGAGCACGCGGGTCGAAGAAGGCGGGGCCGCCCCGAAGAGCGTGCGAAGGCGTCGCCCCTCGGCTTCGGCGCCCTCGAGACTCTCGGTCGGGTTCACGACCAGCAGCAACGAGAGCACGCCGTCGCGGCGCCGCTGGCGCCGGCGGCCGACGACGACCTGCTCGAACAGGGTCCGATCTCGTCCGCTGCGAGCGCGGGTGGCGCCGATGGTCCTGGGGGTGCGACCACCTGGTCGGTGGTCGGGCAGAGCGGTTGTTGTGCCCTGACGCAGGATCTCGACCACCGCCTGGCCGACGGCCGTGTTGTTCGCCAACGCCCCGTGCGCCTCTTCGATGTAGTACGTCGGGACATCCTCGAGCTCGCAGAAGCCGAGGGGGACCGTGCCGTCACCGGCGGGCGTGGTGTCGAATACGAACTTGTCCCCCTGGAGGCGGATGGCCGTCACGGTCGGCTGATTCACGCCGGCAATGACGACGAAGCGCTCGCGATCGGGCTTCGCCAGCACCGAGTGCAGCCCTGCCGCCCGGCGCAGCAGATCCCCGTCGGGCTGCAGATCGGCGCGCGGCCAGTTGCCGAGCTGGTGCAGGTCGAGGCCCGCGGCGAAACCGGGCGCGGGAAGCAGCTCGTACACGCTCGGGAAGCCGCGAAAGACCTCCCGGGCCAGCTCTTCCGCCGAGTGCGCGAGGTCGAACGCCGCAAGCCGCTGCAGCACCGGGTGCTGGAGGGCGGCGCGCGCGACCAGGTCGCCCAGGTGCGCGTACTCGTCGTCGCCGAAGTATTGCGCGAGCAGGGCGGAGTGCTCGCCCGTCGCGAGGTGGCGTTCGAGATCCTGGTCGTGCAGGCGATAGGGAGACGGCAGGCCGCTCGCTGCCGCGATCGCCCCCGGGCGGCGAGGTCGTCGTGCGCCAGTGGACCGGCTGCCAGAAGGGTGTGGCCTCGCCATGCGCAGCGTCTCGCCCGGCGCTCCCCCTAGTCGAAAGGGTTCCGGCCGTCCAGCCAGCGTGCGAACGATTGCCGCCGCCCGGCCGATCGGTGTAGCTGGCATGCCGATGCGTCGTCCCTCCGCTGTCCGCCGGCGTGCCCGGTCGCGTGCCGTCGATCCCGTGACCACCGAGATCATCCTCGGCGCCTTCGAGACCATCTGCTGGGAGATGGCCAACCACGTGAGCCTCACGGCCACGACCCCGATCCTCAACCAGTCGAACGAGCGCAACGCGACGATCCTCGACGGCAGCGGGCGCCTGGCGGCCCTGAGCGTGGGCATTCCCCAGTTCATGCTCTCCTCCACGCTGCCGGTGCGCTTTGCCGTCGAGTTCTTCGGGCCCGAGGGGCTCCACGATGGCGACGTGCTCGTGGCGAACGATCCCTACCACGGTGGGGGGCATTTGCCGGACTACAACGTCTTCGCGCCCGTCTTCCACGATGGCGAATGCGTGCTCATCGCCTCCATCCAGTGCCACCACGCCGATACCGGCGGCGGAGCGCCGGGCGGCTACAACGTGAATGCCGCGGACGTGTGGGCCGAAGGGGTGCGCTTTCCGGCCGTGAAGCTCTGGGAGCGAGGCGAGAAGCGGCGCGACATCGAATACATGATGGCGGTGAACAACCGCACCCCGACCTTCCTCGGAGACCTCCGCGCACAGGCCGGCGCCGCGCAGCTCGGCGTCCGGCGCTTGAAGGAAGTGCTGGCGCGTTTCGGGGCAGCGGCGGTGCGCGCGGCGATCCAGGAGACCATCGCCTATTCCCGCCGGCGGTTCCGCGAGGAGGTCGCCCGCTGGCCCGATGGGGTCTACGAGTCGGATGTCTGGGTCGACCAGGACCCGCTTGGCAACCGCGATATCCACGTGCACTGCAAGGTGACGATTACGGGATCGGATCTCACGATCGACTTCACGGGGTCGGACGACCGCCCCGAGATCCAGGCCTACTCCACCTACGGCAACACGCGTGGCTACTGCGTGGCGCAGCTCGCCGCGATGATGGACCCGACGATTCCGAAGAATGAGGGATTCTTCGATTCGATTCGGCTCATTGTGCCGAAGGGGTGCTGCCTCAACCCGCCCGAGGGGCGCTCGGTAGCTGCGGGCACGCACCACCCCGGTACCGAGGTGGGCGAGGCCATCGCCAAGGCGCTCGAGCGCGTGGTGCCCGAGCGCATCTGTCCCCAGGTCTACAAGATGGGCATGCCGACCGTGATCTTCGGGACCAACCCACGCGACGGCAAGCTCTTCATCGATCACTCCGTGGACACCTTCGCCGCGTACTGTGGGGCGGTGAAGGGGCAGGACGGCTGGGGTGGCATGAACGTGTCGTTCGGCAACCTGATCCGCGCCACGGCCGAGATCAACGAAGCTATCTTCCCGGTGCGCCATCTGGCGCGCGACTACGAGACGGATACGGGCGGTGCGGGCGAGTACCGCGGCAACTGCGGGAGCCTCTACCGCAAGCAGGTCCTAGTGCCGGCGACCATCTATACGTACGTCGTCGGGGTGAAGTATCCGATGCCCGGCATCGCCGGCGGCCAGCCGGGATCGCCGAACCGTCTCGTGGTCCGCGCGGGCGGCCCGCATGCCCATGAGGTCGGCGACAAGGCGGGGTACATCCCGCACGAGGCGGGCGAGTGCTACGAGTACCACTACGGGGGCGGAGGCGGCTGGGGCGATCCCCTGGATCGGCCGCCCGAACGGGTGCTCGAGGACGTGCTCGACGAGTACGTGTCGGTCGAGGGCGCCCGTCGCGACTACGGCGTGGTGCTCACCGGCGATCTCTGGGAGCTCACGCTGGCGGTCGATGTCGAGGCAACGGAGCGGCTGCGGGCCGAGATGCGTGCAGCGCGTGCGGCGACCGCAGGACGCTGAGGGCGTCTCGTTCGTCGTTCGCCGCGCCACCCTCGAGGAGATCCTCGCCCTTCGACACGCGGTGCTGCGTCCTGGATTGCCACGCGAGGCGGCGCGCTTCGCGGGCGACGAAGCGGCGGACACGATCCACGTCGGTGCCTTCCTGCCCTCGGGCGAGGTCGTGGGATGCGCGAGCGTGATGGCCACCGTCCTCGAGCAGCGCCCGAGCTGGCGGCTTCGCGGGATGGCCACGCGCGCCGAGCTGCGGCGATGCGGCATCGGACGGCGGGTGCTCGCTCTGGCGGAAGCCGCGGTGTGCGCCGGACCGCAGGCGCCGCTGCTGTGGTGCGAGGCCCGGGTCGAGGCCGTCGGCTTTTACCGACGGTGCGGCTGGGCGATCGTCTCGGGAGTCTTCGAGGTGGCCGGGGTCGGCCCGCATCACAGAATGATCAAACGATGGTAGGCTCGCACCCATGCGCACGCATACCGAGTACCTCTGGTTCGAAACGCGCCAGCGCAAGGAGCTGGTGAACATCACCGAGCGCCTGGCGGAGATCGTCGCGACCTCGGGGGTGCGCGACGGGCTCTGCCTGGTCTCCGCCATGCACATCACGGCGGCGATCTGGGTCAACGACGAGGAAAGCGGGCTCAAGCGGGACTTCCTCGACTGGCTGGAACAGCTCGCGCCCGTGGGCGACTACCGGCATCATCGCACGGGCGAGGACAACGCCGACGCGCACCTCAAGCGCACGCTCGTTCACCACCAGGTGATCCTGCCCATCACCGACGGACGGCTCGATCTCGGCCCGTGGGAGCAGGTCTTCTACGCCGAGTTCGACGGGCAGCGGCGCAAGCGTGTCGTCGTGAAGATCCTCGGCAGCTGAGCCACGGCCCGAGCGCTGCCCCGGCGGCTTGCACGGCCCGCGGCACTTCGCCATGGTGCCCGGGCGTATGCGTACCGCGAGCACGACCCTGCTGTTCGTTCTGGCCCTCCTCGTCGCCATGCACGGCGCCACGCGGGCCGCTGACCAGCCCGCGAAGGAGAAGAGACCGATGAGCGCCAAGGCAGAGGATCAGGCCATCGCACAGATCGACCAGTTCATCGCCGAGCAGAAGGTCGATACGAGCAAGGCGAGCTGGAAGACCTCGCTGGCGAAGCCGCCGAAGGCGACCTTTACGGCGGGCAAGACCTACGTCTGGCAGCTCGCGACCAACAAGGGCACGATGAAGATTCGCCTGCTCCCGGATGTCGCGCCGATGCACGTCTCGAGCACGATCTATCTGACGCGGCTCGGTTTTTACGATGGGCTCACCTTCCACCGCGTGATCCCGGGCTTCATGGCCCAGGGCGGGGATCCGGTCGGCAATGGCACCGGAGGCCCGGGCTACAAGTACGACGGCGAGTTCGACCCGAAGGTGAAGCACGACAAGGCTGGTCTGCTCTCGATGGCGAATGCCGGCCCGGGGACGGACGGCTCGCAATTCTTTCTCACCTTCGTGCCGACGCCGCACCTCGATGGCCGACACACGATCTTTGGTGAGGTCATTGCCGGCCAGGACGTGCTGAAAAAGCTCGAGGCGGCCGGCTCGCCGAGCGGCAAGACGACCGAGCCCCTCACGATCGAGAAGGCCACGATCGTCGTCCAGTAGCCCTGATCCGCACGCGACTTCCCGCGCCAGCTCAGCCCCCGTTCGAGGCGGGAACGTACGGCCGGCACGGCTGGCCGCGCAGGCCCGGGCACGGCGGGCTGGCCGGTGGCGGGTTCGCGCCGCGGACCACCGGCAGGACGACGCGCGAGGGCGTCGTGCCGCCATAGGCGACCTCGTTGACGACCGTGCCGCTCGTGGCCAGGGTCGCAAAGCGCCAGCGCGTGCGGTCGCCACCGGGCGCGGCGAGCCCTACCCGGATGCGCGAACCGGCGCGAAACACATGAGCCACCGGCAACAGGGGAACACGGAGCTTGGTGAACTGGTCCGCGGGCAGCGGCCGAATGTCCCGTTCGAGGTGCGTCGGCCGAGGCGCTAGCACGGTCGAGGCCCGGCGGTCCAGACGGCGGTGGCTCGCCCGGAGCCAGCCGCTCTGCACATACGTTTCCCGGCCGTCGGGACGCACCTCGCTGAGGGTCACTTGGAGGTCGGTGTCCTCGGCGCTCGAGCGGAGCCAGAGATCCACGCTCCCAGGACCGACGATGGTAACGGCCTCATCCAGTGGCGGCGTGACCCACGCGAGCGCCGTGCCCTCGACGAATGGCCGCCAGTCGTAGTCGGGTGCCAGCAGCCAAGACTGAGACTGGCCCTGGCCCGGCAGGGTCTGGGCCGGCCGGGCATCGGGATCCGGGCGATAGGATTCGGCGCCGCGCGCGCCGCGCGGGCGCGCCGTGGCGAGGCTGCCGTTGCGTCCCAGATACCAGGCGGTGGGGCGCACCTCGCGCGGGAGCCAGCGCGAAAAGCCGAGCTCGAAGGTGGGTGCGGGGAGACCGGGCGTCGCGGTCCCGGCCCCATTCTCGAACAGCACCCGGACGAGGGGGCTCGACTCGAAGCGGCGCTGCGCCTCGGCCAGGTCGGTGATGCCATCGAAACGATCAGGCGGGCTCGGCGGGGTCGGTGCTCCCGGCCCGAGGACCTGCGCCGCGATGAGCGGCACGAGGAATGTGGCGCGCCCAGGGTCGGGAAGCGTTCTCGCCACGTACAGGTCGAGAAACGCCACCCATTCCGCGAAGATCGCCGGCTCGAGCGCGGTCGCGTGCACCCCGTTGGTCACGAGGATCTTCACATCGCGCCGCCGCGGGACGCGCGACAGCATGGTCGCGAAATCGCTGCCGGTCTGTTCGTCCTGCCAGGCGCCCGCGAGCAGCATGGGGACCCGGATGCGGTGGATCCAGTGAATCGGCGAGCGGCGGTTCATGATCTCTGGTTGATAGAAGGGATTGGCCTCGACGAACGTCACTGGATCCTGGGTCTGGAGACGCAGACGCTGGTTGGCACGGCAGGTCTCGTCGCCGGCGTTGACGCGCCGGATGGCCCAGGGCTGCCCGCCCTCGGGCGCCGGCCGGGCATCGTCGCGGCGGTCCTGGAGCCAGCTTGCCGCGAACCCATTGTTGAAGATGCCCCCCGGAAAGCCCGGCGCCCGATAGATGTCGGCGATGACCGACATCGGCGTGACGGCTGCCAGGTGCGGTGGCCGGGCGCCGGCGACGAAGATCTGGCTGATGCCCGGGAACGAGACGCCGACCATCCCGACCTTGCCATGGAGGACCCATGGCTGGGCGGCCACGGTCTCGATCACGTCGTAGCCGTCGGCCGTGGTCGGCAGATCGAAGAGGTCGAGCACCCCTCCGGAACAGCCCGAGCCCCGCATGTTAACGCCCACGGTCGCGAAGCCAAGAGCGCTCGCGACGAGGGAGGTCGGTTCCGGGTTGTCCGGGTCGGCAGGGGAGTAGCCGGAGTACTCGACGACCGTCGGAAAGGGGCCCTCGTCCAGGCGTTTGCCGAGCGGTGGACGCACCATGACCGCGAGCAGTGTCCCGTCCCGCACCTCCACGTACTGGTATCCCTCCTCCAAACGCTGCCGTTGGTAGAGGGCCGGATCCGGATGGTCCGCGAGATCCGGGACGCGGACGCGGGTGCCTCCGTCTCCGGCCCCGTCGAGACGGACGATGTAGTCTCGGCGCCGCTCGAGATCGCGGAACAGGACGCTGCCCAGGCGGTCGACGGTCCCGCGGGCGACCTCGCGTCCCCCTCGGTCGAGCAGCACCACCCCCGTTCCGGGCTCCGCACCAGTCACCGCCACGAAGCCGATGCCGGTCTGGATGTCGACGGCGCCCTGTGCGCCCGGTGGCCTCGCTGCGGCAAGAAGCACGACGAGGCTGACTAGGAGAGAAACGATCCGCGAGCGCATGAACGCTCACCATAGTCCGGTATGTCAGCGCGGGACAAGGGAAAACGTTGACAACGCTCCGGGAGTCGGGCTGACCTGCGTGCCGATTGCTGCCAGGCGTGAACGCGAGCGTGGGCCTCGTCCGCGGCCACCGATACTCGTCGCCCAGGCCCTTCGCTCGTGCCGGCGCATTGGGGTGGCGCTCGCGGCCACCGACCGGCTCACCATCGGTTTCCTCGCGGCCCTGGCGCTCGTGACCGTGCTGCGCGCCGCCGAGCCCCTCCCCCTGCTGCTCGGTCTTGCGGCCATCGCCGGGGGGGTGACCGTGGTGGCCGCAGTGCGTGACCGATCGCGGGCGCTCGCCGTGACGCACGACTTCCTGCCCATCGTGACCATCGTCGCGATCTTCGAGCTGCTCGGCCAGATCATCCCGCAGGTCAATCCCCACCTCTGGGATGCGACCTTTGCCGCGCTCGACGCGCAACTCTTTGGCGACCTGTTTCAGCGCTGGTTCGCTCTGCTCGACCGGCCGCGGTGGCTCGTCGACATGGCCTCGCTCGCCTACGTGGTCTACTACCCGCTCCCCCTCGTGGTCGCCGTGGCGCTCTATCGCCGGTACCGGCCGGTGGTCTTCCAGCGGTACGTGCTGACGATCGTCGCCGCCTTCTACGCGTCCTACGCGGGATACCTGCTGTTCCCGACCCTCGGCCCGCGCAGCGACGATCCCGAGCTGCTCGGTGGCGGCGCCCTCAGCGAGGCCGTGCGCACCTTCGTGCGACTCGCCGAGGGGAACCCCCTCGACGCCTTCCCGAGCGGCCATACGGCCGTCTCGCTGGTCTGTCTCGGCTTCGCCTGGTCGTACGTACCCCGATGGCGGCTTGCCCTGGTGGCGGTCGTGACGGGGATCGTGTTCGCGACCGTGTACCTTTCGTACCACTACGTTATCGACGTGGTCGCGGGTGCGCTCCTGGCGGCGACGCTCCTCGTGTTGTTGCCGCCCGCGGGAGGGCGCGAGACCAGGAGGCGGCGCTAGGGAACGGTGTCGACGGGACGCGAGCGATGTGGAAAGGCGCGCCGCAAACGGCTTGGGGGACGGTCTGTCTCGCGGGCGCGCTGCAGCCCCGCGGCGACCTCGTGATTGCGGACGCGGTAGCGAACGGCACGCTCGCTTCTCGACTGTGGGAAGGGGAGCCCCCGCGCTGTCAGGATACGGCGCAGGGCGGGACCCGGGGCCGCAGCCGCCGGAGCCGGGCCGGTGTGAGCACGCTCGGGAGCACCCAACGGTCATCGGCGTGCTCGTCCCGGCTTTTCATGAGCAGCCAGTTCCTCGCTCCTCCGCGCGCAAGGCGGACGAGCGCAAACCCGCCCTTCAAGCGCCGGCCATGCAGCACCAGGCGGAGCTTCCCCGCGGCCAGCGCGGATTCCGCGTCGCCATCGGCCACCTCGAAGGTCCCGCGATCCCACAGGGCCACAGGACCGGCACCGTAGCCTTCGGGGATCACCCCTTCGTAGCGTGCATACTCGAGCGGATGGTCCTCGACCATGACGGCGAGCCGCTTGTCCGCAGGGTTCATGCTCGGGCCGCGCGGCAGAGCCCACGACTTGAGCACCCCACCCATCTCCAGCCGCAGGTCCCAGTGATGTTGGGAGGCCAGATGCTCCTGGACGACGAACATCCCGTGCTGCCTGCGGCGTGCCATGATCCCCCGACGACCGCCGAGCGAGCAGTGTGCCAGGCTGCCGCTCCGGGCCGGCAGCGGGTTTGCAGTTCCCCGAAGGGATGCTACGACCTTGCCCTCGCGTGAGCTGGGCGCTGCTACCCGTAGGCGGGACGGCGAGCAGGCCCGTTGCGGAAGCGCTCGGGTCGGCCCTTCGCACGGTCGCGTGCTTGGTCATGCTGCCGGTGGCGCTCGTGCTGGCTGCCCTCTCGGCCATTGGCCTCGTCGCGCTGAAGGTTCCCCCCTCCTGGATCGATCGTGTGTATACGGCATTCACCCGACTGTGCTTGTGGGTGGCAGGGACACGCGTCGAGGTTCATGGCCTCGAGCACATCGTCCCTGGACAGGCCTACGTCGTGGTTCCGAACCACGAGAGCGACTGGGACCCCGTGGTGTTGATGGCCGCATTGCCGCAATTGCGCTTGCGGGCCGTTCTCAAGGAGCAAATCGCCCGGCTGGCCGTGGTGGGACGCGCGCTCCTGATGACGGGGAACGTCCGGGTTGAGCGCACGGACACGGTGAGCGATGTCCGGCGCATTCGCGAGGGGATGGCCGCCCGGCGTCCCGATGTCTCGATGCTGTTCTACGCCGAGGGAACGCGCTCCCGCGACGGAGCGCTGCACCCCTTCAAGAAGGGGGCGTTCGCGACCGCCCTCGGGTATGGCCTGCCGGTGCTGCCCGTGGGTACCGCGGGAACGCGCAGAATCTGGCAGCCCAACACGATCCGCATCCGCAGCGGGCCCGTCGTCGTGATGATCGGGGCGCCCATTCCTGTCGTCGGGCTCGGCCCGGAGGCGCGCGATGCTCTCCGTGACCGGACGCATGCTGCCGTTCAGGCGCTTCGGTCGGAGGCACGCCGCAGGCTCCGCGCCCTCGGCGTCGAGCCTGGCGGGCTCGACTGACCCTGGCCCATGCCTTGCTTGCCCAAGTCTGCATGACATCCACCGAGCGCGAGGAAGTGGCCAGGAGCCTTCGCCAGAGACGTGCGGTGCTCCTCGCGCGGGTCGTTGGCGACGAGGCCGATCTTGCTGCGATGGCCGCCGAGGCCGAGAGCGAGCTCGAGGAGCGAGCACAGGAAGACCGGTTGGCCCAGGTGGTGGCCCGGCTCGATGAGCGGGAGCGCCGCGAGATCGAGGACATCCACATCGCGCTCCAGCGACTGCTCGATGGGAGCTACGAGGACTGCGAGCAGTGCGGGCAGCCGATCGGTGCCGCGCGCTTGCGGGCCCTACCGACGACGCGGCGGTGTCTTCGCTGTGCCCGGGCCGCCGAGGCTGCCGGAGGCGAGGAAGCAGCGGAGGCCGCACCGCCGACACGGCCTCCTTCGCCGCTCGCCGACTGGGCGTTGCTGTCGGATCGCGAGCGCGAGGAGGCGTTGCGCGAGCTGCTGCGCCAGGACGGGCGGGTGGACATGGAAGAGCTGCGGCTCGTCTGCCGCCACGACGTCGCCTACCTCGAAGGAGCGGTCCCCAGCGCGGCCGAACGGGACATCGTCGTCAAACTCGTTACCGATGTCGCGGGCGTGGCCGAGGTGATGGACCGCCTGCGGGTGGATGAGCTGGCCTGGGAGCGGGACGACCGAAGCCGCACGGGACGGGGCGGCCGGCCGCCGGGGTTCGAGCCCGCGAGCACCGAGGACGTGGTGGAGAGCGAGGAGCTTGGCGTCGACTTCGAGCCGCCCGTGCGACCCGTGCCCGAGGAGTCCTGAGGCTGCCGGGCGCAGCGCTCAGAGCCGGCACGCCGCGGGATCGCAGCGCGCGAAGAGCTCCCGGGCAGCGGGTTCTTCCTCTGCCCCGAGGGTGAGGACCTGCCCCGGAGCCGACCCGTAGCGGTAGACCGTCACGCCCTTCAATCCGAGGCGCCAGGCATCGAGATAGACGGCCGCCACGTCCGAGGGGGTGGCGGCCGCCGGCAGGTTGACCGTCTTGGAAACGGCGTTGTCCACGTGGCGCTGGAAGGCCTGCTGCACGCGCAGGTGTTGGGCCGGGGACACGGTCAGCGCGGTGGCGAAGCGGCGAGCAAGCGCGGGGTCGACCGGTGCGCCGTCGAGGGTCCCGTGCGCGCGGACGTGGGCCAGCAGGGCCTCTCCGGCGGCGCCCAGCGACGCGACCGCGCGGAGGAAGATCGGGTTCGTCTCGACAAACGGCGGCCCGCCGAGCGTGTGCTCGCGGCGGTAGACCAGCGCGAAGAGTGGCTCGATGCTCGCGCTGGTCCCGGCAATCAGGCTGAGCGTGCCGGTCGGGGCGATCGAACAGCAGGTGGCGTTGCGCAGCCGGTCGCCCCGGGCGCCGTGGCGGCTTTGCTCCCAGGCCGGGAAGACGCCCCGCTCCTCGGCGAGCTGGCGGGAAGCCTGGCGCGCCTCCTCGGCCACGAAGCCTGCCACCCGGTCCGCCCAGGTGACGGCGGCCTCGTCAGCATAGGAGACGCCGAGGCGAAGCAGGAGCTCGGCGAAGCCCATGACGCCGAGGCCGATAGAGCGGCTCGCCCGGGTCACGGCTGCGATCTCCGGAAGCGGCTCGCGAGTCACCTCGAGGAGATCGTCGAGAAACCGGACACCGGCGTGGACGGTGGCGCGCAGGCGCTCCCAGTCGATCTCTTCCTGTCCTTCGGGCCCGCGCAGCATGTGTGCTAAGTTGACCGAGCCGAGCACGCAGCTCCCGAAGGGCCGCAGCGGCACCTCGCCGCACGGGTTGGTGGCCTCGATGGGACCGAGGGACGGGAGCGGATCGGCGCGCGCCACGGCGTCCAGGAACAGGAGGCCGGGGTCGCCACTCGTCCAGGCCGCCTCGACGAGCCGATCGAAGAGCTGGCGAGCGCGCATCCGACCCACCACGCGCTGCGTGCTGGGATGGATCAGCTCGTGCATTCCGTCGACGGTCACGGCGTCCATGAACGCGTCGGTCACGCCGACCGAGAGATTGAAGTTCTGCAGACTGCGTCCATCGCATTTGACCGTGACGAATTCCTCGATGTCGGGGTGGTCGATCCGGAGCACCGCCATGTTCGCGCCTCGCCGGCGGCCGCCGAGCTTGATGTTCTCGGTCGCCGCATCGAACACGCGCATGAACGAGACAGGTCCGGACGCCCGCCCCCCGGTCGATCCGAGGAGATCGTCGCGGGGCCGCAGCCGAGAGAACGCGAAGCCGGTCCCGCCGCCCGAGCGCTGCACGAGCGCCATGGCGCGCAGCGCATCGAAGATCGCCTCGAGGGAATCTTCGATGGGCAGCACGAAGCACGCGCAGAGCTGCCCGAGCGGCGTCCCGGCGTTCATGAGCGCGGGCGAGTTGGGCAGGAAGTCGAGGCTGCCGAGCAGCGCCGCGAAGCGCTCCTGCCAGTGGTCGGCCTGCCGTGCCGTCCCGAGGAGCAGCTCGGCCTGCGCCGTCGCTCGTGCAACGCGCGCCACGAGCTCCTCCGGGGTCTCGATCACGCGGCCCTGCGCGTCGCGGCGCAGATAGCGCGCCTCGAGGACCCGGCGGGCTATGGCAGACAGGGCGGTCATTCGAGGGACTTCCGGAAGCGGACGATGCTGGCAGCGGTGAGCAGGCCGCCGAGCGCCGCCATGGCCAGCATCTGCGGCCAGAGGACCTCGAGACCCACCCCCTTCAGGAAGGTGCTGCGCAGCACCTCGAGATAGTAGCGGAGGGGATCGAGCCGCGTCAGCCACTGCAGGGGAAGCGGCATGCTGGCGATGGGAAACGTGAAGCCGGAGAGGATGAACGCGGGCGTCAGCACGAAGAAGCTGGAGGCGAAGGCCTGCTGTTGGGTGCGGCAGATGGTGGAGATGAGGAGCCCGAGCCCGAGCGTGCTCGAGAGGAACAACGTGGTCCCGAGGCCGAGCACCAGGACGCTGCCGCGAAAGGGAATCTGGAACCAGAGGGTGCCGACGAGCGTGATCAGCGCCGCCAGCGCCAGACCGAGCGCGAAGGACGGGAGCGTCTTGCCCAGAATGAACTCGGCCGGCCGGATGGGGCTTACCATAATCTGCTCGAGGGTCCCCGTCTCGCGTTCTCGAACCACGGCGAAGGCCGTCATGTTCACGGTGAGCACGAACATCAGGCTCCCGATCACCCCCGGCACGAAGAACCACCGGCTGTCGAACACGGGATTGTACCAGGGGCGCTCGGCGAGCACGATCGCCGGGATGGCACGCAGCTCGGCTGGCGCCAGCCGGCCGAGGCGATCCCGCGCGACATCACCCGCCAGGGTGCGTCCGATCGTCCCGATGTAGCGCAGCGCAATGAGCGCCGTATTCGAGTTCGTGCTGTCGAGCAGCACCTGCACGGTCGCCGTGCGACCGCTCCGCAGCGCCGCGGCAAAGCCGGGATGGATCTGCACCCCGATCGAGGCCCGCCCGCGGTCGACCAGGCGGATGAGCTCGGCCTCGTTCGCCGCGATCGCGGTGACCTCGAAGCGGCCGCTCGCGGTCAGGCTCGCGAGCAGATCCCGGCTTGCCTGGCTCGCATCCCGATCGAGCAGCGCCGTCGGGACGCGATGCACCTCGAAGGTCGCCGCGTAGCCGAACATGAACAGCTGGACCAGCGGCGGCACGAGCAGCCGAATGCGCACGTAGCGATCGCGCCGCAGCTGGAGCAGCTCCTTGAGGAGCATGTGGAAGATGCGCCGAGCTATCAATCGAGGCTCTTGCGGAAACGCCGCGTGGCCAGCACGCCCACGGCCAGGGCGTACAGCGCGAGCGCGCTCATCGGCGCGAGCAGATCGCCGAGCGGGCTGCCCTTGAGCAGGATGGCCTTGACGACGGTCAGGTAGTACCGGCCCCACACGACGTAGGTGATCGCCCGGACAGGGGCGGGCATCTGGTCGATGGGGAAGGCGAACCCCGAGAGCATGTTGAAGGGGAGGAGGGTCGCGAGGATCGCGATCTGACTCGCGCCGAGCTGGTTCCGGATCGTGACCGAAATGAAGAGCGCCACGAGAAGGGTCACGAGCAGGAACAGGGCCGTCGCCGCCGCAAGCGCGAGGAGCGTCCCGCGGAAAGGCACCGCGAACCAGCCGACCGCGATGGCGACGCAGATGGCCGCATCCGCCATGCCGATCGCGAAGTAGGGCAGGAGCTTGCCGACCAGGATCTCCGCTGCAGTCACGGGCGTGGAGACGAGCTGCTCCATGGTGCCGCGCTCCCACTCGCGCGCGACGGCCAACGACGCGAGGAGCGCCCCGACCAGCGCCATGGCGAGCGCGACCACGCCGGGAATGATGAAATGGCGGCTGTCGAGGTCCTCGTTGTACCAGGTGCGAGCCTCGATCGAGAGCGGGGCCACGAAGGCGCGCTCCGACAGGCCGCGCCGTCGGATCCAGTCTCCCTGCACCTCGGCTGCAAAACGATCGAGAATCGCTTCTGCGTAGCCGATCGCCAGATGCGCGGAGTTGTCGTCGGTGCCGTCGACCAGGGCTTGCACGGCGACGCGCTCGCCGCTGCGGAGACGGCGGGAGAAGTCCGGCGGAACGACAAGCCCGAGGCGCGCCCGACCCGCGTCGAGCGCAGCGACGAGAGCGTCGTAGCGCTCGACGGTGCGCACGAGCGCGAAGTAGGGTGAGGCCCGGACCTGATGGAGGAGCGCCTGGCTCTCCTGGCTCCCATCCCGGTCAAAGATCCACACCGGGAGCTGACGCGCATCGAGGCGAGCCCCGTAGCCGAGGAGCCCCATGAGCAGCACGGGCATGAGCATCGCGATGAGGAGGCTGCGTGGATCGCGGCGGACCTGGATCAGCTCCTTGCGCGCGATGGCCAGCGTCCGCCGGACGGTCATGCGGCGGACTCGGCGTCGCGGCGGCCCAGACGCTGCACGAACACGTCCTCCAGGGAGGGAGCGATCGGCACGACGGCCTGACAGGGGATGCCGCGCGCGGCGAGGAAGACCGGGAGAGCGTCTTGCACGGCCGAGGCATCGTTGACGACGACGTGGAAGCCATCGCCGAACACCGCAGCCCCCAGCACCCCCGGTGCCGCATCGAGTGCGGCCAGGGTCTCGGCGGTGGGAGGGGCCTGGACCTGCAGCACGGCCCCCCGCAAGGCGGTCGTCCGCAGCACGGCAGGGGTGTCGAGCGCGACGAGACGACCCCGGTCGAGGAGCGCGAGGCGGTGGCAGTAGGCTGCCTCGTCCATGTAGTGCGTCGAGACGAACACGGTGACGCCGTCTGTCGCCATGCGATGGATGAGTTGCCAGAATTGGCGGCGGGACATCGGATCCACGCCGGAGGTGGGCTCGTCGAGAAACACGATCGGTGGGCGATGCAGCACGGCGCAGCCGAGCGCCAGTCGCTGCTTCCACCCGCCGGCGAGCGTGCCGGCGAGCGCAGTCTCGCGGCCGCGGAGCCCGGCCATCTCCACCGCCCAGGCAATCCGCTGGCGCAGCTCGGCCGGAGCGACGCCGTACAGGCCGCCGAAGAAGCGGAGGTTCTCGATCGCGCTGAGGTCGTCGTAGAGCGAGAAGCGCTGCGACATGTAGCCGATGCGGGCGCGCACCGCTTCGGGATCGCGGGTGACGTCGAAGCCCGCGACGAGCGCGCGCCCGGCGGTGGGGCGCAGCAGGCCGCACAGGATGCGGATGATGGTCGATTTTCCCGCGCCGTTCGGGCCGAGAAAGCCGAGCACCTCGCCTTGGCGGGCGGTGAAGCTGACGCGATCGACAGCCGTGAAGCCCCCAAAGCGCTTCACCAGGTCCTGCACGACGACCGCTTCGCCAGCCGCGCTCACGGCAGGGCCTCCGCGGCTGCGACACTGGCCACGAAGACATCCTCGATGGCGGGGGACACGACAGCGATCTCTGCGACCGCGATCCCTGCCGCGCGCAGTCGATCGCGAATCGCTGCCAGGCCGCCCGCTCCGCTCGCGACGACGACACGCACGCCATCGCCTACGACGTGCAGGCTCGTGACGTCCGGCAGGTCGGCGAGCGCATCGCGGGCTGCGGCCGACTCGGGGGTCGTCACGGCGACGACGGCTCCTGGCATGCCGGCCTTCAGCCGCGCGGGCGTGTCGCACAGGATGGCCCGACCGCGATGGAGCAGCGCGAGGCGGTGGCAGCGCTCGGCCTCGTCGAGATAGGCGGTCGAGGTGATGACGGTCATGCCTTCGGCGAGCAGCTCGTAGAGCAGCCGCCAGAAATCGCGCCGCGAGACCGGGTCGACGCCCGTCGTGGGCTCGTCGAGGAGCAAGACACGCGGCCGGTGGACGAGGGCACAGCTCAGGCCGAGCTTCTGTTTCATGCCGCCGGAGAGAGCGCCGGCGAGCCGCCCGCGGAACGGCGTCATGCCGCAGATGGCGAGGAGCCGTGCGGTGCGGCGCTCGCGCTCGCGCCGCGGGACGCCGAAGAGGTCAGCGTAGAAGCGGATGTTCTCGTCGACCGTCAGATCGTCGTAGAGTCCGAAGCGCTGGGGCATGTAGCTGATCGCGTGCTTGACGCTCTCGGGGTGGCGCACCACGTCGTGACCGGCCACCCGCGCCGAGCCGGCATCGGGGGCGAGCACGCCCGCCAGGATGCGCAGCGTCGTGGTCTTGCCGGCCCCGTCCGGACCGACGAGACCGAACAGCTCTCCGGGGGCCACCGCGAACGAGAGGCGGTCCACGGCCCGGATGTCGCCGAAGCGCTTGGCGAGCCCGTCGACAGCCACCGCGGCCTCGGTACTCATCGCTGGTCGCCGAGGGGGGCGAGCGCGATCTCGGCATCGGCCGGCATCCCGGGTTTGAGGGCGTGTCCGGGGTTCTCGACGTCGATGCGGATGCGGTAGACGAGCGTGACGCGCTCGGCGTGGGTCTCGACGCTCTTCGGGGTGAACTCGGCGCGCGATGCGATGAAGGCGATCCGGCCATCGAAGCGGCGCCCGTCGTCGATGCGGACGGTCGCCGACTGGCGGAGGCGGATGCGACCGAGATGGGGCTCCTGGACATAGGCGCGAAGCCACACCCGGTCGAGATCGGCGAGCGTCACCACGGGGCTACCGGGCTGCAGCACCTCGCCTGGTTCGCCCTGGCGGACGAGGATCACGCCCGCAAAGGGCGCGCGAAGAACCGTGTGCGCGAGGAGGCGGCGGGTGAGGCGGAGTTGGGCTTCGGCATGTCGGACGGCCGCGGAGGCCACGGCGACCTCACGCTCGCGCGCTGCCGCCAGCGCCTGATCTCGCCCGAGCGCTGCCTCCGCGACCGCGAGCGCTGTCTCGACACGGTCCAGCTCGCCCCGCGAGACGATGCCGCTGCGCCAGAGCGTGTGCAGCCGCTCCTGGTCGAGCCGGCGCTGGGCCCGCTCGGCCAGATCGGCTTCCACCGTCCGGCGTGCCGCGTCGCGTGCCTGCTCGGCCGAAGCCAGTTGGGCCCGACGCATGCGCAGCAGGGAGGCATCGATGGCCGCCTGCTGTCGGACGTCGCCGTCGTCGAGACGGGCGAGGACGGCGCCTGCCTCGACCCATTGCCCCTCGTCGACCGGCAGGGGAAGCAGTCGCCCCTGGACGCGCTCGAAGCCGAGAAGGCTCTCGTGGGCCTCGATGTTGCCGGAGACGAGCAGCATATCGGGATGTCGGGCGCCGCCGCGGCCCAGGAGCGTCGCCGCCGCCGTGATGGCGCTCGCGATGGCAAGCCCCACGATGCCGGAGAGGATCAGCCGGCGGCGGGTCATCGAGGGCGCGCTCGCGATGGTGCCGCGGTGCTCACGCGAAGAGCCTGCGGAAGCGCTCGTAGCGTGCCGACTCGACGAGACCGGCGCGCACGGCCTCGCGGACGACGGCCAGATCCGGCAGACACATCGGGGCCTCGACGAGACGATTGCCGAGCATGACAGCGGCGCCACCGCTGGCTTCCAGGGCCGCCAGCCGCGCCAGGGCCTCGTCGAGACGGGCGCGCGAGGGTACGAAGGCGCGCAGCGCTGCGGCGCTCTGTTTCGGGTGGACGGTCATGACGCCGCAATAGCCCATGCGCCGCCAGGTCGTCGCCCAGCCTTCGATATCCTGGTCGAGTCCCGGGGGCACGGGGCCGACGGCGTAGAGGCCGTATGCGCGCGCCGCGAGGACGACCGCACCGAGAAACCATCCGAAGTGCCGTGCCGGATCCTCGGCAGTCTCCCAGACGCCGAGCGCCGCGGTGAAGTCGGCGAGTCCGGCGAAGAGCCCTCCTCCGCGCCCCGTGTCGCGGAGGGCAGCGGCAATGGCTGCCGCCTCCAGGGCTGCACGCGGGGTCTCGACGAGCACGTGCACTCGGGGCGCCACGGACCCCGCGGCCGGGAGCCGGCTCGCGGCCGCCCGCACGTCGGCGGCGGATTCCACGAGAGGAAACAGCACGCCGTCGATCCAGCCCGGCGGCCAGCTGGCGAGCTCTGCGAGATCGCGGTCGCCCTCGGGCGTGCCGAGTGCGTTGACG
>Ga0209101_1000213_pt1 | contig 50002 bp, 32 predicted proteins | sample ConPoolayeCmetaG_FD_185481 | JGI IMG/M metagenome (GOLD analysis project Ga0209101, IMG submission 185481) | Hot spring microbial mat communities from California, USA to study Microbial Dark Matter (Phase II) - Cone Pool mat layer C metaG... ... | reverse complement strand
GCCGTTGTCGGTGACGGTGACCGTCACCGTGTACACGCCGGGGCCTTGGGCCTCGGTCGGCGTCCAGGTGAACTGGCCGGTTGTGGGGTTGATGCTTGCTCCCGTCGGTGCGCCCGGAGCCAATGAGAAGGTCAGGCTGTTCGGCGGCAGGTCGGCGTCGGTGGCGGTGGCCGTAAAGGTCAGCAGCATGCCTTCGTCGACCGACCGGTTGCCGATGGGGGCGAGCACGGGGGCAGTGTTCACCTCGTTGACGGCAATGGTGAACGTTTCGCCGTCGCTGAGGGTGGGCGTGCCGTTGTCGGTGACGATGACGGTGAGGGTGTAGGTGCCGGGGCCTTGGGCCTCGGTCGGTGTCCAGGTGAACTCGCCGGTTGTGGGGTTGATGCTTGCTCCCGTCGGTGCGCCTGGAGCCAACGAGAAGGTCAGGGTGTTCGGCGGCAGGTCGGCGTCGGTGGCAGTGGCCGTAAAGGTCAACAGCGCGCTTTCGTCGACCGACCGGTTGCCGATGGCGGCCAGCACGGGGGCGGCGTTCACCTCGTTGACGGTGATGGTGAACGTTTCGCCGTCGCTGAGGTTGGGTTCGCCATCATCGGTGACGATGACGGTGAGGGTGTAGGTGCCGGGGCCTTGCGCCTCGGTCGGTGTCCAGGTGAACTCGCCGGTTGTGGGGTTGATGCTCGCCCCGGCCGGTGCACCCGGAGCCAACGAGAAGGTCAGCGTGTCGGGCGGCAGGTCGCTGTCGGTGGCGGTGGCCGTAAAGCTCAACAACGCGCCTTCGTCGACCGTCCGGTTGCCGATTGGGTCGAGCACGGGGGCGTTGTTGGCTTCGTTGACGGTGACCTGGAAGCTCGTGCTATCGTTGAGGTTGGGCGAGCCATTGTCGGTGACGATGACCGTCACCGTGTACAAGCCGGGGCCTTGGGCCTCGGCGGGCGTCCAGGTGAACTCGCCGGTTGTGGGGTTGATGGTCGCCCCGGCCGGTGCGCCCGGAGCCAGCGAGAAGGTCAGGGTGTTCGGCGGCAGGTCGGCGTCGGTGGCGGTGGCGGTCAGGGTGAAGGGCTGCCCTTCGTCAATCACATAGTTGGCTATCGGGGCCAGGGTCGGCGGGGTGTTGACCTCGTTGACGGTGACCTGGAAATTGCGGCTATCGCTCAGGTTGGGCGAGCCGTTGTCGGTGACGATGACCGTCACCGTGTACACGCCGGGGCCTTGGGCCTCGGACGGCGTCCAGGTGAACTCGCCGGTTGTGGAGTTGATGGTCGCCCCGGCCGGTGCGCCCGGAGCCAATGAGAAGGTCAGGGCGTTCGGCGGCAGGTCGCTGTCGGTGGCGGTGGCCGTAAAGGTCAGCAGCATGCCTTCGTCGATCGACCGGTTGCCGATGGCGGTCAGCACGGGGGCGGCGTTCACCTCGTTGACGGTGATGGTGAACGTTTCGCCGTCGCTCAGGTTGGGCGTGCCGTTGTCGGTGACGGTGACCGTCACCGTGTACACGCCGGGGCCTTGGGCCTCGGTCGGCGTCCAGGTGAACTGGCCGGTTGTGGGGTTGATGCTTGCTCCCGTCGGTGCGCCCGGAGCCAATGAGAAGGTCAGGCTGTTCGGCGGCAGGTCGGCGTCGGTGGCGGTGGCCGTAAAGGTCAGCAGCATGCCTTCGTCGACCGACCGGTTGCCGATGGGGGCGAGCACGGGGGCAGTGTTCACCTCGTTGACGGCAATGGTGAACGTTTCGCCGTCGCTGAGGGTGGGCGTGCCGTTGTCGGTGACGATGACGGTGAGGGTGTAGGTGCCGGGGCCTTGGGCCTCGGTCGGTGTCCAGGTGAACTCGCCGGTTGTGGGGTTGATGCTTGCTCCCGTCGGTGCGCCTGGAGCCAACGAGAAGGTCAGGGTGTTCGGCGGCAGGTCGGCGTCGGTGGCAGTGGCCGTAAAGGTCAACAGCGCGCTTTCGTCGACCGACCGGTTGCCGATGGCGGCCAGCACGGGGGCGGCGTTCACCTCGTTGACGGTGATGGTGAACGTTTCGCCGTCGCTGAGGTTGGGTTCGCCATCATCGGTGACGATGACGGTGAGGGTGTAGGTGCCGGGGCCTTGCGCCTCGGTCGGTGTCCAGGTGAACTCGCCGGTTGTGGGGTTGATGCTCGCCCCGGCCGGTGCACCCGGAGCCAACGAGAAGGTCAGCGTGTCGGGCGGCAGGTCGCTGTCGGTGGCGGTGGCCGTAAAGCTCAACAACGCGCCTTCGTCGACCGTCCGGTTGCCGATTGGGTCGAGCACGGGGGCGTTGTTGGCTTCGTTGACGGTGACCTGGAAGCTCGTGCTATCGTTGAGGTTGGGCGAGCCATTGTCGGTGACGATGACCGTCACCGTGTACAAGCCGGGGCCTTGGGCCTCGGCGGGCGTCCAGGTGAACTCGCCGGTTGTGGGGTTGATGGTCGCCCCGGCCGGTGCGCCCGGAGCCAGCGAGAAGGTCAGGGTGTTCGGCGGCAGGTCGGCGTCGGTGGCGGTGGCGGTCAGGGTGAAGGGCTGCCCTTCGTCAATCACATAGTTGGCTATCGGGGCCAGGGTCGGCGGGGTGTTGACCTCGTTGACGGTGACCTGGAAATTGCGGCTATCGCTCAGGTTGGGCGAGCCGTTGTCGGTGACGATGACCGTCACCGTGTACACGCCGGGGCCTTGGGCCTCGGACGGCGTCCAGGTGAACTCGCCGGTTGTGGAGTTGATGGTCGCCCCGGCCGGTGCGCCCGGAGCCAATGAGAAGGTCAGGGCGTTCGGCGGCAGGTCGCTGTCGGTGGCGGTGGCCGTAAAGGTCAGCAGCATGCCTTCGTCGATCGACCGGTTGCCGATGGCGGTCAGCACGGGGGCGGCGTTCACCTCGTTGACGGTGATGGTGAACGTTTCGCCGTCGCTCAGGTTGGGCGTGCCGTTGTCGGTGACGGTGACCGTCACCGTGTACACGCCGGGGCCTTGGGCCTCGGTCGGCGTCCAGGTGAACTGGCCGGTTGTGGGGTTGATGCTTGCTCCCGTCGGTGCACCCGGAGCCAATGAGAAGGTCAGGCTGTTCGGCGGCAGGTCGGCGTCGGTGGCGGTGGCCGTAAAGGTCAGCAGTGTGCCTTCGTCGACCGACCGGTTGCCGATGGGGGCGAGCACGGGGGCATCATTCACATCGCGCAAGTTGATGGTGACGACGGCTGTGTCGGTCAGGTTGCCGCTGTCGATCACCTGAACGGTGAGCACAAACTGCGGCATGGTTTCATAATCCAAAGCAGCGCTGTTGTTGACCGTGATCGCGCCATTGGCGACACTGATGGCAAACGCCGTACCGACATTGCCACCCAAGATCGAGTAGGTCAGGGTATCCCCTGCGTCAATGTCGGTAGCCGTCACGGTGCCAACCGGCGTGCCGATCGCGCTGTTCTCGTCTACCGTAAAGGTGGCATCGTCCAGCGTTGGCGGGTCGTTCACATTTTCTACGGTCAGGGTGAAAGCCTGTGTGCCGAGCAGACCAAGTGAATCTTGCACTTGAAGCAATACCGCGTGCGGGCCAACCTGGGCATTATCCGGCGTGCCGGAAAGGGTTGCCGTGCGGTTACCATGGTCGACCAGGGTCAACCAGGCAGGCCAAGTTGGAGCGGTGATCGTCAGCGGACCGCCGGCCGTCGCGTCGACGGTGATGTTGTACACATAGAGCTGATCTTCGGTGGCGGTCATGATCGGTGTGCTGGTAAAGTAAGGGCCGCACGGAATGGTGATCGTCACCGTATCCGTTGCCACCGCACTGTCGTAGGGGTTCTCGACGGTCAACACGACCGTGTATTCACCCACATCGGGAAACTCGTGAGTGATGATCGGCTCGGTTGTGACGGTGGTTGAGCCGTCGCCCCAGCTCCATGAATAGGTGATCGGTAATGTGGTGTCCACCGAGGTATAGGTAGCCGTAAAGGCGATCGGTGTGCAACCGCCCAGTGGCCCGCCCGCGTAGGTGAACGATGCGCCGGTCACGGCCGGCCAGGCGGTCAGGTAGACGTTGTCGATGTACCAGGTCATCTGGTTGGTTCCACTGGTCGAGTTGGCACGAAAACGCACCTGGACATTTTCCTGCCCGCCGTAATTGTCGAGATCGACATAGTTGAACGTCCAGGGCCGGTTTGAGTTTGAAAAACTCTGTACCGTGTTCCAGTTCACTCCGTCGGAAGACACCTCGACATACCCTGTTTTGTTTGCGTTAGGCAGATTGTAGCACGTCTGAAAACGCAGCGCCGGATGGACATAATTGCGGGTGTCCAGCGAGACCGTCCGCAGTGTTCCATTGGTGGTACTGCTGGTCTGCGCGCGCCAGGCATAGGTCGGGCTTTTCGAGGCGGCGGTGTTGAGTCGTGACCAGGGCGAGGTCGATATCCAGTTGCTCGAGCTGTTTTCCATATCGTCAACCAGCAAATCAATCCCACTCGGCTCAAAATTGTCACGCTGATAAGAAGAAGTGGTCAAGGCCACGTCGACCTGGGCCTCCAGCGTCGCCGGGCTGAGGTTGCCACTGAAAATTTTGACCGCCACCAGCCTGAATGTGCGCATAGACGGGCCAAAGGAAAGGTAATCGTACAACGCTTTGCCGTCAAAGGTCAGTTCGAGGGTTTGAGCGCCCAGGGCGAGCGGCTTGGGGGCGCTGACGCTCCAGACGACCGGCGCTCCTTGCTCGTCGACCAACAGCCCTTCAATACGATAGCTGCCGGTTGTGCCGCTGACAAACACACCGGCTTGAATGATCAGAGCATCATAGCGGCCATCACCGTCGGCGTCGGTTGTGGTGGTGGTAAAGACAGAGGTCGGACTGACGGAAAGCGCGAAAAGGCCACGGTCGGGCCTGGAAAAGGTTTGGAAGGAGATTGTGCCGCGATCCAAAAGGGCCGGTGCTTGTTGAATTTGATAGGCCTGATAAAAGCGCGAGGAAAGGATGCGTCCACGCGCATCGTACAAATACAAGCGGCCCAGGGTGTAAGGAGCGACCGTTTTGGCGACATCAAAGCGTAATGTGGCAGTCGAGTCGGTGCCGCTCCAGGTTGCCATGCCCAGCGTGTGCCCCTCGCCGTCGTCCAGTTCTCCCGTCACCGTGTAAACGCCGGGATAGTTGATGTTGATACCGATGTCGATGTCCAGAACCTCATAGCGTCCGTCGCCATCGGAATCCAGCCATCGGTGTGAAAACCGGTTGTTGAACAAAGCGGCAACCGTTTCCAGGTCGGCCGCGCGAAAAGCCGGGGTTTGATAATTCAGGTAATGGTGATCGAGCATCGTAGAAGGGACGATCACCTTTTCAATCGGCTGATCGGGATAAGCGGCCCACAGTTCAACCAACGAGTAGGGGCCATCTATTTGCATTCTGCCGATTGCTTCGCCGTCGAAAACGAGCTGTACAGTTTGTGTGTCGCTTTGCGGATCGAAAGGACGCACCATAACCGGCCCGCTTTGTGCCGAAACGGGCTGGTCACCGACCAGCAACGTACCGCCGAATTTGTATTGGCCGGTTTGTGCGGCGTTGACTTCTACCTCGACAACTAACCGGTCGAAGCGGCCGTTGCCGTCGGTGTCCTGGCCATAGCTGTTGAGAATGCGCCCCAGTTTGACCGGCGTCGTTGGGGCGGTCCGAGCGCCGGACATCACCAGGGGCAAAAAGATTTGATACGTGCCCTTGTCGGCCGGCATGCTTTCCGTCGGCACAGTTTGCAAGGCCATCATGCCGCCCATTCCAGAGAGCATATCCAGGCAGTCTTGTGTGCCCGCAGAAGAAGGGCTGCACCCAATGGGAACAGGATTATAGGGCCAGTTTTCCAGCGGGTTGACAGGGTCGGGAACTCCCGACGGGAGCACATAAGTTTGGGTGACCAACCGGCCGGGCGGGATCACATCAACCACGGTGCCGTTTGGATTGCTACAATGCTCATAAGGAGCACCGTTTACCTGACAACGATTTTGGTCTGTGATGGTATTCGTGCGCCACTCACCGGGCGCCCAGCCGTCGCCGTTCCAGGCTTCATAGTTCAAAATGACTACATAAGGAGATCTGGTGATCGCGAGCGGCCGATGACTCCACCACTGATAATCCCAGTTGTTGTTGGGGTATTTGAATTCCTCGGTAGGGACACCTTCTTGTTGACCGCCGGTAAGCCACACCGTGTTCACCATCCCGCCACCGTTGCTGCCATTTTGCCAGTCCCAGCGATGATCGGAGGAGACGATCAAATCGCCGGCATAGTCCTGGTAGACATTGTATAGGGAAGATGCTACATATATACGACCGTTATAATATGGATAATAAACATCATCTAATTCCTGCCCGTTATAACTACGGGCTCTTTTCCATGACCCGCCTAACCAGAGCAAGACCGCATGATCATATTCATAGAGATTGCCGATTTGCCCTCCTTCACCGTGGCCAGGCGTCTTGTTCCAGTCTACTAAAAAGGGTTTAGCCGGTAACCCGGCCGAGCGGAGCAAGCTGGTCAGCACATTGGCGTTGTCCTGGCAGGCTCCACCGTTCATCGTCCAGCCGGTGCCGTCGTAAAATTTGCGCATGGCTGTTGACCAGGTGTTGTGGGTATTGATGTAAACGGTGCGAAATTCCTGATCGGCGCGATCGATGATTTTGTTGGCGGCGGCAGTGCGGTCACTTTGGCCCTGAATGGCCACCACCGCGTGTTTGACGAAAACCTTTTGGGTAAACTGCTCGGTCCAAAAGGCCTGGGCATAGCCGGTAGCCAGGCCATATTTCCAGTTCGAGCAGGCTGAGGTGGGATAGTTGTCGCAATTGGGGGGTGTCGTTTCGCTGTAGCCGGGAAAATAATAGCTCCATTCTGGCGTGCGCCACCAAACCGAAACCTCATCACGTTTGTTGAGTGGGTCATCATCATAGATATAGGCGTCGATTTGGGCCTGGGTCAGATCGGTGGGAAATTCAAAAATGGCATAGATAGGCATGCTTTTGCTGCCGATGGTTGCCGTGTAAGTGCCGGTTTTGGCATTGGCGGGGATGGTTACGCTCCAGGTGTTCTGGCATTCATCTCTGACCGGGGTGATGGTGGTGAGGCCGTTGCTTGAAATGGAAAGCGTGGCCGTCAGTGGCCCGCCGATGTGAAAGGTGGTGCCGCGGCGGACGACCATCGCTTCGGTCATCAGCAACCGGTTACCGCCCTGACGCACCGGCAGATACTTGCGGATCCAGTTGCCCCATTCGTCCTTTTCCATATCGTCGTGCGGGCTGAAATACTGGCGAGTTTTGAATTGGTCTTCATAGCGAACATAAATGCCGGGATTGGCCGGGTCAAGTGGGTTGGTGTCAAACAGCTTTTCTTCACCGTCGGTCAGGCCGTCGCTATCACTATCGGCGTTGTAAGGGTCGGTGAAGAAAGGCCCACCGGACAGGTTATACCAACCGCCGGTCTCCAGCTCGTTGGACAATCCATCACCATCTATGTCGGGGGAGGGTGGTGGATTGTCGGCCCGTGCCGGCAATAGGGGCCAAAGCGAGGTCAGCAAAAAGACCAGGACAATCAATCTCAAAAAGTATGATTTGTTCATATTAAATCCCTACCTGGCGGAATGGTGTAGTCGGGTGCAATAGATGTATGCATCAGTCTTCTGCCCGGAATTTTGCCGGACAGAGTAACTGCCTACAAGTCGCCTTTTTGGGCCTTCGCCTTTCTGCGTCGGCGCAAGCCGACGTATGGCGCCGCATGTGCCCACAAAGGCCGATTTCTGATCGGCGCAAGGCGGCGGGCAGCCGGGTAATTACCGGACAGGAATCAAACGGTGTATTGAGTATAGATGGCAAAGGTTAAAGGGGAGTAAGATGCTGGTTAGAAAGATGTTAGAGGTGGGGTTAAGGGCCTATCCGAAAAACGTGATCGACGCATTTCCCTATGTGTCGGTATAAGTGGCATAGGAATGCCGCTCGTATGACTTGGTTCCAAGTCATTGTTGACCCTGGCCAAGGTTACGGTGCTAACCTTTGCAACGGCGAGATCAGTCGCATTGGGTCGGTCAGGTTAGTCTGACCGGCACATCGGAGGTGGTGACCAGGTGTTTGCCGCCGGCGGTGGTGGGGATTTCATCTACCACGTTGATGGTCAGCTCGACCGGTTCACCATCTAAGACTTTGAGGCAACGCTCGCGTATCAGGGCGATCAAGGTATCATCCAGGTCTGGTCCCTTTTCCAGCGCCACGGTAATCTTGTCGGGTGCAGATTGATGGATGCGGATTTTTTTGAACGCTGTCGTTTCTTTAAATACTTCAAGGTAAAAAGCCCCACCATATACCAGACGACCACTGGGCAAAGTAAAGATGCTTCCAACACGTCCGTTAATCTCTCGTAATACAGGTAGCCCACGCTTACAAGGACACGGCTGATCGTCCAACACTGCCACATCGCCGACGCGAAAACGCAGCAACGGCATGCCATAAGCATAGAGTGGGGTGGTGATCACCTCGCCGGGTTCTCCGGCGGCAGCCGGACGGCCGTCGACCAACACTTCGAGATAACAAAAATCTTGCAAGATGTGTCGCCGTTTTTCCGGGCACTCGGCGGCAACCACACTGCCCGACTCGTGGCTGCCGTAACGGTCGGAGACGGGACACTGAAAAACCTGCTCGATCAATGCCCGTTCGCGCGGCCAGAGCTGCATAGCGGTGGTTTCGACGAATTTGGGGCGGATGCCGACGATGTGATGGGCCTCCAGGTATTGGGCGAACAAATAAATCATGTTGGTGTAACCGGCGATCAGAGCCGGCTTCCAGCGTACCAGCTCTTCGGCAAAGGCCTGCATCCGTTCAGGGGTGGGGCGAAAGCCGTCCATCCAGCGTTCCTGTTTGATCCGATAAACGAGCCGTTCTTTGAAGGTCTGCGGAATTTCCTCGCGGCGGCCCCAAATCCAGGCTACCTTGTCGCCGAACTCCCAACCGAACCAGCGACGTGAGCGGGCAAAGGCGGCCACATTGGCGGCCTCACACTTTAGATCGTGATAAACGACGAACGGCTCGCCGGTGGAACCGCTGGTCACGGCACGGTGCATGGCCGCTTGAGAAAAACCTTTGGCGATCAACCGGTCTTGGTTTTGACGAATCTCGTCTTTGGTCAGCAGCGGCAGTTGACGATAGTCTTCCGGCGTTCGGATGTCAGATGGGGTGAGGCCGAGCGCATCAAAGCGATGGCGGTAAAAGGGCACGTGCGCATAGGCGTGATCGAGCAATGCTTTGAGCTTGCGCCAGGCGACGGCCTGCACCTCCTCTGGAGACAGCCACTGGTCGCGCTCAAACTCGCGTTCGATCTGCTGTGCGATGTCGGCGTGGGGCTGTGTGGCACGAAAAAAACGATAAAGGACATTGGTCATACGGCAGCTCCGTCAGTCTGGTAACTCGGAAATTGCATAGCGATGTTTGCCCGAAGGCTGTACCGGAATTTCGTCCGGAAACTCAAACCGCACTTCTATATCCTCGCCAAAGGCGGTATGAATGGTCTGGGTCAACGTGTCCAGCACTGTTTGCGGTATCTCGCCGGCACGCACCAGCCGCACCAGGATCAAATCTAGCGATTTTTGTATCACCTGGAACTGTTTGATGCTGGGATGCGCCAGGGGGCTGTATCCGGCGCCGGCAAAGCCGGCCCAGGCCATGCGCCCGTCGCGGGTTTTGAAGGTGTCCACAAGGCGTCCTTGTACCGGGGTCAGCATCGGCGCGGCACGTCCGCACAGGCATGCCGGGCCGACATACCAGGCACCGAGGTCGCCGTTTTGGTAGCGGATAAAGGGCATGCCCAGGTTGTTGAGATTGGTGACCACAATGTTGCCTTGCTCACCGGGAGCGGTCGGACGGCCATCGTCGCGCAGGATTTCGATGTAATTGTTTTCGGCGCTGATGTGCAGGCCGGTGTGCGCCTCACATTCGCAGGCCATGCCGCCCAATTCTTTTGAGCCATAGCGATCAAAGACCCGGCATCCAAAGGTCTCTTCGATTGCCTGCCGGACTGCCGGCAGGAGAACTTCGGCAGAGGAAAAAACGCCCTCGAAACGGATGTCGGTGTAGCCCTTTTCGCGGACAAACCGGGCAAAGCGATGCAGGCTGGAAGCATAGCCGAAGAGCAGTTTAGGTCGCCGGCGACGTACTTGGGCGACAAAATCGGCCAGTGAGGCGTCGGTCAACAAAAAGGCGTTGGTTAAAAAGCGGTTCCAGGTCCAATCCAACAAACGGGTGCGCAAAGCCTGCTGCGTGCTGACCTCAAAATTGGCTCCCCAGATGTAGGCATGACATTCTCCCATTTGCCATCCTGCCCAGCCCAGGTGACGCTGAATGTCGGCAGTGACGCTGTCACGAAAATCATTGTCTTGCATAAAGGTTAGAGGATGACCGGTTGAGCCGGAAGTGGTGACCGTGCTCAGTCGTTTGCGGCGGGCCGGTTCGGTGGTCAGCAGTTCGTCGAAATGCTCGCGGATCAGGTCTTTGGTCAAAAGAGGGAGTTGCACAAAACGGTTGGGATCGCGGGACAGGTCATCTGGATGAAAGCCGGCCTCGTCGAACAGGCGACGGTAGTAGGGCACATATTGATAAGCATAAGAAATCACCCGCTGTAGTTTGCGGCGCTGTAAGGCCATTAGCTCGTCATAAGGCAGCCATTGGGTGCGGTTTAATTCTTGTAGTCGGTCCAAGACGTGCCGGCCGGTGAACAGTTCATGGGCCTGGAGCACACCCAGGCGTGCCAGATTGCTGATTATGCTCATTTTTGAGCCTCCGGTGTCAGATTAACGCAAGTGGTTTTGCGCCATGGGCCGATGCGCGTAAAGGTGATGCGCGCTATGGTCGTCGCGCCCATCTTTTTCTGCCACACGGCCAGCGAGGGGGCATTGTCGGTTTTGATGTAGGCAATGACGCGCCGATATCCATTTTCCTGGGCGGCGCGCAGCCGTGCCGTCGAAAGCACGGTCTGCACACCCTGGCCACGGGCTGCCGGGGCGGTAAAGGCGTCGGTAAAAAGCACGTCGCCCGGCATCATGGGCAGTTTGACTCGTTCCAGTGAGGTGTCGGTGCAACTCCAGGCATAGCCCACGATTTGCCCGTCGATGCACGCGGCAAGCCCATCATGACCGTGCGTCAGCCGTTGGGCGCACAAATGTGCTTCCGAGGGCAGGTGCTCACGGCGCACAAAATCCAGGTCGGCAGCGGTGAAGGGACGCACCGTGACCGACGCCCTGGCCCGCGCCTCCGGAATCGGCTGCGTCAACGAGTAGGCCACGACAACGAACTCGATGCGTCGGTAGGGCAAAGCAAGAATCTCCGGGCCGATCTGCCGCCATGCAGCCCGCCAGCCATCGCGGTGAATCAAAAATTGCCAGTCTTGAATCAGTTCGCCCATTCGGCTGAGCCACTTGTTCATGTTGATTTTCTCCTTGGTGCCGGTGAATCCAGGTTAGGTTGTGGTGTTGAGGCTTGGGCCGAGTCGGCTGAAGTCTCAACACCACAAAACGCCAGAGTATAAGCGGCATAGGGATGCCGCTTGTACGGTTTTTTCGGATAGGCCCTTAAAATATCTTGAATACCAATGGTAGATATTGGCGCGATCCTCCCACGAGCAAGTAGAGCGCCTGGGTGTGTTGCAAGCCGTCGCCGCTGCCGGTTACCGAAATGGTGTACCACACCCCTGGAATCAGGGTGGGTCCGCCGTGCGTGTCGGTGACGGTCAATGTTGCCGATGTGGAGGCCGTCAAGATGGTCGGCTGCAGATGGATGGTCAGATAAGATGATGGGTTGGCCACGGTCAGGGTGACCGTAGAGGATGTGTCCGGCGGGTCTAGCCGGATTGTGTATCGTGCTACACCGCCGGGATGGATGACACGAGATGAGGGTATGGCAACCACCGAAAAGCCGTTCTCGTAGCGTCCGATGTCAAAGGCGGCGCCGCTGCGAAAATCGTTCACCCCAAACTGGGTCAACAAGGCACTGAGAGAAGAAGGCAGGGTGGCGGTGCCGCGGTCAATGGCGTTGGTGCTGCTGCCGGTCAGGCGGAAATCAGGCCAGGAGCCGTCAAACATGTTGCGGTCGGCCGGGTTATAGCTGCGGAAAAGCGGGTCGCCGGTTACGCCGTGGTCTTCCCATTCCGTGCCGGCCTGAATTTGGGCCAGTGTTTGATAGTACGAGTTGGGATACGCGCCGCGATAGATCACCATATCGCCCGGCTTGTAAATGCCGCTGCTCCAGCCGTTGCTATAATACAGATTATAGTCGAATTTCAGGTTGGTGATGCTCCCGATGCGGTCGGCCGGATCGTCATAGACGACGCCGTAATTTTCGTTGTTGATCATGATGTTGTTGAAAAAGAGTGTGCTGGTGTTGATCTGCGGCACGGTGCGCATGCCGGCCAGGTAAAAGCCGTGCAATGAATTGGCCGCCACGTTGTTGTAATAGATCAGGTTGTCGTCGCGCCACAAGCCGTACATCCAAAAACCGGCATAGGCGTTGTTGTAGGCGATGTTGCGATAGATGTGCACACCGCTGGCCATGTTCAAGTACAAGCCGAATCCACCCATGCCCTGTACGGCACTCCCCGTTCCTCCCGACCATGTTTTGCGCTTTTGGGCAATATACGACCAACCATAGGTGTTGCGAAAGACGTTACCGGTGATCAGCATATTGCGGTACACATGGTTATCCGGCGGGTCACCCCAGATTTTCAATGCTCCGCAATCGGTAGTCAGTTGACATGCTTTTTCAAAGATATTATTCTGGATCAAGATATCGCCGGTCTTGATCTCTTGCGGCGCAAAGCCGTATTGTTTGGACGATTGAATGACCGAGTAAGAGAACTGGATGCCGTTGTGGGCTACATGGTGTATGTGATTGCCCTCGAAACGCAGTTTGTCGGCATATAGAATGGTTGCGCCTACAGCATTGTCGCTATCAGAACGAAAGCCAAGGTGGTCAAATTCGTTGTTGCGGATAACTGCGTTGACGATGCCTGAATGGGTGAAGGAATCGGCCTGGCTGTTGTTGGCCCACCAAGAGTTGAAATTCAGAGCATGGGTGTCTATGTAAGCAAGGTGCGAGTTTTCCAGTGTAAATCCGTTGATGGCGTTCTCCAACGCGCCGTCCGCGCCCTGATCGAGTATGATGCCCCGGTTGACATATTGAACGGTGGTGTTGCGAACGACGATGTTGAAAGACTTTTGGTTGCCGTTGTTGCCGATTACGATTCCGTTTTGGTTGAAAAATTCCAGGCGCAGGCCGTCCAGGGTGATGTAAGAGCGGTTGCTGAGGTCAAACCCGCTGGTCCGCCGTGAAATTTCGATGTTTTGCCCGGCCGGACTGCCTGCTGCCGGTGGCCAGAGATATAATCTTTTCGAGGTTGTGTCATACCACCATTCGCCGGCGGTGTCCAGCAAACCCGGTTTGCCTTCGACATAGTATTTCGTGCCCCAGGTCAGGTCTGGGCCTTCTCGTCCGGCCGCCGGGCTGATCGTGATCCGTCCGGCGGTGCGATCGTGTGCGGTGATGGTACGCCGGTAGGCATAATGCCCGATCCGTCCGTCGATCATCACCGCTGTGCCACCGGTCAGGTCGGGCAGGGTGGTCAGGTTGCCCGGTTCGATGCCGGCCGGTTCAGTGTCATGGGTACGGTCGGTGAGCTGAGTGGATGAGCGCCAAGGGGTATCACAGTTCCTGGGGTCGGGGTCTGTCGGTGGGGTGCAGCCTGAGGGCGCCGAGCCACCATCGGCGGCCCACCAAAATTCGGAATATTTCCACTCGGTGCTCACTTGCCAGTCTGGCTCGCGGGCCAGGGGCAGACGTGTCACAACATTGCCGTTGCTGTCCAAACAAAGCACGAAGCGGGGCGGTGCGCTTAATCCCCAGGCCGACAGATCGGCATAGTAAATGTTGGTTGGATTGACGCCGGCCGGCAGGCCGATGGTGTTGGCGGTCAGTTGAACCCAGGTAAGGGCTGAAGCCGATTCCGAGCCGCGCACGATGACCGTGCCGGGGCCATTTTCGGCCACATAGCGGATGGAGGCAGTGCTGCTGCCGCCGGCCGATGGTCGAATCGATTCACGGTAAACGCCCGGCAAAATGTGGATGGTGGTTCCGGCGGTGGCCACGCCGGCTGCTTTTTGAATGGTCCGAAAGGCGGTGCCGGCCGAGAGACCGTTGTTTGCATCGTTGCCAGACACCACATTGACCCACAGATGTGTTCCTTGGGCCACGATCTGGTTGATATGACCACCCGGCTTTAGTAATGCCAACAAGAGCACCAGCAAGGTGGATGCTCTTGACCATGTTCGAATGGGTGACACGAAAACCTCCTTCAATGCAGAGACAAGTGGCGGTACATTTTGTATCCCCACATGCTCAAGCCAAACAACAGGGGCGCATGGACACACGTATTTCGTCCAAAACAGACCAGTTCGCCGCCGAATTTGGCCTTGAACTCGCGCACGCCGTAAGGCTCGTCCGGCTTGCCGGCGCCGCCAAAGTCGTACACCCGGAATCCGTTGCGGGCGCCCCATTCCAAGATGTGCCAAATCAACAGCTCGTTGGGGTTGTGGCTGCTGAAGGCGCGATTCAGACCGCCGTACCAACCATAGATCGTGTCTTTGAACAGCAGTTCAACCGATGCGGCCGCATAAGTATCCTCGATCTTGACCAACAGGAACTTGACCATCCCTTTGGGATAGAGCACGTCAAAAGTCGCGTCGAACAGGGAACGGTCGGCCAGGGGTACGTGCGCGGCCTGATAGGTCTGACGCAACAGTTCGTAACAAATGCCGATTTGATCGCGTCGGGTAATTTCGATCACCTGCATGCGTTCGTCGCGCAGGGCCCGGCGGATGTTCTTGCGTGTCCGCGCGCCGATGCTTTGCATGATCGCTTCTACCGGACGGGCCAGGTCGATCAGGTAATTTAGATGCGCCTCGTAGACAAAACCGTTGTCGGCCAATGTTGGCTGCACGTCGCTCAGGTCGCTCAGGTTGCGCAGTTCGGTCAAAAGCACCTTGCCGCGCATTTGCCGCCGATATGTTTGCAACAACGTGTTCAATGCGGCCTGTCCGACCGGCCCCGGCGTGTAGAGCACGCTGCCGTAGAGGATGGCGCGAGTGGTCAGGGGGCGCAGTGGTCCGCCGAACAAGGTCACTTCTACGGGCAAGAAAAGGGCCAACAGGGTGCCGTCATCGTCCACGGCTGTCCACAGGCGCGGGGTATATCCTTTGGTCCGCGCAAAGACCTGGGCCATTTCTGGGGTGTGAAAGATGTTGGCCTGCGGATGTGCCAACACCCAGTCATGCCAGAGAGATTCACTCAGGTGGTGAACGATTTGCACAGCCATTTTGCTCAGTGCTCCCAAAAGCGGGCCAGATAATCCCACCAGGTTAGACAATCAATATCGCCGGTGATGGTCAGGGCGCTGCGCGCGCCGTGGGGCCAATGGCCCAGGCGCACCAGCGGCCCTTGGAGGGCTTCCAACCGGGCCAGCAGCGGGCGTTGTTCTTTGACGGGGAACGCTGGCTGGTCCAGATAACAGGCATAACCTTCCGGCCCGGTGGCCGGCTCGGTGAGATAGCCCTGCTGGTGAAGCCAGTCTGCCAGTGCCGGAGCGGCGGTCGGCGCCAGTCCAATCCAGGGGCGCAGCGGGGCGTGACCATGCAACGTCAGCCCGTCGACCAGATGATAGCCGTCGATCCATGGTTGGGTGGGCGTCTCCATGTCCACCGCGCGCGCCAGGAGCGTGACGCCCGGCGGACCGGTGACGGTGACGGTGAATTCTCCCGTTGAGGCGTAGGTGAGCGTGGCCTGAGCGGCATAGCGCGCCTGCCACCAGGCGGCAATTTCATCGAGACGCGCGATCCAGATGGACGGCTGTCGTTCACGTGCCGTGCGCAGTACAGCAGTCAACGGGGCGCGACAGAATTGTGCGCGCTCTGGGTGCAGACCGATGGTGAACAACTCGCCCAACTCGTAGGTGCGGTGTAAAATTGCCAGCCAAAGGGTGGTCTGCTGCTCTGTTGTAAGCTTTCCTAATCGGTTGGCGAGCGCTTCATCATCTGGCAGACTATAAGGAATGCGCACCAGGCCGTTCTCAAGTGTGGGCAGTGATGGATAGCGTGCTGCCGGCAGTGCGCCGTAGAAATCGAGCACATGGCGATAGGGGGGCGGCTCCGGGCCGTCGAGCACATCCCAGGCCAGTCCCTGGCTGCTGTCGTAGCGCAAACCTTGTTGGCGGAGCGCAGCCAGGGCATCGGCATTGGCGTGGAGATAGGGGCCGCGAAAGCCCTGCGCGGTCACCCCGGCCGCTTCAAAGACCTGTTTTGCCCGCGCCAGCATCGCTGTCTGTTCTGGTGCCGACATCAGGTTGTGATCCAGATGGCGGTAACCGTGAATCGCAAATTCAAAGCCTTGCGCCTGATACGCCCGAAACAGGTGAGGGTGACGGGCCAACACGGTTGCCACGGTGGGGAACGTTCCCTGACATTGAAATTCTCGCAGTACCTCGGCCAATACCTGCAGTTCGCGCTCCATCGGACGTGTGGTCAGACCGTATTGGCGCAGAATGGATATGGCCCGTCGCATCAGTGTCAACAGACCTTTACCACGCAATGCAACCGCTAGTGGATTATTCATTGCACATCCCGGAGCAAATTTCGATATACCGAGAGATAAGTTTGTTTTTGTTGCTCCCATCGGTATTGTTGATACAGCCGTTGCGAATTTTCGATCAGGGCCTGGCATTTTTCCGGATGCCGATACAGGTCCAAAATTCCCTGTGCCAGGCTCTCTGGGTCGCCTGGCTCGAAGAAATACAGGCTCTGCTCGTCAAAATATGCAGCAACTGCCCTGAGTCGTGACGCCAGCACCGGCAAGCCCAAACTCAAGTAATCGTACATCTTGCCGGTGTGTACCAGGTTGGAATAAGGGGAAGATTTCTGGGCCACAATTCCCACATCGGCGTTGTAGAGGGCTTCTACCATTTGTGGCAACGGCGTCCAGCCGAGAAATTCCACCCAGGGTTCCAGCCCCATCGCCTTGACCTGGGCCAAAAATTCGTTTTGATAACTGCCCATTCCCAAAATGCGCAGGCGCAGATTCGGGATTTGTTCTTTGACCCTTTGAATTGCCTCCAACATGGTGTCGTGACCGTAGCGCTTTTCAATGGCGCCGTGGCAAATCAACGTGAACCTCTCATGAGGTGTGCGTGCAGTCGGGATCATCCCCTCCCATAAACGAGTTTCCGGCGCATTGAGGATCACGGTGATCTTGTTTGCCTGGCCGCCGCGCGCCACAAAGGTCTCTTTTTGTTGTTCGGTCACCGCAAAGATGGCGTGAGCGTAACGCAACGCCCACTTTTGAATGATCGTGATCAGGTTAACGACCCACCGATTGCCGTATAGGGTGGCCCACAGTTCCGGCATCGGCTCGTACATCACCAGGGTGATCCTGGCTCCCAGCAGGCGTGGAATAAGCGTACAAAAGACGAGAAAATCGGGCATTGTGTTAACCTGGATGACGGTGAATGGCCGCTTGAGATGCAACATCGTCACTTTGAATGCTGCCAGAATAAAAAAGCGCAAGTATTTGTAAATGTATGAAAGCGCGTGGCCTTTGGTGTTGGGAACCGATAACCGATAAACATGGATGCCGTTGATCTGTTCCTGGGCCTGGGCAGTGGACGAACGCAGACAGATCACGCTCACATCAAAACCGGCAGCACGGAGTGTCTCGGCTTCGCGGCACACCAATTGATCTTGGGGATAAGGAGCCTGGCGAATGATGCATGCACGGGGTTTCATAGGTTTTCCAAATCACCTCACGTGTTGTTGAATCAGGTTCAGCAAATCCTGTGCCTTTTTCCACCATTCCGGACCACGTACCGCTTGCAGGCTGCGCATATCGGCCTCAAAATTGGCACGCTGGTCGCGGATTTTTTCTACGGCTTGTACAATTTTGTCAGCCGTATTATCCACATGCACCGTCCCCCGATTGAAATAGCTTTCCAACACCGGCCCTTTTGACGTGATCAGGGGTTTACCGAGCCATAGCGCCTCATTTGCTCCGCTCAAGAACTGATATTCTTCGACACACAGATCCATAACGATATCGGCAGCTGCCAGGAGCGGAAAAAAGCCTTCACGCAGATAGCCGGTAAAGTGTGCATTGGCAGGTATGTTCTCCATTAAAACGCGCGGTCGCAGGCGAGCATAATCACCGGTAATGTAAAAGTGGACATCGGGTAATCGGCGTGCCGCTTCCAGCACTTCATATACCGGCTCGTCAGGGCTGGCCGAACTGACCATCACGATGGTCAATGCTGCGTTCGGCTCAAGCTGTGGTAATTCTCCTATTTGTTGGTAGATAGGCGGATCTTCCAAAACGAACCCGGTTGCGCCTTGCCCCCATGCCTCGACAAATTCTTTGAGATAGGCATTGGTTACAACGGTGGTGATGGCCCGTCGCGAAAGAAAACGGTGCAGGGGCAGTGTCCAGGTCCACAGAGGACTGAGTAAAGGTGGCGTATGGGCATCGATCACAAACCTGGCTCCAGAAACCAGACTATACAGATAAACCGGCAGTGCTGCAAAAATCGGTGGGTCCTGGACAAAAATTAGCCGATAACGATGGGTAAAAAGATAGATCAGAGTTGCAAAAAACTGGTAGACGTATTTGAACAGTGCGTAATATTTTCCCTGTCGTGACGTGATGTAGATATATTTTAAATCCATGCCCAACAAGTCGGCAATCTGTGCACTTCGCTGTGAGCCATGGGGTGCGCCCCAGACCAAAAACAATGTCTTCAGCCCTAGTTTTTTCAGAGGTGGTTCAGCGGTCATCATTCCGATGTTCTTCCCAGTCGCATAAAGACATCATAAACTGCACGTACATTTTGATTGAGGTCGAATGCTTCGGCGACAGAACGGCGTCCTTGTGCGCCCAACTGCTGTCGCAACGCGGCGTCATCCAGCAGACGGGCCAGCGCGTTGGCCAGTGCTGCGTCATCCTGAGGGGGCACCAAAAGCCCGTTCACTCCATCTGTGATCAATTCGGGAATAGCCGATACCGGGGTCGAGACTACCGGCAGCCAGGAGGCCATCGCTTCGGGCAGCACGTTGGGGATGCCATCCAGGCTGCCATCTTGCCCCTGGACGCAGGGCAGGGCGAACAGGGTGGCGCGGTTGTACTCTTCCAGCACCTGATCGTGGGGCAAGACGCCGCGCAAAAAGACGGTCTCTTGCAATCCCAGTTCCTGGATCAAGGCGGCCAGCCGGTCGTGCTCTGGGCCGGAGCCGATGATGTGGCAGACGAACTCCCGCCCCTGGTCTCGCAGCCGGCGACAGGCGCGGATCAGATAGTCCAGCCCTTTCTTTTCCACCAACCGTCCGACGGAGAGCAACAGGGGCGGCGTTTGGGGCTGAGGCGCGGTGCCGTAATGTTCAAAATCCAGCCCGTGATGGATGGCAAAGGCTTTCTTGTCCAGGTTGGGAATTCCCAACTTGTGTTGAAGATAATCGAGGTTATATTGCGTGCACGAGATCACAAATTTTGTCTCGGCGAATTTCTCCGGCAGCAGCACCGGATGGACATAAATGTCCTCGCCGGCATGGACGGCCAGACTGTAAGGAATGTCCAACAGGCGTCCGGCGACCAGTGCGACCGTCGCGGCGCGATCTACAAAATGTGCATGCAGGTGGTTTACTCCTTTGCCCCGCAAAAGATAGGCCGCATAAACGCCCTCGGCAAAGTGTAACACCGTCATCGCCCAATCGCGGCAGGTCGGATGCCGGCGGGTCAGCAAGTAGAGCAACGTACCCAGGTAAGTACCTGGTTTTCTGAACAGAAAGAATAACTGCCCGCGAAGGAACTCATTCCAGCGTACCGGCAACAGATAGATGACCTCGCGCCGGTTTTCCTGCTGCTCGCGCGACAGCGATTTCTGTTGATCCGGCTGACGGATGGACAGCAGGTGCATGGTCAAACCCCACTGCCGCATCATCCGAATCTCGCGGTCGATAAAAGTGGAACTGACTCCTGGATACGTGCCGATCACATAACAAATGTTCAAGGTTTTTTTATTCATACGCTGATTTGCCTTCGAGATAGATTTGCACATACTCGCCGATCGTTAAAAAAGTGACATCGGGGCAGGATGCCATATACTTGAACAATACGCGAGTGCTGGCCAATAAGGCTTCTCCATTGACGCGGTACAAGAGGTTTCGCGGGCGAAACCCATGCGTGCGGATAAATACGGGAGACAAGTATTCAAGCCGCACATATTCCTCGAAGCGGCTTCCGGCACCGGTCTTGCGATTGCGAAACTCACCGGGATGGGCTAAATAGACAATGGGTTTGTGGGTCAATTTGGATTCGGCGTACAAAACGCGAAAAAAAGCTTTCATTGCCCATGTGCCCAGAACGCGATGGGCAGAAGAGATAAAGGGCAGCAACAGCGCCGAGACCGGCACTTCCCACAGCGGCAAACTACCGGCGCGGTAAGCGTTATCGGGGCGTGGATGATAGGGGCGCCGAGGGGCGAACAACCAGTGCAAGTTAATTAGATTGGAGCTGATAAAATCGGCACGTTGTGAACAAACCGTACTGTCTGCTGTGTAACCATATTCTGCCAACAGCCGTAGCGTCGATGCTGAGGTCTTGACACGCGGGCTGCGAAAGGCGCGAATAGGCTGCCCGGTGAGGCTGTGCAGCTTTTCGGTAGCCCTGCCGATGTAGTCTCGCTGCATAGCTTCGGACATCCGATCATAATCTTCTTCATCACCGTGTGTCCAGCCATGACAGCCTACTTCGTGACCGGCAGCCAAAAGCGCGGGCAGCACATCAATGTACATCTCGGCCGGCTCGGCAGTGATGAAAAAGGTGGCATGAATGTTGAATTCGTTGCATAAATCGGCGGTTATCTGCAATGTTTTCCGTTTTTTTTCCGGCTCGACCCACTCATCCGGATCAACATCCCAGGTGATGAGAATTGGTACTGAATGAAGAATATCTTTATTAGGCATATCTGATCGTATTTCGCTTTCGAGCAACCAGAAGAATATGAGGAGAAAAGTAACAATTGGGCACTCGATCTAGATGGAAAAAGGCCAGTGTCTTTTCGATCAATCTAACCGTTTTGTCAATCAAAAATGCAAGGCGTGGATCATAGCCAGGAGGTGTCCAAAACTGAAAAGTGTGTATATAATCGCAATAGAGAATTTCCAGGTTTGCCGCTTGTGCCAGATTTCGCCAGATGCTGGGATACATCACATCCAGGTTATGGCTGGATAGATCATTTTTCATACCCAAGACAACACGCAAAAGTTTTTGAGCATACTGAAAATTGGGAAGAGAAATCACCAACCAACCATCGTCTTTGACTAAATCCACATGTTTTTGAAACACCTCGTTCGGAGCGCTAAAATGCTCAACAAATCCTGCTGAGAAGACAATATCATACTTGGTTCCCGGATCGAAGTGAAAAAAATCGCAATGAAACAACTCAAAACCTTTAATTCCGCTTTCGTTCAAGGTGGAAGCCACATAGCGTATTTCGTCCGAGTAATCAACGCCTGAGACGCGATATCCGAAATTTTTTGCAAAATAAATCATCAGCCTTCCAGGGACGCATCCTATTTCCAAAAGTGACATCCCATCTTGATGGGGTAGGATATCCTTTAAAATATAATCGGCAGCCGGCTTGGAATTAAGGAACCCTTGTCTTTTATCCAATGCTTGTCTGGTTTCCCAAAATGTCTTATCAACCACTGGCTTCATCACTCATTTTCCTTCAAGCACCGTACGGTTCGAGCGTTTAACGGACGGAATGACTACCGAGTTTTTGGTTAATTGAATTTTCAGTCTTTGCATGTTTAACAGCAAGATATCCCGGCCGGTCAAAGCTTTACAGGTCAGACAAGCCAGCTTGTTTCCCCGGCGGCAGCGCAACATAGCAACCAAATAATGTCCGTCGCGATACAATGTTCGGCCGTGGTGCGGCAGCGTCGGCGCGCCTATTCGTGGAAGATGATAGTCTCGGCGAGGCGTGCGCCCGGGATTTTGTGAAGACATAGTCATTGCCAAATACCCCACTTCTTTGGCAATTTGTTCTGTTGTCACGTTATAGCCACCTCCGGGCCAACACAAAAAATTAACCTTTTTGTCAAGTTTAGAAGAAATAATTTCTTTCGAGATGCTCAATTCGTGTCGTACACGGTTCTCGTATTCTTGATCAGTTTCATACCGGCCATCGAGCTGGTTATGCGCCCGATAATTTGCTGCCGCTTGATGCAGCTGTCCAGACCAATCCTGTTCCTCAAAAAACGCCAGGTTACCGTGAGAGATGACATAGTTAGTCAATACATCGTTCAGTTTCGGATCGGAAAAATATTGTTTTATAGCCAATGCTCTTTCATGGGCATATACCGGCATACCAAATGGCACAAGCGAAGACTGATCCTCATTTAACCAGGCATATTTACGTTCTGGTCGGGCATTCCAGATTAACCAGGGATACGAATCGTCTGGATGATGAAAGTCAATCAGCGTATCATCACTAAAACACCAGGTATGGGTCAACGTATGGGATTGAATATCCATAACGCCGGCAGATTCCATCGCTCTCATCTCAGCCCAAGAAAGGAACCCGGTTACCTGCAAATCGGCTGATGAGATACGACCATCTTCTACATCTTTGAATGTAGGACGTACGTCTGGGGTTGGGTCCACAAATTCCGGGCTGACAAAGATGGTGCCTCTAAAGCCGTACTTTTTGAGGATGGGGAATGCATATACCCAGTTGTCCAAATATCCGTCATCGAATGTAATGGCTACTGGATTTTTAGGTAGTTTTGTATTGCGTAGGGTGTGATCATAGATATCTTGGAGTGATACAGCAGAAAATCCTGCGCCGGCCAGCGTCCTGATATGATCTTCAAACACTTTTACCGGACATGCCAGGTGTCCCCACAGCCAGTTTCGATGGTCGGATACGGAATGATACATCAAGATCGGTATGTCCATTTTTGCTCCCGATAATCAAGAAATATGTCACCCCATACTTTGAGGATCAGCAGGCGTATGATGAGCCGTTCAGGATCAAGGGAATAATCGAACCTATCCATTAGTTTTTTTATGTTATACGCAGCTTTATGTGACATATAATACAAGTAGGGTGATTTTTTTTCTAGCCAGCGGGTAGCTTGGCTTTTCGAGTTAGAAATATGTCCTACCTTGGGTGCATAGAAAACGTCCAAATACTGCTTCAAGCTGGCCTGATTGACGAATTCGCTCAGAATGGAATCGGCTGTAAGTTGATCATATACAAACTGCTGATTTTCTGGTGTGTGGCGTAGAGCGGATTGCCAGTTGATCATATTGTGCGTGCGGGCTATTTCTGCGCAGACAATTGGAAATAGCTCAGAGACCGTTGCTCGCCAAAAACGCTTGCCTAGTCTGTACTTGAGCGGCAGCGTAGTTACAAAGTCTAGTAAATCGTAATCGAGAAGTGGTCGGAATGATTCCAACGCGAAATTTTTAACGTAATTGAGCGGATTTAGATAGTATTTGTTACGGATGTCAAGATAGTAAAAATGCTTGCGGGCGAAAATATTATGCGCTGTACACCGCTCCGACAGACGTTGCCGCGTAACCGCATCAAATTCACAAAATTGTTGGTAATACGCCGGATTCAGTATGCTACGGTAATCCGGCATATAGTGTAGCACTCGCAAATCTAAGGAGCGAAACATCGAAAATTCATCATGAACCGTGGTCCAATGCGAGTCGCCAAAACACTGGTCGCCGCGCAATACAATATCTACCGCTTGCTGCTCACGAATCCGATCAAATACTGTGTAAGCTTCTGGAAAATCAGTTAACCCTTCGCCCATCCAAACAAATGTTCGAAAATCAGCAAGGATTTCCTCGGCTGTGAGCAAGTAAAATTGATGGTTGGTTCCCAAAGCTTCGGCTAATCTGCGGGCGACGACGCAGTCGCTATGGGGAATATTTTCCTCACGTCCCCATGAGATCGTGTTGATTGTTTGAGCAGGTAAAATTTCCAGGCTACTTCCCAAGATCGATTTGGAATCATGTCCACCGCTCAACAATATCCCATATCGAGCATCGGTAGACAGACATCGTCGCACAGCTTGCCGCAAAAGATGGCTTAGTTTCTCGCGATAAGTATCGAGTCCCAAATCTCGAACATCCTCCTGGATTGCAAATTGCCAATACTTTTTTTGTTTCACCTGCTCACCGGAAATGCACAACACGGTGGCGCTGTCCAGCCAATGAACCCTTTCTAACAATGTATGGTTGGTGGTAAAATGCCCATTGGTGAGAAAATCGGCTACGGCAGGAAGATACAGCATGCGTCGCAATGAGGGAATGGCCAGCAAACTCTTTATTTCTGGCGTAAAATAGAATGCGGTCTCATCCTGAAAATAAAACAATGGTCTACTGGCAAGCCGGTCATTAGCAAGCAAAACCCATTGGCGTTCCTGATCTATAACAAGCACGATGAAAGAGCCTTTAAGATAAGTGGCAAAGTCTTGACCATGTGCTTGGTACAGTTCAGCAATCCATTCTAAGGGGTTGGACGGAATGGTTGCATCGCGATAGATTTCACCATGCAAAAATATTTGCACCTGGCCTGCATGCGCCAGATAGGGTTGCGCTTCCCTGTTTATCACGTTCAGATGTACCCGTGATACTGCGATACGGTGATCAGGACTCACATAATCTTCCACACTGTACCAGGAGCGATGGCGCACAAGATCACGCATTTTGACAAGCAGTGGAACTTGGATCGGTTCTTGCTGGAGTTGAATTATTCCGACGATGCCAGGCATTATTATTCACCTCTTGTTAGAAAAAACCGTACAAGCGGCATCCCTATGCCGCTTATACCTGACGCATAGGGATGCGTCGGATACGTTTTTCGGATAGAACCTTATGCTGAAAGTCCAAAGAAAAAAAGAAATTTACGATGCTTTAAAGATGCTAAAAATGCTTTGCGTCTTGGCGGTGAAAGGGTTTTTCAGCACGCTCTAGAGTGTACAGCGCTTGCCGGTAGAGCGCCAGGTGCGCCTCGGCCTGCCGTTGGGCACTGAATTCGGCAACAACGCGCCGTCTGGCTGCTTCTCCCAATGCTTGTGCGTAGGCCGGGTTGACAAGCAGCATGTCAACTGCCTGAGTGAATGCGGTCACATCACCCGGTGGAAACAGGTAACCGGTCTCGTTGGGGATGATAACCTGGATGGTACCGGATACTGCCGATGCGACAACCGGCAAGCCGCTTGCCATCGCCTCCAACAATGCCATCGAGAGTCCTTCCCACAGCGAGGGCAGTACAAACAGGTCGCTGGCAGCCAACAAGGTGGGAATGTCACGGCGATTGCCCAAAAAATGCGCCCGTCCGGTCAACCCATTGGCCGCGACCTGCGCTTCCAGTTCGGTGCGCAATTCGCCATCGCCTACAAACAAGGCGTGCAGGTCAGGGTAACGCTCCGCCAGCGCCGCCAACGCCGCGATGGTATAGGTATGACCTTTGACCGGTTTCAATGCTCCCACCTGGATCAGAATCCGGCTATCGGCCGGCAGACCCAGTGCGGCGCGCACGGCTGCGCGATCTATGGCAATGCCGTAACGTTCGACATCTACACCATTGGGCAGCACATAGATTCTGGGGCGAATTCTTTCTCCGAAAACTTGCAGCAACGACTCACGAACTTGGTCCGAAACAGCAATAAATCCTTCCACACAGGGTGCCGTCAGACGGTAGAGCTGGCGGTGCACAAAACGTTTAGGGCCAAGCAGCCATTTTTGACGAGCAAGGTGTTCTTTTCTGAGTACAAAATTGGCACTGTGAAAGGTCCAAAATATCACCACACCAGGGTTCGTCCAGCGCAGTGCCAGAACCAGAAAATCCAGTGCCATCAGTAAATGAGTTTGCACCACCTGGATGTTATAGCGTTTAACCAATGTACTGAGCTGCCGCAGTATGTGCGCCATGTCGACGACAAAGTATGGAAAGGCAAAGATGCCGGCGCGACGGCCCGGCAAAATTTCCACCGGAATGCCCGCTTGCTTGATTTCCCGACCAAGTGGGCCATCTTGAAATGCACAAACGACCGGTGTGCATCCCTGTCTGGCCTGATATTCCGCCAAAGTGCGCACCACTGCCTGTCCACCGCCGATGTTTAAATCGGAAACGATGTGCATGATGCCGAGTTTGTTCACCTTGTTCTCTGCTTCCGTTGTCTGGAAATGCTTGTAATGGTTGGCGTGACGACTTGGGTCTCGGTTTGCCGGACTAGCGTGCCGATCAAACCCAGACTGGCCCACAATGTGCCGATCTGTGACCAGAAAAAGCGCATATCCACCACTTGGCTGGCAAAGACATAAAACAAAATGGTCAGCCACAATCCAACGAGCAATTTGTAAGGTTCTCTCTTTTCGGGCAACAAACGAGGTAACACACGTAGGGTTTGTCCCAGCCACCAGAAGAAAGGAAAGAATTGAAAGAAAAATCCGACTATGCCCATTTCGGCCAGAATGGTCAGGTAGGTGTTGTGAGAGGTCCCATACTTGACATCCCACTTGGTGGGCGCGGCATTGCCAACTTGTTCCATAAATTGCCAATCGTAGCGATCATAGTTGCCAAAGCCCCAGCCCAAGATCGGTTTGGCATAGAACATTTTTTGTCCGGCATAGGCCAAAACGATACGACTATTTATGGTATCTTGCGTTTCCAGCCGTTTGACGGCCAATGCCATTTCATCGGCAAACACGCTGACCGACAAAATAGCAACGATCGGTAATGCAACGGCCAGTAAAGATAAAATCGGTTTGGGATACATCAACCACAGTCCAAAAAGGAGAAGCAAAGCTGCGCCCCAACAACCACGTGTAAAAGTCAAAAAGATGCACAACAACCCTATGCCAAAGACAAAAATCAGCAACAAACGGGTTATTCCTTTTGCGTAATTCATAGCATAGTGAAAGATGATTGTCATGCAAAAAGCAAGTGTATAGGCATACGGCGTTGGGTTACTAAATGTGCCGGACATGCGTGTGCCCATTCTGGAAATGTTCCAAAGTGAAGGCAATGTCTGCGGTGCGTAACGCGCCCAAAAGCCGACCACAATTTCGATCACACAAATGACCAGACAAATTCCGACCAGCCAGTTTAAATTTTGCCGTTGCCAGGGCAAAAGGCGCATTAACAAATAAGCGGCAAATGGCACCAACATCCGATCGTACAATTCATAAAGGTAAAGCAGTGGCGATGACCGTGTCAGCAAGACGGAAATGCCGGCTATCAGCAGGAAAAGGGCCATAGAGAGTTCTGCCCAACCCAGGCGTACAGGATGAATGTCCTTGATTTTTAACATGCGCGCCAGAATGGTCAATCCCAACGCCCCTGGAATCAAGGCTCGATGAACAACCCAAAACACGCGCGGACTGACTGTCTTGAACGGCAAAAGGGACATCAGCAAGAACCAAATGATGAATGCCGCCAGAGGATACTTGTTGAGAAGCACAGCTGTCGGTATCGCACAGACCATCACTGCTGCCAACAGCCAGGAACCCTGGGCAATCAGGAACGCGACAGCCAAACTCAGGCAAATGCCAGGCGGTAAAATCAGAGCATTAGCCAGGAAATTTTTCCACGACGATCGGGCTTCAACGACCGATCGCATCCGTGTTGTTACTTTGGCCAACGAGTTCGACAATCGGTGCACGAGCATCAAGACCTCGCTTGCCTGTACAGACGGCTCAAGCGGCCAAATATGCGTTCCAAGATCAACCGGTCATCGGCCGACAGCCCCAACAGCCACATCCCGGCCGCATAGAGCGTGACAAGAACCACGGTGCCCACGATCAGACCAAGCCAGGTATCCGGTTGAAACAAGCTATGGGTCAACGCCCAGACCACCAACCCGGAAACTGTTCCGGCAAGCAGTGGTTTGATGACATTTCGATTGTAGGGAGATAATCTAAACAGAATAAAGACCTCGATTGTCAAAATCAGATTTACGGCAATCAAGCTGATGGCCGTAGCCCACGCTGCACCGACAACACCACCGATAGGGATCAACCATAAACTGAACACCAGGGTAAAAATTAACCTCAGGGCCGAATTGAACGTATTCAACCATACATTTTCGGTCATAATCACCATTACCCCGCAAATGCCGGTGGCAGCCGTGACCAGACCGTTGAGCGCAAGGACAATGAGAGCTGTGGAACCGCTCACAAAACTGGGGCCGAAAAGTGCCAGAATAGGCCTGGAGAACAACAAGGTCAAGATGAAAAAAGGCAAATTAAAGGCCAGCGTCCACTTGGTCATCGTTTGATAAAAATGTTTGAGTTGTTCCCACTCATTACGAGCATACAATTCGGACACAATCGGCATTGAGATGGTGTTGATAGAATAGGAAAAGGCTCCGCCTACCATATTGATCCGTGCCGCAACGGTGAACACCCCGGCCGAGCGAACCGTATTCCAGGCTCCCAGCAAGATGGTGCGAATGTTGGGCCCCAAGATGGTCAATAACTCAGCCAGGTAGATGGGAAAAGAAAACCCGAACATTCTGCCGATATGGACAAAATCGAACTGCCGTACTTGTACATGAGGAAGCAACCTGCCCAAAAAATAGAGCAAGACAATGCAAGAGATAACCATAGCTATCGTATAGGCGGTCATTGCCTTAATTGCATTCAAGCCGGTGATGGCCAGGAGGATGGTTAATCCCAGTTTGGTCAAAGTCAAAACAATGTCCTGCGCGATCACTTTGTAGTGCATCTGCTTAAATGCCTGAGTTATTGCCACGGCAACGGCAGCCGCCGTCCCCACGGGCACGGCAATAGCAGCAATTTTCAACAACAGCGCAACACGCGGTTCATGAAACACGTTTTCGGCAAGGGGGTGGGCAAAAATGAAAAATCCTCCCCCGATCAGCAGACCGACAATCAGAGGAATCACCAGACCGGCCTGGAGTGTTTTCCCCAGCGATACATTGTCATTTTGGTTTTTAAAGATCGGGACAAAATGCAAAATTCCCGTGCTCAAACCCAGGGGTGCGATTCCAATGGCCAGGTAAACGGCCGAATCCACCACACTGTACAGTCCATATTGGTCATCACCCATAAAGCGGGCCAGAATAAATCCGAGCAGAAAACGCCCGGCATACTCGATCATGGTTCCCAAAAAGGTGATTCCACCTCCTTTGGCGGCCTCAAGGATATGTCGAGATGTGGTCTGTGTTCCTTGAATTTCCAACGTACCCACCTTGTTATCGCTTTATGCCCGATTGTCGTCCTGTTTGCCAGATAGCCGCCCCTAAAATGCCTGCAATGGCGATTCCCATAACCACCACAAAAGGCACCAACCAACGCGGTGGCGTTTGTCCGACGGGTGTAATCGTGCTGTCGCGTTCGGATACGGTTGTTGTGCCGGTCAATGGCAGCGTGGAGGTGACGGTCGGTTCAACCAAGGTGATCGTTTGGGTGATCACTTCTGGTACGGCGGTCTTTAAGGCCATTGCCATGCCGCTGCGGGTCAGCAAGCGAGTATCTATGGTCTGGATACGCTTTTCTCTGACTAGGCTCAGGTTGCCGGCCAAACTCCATGATTGCGAGGCGAGTGCATCAACGGCCCATTGCACCCCTTCATCGCTTGTGCCGGTTACGGCCAGCAAAACGCGCGCTGCGTTCCACGGTGAATCGATCAGTTGCAAGTACCCCAGGCTCAAATTGGGCGGTAAACGCAAGACTACCTGATTCAGCCGTTGCTCGATCTGGTCGGTATTGGGCAAAAAAGGTTGCGGCAACCCGGCATTGATCTGCTGCAGCAATGGGTTACGCAGTGGACGTCCGATTACAACCAGGTGATATGCGCTCAACATTGATGGGTTTGGCAAACCAACGTCGGCAAACCAAACCGTAGGGGCAAACTCTGTTCCTCCTACCGCCTGACCCATCGTTGCCGCAAGGCGCAACATAGCTTCCCATTCGAGGGGAAGCGGATCGGACGGCAGCACATACATGGTGTCGTACAGACCTGCTTGTTGATTAAACGGATATGGATAATACTTGAGGTCGATCAGCTGACCGGATGCCTGGGTATGCTCAAGGTACAATCTGGAACTTTGTTTTACCGTCACCCAGGTGGCCATTGGGGCACAGCGATCTGGCGAAGCCATTTTGGCCACAATGGAGAGTCGATTCGATCGACCTGGCCAATAACTGTTACCTAAATACGCTCTTAGTCGTCCATTCTGTGCGGTTTCTGCGCTAAAGCCTGTCGAAGCAATGGGATTTCCGTTGAGCAAAACGGTCAGCGAGGAATTGGTGTAATCCAACAAAGCAGAATGATTAAACTCGAGGTCAAGGTAGGCGTTTGTCGTCAACTGCCAGCCTGGTAGAACGGTAAAATAGTAAGAAATTTCTTGCGACAATCCTTTCAGAATGCGATCTTGATATCCCAAATCCTCAAATGTCTGCTCATCGGCCCATTCTGGGGGCAAGGCATCCGGCAACCTTGCTTCTTGAATCAGTGCAAATGGTCCTTCCAAAGCAGGAAAGCGCAGCGAGCTGCCCAAAGCTCGCCCGGCTTTGGACACGGCCTCATCGGTCAAGCCGGTCACCACGAGGATGGCGTGTGCCGGATTCCAGGGCGAGATGATCTCTTGAAGGATGCCGTCTCCTTCGGCCACTGCTTGATCTCCGATGGCAAAAAACACGCCGTGGTCCCAAGATGTCGTGCTGTGTCGAGTATTGGTTGGCGGGCGGGTGGATGAAACGGTCGTGGTCAGCGTATTGACATTGAGTGGAGAATTGTTGTGATCGAACAGTATGACCTTGTTTTCCAAAACCACATCGGTCAACACCTCACCGACTCGCAACACCAACGTGTAGCTCAGTGCATCGTCCGCGCGGATGGTTGAAGGGATGGCCCAAATTGCCTGCGTGTCCTTGACCGTACAGGTTGGAATGCATGAAACCATACGGGTGCCTTGAGGAAATGAATCGGCCAGCATGACCGGCCGACTCAAATGGCCGGTATAGGTCATGCTCACCGTAAATGTAACCAGGTCACCCGGCGCGGTCACGGTTGGGCCTGTGCTGTTCAAGAGTGAACGCCGTGGAACAGGCATAACCGGCAGCACATTGAACCGTGCCAGCTCGGCAATCAAAGCGTGGGCATCCGGCCGGCCGATCAGAATCAAGTGTTCTTCGGGCGGCTGTTGAGTCTGAAGCAACGTCATGGCTTCAACATCCGTTGTTCCGCTGATCGCAATGCCATAGGCCAACCGTCCCAACCGGGCTGCAATCGTGGCTGCCGTTTCAAGCTCGCTCTGGGTTGGTTGTTCCGGCAAAACAAAGCGTACCAGATCGCGCTCAAAGGTACGCTGTACAAAGGGCCGTGGATAGCGACCCAAATCGGCTACTATCGGTTGTTTGGTATAAACCAGCGAAAAAAATGAATCGGGATGAACGATCAGCCGGGCGTCTTGGGCCAGATTGCAAGCCGTGTCGAGATCGAACTTGATCTGAATGTTAAAGACACGGTTCTCCGAATTGAGGATTTCTGTCGGTAGGGGAATACTGAGATGCAGATGATCGATCGTTGTCTGGGTTATCGTCCACGTCGATAATATCTGACCGCGCAAAGACACGGTGACGGCGCCGAAAAACAAAGCGGTGGAATTCGTCCATTCGTTCGTGCCGATAAAAATATAGCTCGTATCTAGTGTGAAAGCACTGCCGGCCTGTATGGCCCATTCTTCCGGCAGGCGCAGTTCATACTCTACTGCATCGCTGGGGCTATACAAGACCTTTTCGCCATAGCCTAACTTGTCCAGAGATATCTCATAGGTATCGATTACCTGAGACTCTGCTTGTATCCGAGGAGTAATACCCGAAAAGAAGAGCATCACCGCCATCGAAAAGATCATAATTTGTCTTAGATATTTAAAAAACCGGGTCACGATGCGCTTTTTCATCTTTTACACCATTTCCTGGTCATCTGGGATCAGATATACCTGGCCATACCCGGCGCTTTGGGCCTTTTCCATCGCTTGTCTTGCCCGCTCTATCAAATCTATGCCTCGGCCATCACGATGTGCATGATCGGAAACGCCGGTCACACCGTTCAGATTTAACTTGAGGCCTACCTTTTCTACTTCTAACGGGGTCCAGGCAATGCGCGTTTGGAGTCTGGTCATCGTTTCGCACGCGCCTGCTCCATTTGTATCGGTAAGTAAAAACGCAAATATCGTGTCATCAAAGCGGGCTACAATGTCCTGATCTCGCAGGGATTGTTTCAAGAGGGCAGTAACTTGATGTAAAAATTCGCGCTGAACCTGGGTGGGAAAAGAATGAATGGCGTCCAACTGTTCAATGTTCATCAGGGCTACCGCCAGGGGATATCCCTGTCGGTTGGCCCGCTTGATCTCTTCATCTAATCGTTGCATAAAATAGCGCTTGTTATACGCTCCGCTATCTTGATCGATGACTCCACTGTTGGCGACCGTTTCCAGGGGTGTTTGCAGATATTGCGCAACAAAGGCTAATCCGATGCCCAGTACCAGGCCGAATACTGCACCCAAAGCCAGATACAGTTTCTTGTTTGGTTTGATCGGTGTAGTGGGCAATTTGGCGCTGTCGAGCGGTTTTAATTCATAGGCTTCATAAAGGTTGCTGACAAAAGACACCGTTTTGTTGCCAATGACATTGGTCATATCGCGTACCAGAGTGGGGTTGGTTCCCCGCACTTTGATTTGCAAAACATTGGTGCCGGCGCGCAGGTTGCTTTCAATCTCATACTCTTTGATCTGATTCTCGGTCAGGCCCAATTCCTCCAGAACCATAGACTTGATCAGCCGGCTCTTGATAACTTCCGAGTAGGTGTTGGCGATTTCGGATCGTCCGCTTAACACATCCAGGCCAGACAAAAAGCTACGTAGGTCTGAAAAAGCCGAGCTGGGGGTCACGATAAAGGTTGCCGTGGCTTCGTATACTGGGGCCTGAGAAAAAGTGAACACCACCGTTGCCGTCCAAGTAATTAGAAAGCAAAGCGCAATCAGCCACCATTTGTCCAACAGTATTCGTAAATATATTTTTATTTCCATAATTTTATCAAACCTACGCTAAAAGTCCGGCTAAGAGCCTATCCGAAAAACCGTACGAGCGGCATCCCTATGCCGCTTATACTACGCTAAAAGTCCGGCCAAGTCTGTATCTTTATTTTACTACACTATACAGTACCAGGATAGGTATTACCATAAAACAAAAAAATCCGCAAAATCTGGTGCGGGTCTTCCCTTTTATGCCCGGTTGATCTGGGAATGATCGAGTTGCACCGATAATTTTGCGGATGTAACTGCCTGGTTCTTTTAACCGGCCCCGTTTTTCTCGATGACTGCCGTAAACGTCTTCCACAAAATCCGCAGATCCAGCCACAAATTCTGATTCCGTGCATATTCGATGTCATACTGCGCGATCTTGTCAAAGCTGATACTGCTCCGTCCGTTGATTTGGGCCAATCCGGTGATCCCCGGCAGCACTTCAAGCCGCTCATAGTGCCATGGTTTGTAGGCTTCTACCTCCCATGGAACATTCGGACGTGGGCCGATCAGGCTCATATCGCCTTTGAGGACGTTAAACAATTGTGGCAATTCGTCCAGGCTGGTTTTGCGCAAAAAACGGCCTACGCGCGTCACTTGCGAATCTGAAAAAGGCTTGAACACCTTTTTGCCCTCTACTGACGTTTCATCGATTTGCCCTTGTATAAACGCCTTCATAAATGCCCGATGATAAGAATCATCGAGACGATGAACCATGCTGCGAAATTTGTAAATCTCAAACAGTTTACCATTTTTGCCCACCCGTTTTTGCTTGAACAGGGCCGGGCCAGGGGAATCAAAACGGATGATCAACGCGATCAGAGCCATCAAGGGAAGCACAAAGGGCAATACGGCCAGGGTACAGGTCAGATCAAACATGCGCTTGAAGAAATGATAGCTGGGGCTGGAATAAGCCTTCTTGGTTTGAGAAAGGATGAACACCGTAGACTCCATTTAAGCTCCTTGAACTCAAGCAATGAATGAATACAGTCCAAGTATACCGATAAAAAGTTATAGAGTGGTTAGAGCAGAGTTAAAATTCAGGGTGATTTTGCCGGCTTGGAATTTCTCTCGACCGGGCGCCAGGGCCTATCGAGACAGGTGGAGTGCGGCAGACCGGGGGTGTGCAAAATAAAAAGCCCTGTCGCCGGTCCAGCGGCAGGGCTTGGGTTTCCAGTGACCGTTCAATGATGTTCGTTCTCGGCCAATACGGCGGCCAGATCGATCGCCGTTGCGGCGATCGGCGCGAGCAAGGTCAGCATTTCCAAATCGTGCTCGTTAAAGGGCTGACCGGAAAACTTGTTGACTACTTCGATCACGCCCAGCGCCCGTCCTCGACTGATCAACGGCACGCAGGCCAGCGATTCGGTATGAAATTGAAATTGGGCATCGACGGCCGCGTAAAACCGCTCATCTTGTTGGGCATTGTTGATGATGGCCGGCTCTTTGTTGGTCATCACCCATCCGGCCACGCCGGTATCGGCCGGCATTCGATGTCTCTGCAACACTTCGGCCAGTGTGCCGCGTACCAACACAAAAACCAACTCTTTCGTTTCTTCGTCAAGCAGAATCAACGATCCATCTGCGGCGTCCACAACCCGCAGGGCCTCATATAAAATGCGATCCAACAACGGTTGCAATTCAACACGGGTATCGAGGTTGGCGATCACCTGTTGTAATCCCCGCACCGATTTGAGCACATTGCGGAGGCTCGACAATTCTTCGTTCAATTCTTCGTTTACTGCTCGTAGGCGTTGATTTTCTTCTTGCAAAAAACGCAAGGTGTTGATGTTTGCCGAACCTTCCATCGATCCTCCTTTAACGATACACGCGCTCGATAAAGCACTTGATCCCGTTGACAATCCCTTCGGCAACCAGCTCTTGACGATGGGTGAGCAGATACCGGTCATCGCCCATAAAGCCGATCTCGATGATCGCACCCGGCGTCTGGGGGGCAATTTCATAAAAAGCATGATACTCGGTCATATCAAAGGTGATGCTGTTACGATGAAAGGATAAACCGGTCGCTTGATGATATTTTTCGATCAAACAGTTCACCAACTGGTCTTCAATTTCAGGCATCTGGCTTGCTGAGACACGCGCAACCTTGAAACCGCTGGCCTGGGGCACATTGCATGAATCGGTATGGATCGAAACCAACGCGGCTGCTTCATACCCTTTGAGTTTGGGCGAAAACTCGGCCAGCATTTCGGCATTGTAACCCGACAGCGCCAGCAGTGCAACCACCCGTTGCGCAATATCGATGTTGATCTCGACCTCCATCAAACCATCGTCACAGACGGCGCCCGCGTCGTTTTGCCAGTGTCCGGCGACAATGCCGACCTTGAGCGGCAGCACGTCGGGAGTGTTCAGAGCCAATGCCGTTCGCGTTGCGGCCGGCCTCGGCGTGTCGGCGGGTTGAATCAGCGCCGCAGTCGGAATGAGTGACTCGTCGGGGGGCGTTTGCAGTGTCGCCAGGCGGGTGGCCATCGGCAATGTCGGCGAAGCAACCAACTCGGGGTGACGGAGCACCCAAGCCACGCGCACGCTCAGGTAAGCCAGTGCGACCAGCACGACTACCAGCATGGCGATCAAAACCCGTTGTATCCCTTCCAGCACATTTCGACGCAGCAATGACATAAACGGCTCTGGTCATTGACCGGGCAAAAAGGAAATCGGGTTGCGCGGTTCACCGTTGTAGCGAATTTCAAAATGCAAATGTGGCCCGGTTGAACGGCCTGTGCTGCCGCGCGCGCCGATTTGCTGGCCGCGGTGCACCGACTGGCCCACATCAACGGTAAAGCCATACAGATGCGCGTAATAGGTCACAAAGCCGTTGCCGTGGTCGATCACCACCAGGTTGCCGTATCCGTTGCTGTCCCATGCGGCATAAACCACATACCCCGCATCGGCCGCCCCGACAACGTCTCCGTGGTCACCGGCAATGTCGATTGCTCGGTGATATTCCCAAAAGCCCTGGGAGATATAGCCGCCAACAGGCCAGACAAAACTGCCCTCCCCGCGGGCTGCCGTGTCGGGCACCGTGCCGACAACCGAACGGATGCGGCGGGGTGTGAACGACTTGACTCCCCCGGGCACGATCAAGGTTTGTCCCGGCGCAAGCTGGTAAGGCTCGAACTCAAACCCATTGTATGGACAGTTGACAATGTTCTTTACGCCCACCTTGTATTTTTCGGCAATTGCTTCCAGGGTTTCTCCGGCGGTGACGGTATGATAGACGCCGTCAACAGGCAAGATAACCAGCCTCTGCCCGATGTAGAGCAAATCGGGTGTCTCTTCGAGTTCCGGGTTAGCCCAAATCAACGTGTTGGGTTGCAATCCGAACTTGTCGGCGATGATGGACAGGTTATCGCCTGCGTTGACCGTGTAGGTGATCACGTCCCGGCGCAAGCGAGTGGGAACGATTGTGTGCGGCACCGGCGATTGAAAGAGCGCTGGCAGTTGTTCCAGCATAACCATACGTGGTATGGACGACGACCTGGCCGGCGAAAGCAGGGAAACAGACGGGCGAACACCGCGGGTGACCTGCTTGCTATCGGTGGTTGTACGCGAGGGCACGGCGGCGACTTTGGTCGAGTCGTCAAGGCTGATTGAAAGTGTGTAGGTGGGCAATACCCATCCTCGCCCCTTCATCGCCACGGCAATCAGCAACAGCACCAGCAAGTGCAGACTGCTCCGTTGACCCGAGTTCAGTGCACGCATTCCCCAACGCAGCCAGGCATTGAGCCGATTTAGCCACTGCCGACAGGACAAGTGGGTGTTCACAGGTGTATTTCCCAACCGGTCATCCCTTTGACTGGAATCAGACTTCTCCCTTGTTGAGCATCGCCAGAAACTCGGCATTGTTCTTGGTACTTGCCAATCGATCCAGCAAGATCGACGTTGCGTCGGTGATGTCATATCCGGCGCCGCCGGGTGGGGGCGACATCAACTGGGCCAACATCCGTCGCATTAACCATACTTTAGAAAGGGTGTCTTTGTCAAGTAGCAATTCTTCGCGGCGGGTGCCCGAACGTTCGATATCAAAGGCCGGATAGATGCGGCGTTCTGCCAGACGACGGTTGAGGTGCAGCTCCATGTTGCCGGTGCCCTTGAATTCTTCATAGATCAAATCATCCATCCGGCTGCCGGTATCGATCAGACAGGTGGCGATGATGGTCAGACTGCCGCCTTCTTCAATGTTGCGTGCTGCCCCGAAAAAGTGTTTGGGCGGGTAAAGGGCTGCCGGGTCCATTCCGCCCGACAGGGTGCGCCCGCTGGGGGGAACGATCATATTGTATGAACGGGTCAGACGGGTGATCGAATCGAGCAAAATGACCACATCACGTCCCCCTTCGACCAGCCGTTTGGCCCGGTTGAGGGCCATTTCGGCCACGCGCACATGGTCTCGCTCCGGTTCATCAAATGTTGAAGCAATCACTTCGGCCTCGACCGAGCGATCCATGTCGGTCACCTCTTCCGGGCGTTCACCGATCAGACAGACCATCAGATGGACATCTTGATAGTTTTTGGTGATCCCATTGGCGATCTGTTTGAGCACCATCGTTTTGCCCGCCTTGGGCGGCGAAACGATCAGCCCGCGTTGACCGCGCCCAATGGGGCAAACCAGGTTGATCAGACGTGGTGCGATGGGCTGTTTTCCCGTTTCCAGGTTGAAAAGTTGGTTGGGAAAAATCGGCGTCAATTGCTCAAAGCGCGGCCTGAGCTTGGCTTCTTCCGGGTCTAGCCCGTTGACCGCGTCGATGCGCAAAAGTCCGTAATACTTTTCGCTTTCTTTGGGCGGACGCACCTGCCCGATCACTACATCGCCGGTGCGCAGTCCAAAGCGGCGAATTTGCGATTGCGACACATAAACGTCTTCGGGCGAGGGCAAAAAACCGTTCAGGCGCAAAAAACCAAGCCCATCTTCGACGATGTCCAGCACGCCGCCACCGAAATCATACCCCTGTTGTTCAGCCTGGGTTCGCAGCAGCGCCATGATCAGATCGTATTTTTTAAGCCTGCTGAATCCCGTCGTGCCCATTTCGCGTGCCAGATTGCGTAATTCTTCAAGCGTTTTTGATTCCAATTCCCCAAAAGTTAACATCAAACTACTCCCATTCTGGATAAACCGGCGCTATCACAGGTATCTTGTTCTGCCACCCTGTAGATTGAAATACAATGATCAGATCGACCTATGAGGGGGCATCAGGCAGACATGACTTGCCGTTTCAAAGCACAACCTGGATGTTTGTCACCGGGTGAGATGTTGAGTGCTTTGTTTTCAGTAACCGTCTACCCACGCCGACTGAGGTCGCCCACTTTAGGCCTGCGCCCGGTGTCGGCGCAGGCTAACGCAACCGATTTCCAATCGGCGCATGGCGGCAGGCCGCCGGGTAGGTAATTACCGGGTGGTTAAAATACGTGGAAAGCGAACGTATCGAGGACTCGATCCACGATCGGTTAAAGGCTTGTTCATCGAACCAGAGCAACTCAACCGATACAAAGGCTTGCAGATTGTGCGCATTGTGCATTTGCTCGATCCGGATCTTTTTGAAAAACGCGGTGATAACCTTGTTGGGCGTGACACTCTGGTGTTTTTGAAGGTCTTGAGAGCCGGAATGGGGCAAAATCAAAGAGGTTCTTCACCATATACCCGGTCAGCACATTCTGGCTTGCCTGCCAGAAAAGCCAGAAAAAACCGTCCGGGCAACTTGCGTTTCTGAAAGAATAAAGGATGATAGTTGTTTGTATTATAACATTTTTCGATATGTGCGTCAAATAAGAACCTGTCTGGTTTTTGAAGCAAACCGGGCCATAGCAACATCTGGGTGGATGACAGCATGGCCATTGCCCACTCTTACGGATAAAATTGACAAGGCGCCGATATCGGTGTAGCATTGTCATTTAACCACCCAGTGCCCGTCCCATCATATTCCGGTGCTCTGATGACCCGAGTCGCAATTGGCGTCGCACCGGGTGGACGGTTGCTTTTGTTGTTGACAGGCTTAAAGGAGAGTTTTATGCGAATTCTGTACATTGATATCGATACCTTGCGTCCTGACCATCTGGGATGTTATGGCTATAGTCGTAACACCAGCCCCAACATCGACACGGTGGCTGCTCAGGGGGTCCGTTTTGAACACTGTTATAATTCAGATGCGCCCTGTTTGCCTTCGCGCAGTGCACTGTGGAGTGGACGTTGTGGTTTCCATACCGGTGTGGTCAACCATGGCGGTACGGCCGCCGATCCCTTTATTCAGGGGGCCGAACGCGGTTTTCGGGATATATATGATGCCACCGGTTGGATCAGTTGTATGCGTCGTGTCGGGTTGTACCCGGTTACGGTGAGTCCATTTGGCGAACGCCACTCGGCCTGGTGGTGGTATGCCGGCTGGCGCGAGGTTCACAATCCCGGCAAAGGAGGAATGGAAATTGCCGATGAGGTCACCCCGTATGCGTTGGATTGGATCCGGCGCAATGCCAGGCGTGATAACTGGTTTTTGCATGTCAACTATTGGGACCCCCACACGCCCTACCGCACACCGGCTGCTTTTGGCAATCCTTTTGAGCATGATCCCTTGCCGGCCTGGCCAAATGAACAGGTACGTCAACGGGGCTGGGAAGGCTATGGCCCGCACAGCCCCCAGGAGCCTTATGGCTATGGCGGTGAACAATTCTATCAGCGCTGGGGGTTGCCGGCTCAACTCGATTCAATGCAGGCCGTTCGTCGGTGGATCGATGGCTATGATACCGGCATTCGCTATGCCGATGAGCATGTGGGGCGTTTGCTCAACGCTTTGGCCGACGAGGGGGTGCTCGACGAGCTGGTGATTATGATCGGCTCGGATCACGGCGAAAATCAGGGCGAATTGAACGTATGGGGCGATCATCAGACCGCCGATGAGATCACCTGCCGGGTGCCGTTGATTGTGCGCTGGCCCGGCTTGACGACACCGCGCGTGGATGGTGGATTGTATCACCAGTACGACTGGGCGGCGACCATGCTCGAATTGCTCGGTGTGAGTGTGCCGGATAACTGGGATGGGCGTCCTTTTACCGCCGCGTTCAAGGCCGGAAAAGAAGCCGGCCGCTCGTATCTGGTGGTCAGTCAAAATGCCTGGTCATGTCAGCGCAGCGTACGCTTTCGGCACAATGGTGATGAGTACATTTGTCTGCGCACCTATCATAGCGGATACAAGATGTTAGAGCCGGTGATGCTCTTTAACTTGAGCGCGGATCCGCATGAGGAGCATAACCTTGCCGATGAATCTCCTGCACTGGTTGACATGGCGATGGGTATGCTGGCCGAATGGCAGTATGAAATGATGCGCACCGGCACCACCAATGTCGATCCGATGTTAACCGTTCTGCGTGAGGGAGGGGCCTTTCACACGCGCGGACAGCTTGGCGCCTACCTGCAACATCTGCGCGCTACCGGCCGTGCCCACCATGCCGAGCATTTGGCTCGTCTTTACCCGAACGAGGTGTGAGATGATGGAGCAGGGCAGGCGAGGGCACTGTCTTGGCCTGCCCAATGAGTATAGCCCATTCTGGCGTTTTGTGCTTGAATTATGCCGGTCCCAGCAGGTAGTCGAGCAATATGCTTTGCCGGCGAAAATCGGGGATGATGATGTCGGCCCCGGCCTGGATGAGCCGATTGCGTTTCCACCCATTGATTCTACGTCGGGCCACCTCGTCGCTAGCGACGCCAACGGCAATGCCACCGACCTGTTTGGTTTCCTCGATCTCGACAAAGCCGTCGCCAAAAGTCAGTAATTGAGCACCGTTTAATCTGTGATTACGTAAAATATCCTGGATAACCTGCGCTTTGGAAAAGCGCCGATAATCATCAAGTGCGCCGAATATCCTTTTTTCCTCTCCACTGCTGAAAAAACGGGCAATGCCTAACGCTTCGGCTTCATCGAGCACATTGGGCAGATCGGTGCCGCTGGCAAGGTACATGGTGATCCCTCTGGCCTGCAAGTTCTCCAAAATCTCCAATCCGCCGGGGACGATTAGCTCTTCTGGCGGAATGCGTCCGCTTTTTAGCCCCTCGACGCGGTGTGCAATGTGCGCCCACAGTCGCTCCAGGTAGCGGTGTTTGTAAACCAACGGATCGAGCGGTGTGCCGCCGCGCCGTTCGATCTGTACGCACAGCTCAAGCATCTGATAAATAGTTTGTTTGCCGGTCAGACGATCCACAAATTCGGTGACGATGGCCGTCAATTCCGCTTCTGTTTCGCCGCTGTTCAGCGCCGCCAGGGTTTCGACCATCATCGGGATCATCACGCCTTGCCAGCCTTCACGGATCAGCGACAAAGTGCCGTCAAAATCGAAAAGGACAGAGCGAACCTGTCCACGCACCAGGTTGGTGTTGAGCAATTCGATCTCGGTATCAGGTAGAAAAACCATCGGCGTTCCTTGTTCAACTTGTGTTTTCGGAAGCTGAGGCTTCAGCCGGTTTGGTTAAGCCCCAATATCACAACCAAATAAATTCGGCAAGGTCTGGCTTTTTTAGAGCCTATCCGAAAAACCGTACAAGCGGCATCCCTATGCCGCTTATACCGACGCATAGGGATGCGTCGGCTGCGTTTTTCGGGGTAGGCCTTTAGTGCATCAGGTGTGTACTGGCGCCGATCAAGGTCTGACCGGCATAGTAAAAGGCCAGGCTGAACGAGTGGTACGGAAGTCGTTTGACAAAGCGCGAATAAGCCAGGATCGCATCGGAGACGTAAAATAGCACGGCGCCTATCCCGACCAGCCACGCGGCGGCGTGGTCAAACCGGGGCACAAACAACGTTGACAAGGCCCGCTGAACCATCAACGAGATGACCGCGATGTACACCAGCACCGGTCCACGCATAGCGCCCAACCCGGGTTGGAACGTGCAGTACATCTTGACTGCCGGCACGGTCAACAGGGCCAACAGAATCAGGTCGGCCCATCCCCACCCGCCGTGCAGGGTCAGCGTGATCAAATAGGCAACGTGCGCGAGCAAAAAGGATACCAGACCGGCCAAAAAAGCCCGGTTGGATGAGGCGATCAGCAGCACGTCGCCGACAAAAGAAAAGGTCAATCCGATTGTAATTCCGAACAGGTAGGTGCGGTTCACCGTCGGGTTGGGTATGGCAAGCAAAGCCACAAGCCACATCAGTGCCGACGAGATCACCTTGAACACGCCGGCCTGACGCATTTTGCCGCCCAACTCGGCACGGATCAACAAGGTGACGGTTCCGATCAACGGGATGACAGGCCAAAATTCACCGAGCATAAATCTTCCCCTTTCTGAACATGTCTCAGACTGCGGTCGGTCTCTGCCACCCCCCTCGGTCGCGGTCTGGAGACCGGCCCAAGCGGCCAAAGTAGTTGCCGCTGCAATCTCGATTCCAATTCAGTCAGAGTCTACAAGTGGCCGGCCGATGACCAGGCGAAAGCCCAAATAAGGCCATGTCAGGGCCGGGTGGGCCTTGTCGACGACCGGGCAACGGGCCTGTTCGTGGATATAGCGAAACGCGCCCCCGCGCCGGATTTTATAATGTTTTTCTGCATCGGCCCAGTCGTAACACCACTCCCAGACGTTGCCGGCCATATCCAAAAGGCCGTAGGGGCTGGCGCCGCTCGGATACATCCCCACCGGCGTTGTTGTGCCGATGCCGCTTTCGGAAACGTTGCAGCGAGTTTCGTCGCCGGGCAGGTCTGCCCTGGAAAGCGACCAATGGTCTCCCCACGGGTAGATGCGTCGCGGAAGTGGGTTGTCCATCCAGCCGTTGCCCTGTGCTGTGGGGATGCGGATGCCGCCGCGTGCGGCTTTTTCCCATTCCAGGCTGCCCGGCAGGCGCACGACCATGCCGGTTGGAAAAGCGGGGAGCGTTTCTACACGTCCATGCCGCCAGATGTGCACAGGCAAGGCACGTAGCCGATCGTTCAGCCATTGCGCATAAGCCTGTGCATCATGCCAACTGATGTGGACTACCGGATGGTTGGCCAGAGCATCAGGGGGACGGCTACCGCTCCAATGGGCCGGAATTCGGTAACCTGTTGCCTCGACAAAGTGTGCGTATTGGGCGTTGGTGACCGGGTAGCGCAGCATCCAAAAGCGACCCAACTCAACCGCTTGTGCCCCTTCTCCCTCGCCGAACCAGAAAGGCCCATCCGACACCTCACACCATATCCCTTCCGGCGTGCTCACTCCTACCCGCTCGTCACCGCCGGGCAGACAGGCGAGGACCCGGCCTGCCTGAGCGCGTTCGTAAGGGGTCAACCGTTCCTGTTCCAATGTGGCCGTTAGCCACACTTTGACGCGGGTCAGGGTTGGCCTGGCCGCCGTCGGGAAGGGCTGTTCTTGTGCCGCATTGCCTCGCTCGATTTCGAGCAGCCCTCGTCCGGCCAACCATGCCAATCGCCAGGGATGTCCGTCGGTCGGTGAAGGATCGGGCAGGGGGTGTGGACAGAGTGCGTCGATCACCTCCAGGGCGGCCGACAGGTTGTTCTGAAGCTGAACCAGCCGGCCGATGGCCAGGGTGATCGGCTCATTCCAGCGGTGAAATGCCTCACGGGCCAGGCGAACGCTCAAGCGTGGCAATTCGGGGTGGTTGGCCAGATGGTTCGAGATGACATAGGCTTGCAGGTTGGGGTGCGCAAAAACGAAAACACCCCGTCGTCGTTCTTCGATCAATGTGGGACGTGTCAGCAGCCGCGAGATCAGCTCCCCGACTGCTGCCCATTGTCCTTCCTGGCATGCACCGGTCAAGACGACGCGCAAATCGTTCTCCGAAAGCTCGACCTGCTCGCTCGGACGTTCGAGGTAAAGTTGATAGGTCATTTGTGCCACTGCTTCGGCGAGTCGTTCTACGGAGAGGGTCGAACGCAGATCGCGTTCGCCATCTGCGCGGCCTTCAACCCAACACGAGATGGCCAGCCTGGCCAGTTGATGGTAAAAAAGCGTTGGGGTAGGCGGCAGTCGACCGTGCAAGGTATGTAACAAAACGATAAGCGAAAGCAATGAACGATGTCTGGCGAGTGTTTCCACTTCAGGTCGGCGCAATTGGGCGACGATTTGGCCGGGCAAATCGCGTGCTTGTTCTTGATCGATCCAGCCTTTGCGCAGCAGTTCGGCATACCATTGGTGTATAAAAGCGTCGATCTGTTCTGTGGTGATGGGGGCCACCCGAACTTGGGCAAAGCCGTCCGGCATACAGGTTAGCTCATCGTTATGGTTGACGGCTTCTTGGGCGGTGATGATCCAGACACTTTCTGTCGCGGCAAAACGATGATACAGTTCGTGCACGGCCGTCGCGGCGCATTCCAGGTTGTCGATCAGCCAAAGCAGCCCTCCAGGGGCAATGATTTGCTCCTCGAGTTGCGCCGGGGTGAGTTTGAACTGGTCGGCAACCAGGGCGAGCAGCATATCGGCGGTTGGCGATGCTCCTTTGTGTGCCAATGCGCAAGTTTCCAGCGGGATCAAAAGGGGAAAAAGGCGGCCGTGGCCCCATTCAGGGTGAAGTGTATGGGTCTCGATGAGCGTTTGTGCCATCTTGAGGGCCAGATATTGCAGAAAGGTTGAATGGGCTGAGCCGGGCGATCCACGCACGATCAACCGGCGTTCGCGGCCGGCTACTTGAAGCAAGGGGATGGTTGAGGTTGCCTGGAATGTGCCCGGCCGCTCCTGTTGTTCTGGGGCGACATACCAGGTGGGACGCAAGACGCTCAGTGGTATGTAAAGGGCCTCAAAATCGAGCGTGTGCCCCTGGCTTTGCAAGAGATGTCGTCGCTCATCAAGGCCATAAAGATAGACCTGAGCGAGTTTTTCGCGCAACCGGCACAAGTAGGCGATTTTGAGCAGTTCAAGCTCGTGTGCCGGGAGCGGCGAGATGGAGGGCGTTGGCGAGGGGGTGTGTCCGACCTGCGCTTGGGGCCGCCTCAGGAAATCTGCCCAGATTCTCTTGCATCTTGGGCCTTGATCTTGTTTCTTAACCATTTTTGATCTTTCTTTGCAATTTAGACATTAATTGAGCATAAAAACGTAAATTATGGATCGTGGCCAGCCGCAAGGCCAGCGTGTCGCCGATTTCAAACAGGTGATGCAAATAGCTGCGGGCATAGTGTGTGCAACAGAGGCAGTCGCACCATTCTGACACCGGCCTGGGGTCGCGTTTATAGCGGTCGTCGCGGATGTACACATAGTCGTGGGCCAGCCCGTCGCCTGCTTCGCACCAGACATAAAGGCGGTGATGGCGGGCGTCGCGGGTAGGCAATACACAGTCAAAGATCGTGTAGCCCAGTTCAACGCAGTGGGCGATGTGCGCTGGGCTGCCGACGCCCAGCGCATATTTGGGCCTGTCATCAGGCATCAAGGCGGCGGTATAGGCCAGCGTATCGACGGCCAGGGTGTTTTCTGCCTCGAGCGGCCAGCCGCCGAAACCGAAACCGTCAAACCCGAGCGGCAACAGATCGTCGGCACAGCGCCGCCGCAGCGTTCGATCAAAGCCGCCGTGGATGACGCCAAAGAGCAACGGACGCTCTTCCGGCTTTAGTTGACGGATGGCTACCTGGCGGTCGAATTCGGCCCGGCAGCGTTTGGCCCAGGAGATTGTTCGCTGCACCGCCGCCTCGATAGCCTGACGGTCGGCATCGGGGCTGGGGCAATCGTCCAGGCAAACGATGATGTCTGAGCCGAGGGCAAATTGTATCTGGATCGACTTTTCCGGCGTTAGTTTGAGTTTTGGACGTCCATTTGCGTCGAAATTCACAAACATAATTCCTGCATCGTCGATTGTGCCATAGCGGGCGTTTTCGCGGATCATCGACATGGCCTGAAAGCCGCCGGAATCGGAGATGATTGCCCCGTCCCAGCTCATAAAGGCGTGGATGCCGCCCTGGCTTTTGATCAGGCCAACGCCGGGGGCGGTAGTCAGGTGCAGGGTGTTGACGACGATGCCCGGCACACCACAGCGATGCAGGTCTTGGGCGTCGACGGCGCGCACAACGCCACGTGTGCCGTCGGGGAAAAAGGCCGGCAACGGCACAGTGCCATGTTGGGTGATCAGACTGGTGAGTTTGACGGTCAAGTTTCGTTCCTTCGCAGATTCTATTGGAGCCTGTTTATTTTGCGGACCGGGCGCCGCCGATGACGATGACGTACTCACCGCGTGGCGGTGTGTTGTTTAACCAGCGGATGGCCTCGCTCAATGGGCCGCGCCATGTCTTTTCGTAGAGTTTGGTCAGTTCGTTGCACAGCGCAATCGGCCGTTCGCCGAGGGTGGCGTAGGCATCTTGCAACGTCTCGGACAGACGGTGCGGTGACTCGTAGAGCGCTAATGTACGTGGATCGTCTTGAAATTTTGTAAATAGAGCCTGGCGGGCCGTCGGGCGACGTGGTGCAAAGCCCAAGAACACCAGCGGTGCCGTCGGCAGTCCGGACACGCTCAGGGCGGCGGTCAGTGCACTGGGGCCGGGCACCGCGATGACGCTGATCTCTTGTTCGCGTAATGAACGCAGCAGCTCATAGCCGGGATCGGCCAACAGCGGCATGCCCGCCTCAGAGACCAGTGCCACATCGGTTTGGGCGAGTGCCTCAAGGATGGCGGCCGTGCGCGCCTGCTTTTGGCGGTCATAGGCATCGGTAAAGTGCATCATGGGGGTGTGAATGTCGTATCGCGCCAGCAGGCGCTGTGTTTTGGCCGGGTTTTCGGCCGCGATCAAGCCAACCTGACGCAATGTGCGCAGCGCGCGAGGGGTGATTTCTTCCAGGTTACCGATCGGTGTGCCGACCACATATAGGGTGTGCGACATCTTGTTTGCTCACAATAAAGGCCAGTTCGGTGGCAAAATCCAGACGGGTGATCCGCCAGGGGCGGTTGGCGGTTATGGCTGTGAAGGCTTGTGCATAGTGTTCGACCATTCCTTTGGGCCGTTTGCCCAGGCTTTGCACCGGATAAGTAACGATAATATGCGATACATCAAGATTTTCTATCAAGTTTAATGTGCTGGCCTTTTCTTGCTGTTCCAGACACGTGCTTGCCTTGAGCAACAAGGCCACATCGGCTTTTTCTGCCGGCAGACGACCAAGGATGTCGTGCAGGTGTGCCTGTCCGTGCGCATCGGTCAGCTCGAAAAAGCGGTTGAGGAATTCGACCCGTCGTTGGTCGATGTCGTAAGCGTGATAGGTCGCGGCGGGCGCGAGGTTCATCCAGGGCAGTGCAAGTGGGCCGAGGCCGCAGGCCAGATCGAGCAAGGACGATGGTTGGCCGGTGTGGGCAAAAAGGCGTTCAAAAAAAGTGTCCAGAATCGGCAACCGCTCGCGCGTCGAGGCATGGAGGGAAAGAAGACGATGGCAGACCGTTTTGAAGGCCGACGGATCGGCCAGTTGGTGTGCCGATCTCAGCTCGTCGAGTGCCTGTGTATAATCTATCGCCGCTTCATAAGCGGCATAAACCTGATGCAGTTTGGATTTGGTCGCTTGGGTTGCCTGAGCAAGCGTCTTGTGACGGGCCAACGACTGGGCGGCGATACGTCGTACCGTGTCGGCGCAGAGGTGGCGATATTTAGGTGCAGCGAGCACGTCGGCAACCATTCGCTCGAGCGGTTCATGCATAACGGCTCTCAGAAAATGTTCCAATCGGTCTATCGGCGTAACTGCTCAGCCCTCCGGCTCGGGCCGGTCTCCAGACCGCGCCCGCGTCGCCACGATGGGAAGTGGACGCCGTAATCAGGCCAAATAACCGCCGGATTGGGTTAACCGCCGGATTGGGTTAACCGCCGGATTGGGTTAACCGCCGGATGGGGTTAACCGCCGGATTGGGTTAACCGCCGGATGGGGTTAACCGCCGGATGGGGTGGCTCGGTCGGAGACCGACCACAGCCTGAGTAGATGTTCTAAGCCTTGTCAAGTAGCCGAACCTTAACATTTTCCGAATAGCATCTGTGCCTCAACTCTGGAGACAAGACGCACCTGACCTAACCCTGGTCAAAATGAACTTTAACTTTTGACCGGGCTTGACAACTCGCTCCGGGCATGCTATATTATGCTTACGGAGCGAGGGGAAGTTGCCTTCAGCTTGAGGTGACCTACGGTCAGCCTCTTATCTGCCTGGGCGACTTCTCCTTTTTTTCTTCTTTGCGCTCCCTGCGTTCCCGCCGGGCGCGGCGCGTGTTCCGCTGGCGCACCTCTTCTGGCACGGTATAGTGCTCGGCGATAATCGTTTGCGCCTGTTGCGGGGTCACTGGCGTACCATCTACGTCCTGCAGTTCGTAGGGACGATCCTCGGTCAGGATGACCCGAATGCGGTCGAGCAGATGGGTGGCACAGACACATACCGCTTGAGTGTGATGCTTGCCCTTGTTCACCATCTGATCGTGGTAGATGGCCGCGATCTGCGGGTCTCGCTGACGAGCCGTTTCCGCCCCCAGGAAGGCGTACTTCTTGATCAGATCGGGGCCGGCCTGGGTGATGCGTAAGCCTTTGCCTTCTTCCTCCCCACTCTGATCACTGACGGGGATCATCCCGCTCCAGCTGCGAAAAGCCCGATTGGTAGCAAAGCGCTCCGGAGCGCCGACAAAGGCGACGTAGACGGCCGCTCCATCCTGCCCCACCCCTTTGATTGTCTCCAGGTTGCGACTGGGGTGGAGTCGGCGGTAACGGGGGCGAGTCACCTGGAGGCGCACAAAATGGGCATCTGCTTCCAGGTTGGCTAGGCGGCGTTGTTCGCGCTGTACTTCCTCGGCCAGGGCCTGGTAGTCCAGGCACTCACCCTCGGCCCCGTACAGCGCCAGGACTTCCTGAGCCAGAGTAAGCAAGGGCTCAATCCAGTCCTCGTCACCGTCATAAACCTCCGCCGCTCGCCAGGCCTGCCGCAAGCCGGACGCTCCCACTTCGAGCACCCGTCGGGGATCATAGAAGTGGTCGCGGAACCAACGGGCTGCCGGGCTGAAGGGGGCGGCAAAGACCCGCTGGTGGAGGTCGGGCCAGCCCAGGTGGTCAGTGGACTGCAGGCGGTTGCGGATAGCACTGGCCTGCTCGGTCAGCCGGTCCAGTTCCTTGCACCCCCGCTGCAGAGCCAGGTAAGCAGGCTCTAACCGCGCCCAAGGATACAGGCTGTCGGGGTTGACCACCGGCAGACGGGCCAGAGTTTGGGCCGAGAGGCGATCGCTCTTGGCGTAGCGCTGGTAGAAACGGGCCAGGTCTGCCGCCATACGCGGGTTGACCAGGTAGACCGTCGCCCCCCGCTGCTGGAAAAAGACGGCTACTGGATACCAGACGATGTCCGTGGCTTCCAGCACCACTGCCAGCATCTCCTCTGACGCCATCCCTTGTCGTGCCCAAGCGTACACCCGCTCCAAATCAGCCTGACAGGTCCTGAACTTGACCAAATGGCCGATGAACCGCCCGCGCTCGTCGGCGAGGATGCCCCGGTGTTTGGCTATGATGGCCAGATCAATACCCAGGATGCGCATTTAAATCCTCCTTTACACTCAACGCATCGGGTTCACACGGATGGGCTACGGTGCGACTCGATCGCCCAGGGCCAGAAATGGTATGCGAACCCAGACTTGTCCTTGATTAGGGGCAGAGCGATACGCGCTCTCCCCAATGTTCCTAATCGGGTCTCCTGGGCAGGAAGGTGAGCAATCTATTCATAGAGGCAGCTAAGCTCCTCAGTTACTTTTGTAAGCCCGCACCTTGCCCTTCCAGGAGATAGCATACCATTCCTGATATTTTTTGACAAGCTATTTGGGGTTGTTAAGGTTCAAGTCCAGTATACAAGGTACTTGCTTTCACGGTGTAACTACCTACCTGATTGGCCTGCCGCTATGCGCTGATTGGAAATCAGCCTTTCCGGGCACGCTGTGCCGGACGTCGGCC
>Ga0209101_1000212_pt1 | contig 50041 bp, 38 predicted proteins | sample ConPoolayeCmetaG_FD_185481 | JGI IMG/M metagenome (GOLD analysis project Ga0209101, IMG submission 185481) | Hot spring microbial mat communities from California, USA to study Microbial Dark Matter (Phase II) - Cone Pool mat layer C metaG... ... | reverse complement strand
GCCCCAAACTAGGCCGCGCGATTGGCTACGGCGCAAGCGGCTCACGGTGGCCGCTCCCCTTCGGCGGTGTGTGCCTCCATCTTGCGGCGGGCGTCCGGTGCTTCACCTTCGCCCGGAGGGCGGGCGACCGGTGCCAGGGACTTCAGTCCCTGGAAAGCTACCTTGCCGTCCTCCCGCCCGGAGGGAGGACGAATTCCCGGTCCGCTCTCGAAGCGGAAACAGAAAGAGGAGGGGGAAGAATGGAGTCGCCTTCCAGGGGCTGGAAGCCCCTGGCAACCCGCGTGCGCCCTACGGGCGGAAGAACGGCGGAGGACCGAACAGGCGGATGGCCGAACGGGCGGACGGAAGAACGGCGGAGAGCCGAACGGGCGGAGGGCCGAACGGGCGGACGGCCGAGGAGGGTCCACATGACTCCCAAACGCTCGATGGCGGACCAGTCAACCGGGACCGATGTAACGCGGCGGGGGACATCGCCAGCCCCGTGCGGCGTGAGACGGCGTCAGCCCCGCACCCATGAGATGTTGTTCTCACTGGCCGTGTCAGGGTCGCCGCCACGGGCGTCAACCCCGCACCTGCGAGCTGTTGGGTAACTCGCCCGGTGCCCGAACAGCGACAGGTCGCCCGGACCCGCACCCATGAGCTGTTGTTCTCACTGGCCGTGTCAGGGTCGCCGCCACGGGCGTCAGCCCCGCACCCGTGAGCTGTTGGGTAACTCGCCTGGCGCCCGAACAGCGACAGGTAGCCCGGACCCGCACTCGTAAGCTGTTGGGTGACTCATCAAGGTTCAAGGTCCGGGCGCCGCGGGCACGACGCGGTCGCGTCGCCAGGTCAGCACGAGCCAGCCGGTCACGCCGAGCAGGATGAGCGGGCCGCCGAAGAGGGTGGCCGCGGGGGGAGCCTCCCCGACCAGGAGGTAAGTCCAGATCGGGTTGAGGATCGGCTCCAGCAGGAGGATGAGTGCCGCCCGGTGGGCCTCGATGTGCTGGAGAGCCCACGAGAAGAGCACGTACGGCGTCGTGAACTGCACGAGGGCCAGCAGCAGTATCAGCCCCCATTGCGGCCCCGTCAGCGCAAACGTACCCCACACCGCGACGGCCGGCAGCAGCAGCAGCCCCGACCCGAGAGCGTTGATCGCCGCCACGACGGTGGGGTGAACCGGCCGCAGCCCGCGCAGCAGCACGGTCAGCGTGCCATACCCCCACCCGCTGACCAGCGCCACCAGCAGTCCGGGCAGATCCGTGTGCGGATTGCCGGCGAAGATGACGCCGACGCCCACCATTGCCACGAGCAGCACCAGTCCCTCGGCACGCCCCGGCCGCTCGTTCAGCAGCAGCGGCGACAGTAGAAACACCCAAATCGGCGACGTGTACTGGAGGATGATCGCGTTCGCCGCCGCCGTCTTCGTGGTGGCGATGACGAACGACGCCGTCATGATGGTGAAGGTCAGGACCGATGCGACGGGCCAGGCGCGGGCGACGCGCTGAAGCGTGTGGAGCCGCCGCAGGGCAAACGGCAGAAACACCAGCCCGCCGATGAGCGACCGGTAGCAAGCGATGGTGACGGCGGGTGTTTCGACGCGGTCCAGCAGTTTGATCAGCGGGCCGTTGAGGCTCCACAGGGCCGCGCAGGCGACCAGCAACAGCACGCCAATCCAGCGCTGGGCGTGACCGTCACTTTGGCAAGTCGGCATTAGGCCTCCGTGAACGACGACCATGGCCCGACGCGCAGGCGGCGCCGTCGTCGCACTGCGTGGTCTTATACCCGCAGCCCGCCGGCGGCGGAAACACTTGCCGGCACAAGGTGGCCACAGATGGCCGGATCACGTACGATGCTGCCACCCGATCGATCCACGGCCAGTTTCCGTGTGCGTGACTGGCGCCGACCTCAACCAGGGACGTCAAGGCATGCAGGTGCCGGACCACAGCGAGAACCTTCGCCGACGTGCCGAGTGGCACACCGGGTGCTTTGGCTGTCGGTCGCCAGATCAGGGCGGACTGGGCCTGCGCTTCGAAACCAGGTCGGACGGCAGCGTGGTGACCGCTTTCACCTGCCCGGCAGAGTATCGCGGATACGCCGGCTGGGTTCACGGCGGCATCGTCGCCACGCTACTGGATGAAGCCATGACCGAGTGCCTGGTGAACCTGGGGATACGTGGCATCACCGCGCGAATGAACATCCGCTATCGCCGGCCGGTGGACATCGGCAGCGAGGCGATCGTGGAAGCACGCTTGGTCCGCGTCGCTGACCCGCTCTACGTAGTGCAGGCCGAGCTGCACCAGAACGGACGCGTGCGCGCTGTGGCGGACGCCAAGTTCTATGGCCAGTCAGCGGCAGAGGCCAGAGCCGGTGTGTTGCCCGGGTATTTCACGATTGCCGACACGGCGGACCACGACAGCGACGCCTCGAGTACGGACGTGGCGCCGGGCAATCGCTGACCGCAGCGCTATTTTTCACCCAGCGCCCGTCGGTGGCGAAAGAAGTCCCTGAGCAGCTCGACGGCCTCCTCCGCCAGCACACCGCCGACGGTCTCAACCTGGTGATTCAAACGCGGGTCCGCGGTGATCTGGAACAGTGAACCGCACGCTCCCGCCTTGGGGTCGGACGCCCCGAACACCAGGCGCCGGACACGCGCCTGCACCAGCGCCCCGGCGCACATCGGGCACGGTTCCAGCGTGACATACATCGTGCAGCCCTCCAGTCGCCAGTGCTTCAGGTATTCTGCTGCTGCCGTCAGGGCGATCATCTCAGCGTGAGCGGTCGGGTCTTGCAGTTTCTCGCGCTGGTTGTACCCGCGACCGATCACGCGCCCGTCGTGAACTACCAGGGCCCCGACCGGTACATCTGCCGCCTCAAGTGCCCGCCGGGCCAGCTCCAGCGCCTGCCGCATGAAACGTTGATCGAGTTCACCTGGATCCAGACCTAGCATTCCGCTGCCTCGCGCTCTCGTCTGCTGCCCGGCACCGGCGTCCAGAGAGACGTCCCGAAACCATGTTATAGCGGCGTATTGCCGTTATCATGTACCTGGCTGTTCGTTGACTTCGTGCCATAGCGCGGACTCGGCAGCCCGGCCGGGCATGGCAACCGGCCACGAGCAAACGCTGGGCGACCGTGCGCCACCCGGTGCTGCCTAAATGGCGGGAGACAGAACATGTCCGCGACCTCACTAACCGAGCTGACGCTTGCTGAGTTCCTGCGACGTCTAGGCTCCGACGATCCCACGCCCGGTGGGGGCAGTAGCGCCGCGCTGGTCGGGGCCTTGGCGGCGGCCCTCGGACGGAAGGTCATCCGCTTCACACTGGGCAAGCCGCGCTTCGCCGAAGTTGAGCCCCACGTCCGTATGCTTGGCCAGCGCCTGGCGCGGGCCGAGTCGTTGCTCGACGCGCTGATCGACGAAGACGCGAACGCCTACTCTGTGCTAAGCGCCGCGCTGAAGCGCGATCGCTCCGACCCGGACCGGGCGGCGGCGGTCGAACAGGCAGCCGCCGTCGCCGGCTACGTGCCGTTGGAAACGGCGGCGACCTGTGCGGCGGTACTGGACGAGCTGCGCCAAGTCCGCCGCCTCGGCAACCCCATGCTGCGCAGCGACGCCGACGCGGCCATCCACTTGGCACAGGCGGCGCTGTTGGCGGCTGCGGCGAACGTGCGGGTAAACCTGGCGTTGATGCGCCAAGGGGATGCGGCGGAGGTCGAACGTCAACTGGAGGCCATTCTGAGCAAGTACGTCGGTGATCGGAGCGGGGCTTGACAAGCTAACAAAAACCGAATATCTTCCCGCGGGCGCACTTGGAGACCGTGGCAGTGACACATGCCGACAATCCCCGCAGCCCCTTCACCGCCGGCTACTGCGAGTGGTTGCGGCCCCCGCCGGCCAGCACCCAGGTCACCGAAGAGCACGCTAAGTCGCTGCTGACCTGCAACGATAGCCCCGACATCCCCTACACCTGGTCCGTCAATCCGTACCGCGGCTGTCAACACGGGTGCTCGTACTGCTATGCCCGCCGAACGCATGAGTACCTCGACCTGGGCGCGGGAACCGATTTCGAAACGCGTATCGTGGTCAAAATCAACGCCCCCGAGCTATTAGCCAGTGAGTTGCGACGCGCGACTTGGAATCGCGAACAGATAGCGTTCTCGGGCGTCACCGACTGCTATCAGCCGCTCGAAACCCGTTACCAGCTCACGCGTCGCTGCCTGGAGGTCTGCATGCAGGTCGGCAATCCAGTGAGTGTGGTCACCAAGTCCTATCTGGTCACCCGCGATGCCGACCTGCTGGCGGAGATCGATCGCCGCGCCGCTGCCCAAGTCATTTTCAGCCTCACGTTCGCCGATGACGAACGCGCGCGCCTCATCGAACCCGGCGCGCCGCCTCCCAGCATGCGCTTTGAGGCGCTGCGCCAGTTGCGCGCAGCCGGTGTTCCCGTCGGTGTCCTGGTCGCTCCGGTCATCCCCGGCTTGAATGATCGTGAGATTCCGGCCGTCCTGGCGCGGGCGGCGGAGTGCGGAGCCACGGTCGTCAGTTACAGCCCCGTTCGGCTACCTGGTAATGTCGGCGAGGTGTTTCTCGCCCGACTGCGACAGGCCTTCCCCGAGACCGCTCGACGCGTCGAGGCACGCATCCGTGACCTGCGCGACGGCCGCCTCAACGACCCCCGCTTCGGTTATCGCATGGCGGCACACGGGGCGTATTGGGAAAGCGTAGCACGTTTGTTTGAGACAACGGCCACGCGGCTCGGGTTGGACTGCGGACAGCGCTGGCGCAAGCCGACCGGCGCAGCCGGCCGCACGCACGCAAAACAGTTGCCACTCTTCTGACCACTGACCACGCCAAGGGACAGCGGCGTACCAAGCGCCCTGGTACGCTGCCCACTACCGTCAGAACTGCCACTTATGTGCGCGCTCCCGAGTCCGCCATTACGCCCCTCTGATCTGCTCCGGTACCCCGGTCGCGGCGACCGGTGCTGCACCCAATGTAAGCCTGCTGTCCCCCCCGCCCCGTGCTCAAGCGGATTTATCTTGACCGGACGTATCGTGCCAGTATGGTAACGCTTGGCCGTGTACATCGGGCTCCCGCCGAGCAGAGTCCGTAGTCGGTTCACGGCGAGTCGTGTGAGGGTGACGATGAAGATTGGACTGGTCGCCACTTATACACACCCGTTCGCTCTCGGGCTGCGATACATCTCTTCCTACCTGAAGAGCACCGGTCATGACGTGATCATGCTGTTCATGAGTTCTCGGCGCGACACCACGGCGCCGGACTGGACACCGGCGGCGCTGGACGACTTCGTCGAGCGTCTGCGCGATCGCGACCTTGTCGGCCTTAGCCTTATGACCAACACTTTCCATCGGGCTTGCGCGCTGACGACCCGTATCCGGGCGGCAGGACTACGCGCCCCGATCGTCTGGGGCGGGACGCATCCGACGGTCGCGACCGCGGAATGCCTGCCGCATGCGGATGCGGTCTGCGTCGGCGAGGGCGAAGAGGCGCTCATGCAACTGGTCGAGCGCCTGGAGCACGGCGGCGACCCGACGGCGGTGGCCGGGCTTTGGTTTCCCGCCGCCGGTCCCTTCGGTAACCGCGGCGAGGTTCGCAACGCTCCGGCTCCGCTGGAAACGAACCTCGACGACCTGCCTTTCCCGGACTACGAGCTGGAGACGCACTGGGTGGCCGACAAGGATAGGCTAGTCCCGGCGCGGCCGGAGAATCTGCGCGGCGCCCTGCACACGCTGCGTGTCATCACGGCTCGCGGTTGTCCGTACCATTGCACCTTCTGCAACAACACGGCGCTGCGTAATATCCACCAAGGGCTGGGGCCCTGGTTGCGAACACGCTCGCTGGACAACGTCCTGGCCGAACTGCGGCAGGCGCTGGCCAGTTTCCCGAGCATCCGCACGATCAACTTCGTCGATGACCTCTTCTTTGTCCGCACGGAAGAGGAAATCGAGGACTTCGCCGCCAAGTACAACGCCACCATCCGGCTACCGCTCCAGCTCGACGCCTTTCCGAATACCGTGACCGATCGCAAAGTGGCGGCCTTGGCCAAGGTGCCACTGGAACTGATCAGCATGGGAATCGAGAGCGCCAGCGCCGACACGCTGCAAAACATCTACCGACGCCCGACTGCTCCGCCGCGCATCGCCGCCGCTATCCAGACGCTGGCGCGCCACCAGGTGCCGGCGGAGTACCACTACATCGTCAGCAACCCCTATGAACCGGAACGCAACGTCATCGAAACGATGCGTTTCATAGCCACGCACCATCGCGGGCGCGCCGTTCTGCGTGTGTTTCCCCTCATGTTCTATCCCGGCACGCCGTTGTACCAGCGGGCGCGCGACGACGGCTTGATCGCCGACCGCGACCAAGCGGCGTACGACTACATGGGCACCGGCGCGCTCCAGTTCGCCCGCCATGACTATCTGGCTATTTGGCTGCGCGTCGTTCTGGCGTTGCGGAATAACGGCATGCCGACCTGGGCCTGCCACCGGGTCATCGACTTCGCCACCCACCGCTTCACCCGAACCCTGCTCGATCGCAAGTGGTTTTGCCCCACGGTCTTCGTTGCCTATCGCATCGGGCGTAAACTCGTGCGAAACTTCCTCTACCAGCCGTTCGTGCGTCCCCTCAAGTACTTGGGCCGGCGGCGCCACGCCGCGCGTGCGTCGGCACCGGCGCAGCCTTGGCGTGTACCGAGTGTGAACCGCGCCGCCCTGCGCCGCCGGAGCGCCGCTGCGCCGCAACCCGCGCCGACGGCAGCGTCCGCGCCCTGACCACGGCCGTGCGCCTCCCTGCGGAGGCTGACAGCCCGGTCTCAGTGTCGGCCCGTGACCTGTGTGAGACTTGGTTCGAAGGCCGGTGCCAGACAAAACGGCGGCCCGGTGTCCCGTGAGGAACACCGGGCCGTCAAAGCCGGCAATCACCTACTCTTGCCCGATCAGGACTACCATCGGCCGTGCGGGCTTAACTTCTGAGTTCGGAATGGGATCAGGTGTGGCCCCGCACGTATGGTCACCGGCAGTCCATGTGCGCCGCGGTTCGCGCTGCGACAGGCCGGTCTGTAGATGCCTGTTCGCGTCCGCGAGCGGAGGGTGCTCGGACGCGCGTTGCCGGCCTGCGGCGTCTTGAACGCTACGGCGATTGCACGCTTATTCAGGAGGTGGGTATGACCGGTTCGCGAGCCGGTTCTCTCAGTGGTGCGGCGTGCCTGGAGGCACACAGCGTTTCGTAAATGTGGTCAAGCCCTCGACCGTTAGTACCGGTTAGCTGAGGACATCTCTGCCCTTACACACCCGGCCTATCAACCTGGTGGTCTTCCAGGGGTCTTCAGCTCACCCGAAGGGAGCACCGAGTCCTAATCTTGGGGACGGCTTCCCGCTTAGATGCCTTCAGCGGTTATCCAGTCCGTGCTTAGCTACCCTGCGGTGCCGCTAGCGCGACAACAGGTACACCAGAGGCACGTACCACCCAATCCTCTCGTACTAGGGTGATGGCCCCTCAAGACTCGTACGCCCGCAGCAGATAGGGACCGACCTGGCTCACGCCGGTCTGAACCCAGCTCGCGTACCACTTTAATCGGCGAACAGCCGAACCCTTGGGACCGCCTTCAGCCCCAGGATGTGATGGGCCGACATCGAGGTGCCAAACGACTACGCCGCTATGGACGCTCGGTAGTCATCAGCCTGTTATCCCCGGAGTACCTTTTGTCAGTTGAGCGATAACCCTTCCACACGGGATTACCGGATCACTAGGGCCTGCTTTCGCATCTGCTTGACTTTTAGGTCTCACAGTTAAGCCGGCTTGTGCCCTTGCACTCCACGCACGATTGCCAACCGTGCTGAGCCGACCTTTGCACTCCTCCGTTACCTTTTGGGAGGAGACCGCCCCAGTCAAACTGCCCACCTAGCACTGTCCCTCGCCCGGCTTCACGGGACGGGGTTAGGTAACTAATAGCACAAGGGTGGTATTTCAACGGTGGCTCCCCGGCGGCCGGAACCGCCGGATCGACGCCTCCCACCTATCCTACGCATGCGATACCAATTACCAGTACCAGGCTGCAGTAAAGGTTCACGGGGTCTTTCCGTCTTGCTGCGGGTACACGGTATCTTCACCGCGACTTCAATTTCACCGAGTCGGTCCTTGAGACACTGCTCCAGTGATTACGCGGTTCATGCGCGTCGGAACTTACCCGACAAGGAACTTCGCTACCTTAGGACCGTCATAGTTACGGCCGCCGTTAACCGGGGCTTCGGTCGCAAGCTTCTCCGCCGAAGCGGATGACCTGCTTCCTTAACCTTCCGGCACCGAGCACGCGTCACTCTGTATACGTCCTCTTTACGAGTTAGCACAGAGCTGTGTTTTTGATAAACAGTTCCCAGAGCCGATTCTCTGCGGCCTGCCGCCTAGCGGCGGCGAGGCTCCCCTTTTCCCGAAGTTACGGGGTCAAATTGCCTAGTTCCTTAAGGACCGTTCTCTCGAGCGCCGTTAGGATACTCTCCTCGCCCACCTGTGTCAGTTTTGGTACGGATCCGCACTTTGTCCCCGGACGGCTTTTCTTGGTCGACCCGCCATGTGCTTCGGCAACAAAGCGGCCTCGCCCTTGCGGGCACCCTCTATTCTCATAGTGGGCCACACTTGAGGTCGACGTCCCCGCCGGTTCAACCTCGTACGGAGTGCAGGAATATTAACCTGCTGGCCATCGTCTACGCCTTTCGGCCTGGACTAAGGTTCCGACTAACCCTGGGCGGATTTCCCTTCCCCAGGAAACCTTGGGCTTACGGCGAGCGGGATTCTCACCCGCTTTATCGTTACTCATACCGGCATTCTCACTACCACCGGCCGACACCGCTCCTTACGGTACGGCTTGTATCTCCGGTGGTACGCTCCCCTACCCCCGCCTTGCGGCGGGCCGTAGCTTCGGCGCTGCGCTTAGTCCCGATCATTATCGGTGCCCATTTTCTCGACCAGTAAGCTATTACGCACTTTTTAAATGGTGGCTGCTTCTAAGCCAACATCCTGGCTGTCACGGAAAACGGACTTCCTTACGCACTCAGCGCAGCTTTGGGGCCTTAGCTGACGGTGCGGGTTGTTTCCCTTTTGAGCATGAACGTTAGCGCCCACACTCTCACTCCCGGGATAGTCGCCGCGGTATTCGGAGTTTGATTGAAGGCGGTAGTCGGGTAGACCCCGCGTTTCATTCAGTAGCTCTACCCCCGCGACGTAGTGGCCCGAGGCTGTCCCAAAAGACATTTCGGGGAGAACCAGATATCTCTGCGTTTGATTAGACTTTTACTCCTCCCCACAGCTCATGCCAGAACTTTTCAACGTTCACGGCTTCGGTCCTCCAGGACGTTTTACCGTCCCTTCAACCTGGCCATGGGTAGATCACGCAGGTTCGGGTCTGCCGCATGCGACCAAAGCGCCCTATTCAGACTCGCTTTCGCTGTGGCTGCGTGCCGGAGGCACTTAACCAAGCCGCATACGACAACTCGCCGGTCCATTATGCAAAAGGTACGCGGTCAGCCGTCCCGACCGAAGTCGGAAATCGGCCTTCCACAGCTTGTAGGTAGATGGTTTCAGGTACTTTTCACTCCCCTAGCAGGGGTGCTTTTCACCGTTCAGTCGCCTTACTGGTCCACTATCGGTCGTGCAGGAGTACTTAGCCTTGCAGGGTGGGCCCCGCATGTTCAGTCAGAGTTCCACGGCATCCGACCTACTCGACCGCCGCCACGCCCCTGGCGCCTACCGGACTGTCACCGTCTATGGTTGCCCTTTCCAGAGCATTCGGCTGAGATTGTGACGACGTATGGCTCGAGGCCATGGGCTAGTCCGCTTTCGCTCGCCACTACTTACGGAGTCTCGGTTGATTTCCTTTCCTCCGGGTACTGAGATGTTTCAGTTCCCCGGGTTCGCTCCAGACGGCCTATGCATTCAGCCGCCGGTGACTGTATCTGGTTACCCAGTACAGCCGGGTTGCCCCATTCGGAGATCTCCGGATCAAAGCCTGTTTGGCGGCTCCCCGGAGCTTATCGCAGCCTGCCGCGTCCTTCATCGCCTCTGCACGCCTAGGCATCCACCATCCACCCTTAGTAGCTTGACCACATTTACGAAATGCTGTGATCAAGCCGCACCTTCTCTCCAGAAGTCGGAGATGGTCTTGAGAGAGAACGTAGTCCCCGTCGCCGCCGCCACTGCTGGCCGACGGCAACGGCCGACTCGCTCATCCGGCTCGATACCTAGTCATACCCACGTATGCACTTGTCAAATAGCTCGCGCCGGCACAAATCGCGCCGCGGTCAGAACCGCTTCGCCGATCGGCCGCGCTCCTTCCCGCAGACCGCGGGCTTTTGAGCACCGCCAATAACGTTGCCCAAAAGCTCGCGTTCTGCACTCGGTTGCCGCTCGACTGGAGCCGACCGGGATCGAACCGGCAACCTCCGCGTTGCAAACGCGGCGCTCTCCCGATTGAGCTACGGCCCCGACTCAGGACGAGAAATTGGAGCGTTGAAGTCTCAGCTCCAGCTACTTTCTCGACTGTCGCGCACCTGCCAGTTCTAATCTCTTGACCAGGACACGCCTAGTCACACCGGCCGGGGCCTCAGCTTCCGCCGCCGCGCAGCAGATGCCAGACGCAAACGCCCAGTATAGCCGCGACGGCCAGATACGGCAACACGCCCCAATCCATCGCGACCTCCGGGCCTGCCGCCGCGCTCGCCACCAGTGGGCCCGACAGGATTCGAACCTGTGACCTCGTCCTTATCAGGGACGCGCTCTAACCAACTGAGCTACGAGCCCTTTTCGGTCGAGGCCCGACGCCGATCTTCCGACCGGCCCACCGCACCGCGCTGCGGCCCGTTTCACCCGGACCCTCGAACCTCGGCACGTTGCTCACCCTGTCGGGCGGCCACCCGCCGCCGGCGGCGGGCAGACCAGTAATTTATATCCTGGACCGGCGTTGTCAAGCCGGCGACATGAAAAATCGGCTTGCCATTGCGCCCGCAACAGCCGTCGGAAACGCGCACGAACGTATTCGAGGGGGCGCCGGCGAACACGCCTGCAATCTCAACTATCTCCGTAGCAACACCTTAGGGCCTAGCCGCTCGACTGCTACTCGGCGGCATGCTCGAACGGCGGGCGGGCAATCAGCATCGGGCGTCGCTGTGCTACATTCACTAGCAACCCCAGGGCAATGAAATTCGCCCACAAGCTACTGCCGCCCGCGCTCACGAATGGCAACGTCATGCCCGTGATCGGCGCCAGGCCAATCGTCATGCAAATGTTCAGCAGCGCTTGGGCCACGATCATCACCACCACGCCGACCGCCAGCAGGCGCCCGAACGGGTCGTTAGTCACCGTCGCCACTTCCAGACCGAACAACACGATGACACCGTAAGCCACTATCACGAGCAGGGCGCCGACAAAGCCCCACTGGTGGCCGATTATCGCAAAGATGAAATCGTTATGCTCTTCCGGCAGCAGATCGCCGTAGCGCACGAAGATCCCGCCGCCGTAGCCCGTGCCGGTCAATCCGCCGGTGCCTAGCGCGATCTTCGACTGTCGGAGCTGATAGCCCTCGTCCTGATGCCAGCTTTCGTCCGCGGTATTCTGCCGTAGCAGCGACAATATGCGCGTACGCTGATAGTCCTTCATACCATAGACGTAGAAAAGCGGCATGGTGGCGCACCCCAGCACAACCACCAAGAAAAGGTGCCGCAAACGCGCCCCGGCAACAAACAGCATCGCAAAGAGGACCGGCAACAACATCAGCAGCGTGCCAAGGTCGGGTTGAAACAAGATCAGCACCATGGGCAGCAGCGTGAGCAGCAGCGGCGGCATCAACCCCGCCAGTCGACGATATGAGCTCCGAAAGCGCAGGTAGCGCGCCAAGCACATGATTAGCGCGACTTTCATGAACTCCGAGGGCTGGATGCCAAGCGGCCCCGCGCGAATCCAGCGGCGTGTACCGCGAGAAACGGGCACCAGGGGTAAATCGACCCAGCGATCGACCACCAGCAGCAACAGCAGAAGTATGGCTAACCCGTACACCGGATATGCGTACCACCCGATCTTCTGATAGCTGGGACGCAAAATCAGCGACATCAGGCCCACACCAGAGGCCAAATAGGCCAGTTGCCTTACGGTTAGTGGTCCGAGAGCCTCATAGGCGCGCCGCAACCAACTAATCTGCTCCGTCATCGTCAACTCAGCGGGAAGGCGGTCCACCAGGACTTGGCGACTCCGGTCGGTAGCGTGGATCGAAGTCAGTCCGACAAGAACGAGAAACGCAACCGGAGCCGCCAAGCCCCAGCCGAGGTGCGTCAGGTTCGACGCGCGGATCGTGGTCATGGTCCCAACAACTCCTGGGCGATCTTCTTGGCCACCGGGGCGGCTACCGCCCCGCCGCTGCCGCCGAATTCAACCACCACGCTGATGGCATACGAGCGTCCCGCCGGTCGCTGGCCGCGCGGGGTCGAAGTAGGTTGCGTGAAGCCGATGAACCAAGCATGGGCCGGCACAGTCTCGCCCTCCAGTAGGGCGGGGAAGCGTTCGTTGACCTGCGCTGCGACGATCTCCGGTCTCGGGTCAGGAAAACGACTCAGGGCTTCTTCGCGAGAACTTGCCACCGCCACTTCCGTGCGTCCGTCGGGCCACCGACAAGTGTACCGCCAGTTGACGACTCGCGGCGCAGCCTGAGCAGAACCCGTCTTGCCGCACATTTCGTAGTCCTGCCGGTCCAAGCGGGCCCAGCGTTGAGCGGTCCCGCCCGGCTCGTTGACCACGCGCCACATGCCACGGCGCAGCACCTGCAAGTCGGGCTCGTTGAACGTAACGGGCGGCGTAAGTGGTGCACCGAAGGCATGTCCACTGTCGTCATAGGCCAGTCGCACGGGTGACCAGTAACCGGCGGCAATGCTGGCCGCCACGTTGGCCGCCTGAAGGGGTGTGCACGTCACTTCGCCTTGGCCGATGGCGAAGTTCCAGGCGTCGGCCTCCTGGTGGCGTCGCGGGTGGAGACGCTGCGGGTGGCTGAGCCATGCTTCGGTCGGCACGATGCCGGTGACTTCTTCGATCAGGCCGGTTCCTTGCGTGCGCCCCAACCCGAAACGTTCGAACCACTCGCAAAGTCGCTGCGCGCCGAGCCGACCGCCGACTTGGAAGAAGTAGATGTTGCACGAGTTGCGTACCGCGCTCTCGCCATCCTGCCCGGCCGGATCGTCGATCATATCGTGTGTGATCCCCGGATTCAGATTATAGATCCAGCAGCGAAACCGATCGGGCTTGTCGGGCAGCAAGTAACCGGTGCAATGAAAACGCGTCTGTGGGGTAATGACTCCTTCGCCCAAACCGGCGATCAGCGTGATCGCCTTGCATATCGAACCCGGAGGATACTGCGCCTGCACCGCTCGAAATAAGAGCGGCAATCGCCGCGCGTCGCGGCGCAGTTCGTCGTAGTCCGCGCCGAACGTCGCGTAGCTGTACACGGGATAACTCGCCAGCGCCAACAGCTCGCGCGTTTGCACGTCGATAACCACGGCCGCCGCCCCCGCCTGGACCTCAGGGCGCAACTGCCCCACCGCCTCGGCCAACAGCTCCACCACTCGACGTTGCAGCCGCACGTCGATCGTCAAGAATACATCGCGCCCCGGCACCGGCGGGGTGCGCTGCAACGGTGTCCAGTCGTAATCGACGAGGATGCGCCCGCGCCGCCCACGCAAGGAGATTTCCGCCAACCTCTCCACGCCTGACACGCCGCACAAATCGCCGCCGCGCAACCCGCGTAGCTCATCGCCCCGCAGCGGGTCGGCAGCGAGCTGTTCCTCGCCAGCGGCTCCAAGCCTTCCCAGTACGTGCACCAGACTGTCGGCGTCGAGCGCGCTGCGCCGCGAACTGGGGACGACGCGCAACCACGGGTAGCGCTCCAGCTCCAACTGCACGTTCAGAGCCGTTTCGTGTGGCACGTTCTCCAACACCGGCAGGAGCTGGTACTCCTCCCGAATCGGCTGCTGCGCCGCGGCACGCCAGCGCGCCACCCGGCTGCGCACCTCTTCGGCCCGGTGGTGCAACACCGCCTCCGGCTCGCCGGTCAGTTCGGCCAGACGTCGCCACATGTGGTCGATCTGCTGCGGCAATTCGGCGGCGATGTCCCGCAGCCTGGCCCCCGGCGGGTAGTCGCCACGCTCGCGCAGGGCGCGTGCGGCCGTCAGCAGATAGTCCTCGCGCCGGGTCAAAGCTCCATAGTGGATGCTGATATCGTAGCTGGGCTGATCGCGCAGCAGTGGCACGCCGTTCCGGTCGAACACCGTCCCGCGTGGGGCCGGCACGTATTCTGGCCGACGGGTCACGATGCGTTCGGCCAAGGCCCGATAGCGATCAGCGTCCAGAATCTGTATCTGGACTAGTCGGGCCACGATTACCAGGGTCAGCGTGGTAAGTAGAATCCAGAACCAGGTCAGGCGTCTCCGGAACATGACGTCCTTGTCAAGCCGGTGGCGGAGCGGGTAGAAGGCGCCAGGACACACTCCGTCCGCCGCGGTACAAGTTAACTATCCCCCCCTTGGACGCCGGTTACAAGCCCGTCCCGTTCGTTACACCCAGTTCCTGTCGCGGTCCGCCCTTGTTACGGTCAGCGAATCGGCGGCGGTCTGGTCCGGCCAGCGGCTATCTGTCGCCTGGCGCCTTGAGCGTCGCCTCCACCTGCTGCGACAAGGCGGCATAGCGGTGCTTGAGTCGCTCCAGTTCGCGCTCCAGAAACGCCGCCTCGCTTGCCAACAGTGTCAGCTTGCCGGAACGATGAGCCGCCAACTTCTGGTGCGCGGCGCGAATGCGGTCGTCCAGGCGCTTGAGCCACCCGTCGCGGAAGAGGTTGTCGAAGTACTCGCGCGTGTTATCCAGCAGCAAGTACTCGTCGCGCTGTTTCTGTTTATCGACCTGATTGATGCGGGCGTACACCGCGGCCATTCTGCCAGCCGCGTATTCCAGGATGCGCTGCTCGCGCGCGCGCAGCGCCGCCGCCAGCTCGTCGTACAGTGCATCGACCTGGCTGCGGCAGTTGTCGTCCTGGTAACTCAATCCAGCGGCATTAGTGTCGAAATGAGCGGCACACTCGACGATCCGCGTCCGTAGTCGAATCTGGAGTCGGCCCAGCGCCTCCAGCTCGGCCACGTAGTCGCGCAGTGGCTGACCGTCGATCGCTAGCGCCTGCCACACCCGATCGACGAACGCTGCCGGCGAATCCGTCCCCGTCAATGGCAGGCCCTGTGGTAGCTGAGCAACAGCAGCCGACAACGCGTCGAGAGCCGCGGCTACGGCGGTGGGCGCGGGCTCCGCGCCCGGCGATCCGGTCGCCACTTGGCGCTCGCTCCGCCAGCGCGGGTCATCACGGGCCCAGAGATCATCGACGGTCTGAATCGGGGCCCACTGGCGCAAAGCTTCCCGCAGAGCGGCGTCAGCGCGCATCACCCGCTCGACATACTCCTGACCGGCCGGCCAGCAGACGCGCAAGCGACCATGCAGGCGTGCGTTTTGCAAGAAATTGAGTACCGCTTCGGCACTCGGCTGCGGGTAGGAGCGCTGGCATCCCGTGACTGCCATCACCAGCGAGCCGACCATCATCAGCGCGGGCCACGGGCGACCGGTCATCGATGTGCTCCTCAAGTTCGGGCTACAGGACGAACAATTCCAGGGCCATTACCGCCACGCCGACCAGTGCTGCGCCAGCGATCCCTCCGGCACAGATCGACTCCTGGTTCTGGACGAAGACCACGTTGGGGCGCTGCTCCGGTCGCGGCCAGATGCGTCCGATCAGCCAGAATACGAATGACCCCATAAACATCGCCAAACAGATGTCGAAAGGTATGACGAAAGCCAGACCGATGCCGACCGCCGACAAGGGGAACTTGCCTTTGCTGGCGGCCCGGATCAGTTCGAAGACGATGCCCAGCGCCGCCCCGACGATCACCGCCCACAAGGCGGTCCGCGATAGTTCGTCCAGGCCCTTGGTCAGCAGCTCGGCCACCGCCTTCCACACCGTCACCGCCGGATACGGATACTCCGTCGTGATCAACCCCGCCGGATCATTCCGCAGAAATAGCGGATAAAACACGGCCACAGAGAAGAGCGCTCCCGAGAAAGCCCCGATGAGATGGCCGATGGCCTGGAGGCGCGGCTTGCCGCCCAGCATATAACCGGGCTTGATATTCTGGATGAGGTTCGACGCCCCGCCAGCCACCTCGGCACCGATGCCGGCGGTGGCGATGTTGGTGGTGATGTTTCCCGGCGCCAGACCGGCATAGACGAGCTGCGTGATTTTGCCCAATGCGCCGGTCGGAGTGATCGACGTCAGGGCGGTCGAGTTCACGCCGATCAGCGTGAAGATGAACACCAGCGGAATCGCCACGACGCCCAGCCAGATTTGCACGCCGAAGAACCAGTGCGCGATCCAGACCAGATAGGCCCCGGCCACTGGTACCCCGATCACCGCCAGCCAGAGGGGGAATTCGATGTGGCGCAGGCAGTCTTCGCGGCGTTGACCGCGGCCGGGGAGCAGCCCGCGGAAGGCGTTCAGGAACATCTGGGGCCGTGCGAAGAAGGAATACAGCGAAGCCGTGGTCATCATGGCAACACCACCCCACAGTGACCAGGTGGTGATGGCGCGGAACCCGATATGGAAGCGCCCGGCGTTATCGAGCATACCGAGAATGTCCCCGCGCTGAATCATTAGCGGTGCTAGCAGGACGTAATTGATGAGCGCTCCGACCATCAGCGACACGCCGGTGCGGATGCCCATCAGTCCCCCAGCGGCGATCATCGCGATGTCCAACGTAGGCTGAATCGTCAGCTCGCGCAACGGAATGTTCAACAGTTTCGGCGTGGCCCAGTGAAACTTCTCGGCCAGCTTGTAATACCAGGTGTCGAGCGCCTCCGGAACCGAGATGGTCGGCAACTCCAGGTTGCGCAGCCACTCCATCAGCTTGTGCGACTGTCCGAGTTTCAACAGACCGGCGATCACCCCGAAGATCACCAGCAGCTTAGCTGGCAACATGGACTTGGCCGCGTCGGCCCCCTCGCTGTGCAGAGTGTCCATGACGACACCCGCCGCCCGGCCTTCGGGGAACGGCAACTGCTCCTCATTGATGAACCGCCGTTTGAGCGGAAAGGCAAACAGGACTCCCAGCACCGCCAGTCCGATCAGCCACATCATCATCTGCCACCACGGTACCACCGTGTTGGTGACGACCATGTAGGCCGCCATGCTGGCGATGAGCGGGCCGTTCATGTACCCGGCCGAACAGGCGATCGATTGGAGTATGTTGCTTTCCAACACGTGATAGCGGTGCACTAGCCCGACCTTCTCCAGCGATTTGAAGAAGACGAAGGCCAGGATCACCGAGGTGATGGCTACGCCCAGCGACCAGCCCGACTTGGCCCCGACATACAAGTTCGTTATCGACAACAGGCCACCGAGCAGGAATCCCATGAGCACAACGCGCAGCGTCATCTGCGGCACGTCGCCCTGGTAGACGTTCTCCAGCCACCAGCGGTCCTTTTCTTCGACGGAAAGCGTGCGAATCTGTTCTTCGGTGAGCTGTTTGATCGCCATCGTGTCGCCACCCGGGCGGCCAGGCGACAGCAGTGCGCGCACCGGCGCGCCGGCGCCACGCGCACGCCCGTCGACCGGTCGCAGACGTGAGAAAAGTAGTGGCCGGTTGCCGCACTGTCAAAGCCCCCCGGGCGCGCCACCCACAGCGGCAGTGCCCCACTGACGACTGCCGCTGACGACGCACGCCGGCGAATGCGGCAACGCTCGTTTACTTCGGCCAGACTTGCTCGCCAGTGGCCGCGTCGAACAACTTGATGGCGTCCACCGGGCAGACCTGGGCCGCCTGGAGGATCTCCTCCGGAGTGTGGCCATCCGGGTTGGTTACTTTGGCGATATTGTCGCTGTCCATCTCGAAGGTGTTGGGAGCCTCGCCGCAGCAAGCCCCGTCGCCGATGCACAATTCACGGTCGATTTCGATCTTGTACTTGGCCATTTCGAGCCGCTCCTAGTGGCGCCGCAAGATGCTATCACCCGTTCGGCGACCCGGCGACGAAACCCAGCGTGCTGGGGCGCAGCCCGGGCGGACACCACACGCTCCTACAATCCGCATGCCAGCCGAACCCGACGGCAAGCCGCGCAGAACGCACTTTCTGTGGCCTGAGAAGCAATTTGTCAACCGACCCGCGAGTCAACTTCCCACCCACCCGTGGACATTCGCGCAGCGCCGCGACGCCAAGGCAGGATCGGGAAGACCAGGGTCCCATTTATCTCGTATGTCCGGCAGGCAGCCAGTGCAAGGGCCGCAGCACGCGGTTCAGGAGCATTTGCCACAGGCCGAACCCCCGTGGTCCCGGCACAAACTCCAGCAGCAACAGCGTCACGTCGTCGTGCGACAGCTCGGCGTCCCCGGTATGTTCTATCAACGCCTGCACCAAAGCTGCCGCCAGCTCCTCCACACTGTTGTGGCGCTGGTCCGCCAGCACCGCAGCCACTCCCTCCTCACCGAACAACTCGCCTGTCTCGCGTCTCGGCGCCTCCAGAACACCGTCGGTCACCAGCAGCAACCGATCGCCCGGCTGAATCCGTAACCTCCGTCGGGAAAAGGAGGTATGTGGATCGACCGCCAGCGGAAGGTTCACCGGCTCACGTTTGCGCGCCGGGCCGTCGCCCGCGAGCAATCTTTGCCAACGACGCTGCGACGAGCGGTAGTACCAGCCGGGCGGGTGGCCGGCGTAGCTGACCGACAGCAAGCGCAGGGGCGGCAAGTAGCTGACCGCGGCTGCCGTCGTCATATGTTCAAGCTCTGAGCCTTCAAGGCGGCGATTCAATTCCGATAGCACGCAGCGTTCGTCGGCCGTGTTCATGTAGCGCCGCAGCAGCACATGAATATCGCCGCTGACGCGCGCTACCGTCTCCCCGTGACCAGCGACGTCCGCCAGACAGAAGCGCGACATCAACCCCGAGCTGCACAACGAAACGTAGTGAATGTCGCCGCCATGGCCGCCGACACTCGGCAAGGAATACACCCACCCGCGGATCCCCGGCAGTCGGATGGGGGCGTTGATCGCGCGGTTGCCGCCCCACACCTCGGCGCAAGACAATTCCCGTCCCGCCGCCGCTGCCGTTGTTGCCGCTGGTGAGATGCTCATTTGCTGGACCTCGGGCGCATAGGGCCCTAGAGCATAGGTGCGCTGGCGCTGGGGCCGGCTCAACCGGTCGGCACAGGGAGCTGCGCAGCCGGCGCCACCCTTGCGATTGATTCTAGCAGCCCGGCGAAAAGTGGGTTATATCGTGTAGAATGAGATTGTCGCCGAGCTCGCCGCCGCCTTGGCGTCTCCAGGTGATGGAGCGTAGCCGGTCAGCGTGCGGCGTCATGCGGCCGGAGAACCCGAATGAGCACCAAAGTTGTTCCGCACTCTCGCCCAGCTAGCTGCGGTTGCGAAACGCCGGCTTCTGACCCGACGACCATGTCAGGCATTCCGATCAAGCGTGTCTACACGCCGGCCGACCTGGCCGGCGTGGACGTCGAACGCGACATCGGGGAGCCGGGGCGGTTCCCGTTCACGCGCGGCATGCACGCCGACATGTACCGCAAACGCATCTGGACCATGCGGCAGTTTGCCGGCATGGGCACTGCCCGGCAGACGAACCAGCGTTTCAAGTACCTGCTGGAGAAGGGACAGACCGGGTTATCCACCGCCTTCGACCTGCCCACGTTGATGGGCCGCGACAGCGACGACCCGTTGTCGTTGGGCGAGGTGGGCAAGTGCGGCGTGGCCATCAGTTCGCTGGAGGACATGCGTGTGCTGTTCGACGGTATCAACCTGGGCGAAGTCAGCACGAGCATGACCATCAACGCGCCAGCGGCCATCCTGCTGGCTTTCTACATCTGCGTGGCCCAGGAGCAGGGTGTACCGCTGGAGAAGCTGCGCGGCACACTCCAGAACGATATTCTCAAAGAGTTCCATGCGCAAAACGAATTCGTCTTTCCGCCGGCCCCCAGTGTCAAGCTGGTCATCGACACGATCGAGTTCTGCACGCGCCACATGCCGCAGTGGAACACGGTCTCGATCAGCGGCTATCACATTCGCGAGGCGGGGGCCACTGCTCCCCAGGAGCTGGCGTTCACCATCGCCGACGGCATGTGCTACGTCGAAGAATCGATCAAGCGCGGTCTGGACGTGGATGCCTTCGCGCCGCGCCTGTCCTTCTTCTGGGATGTGCACAACGAATTCTTCGAGGAAATCGCCAAGCTACGCGCCGCGCGACGCATGTGGGCCCGGATCATGCGCGACCGCTTCCATGCCAAACGGGAGCGCAGTTGGTGGTTGCGCTGCCATTGCCAGACCGCCGGCGTCTCGCTCACCGAGCAGCAGCCGATGGTCAACATCATCCGCGTGGCCTACCAGGCCCTGGCGGCCGTGCTCGGCGGCACACAATCGCTGCACACTAACAGCATGGATGAAACCCTGGCCCTGCCCACCGAACACGCTGTCAAGATCGCCTTGCGCACGCAGCAGGTGATCGCTGACGAAACCGGCGTGACGCGGACCGTCGATCCGCTGGGCGGAAGCTGGTTCGTCGAAGCGCTCACCAACGAGGTCGAACGCCGCGCTCAGGAAATCATCGACCATATCTACAACGACTTTGGCGGCGTGCTGCCGGCCACCGAGCAGGGCTATTTCCGTCGCCTGATCGCCGACTCCTCGGCGCGCTACGGCGCGGAGTTCGACCGCGGCGAGCGCATCATGATCGGCGTGAACAAGTATGTCGAAGATGACTACGAGCGCATCCCGATCCTGAAAATTGACGAACAAGTCGAGCGCGAACAGGTGGCCCGTCTGAAGGCCCTCAAGGCGCGGCGTGACCGGCAACGCCACCGCGATGCCTTGGCTCGTCTGCGTCAGGACGCCGCCGACGGAGCCAACGTCATGCCCGCTCTGATCGCCGCCGCCGAAGCCGACGCCACCATCGGCGAGATGATGGAGACCCTCAAGTCCGTCTACGGCCAGTACGATGGCGGCCCGGAGCTCTGACAGATCGACGCCCGGTCCGGGCCGCTCCCGCCTGACCGGCAGCGCTGCTCTCGGCCGCCTCAAGGCTCGACCAGCCCCTCCCGGATGGCATAGCGCGCCAGGTCCACGCGGTCGTGGATGTCCAGCTTGGCCATCATGCTGGCGGTGTGACAGTTCACCGTCCGCTCGCTTAGATGCAGCCGATCGGCGATCTCTTTCTTCGATAGACCACGCGCAATGTACTGAAGAACCTGAAGCTCGCGCGGCGTAAGACGACCGCCCCGCGACTGCATCACCCCGCCCAGCCGGGCACCCTGCGTATCAATGACAATGCGGCTGCGCACTTCCGGCGAGTAATACACCGCTCCGTCCACCACGGCCCGGATCGCCTGCACCAGGACCTCCGGCGGCTCGGTTTTCGTGATATAGCCCGAAGCACCGACCGCCAGGGCCTGATCGATATAGCGATCATGGAAGAAGGCACTGAGGAAAACCACCCGCGTCGCCGGATTGTCGGCCATGATCAGTCGGGCGGCATCGAAACAGACCATTCCCGGCATGTCCACATCCAGCAACACGATGTCCGGCTTCAGTTGCCGAGCCTGCGCCACCGCCTCGTCAGCATTGCACACATCGGCCACGACGGTGAAATCGGCTTCCGCCTCCAGACAACGTCGCAGGGTGCGACGTACCAGGGCATGGTCGTCGGCCAGCAGGATCCTTATTTGCGCGTTCACAGCTTGGTCTCCGCCGCCGCGTGCGTATCGAGTACTTCACGCACCAGGCCACTGAGTGTCGAGAGCGCGAACGGTTTACGCAAGACCACCACCTCCTCGTCGCCGATGTTGTCGACGTCTGCCAGCCCGCTGGTCAGCACGATCACAGGCGCCACCAGACCGCCGGCACGCAACCTGCCCAAGCCATCCGCCCCCATTGCCGCCAGGATGCCCCGCTCAACGATCAACAGGTCCACCAAGCGTGGTTGGCGACACTGCGCGACCAAGGCTTCGGCATCGGCACAGGGAAGCACCGTGTAGCCCAGCTCCGAAAGCCCCGTCACGAATAGCTGTCGTACCAGCGCTTGCTGCTCAGCGACAACAACCCGCTCACCCTGCCCATGTAGCATGCTTCGGGGCGGCAGCGACGTCTCGGATGTCGGTGCTGAACAAGTGGGCAAGTGGACCCGAAATGTCGCCCCAGCGCCGGGTTGCGATTCGACAGTGATAGTGCCACCATGGTCCTCCACAATGCCGTGCACCACCGACAGTCCCAGGCCCGTCCCGGTGCCGCGCGGCTTGGTGGTGAAGAACGGGTCAAAGATGCGCTCCAACACCTCGGCACTCATGCCTGTGCCGGTGTCGCTCACCATCAGACATACGCGCGACACCCCGGCCCCGCCCGCCGGCTGTGGCAGCGCTTCGCCCCGCACGACCAAGCTTAGCCTGCCGCCCTCCGGCATCGCGTCGCGCGCGTTCAGAGCCAGATTCAGGATCACCTGCTGAAGCTGCGTCGCGTCACCGTTGATCCAGACGGGGGGCTCCTCGTCGACCTCGACCACCAATTGAATCGCCTCCGGCAAGATCTGCCGCAGCCAGCGACCCGCCTCTCTCACCAAGGCACTCAGGTTCAGCGGGCACTTCTCGCTCGGCAGTTGCCCGGCAAAACGGAGCAGCGAATCGGCCACGCTGGAGGCCCGCTGCGCCACCGTCTCGATAGTTCGGAGCGCTTCCCGGGCCGGGTGCTCCGCCGGCAGCTTCTGACCGACCGCCGCATGTCCGAGAATCACCGTTAGCAGATTGTTGAAATCATGCGCCACCGCCGCTGCAAGTTGACCCACCGCTTCCATCTTCTGCGCTTGGTGCAACTGCTGTTGCAGAGCAGCGTGCACGCGGACCGCCTCGGCCCGCTCGACAATCTGCCCCAGACGCACGCTTACCGCGTCGAGCAGGCGACGCTCTTCGACACTGAAAGCATCAGACGCCTGGCTTGTAGCATTCGGGCACCAGGCCTGCACTTCGCCGACCGTCCGCTTGCCGGCAGTCACTTCCCGGCGCCAGCATGGCTGCGTCACCTCTCCAGGGCTGCTCTGAAAGACCCGTCCGTCCAGCGAGATGCGAACCACCACCGGCTGACGCAGACAGTCCGCCAGCAGGCGGGTCACACCTTCGCAAATGTGGTCCAATGCATCGCCCTGGCGCTCGACGAGCGTCGAGATGGCGTACAAACAGTTCAGTTCGCGTACCCGCGCCGCCAGTTGGTCCCTGCGCTCGCGCAGCTCCTCCTGCGACCGCCGAATGGCCAGAAAGAACGGGCTGATGCGTGACACGCCCACCAACATGCAGATCGAGATCGCCAGCGCTATCCACTCCCCCAGGGCGTGCGGGACATAACGTGGCTCCCCCAGAAAGTGGTAATAGAACACGAGACACCGGCGTGCGGCCATCAGAAACGCCACTGCGGAAATGACTATCCAGGCCGGCCAACGGCCAGTGACACGCAGAACTCGCAGCGCCGCCACGGCCGCAGCCAATTGGATCACACAGGCAGCGCCAATCACCCAGCTCAAGAGCATGCGCTTCGCCCCACCCCCGGGCAACACGCCGATCTTACCCTAGCACGGTCCAGCAACCGCAGCAACGGGCATCGGGGGCGCCAGTTGTCAGCTTTGCTCCCGCATGGCAGAATCGCTCAGCACGCGCTGCCGTCGCGTGTGAAACAAAGAGGAAGGAGGTCGGCATGTTCCGACATCTGGCGGTAACGTTTGCTGCGATGGTACTTCTCGGGCTCATCGGTAGCTGCGCCAAGCCGGCGGTGGAAATGGAGCCTTTCCGACCACCGGCAGCGAAGGACTACGCACGCCCGCTGCCCCCGGGTAAGCTGGCCCTGCGCAAGATCGGCCCAGAGGCCTACCCCGATTTCGGCCGCGGTTTCGACAACCGCGCTGGCCTCGATGAGGCCATCCGCCACAGCCTGGCCTACCTCGCCAAGCCCTCCAGCCAGAAGTACTTCCCCTATGGGGACATCACGCACGCACGCGCAGTCGCCTCGCTTGAACGGTTCCTCCAGGTGCTGGCAACCGCCAACAGTCCGAAAGAACTCGACACGGCCATTCGCCAAGAGTTCGACGTCTACCAGTCGGTGGGATGCGACGACCACGGTACGGTGTACTTCACGGGTTACTACTGCCCGATCTTCGAGGGCCGCCGGCAACGTACCGGCTCGTTCCGCTACCCCCTGTACACGTTGCCGCCCGATCTTGTCAAAGATGAGGAGGGCCGCACGCTCGGTCGTCGGAACCCCGACGGCAGCATCGACCCGCTGTACCCCACTCGGCGGGAAATCGAAGAAGGCCGACTGCTGGACGGCTTGGAAATCGCCTGGCTGAAGAGCCCGTTCGAGGCGTACGTCGTCACGGTTCAAGGTTCGGCCAAGCTACGCCTGGAAGACGGCAGCCTGTTCGAGTTGGGCTACGCTGGCAACAACGGTCGAGACTACGTGCCGGTGTCGAACGCCATGATAGCAGATGGAGTTATCGGACGTAACGAGCTGTCGCTCCAGACTCTGCTGCGTTACTTCGCCGCCCATCCCGATCAGACATACCACTATTGCTGGAAGAACCCACGCTATGTTTTCTTCCGCGAAGCACCCGGCGGGCCATTCGGCAGCCTGAATACACCTGTCACCCCCTACCGGACAATCGCGACCGACAAGGAGGTGTTCCCGCGAGCCTGCCTTGCGTTCATAAGCACAACGCTGCCAATCGTTCATGGCACTCAAGTTGTTCAAGCCCCGTATTCTTCTTTCATGCTGGACCAAGACACCGGTGGTGCCATCCGTGCCGCCGGACGGTGTGACGTCTACATGGGTGTCGGCCCGGCAGCAGAAGCCGTTGCCGGACGCACCGGCGCAGAGGGGGCTTTGTATTACGTGTTCGTCAAGGAAAACTGAGTGGGGCTCGGAAAAACCAAGATTATCCTTGACGGTCACTGGTGGACGATAGAGAATAAAGTTGGCGTTATAAAGCTGGACCGCGTCAAGCGGAGACGAGTCGAAAAACTGGCAGGTTTGTAACGCAACTACGGTCGGTCGAACGATTTATCGTTCGAAGCATATTACTATCCATCTGGATCATCCCGACCGAACGGAGCTGCGGGGAGAGGGTCTGCCCCGCAGAAGGGCCCGGAAAGGGGTGCCCAGATGGACCGCTACTCTCTAGCGCCGATTCACTCGCTTGTTGACCAGCTAATGCGCGGGCCGCGCCGTTTGCGCCTGCGCCAACTTCTGGGCGTCGAGTTCCTGCTCTCCATTATCGAGCCGGATCAGCAGTACCCCTTCGAGTTCGTTTGTCACGCCATCACCGGATATCGACCGCCTGCCGTTCCCGCCGGTCTCACGCGCCTGCTCGACGGTGAGCCACTGGTAAGCGACCTGGTGCTGTTAGCTGAGGATATCAGCGAGGACGCCGGCATTCTGGCGAGCACCTGGCCTGAGCCGCTCTACGCCGTACCCGAACTCGCGGATCGGTTCGACGTGAGCACCAAGACCATATTCCGTTGGCGCCGGCGCGGATTGTCGGGCTGGAAGTTCCGCGTGCATGACCGGCACACGCGCCTGCTCTTCGTCGAGCGCTGCGTACGCCGCTTCGTCGCCCGCAATACGAATCTGGTCGTGCGCGGCAGTAGCTTCTCGCAGCTCACCGCAGAAGAGCGACAGCGCATCATCGCCCGGGCCACCGAGCTGGTGCAAAGCGGCCAGCAGACGGCCAACGCGGTCGCGCGGGCCATCGCTGGCGAATCCGGTCGGGCGGTCGAGACGATTCGCCTGATCCTCAAGCGGCACGACGAAGCCCATCCTGGAGCCGGGCTGTTCAATCGGTCGCCATTACAGGTGGAGGCTGACGACCAGCGGCTGGCAGTTTGGGAGGCGTATGTCGACGGTGCAAGCATCGAACAACTGGCGGTGCGCTTCCAACAGCCAATCGCCTCGATATATCGGGCGATCACGCAGATGCGTGCCCGCGAGCTGCGTGCACGGAAGGTGGAATACGTAGGGAGCCCGGATTTCGAGGCGCCGGACGCAGACGATCGCATTCTGCGTTCGGCGCCTTCCGTGCCGCTCCGCCAGGAGCTGGAAGAGGCAGCGCAGCGCGTGCCCAGCGGCTTGCCCCCCTACCTCGCCAACCTGTTTCGCATTCCATTGCTCACGCCGGAGGGCGAGGTCTGGCTGTTCCGCAAGATGAACTACTTGCGCTACAAAGCCAAGCGGCTGATCGACCGCCTGGACCCCGATGCCGCGACAGCCGTCGAGCTCGACGAGATCGAGGACCTGCTGACGCAGGCAGCCGCCGTGAAAAACGAGATCGTGCAGGCTAATCTGCGTCTGGTGGTGAGTATCGCCAAACGACACCTGCGTCCCAACCAGGACCTCTTCGAGCTGATCAGTGACGGCAACGTGTCGTTGATGCGGGCGGTGGACAAGTTCGACTATACGCGCGGGTTCAAGTTCAGCACTTACGCCTCCTGGGCGGTGATGAAGAACTTCGCCCGCTCGATCCCGGAGGGTCGGCGACAGCAGGAGCGTTATCAGACCGGCTGGGACGAGCTGCTGGAAACCTTCGGCGCTACCCCGCCGGAAGAGGACGACAGCGACCACCTGATGACGGTGCGACATACGGTGGAGCGAATGCTGGCCAGCCTGGACACGCGCGAGCGCGCTATTCTCCGCGAGCGCTTCGGCCTGGATGGTCCGGGACCGGCGCAAACGCTGGAGCAGATCGGGCGGCGCTTCGGCGTTTCCAAGGAACGTGTGCGACAACTGGAGTCGCGCGCCATCGCCAAACTGCGCTCCGAGTTCGCTGAGGAGGTTGGAAATCTGCTGGGGACCTGACATTCGGTAGCGTGCGGACATGGGTCCCGCCCCTGGCAGTGTCCGGTGGCCCATCCGCAACGATGGACGCCACCTGGTTAAGCCAGCGTTGCAAGCAGCACCAAACCGTCAGCAACGAGACGCGCGGCAACGTGATGCCGCCCATGGGTGAGCAACACTAGGCGGTAGTCTGAAGCCGTCGGTGAATCGCTTGCGCGCGAACGTAGTCGTCCGCACCGAAGAACACAAAGATGACTTTGTCCAGCGGGGGGTCCGTACGGAGGAAATCAACGGTCGTTCGCAGGGCGATCTCGGTCGCCGCCTCAAACGGATACCCGTACACGCCGGTGCTGATGGCCGGGAAGGCGATGGTCTTACAACCGTTCTCCACTGCCACCTCCAGCGAACGCCGATAACAGGAGGCGAGCAAGGCTGGTTCCCCGCGCTGGCCGCCGCTCCACACCGGCCCGACGGTGTGAATGATGTACCGCGCCGGGAGAGCGAATCCGGGCGTGATCTTAGCATCGCCGGTGTTACACCCGCCCAAGCGGCGACAGGCGGCCTGAAGCTGTTCCCAGCCGGCCGCGCGGTGGATGGCACCGTCCACGCCACCGCCACCGGCGAGCCGTGAGTTGGCGGCGTTGACGACCGCATCCACAGCCAGTCTGGTAATGTCCCCTTGTTGGAGTTCAATTTTGGGCCAGACGTCAAGCATGGGCATCCTGGTGTCTCCCTGCCAACCGAACGCTGGTATTAGAACCCGTACGCAGAGGTGGCGAAATAGGTTACGGCGCCGCAGCTCACCGGCAGTGCCGCCGTACGGCCACCTCGAGCAGACCTGCGCTGACGATCAGCGGTCAGCGAAAAGCTGCCGGTGTGCTACATGTGCAACCCGCCGTCGACGGAGATGACCTGCCCGGTCAGATAAGTGGACGCTGGTCCGGCCAGGAAGGCCACGACCTTGGCGACCTCCTCGGGCCGCCCCATGCGCTGAAGAGGGATGATCTGCTTGGCGGCTTCCTTGACTTTCTCCGGCAGGACAGCCGTCATGTCGGTCTCGATGAAACCCGGTGCGACGGCGTTGCACAGCACACCGCGCTTGCCCATCTCTTTGGCCACTGATTTGGTCAAGCCGATGACGCCGGCCTTGCTGGCGGCGTAGTTGGCCTGACCGGCGTTTCCGGACAATCCGGAAAAGCTGGCCATGTTGATGATGCGCCCGCTGCGCTGGCGCAGCATGACCTTGGCGGCCGCCTGCGTCCCGAGGAACACGCCCCGCAGGTTGACGTTGATCACGGCGTCCCACTGCTCCTCGGTCATCGACAGGATGAGCGTGTCGCGGGTAATGCCGGCATTGTTGACCATGATGTCCAGCTTGCCGAACTTCTCGACCGCGGTGGCAACGAGCTTATCGACGGCGGCCGGATCGGTGATATTGGCGACCATCGTCTCGCAGCCGACACCCTTGGCCCGCACCAGTTGCGCGGTCTCGTTCAGAGCATCGGCCAGCAGATCAGTCGCCAGAATGTTAGCGCCATGCTCGGCCAGCTCCAGGCAGATGGCCCGGCCGATGCCACGGGCCGCCCCGGTGACGATTGCCGCCTGCCCCTGCAAATCTCTCATCGTGTTCACTCCTCGCCAGCATCAGTCCGTCGGCGTCAGGTCTGCCAGTGTGCCGACGTTGGTCACCTTGGCCCGTCGGTCGATCTTGCGCAACATGCCCGCCAGGTGACGATTCGGCCCGATCTCCCAGAACTCGGTGTAGCCGTCCGCGATCAATCGTTCGACACAGGCCTGCCAGCGGACCGGACTGACCACCTGTCGATACAAAAGCTCGCGGATGGTATCCGGCCGTTCGTGATACGCGGCTGTCACGTTGGAAACCACGCGCACTTGCGGGGTGCGAAACTCGCACTCGGCCAGAACCTGACGCAGTCCTTCGGCCGCCGACTGCATGTGTTCGCTGTGAAACGCACCGGCCACCGGCAGCGGAACAGCCCGCAGGTCGAACTCGCCGGCCAGGCTGGCCGCCGCCTCGCAGGCTGCCTTGTCGCCGGAGATGACGATCTGCCCGGGGCAGTTGTAGTTAGCCGGTCGCACGCGGCCCGTGGCGCTGACCCGTTCGCACAGCGCAAGCGCCTTGGCTTCATCAGCGCCGATCAGCGAGACCATCCCGCCGGCGGTGCGTTCGGCGGCCTGCTGCATTAGCTGCCCACGCCGGGCGACCAGCCGCAGCGCGTCGGCAAAAGACAGGGCGTCAGCCAGATGCAGAGCGGTGTACTCCCCGAGACTCAAACCGCCCATGGCGCCACAGAACTCGGGTTTGAACCGTCCGGCATCGACGGCTGCGCGGAACAGCGCCACGCTGGTGGTGAAGATCGCCGGCTGTTGCACATCGGTGGCGTTCAAGCGCTCGGCCGGCCCTTCGAAGCACACCCGCGACAGTGGCCAGCCCAGCACCTCGTCGGCGTGTGCGAAGGTTTCAGCCGCCACACGGAAGCGCTCCGCCACGTCGCGCCCCATGCCCACCAGTTGAGCGCCTTGTCCGGGGAAAATGGCCGCGTAGCCGCTCACGTCAGATCCTCAGCAAAACCGAACCCCAAGTCAGCCCGGCACCGAAAGCCACCAGCATCACCAGATCGCCGGGACGAACACGCCCAGCAGCCCGCGCCTCGTGGAGCGCCACGGCGACCGAGGCCGCCGAGGTGTTGCCGTAGCGGTCGATATTGACGACGACCTTCTCCCGAGGCAAGCCGGCGCGCTCCACCGCCGACTCGATGATTCGCAGGTTGGACTGATGGGGAATAATCAGGGCCAGATCCTCGACGCGCACGCCGGCGTCGGCGCAAGTTTCCTCGATCACCGCCTGCATCTGCGTGACCGCGAACTTGTAGACCTCGCGCCCCTGCATGATCATGAAGTGCATGCGTTCGTCGACGGTCTGATGGCTGGCAGGATGCTTGGCCCCACCGGCCGGAACGATGATCAGCTTGCCGCGCTCTCCGTCGGCCCCCATGCGCACTGCCAGGACCTCCGGTCCGGGTTGCCTGGCCCGGCGCAAGACCGCCGCCCCGGCTGCGTCGCCGAACAGAATGCAGGTGGCCCGATCCTGCATGTTGGTGATGGTGGTCAAACACTCGGCCCCGACGACCAGGACGGTCTCGGCCAAGCCGTTGACGATATGCTGGGCCGCGCTGACCATTGCCCAAACGAACCCGCTGCACGCGGCTGCCATGTCATAGGCCGGTATCCAGCGGCAACCCAGGGCGGCCTGCAACAGGCAGGCGGTGGATGGCAACGGATGCTCGGGCGTGATCGTCCCGAGGACGATCATGTCGATCTGCTGGGGCGTAAGCTGCGCGTCGGCCAGGGCGGCTCGACTGGCGTCGGCTGCCAAGCTCAAAGTCGTCTCGCCCGGGCCGGCCCAGTAGCGCTGCCGAATTCCGGTGCGCTGCGTGATCCACTCATCGGAAGTGTCCACCAGGCGGGCAAGTTCGTCATTGGCGACCACGCGGCGGGGCAAAGCGATACCGGTGCCGATGATCTCGATCGGCCAGGCCACCTTCATGCGGCACCCTCGGGTAGCCGCTCGAGGGCACTGCTCAGAGCGCCGATCAGATCACGACGAAACTGTTCGACCGCCACGCGCACGGCGTTGCCAATGGCCCGGTGGTCGCTGCGACCGTGACAAATGATGACTAACTTGCGCACGCCGAGCAACGGCGCCCCACCGTACTCGGCGAAATCGTGGCGCTTCCAGATTCGGGCGACGATTGGTTCGAAGCTGGCGACCAGCGCGCGGTTTTCTTCCTGAATCTCGTGCACGATGGTGCGGAACAGCCCCTCAGCCAACCCCTCCGTGAGCTTGAGGACCACGTTGCCGACGAACCCGTCGCAAATGGCGATCTCGCACTGACCGCCAAAGATGTCGCGCCCCTCAACGTAGCCCACGAAACGAAGTTGAGCATCTTGCTTGATCAGGGCACGCGCCTCCTTGACCAGCGCGTTGCCCTTGCCCTCCTCTTCCCCGATCGACACCAGCCCGATACGGGGCTCCGCAATGCCCAGAATCAAGCGGGAGTAACAGGCGCACATTCGCGCGTACTCGTGCAGGTGATGCGGCTTAGGCGAGGGATTGGCACCGACGTCGCAGATCACCACCGGCCCATGGAAGGTGGGCATCACGATAGCGATCCCCGGCCGGGTGACCCCAGGAATGGAACCGATCTTGAGCTGACTGGCAGCGGCGAAAGCCCCCGTGTTGCCGGCCGAGATGATCGCGTCCAGCTCGCCATTGGCGGCTGCCACCGCCAGCCGACAGATGCTCGAATTGCGCTTCTGGCGCAGGGCCTCAACCGGCGTCTCGTCCATCCCGATGACTTCGGGACAATGCACGAACTTCACGCGACCGTCGCTCAGGTCGGCCGACTGGCACTCCGCCCGCACCGCTTCTTCCACGCCGTACAAGACGATCTCATCGTCCGGCCCCAGGAACCGCAGTCCCGCCTGGATCCCGCGCACGACCTCCCGCGGAGCGTAATCGCCGCCCATGGCGTCCATGCCGATGCGCATGGAGTGGTCTCCTTACGACTCCTTAGTCGCAATCTCGATGCGCGTGTGCGCGTTTACATAGCCGCAGTTGCCGCAAGCAGCGTGCGGCAGCTTGGCTTGCCCGCATTGCGGACAGGCAATCAGGTGAACCGGGCGCAGCGCGTGGTGCGACCGCCGCGTGCGCTTGCGCATCTTACTTTTCTTGGTTACCGGTAGCATAACACTTCCCTCGGAAGGCAAGCGGCGGGCGCAAAGCCTCCCTTCCGCCCGGCCCCTTCCGTACCGTCAACGGGCTGCTGCCCGTGCGAGTAAATCAAGTATTGCACGCTAGTGCGGCCGCCGGCCGCTGTCAAGTCGGCTCGCACCACAGTGTTATGCCTCAGGGTTCCGCCAACCCCGCGCGCGCCGCCCGGACCAGCCCGGCGAGCTGTTCGAGAAAGACATGGAAGTTGTCAGCCTGATGCGCTCGGAACTTCTGCTCCATTTCCGCGCAGATACGACTCATGTCCGGATAACCGTATGACCCAGCCGCCCCCTTTAGCTGGTGTGCCAACAGCGTCAGTCGATCGAAGTCCATTCGCTCGTGGGCTGATCGGAGCTCCTCCAGGCGCGCGTCCAGGCCATGTACGAACTCCTCAACCACGTCCCGCAGACTGCCGTCCTGGAGCAAGAGCTGCGAGATCAGACGGTCAGTTCGTGACGGTTCCGGCGCTGAACTCATTGCCGTCTCAACGCTTACGAGCCAGTCCGCCACGCGCTGCGAACCGCAGCGGCGGCGCAACGTAAAACACCCAGGTGACACGCCGGGCGGCGCCCGTCAGGCTTTCTCGGCAGGCACTACCGCCTCGTTATCATTGGTCGGCGCGCCGCGCTCGCTTCGTTAGGTAGGAGGACAGATAATCCTGCGCCACCGGCAATCTCCACCCGATCAGATTGACGGTACAATTGCAGAAGTTCGCCCAGGTGGCCGCTCGCCCGGAGACGCTCTATGTGCGGGATAGTTGCCTACATCGGCCAGCGCGACGCCGCGCCGATCCTCACCGAAGGCCTGAAACGTCTTGAATACCGCGGTTATGACTCGGCCGGCATCGCTGTCATCCGTGACGGCGAGCTACTTATCCGACGAACAGCCGGGCGTATCTCGGTACTGGAGGAGAAGATCGGCGACGATCTTCTGGGAGCGACCATCGGAATGGCCCATACGCGCTGGGCCACACATGGGGCACCGACCGAGTGCAACGCGCACCCGCACTGCGATGCCAGCGGTCGTATCGCCTTGGTGCATAATGGCATTATCGAGAATTACCGAGTGCTGCGCACGTTTCTCGAGCAGAAAGGAATCCGGCTGGATAGCGAAACCGACACGGAGGTGCTCGCCAAGCTGGTCGGCTACTTCTATGAAGGCAACCTGGAAGAAGCGGTTCGCCGAGCGTTGCGCGACGTGCGCGGGACTTTCGGAATAACCGTGTTGAGCGCCGACGACCCGGATCTGATCGTGGCGGCACGCCGGGGCAGCCCGCTAATTGTCGGCGTCGGTTCTGATGAGTACATCATCGCGTCCGACGCAGCGGCAATCATCCAGCACACGCCGCAAGTCATTTATTTGTCCGACAACGAGGTGGCCGCCGTTCGCCGGGACGGGTTCCGGACGACTAACCTCGACGCGGTCCCGGTCACCAAGGAAATCGAGGCGGTGGAGTGGACGCTGGAGCAGCTCGAGCTGGGGCCGCACCAGCATTTCATGGCCAAGGAGATCTTCGAGCAACCGGAGGCGCTGCGCACGTGCCTGCGCGGGCGAATTGATCCCGAGGAAGGCCGTGTGGTGCTGGGCGGACTGGCGTCAGTGATGCGCGAGCTGGTGCGCTGCAACCGGATCATCTTGACCGCCTGCGGGACGGCCTGGCATGCCTGCCTGATCGGCGAATACCTGATCGAGGAGCTGGCCCGCATCCCCTGCGAGGTCGAGTACGCCAGCGAGTTCCGCTACCGCAATCCGCTGATCGACGACGGCACGGTAGTGATCGCCATATCACAGAGCGGCGAAACCGCCGATACTCTGGCCGCGCTGCGCGAGGCCAAAGACAAGGGGGCTTTGGCCCTGGGCATTGTCAACGCGGTCGGCTCGACCATCGCCCGCGAAACCGACGCCGGTGTGTACCTGCACGTCGGCCCGGAAATCGGCGTGGCATCGACCAAAGCGTTCCTCGGGCAGATCACGGTCCTGTCGTTGGTGGCCGCCCTGCTGGGACGCCGCCGCCATCTCAGTCACAGCGCCTGCCGCGAATACCTCGCCGATCTCAGCCGCATGCCTCAGGCGGTGGAGCGCACGCTCGAGCTATCCAGCCAGACGCGACGCATCGCGGCCAACTTCATCGAGGCCAACAACTGGCTGTATCTGGGCCGCGGCCTGCAATACCCCATCGCTCTCGAAGGCGCATTGAAACTCAAGGAAATCAGCTACATGCACGCCGAGGGGCTGCCGGCCGCCGAAATGAAACACGGCCCGATTGCCCTGATCAGCGAAGGCATGCCGGTCGTCGTTATCGCGGTCCGCGACCACCTGTACGACAAGGTCATCAGCAACATCGAGGAGGTGCGTAGTCGCGGCGGGCACGTGATTGCCGTGGCAACAGAAGGTGACAAAGACATCACGCGCCTGGCCGAAGATGTGCTATATGTTCCCGACGTGCCCGAGCTGCTGGCTCCGCTGGTAACGGTCGTACCTCTACAATTGCTGGCCTATCATGCCGCGGTTCTGCGCGGCTGTGACGTTGACAAGCCGCGCAATCTGGCCAAGTCGGTCACTGTCGAATGACGGCAGCGCCGCGGGAGGACCCCGCGTGCCGCTACCCTGCGATGTTCTGCCCGGCCAAGGCCGAGCGGCGGCACGCAGCGCGGCGCCCGACCGCACGGGCGTCGAGTGATCGGGGCGCGCTGGTTTTCACCTCTTTGGGCGTGTAGCCCAGCTCGGCTTGCGTTTCTCGTGGAATGCGGTCATGCCCTCGCGGGCGTCGGAGCAACTGAAGCACTTGCCGAATTCTTCGATCTCGTCTTTGAGCAGCAGGGCTCGCTTGACCCGGGCCACCGCCGCCGGCGAACCGGGCGCCAACCGTTGGAACCACCGTTCCAGGGCGGCATCAAGGTCCTCCGGATTGGGTACCACCTCATCCACCAGCCCGATCTTTAGGGCTTCGTCGGCGGAAATACCCTCGCCGGAGAAAAGCAGCCGGCGCGCGTGGCCAAGTCCGACGTACTTGGGCAAGCGCTGAGTCCCACCCCAGCCTGGAATCAAGCCGAGACAGGTTTCCGGCTGACCGATCTTGGCGCCAGCCACCAACAGGCGGAAGTCGCACGCCATGGCCAGCTCGCAGCCGCCGCCCAAGGCGTGACCGTTCATGGCGGCGAAGGTGATTTGCGGCAGCGCCTCGATGGCGTTGAAGACGTTGTGTCCATTGGTGGCGAAGGCACGCCCCTGGTCTTCGATGAAGGACTGCATTTCGCTGATGTCCGCTCCGGCCAGGAACACCCGCCCTTCACCGCGAAAAACCACGAAGCGCAGCCGCGCGTCGGCGGCGATCTTCTCGACCACGCTGCCGAGCAGGCCGATGACGCGCGACGAAAAGATGTTTACTCCACTCGGGGAGACGAAGCGCACGGTGGCTACGTCGCCATCCTTGGAATACTGGATGTCAGTCTGGGACTTTTCGTTGGTCATGCGGTCACCTATTTCTTTTGCGTATAGTCATAGAATCCGCGCCCGGACTTGCGCCCCAACAACCCGGCCCGCACCATGGTTCGCAACAGCGGTGCCGGCGCGTACTTGTCCTGCCCCAGGTCACGATGCAAGACTTCCATGATGTTCAAGCAAACATCCAGTCCGATCAGATCTGCTGTCGCCAGGGGCCCCATCGTGTGGGCACAGCCCAGTTTCATCACTTCGTCAATCGTCTCGGCGTCGGCCACGCCATCGGCATAGCAGGCGATCGCCTCGTTGATCAGCGGCATCAGCACCCGGTTGGAAGCGAACCCGGGGTGGTCCTTGACCCGCAGCGGCTTCTTGCCCAGCTCCTGCGAAAGTCGGCAGATCAGCTCGATGACCGGCTCGGCCGTTTGCAGCCCCACCACTACCTCAACCAGGGCCATCAGCGGAACCGGGTTAAAGAAATGCATACCGATGAACTGCGCCGGACGACCGCTGATCGCTCCCAGATGACTGATCGAGATGCTGCTGGTGTTGCTGGCGAACACAACATCCGGCGGCACGACGCGCGCCAACTCGTGATAGATGCCGCGCTTCACCTCGACGTCTTCGAACACCGCTTCAACGATGAGGTCGGCACGCTGCATGGCCGACAGGTCGGCCGGCTGAAGACGCCCCTTAGCAGCGTTGGCGGTGTCGGCGGGAAGCTTCTGCTTCTCCACCAGTTTGTCGAGCGACTTATGGATGGTGCTAACGGCCCGCTCCACCGCTCCAGCGGCGGCGTCGTACATCAGGGCCGTGCGACCGGCCTGGGCGAAAACCTGGGCTATGCCGGCGCCCATGGTGCCGGTACCGATGATGCCCACCGTCTTGATGTCGGTTCGAATGTTCACGCTAGATCCTCCAGCAGATCCGCATTCCGTCTGTCGATTCCGCTGCCCTTGCCGCGCGTCTCCGGCGTCTAGAGGGTCTCGACCGCCATAGCGACCGCGTTGCCGCCACCGAGGCACACCGCCGTCACGCCGCGTTTGGCCCGGCGTTCCTTCAGCGCGTGCAGCAAAGTCACCAGCACCCGCGCCCCGCTGGCACCGATCGGGTGCCCCAAAGCGATCGCGCCACCGTGGACGTTGACTGGACTATCCGCGTTCAACCCCAACTCACGCAGCCCGGCGATTGTCTGGGAGGCAAATGCCTCATTAAGTTCCCACAGATCCACCTGCTCGCGCTTCCAGCCGGCCTTCTGACAAACCATCAGCGCCGCCTTGGGCGGTGTGAAGAAGAGGTCGCGCGGAGCCGCGCCGGCGGTAGCCTGAGCGACGATGCGCGCCAGCGGCTGACAGCCGCACTTCTTCAGCCCCGCCTCGCTCGCGACCAGCAACATGGCCGCGCCGTCAGAAAGCTGCGAGGCATTGCCGGCGGTGACGGTACCGTCCTTCTTAAAGGCCGGCTTGAGTCCGGCCAGTGCTTCCAAGGTGGTGTCCGCCCGAAAGGTCTCGTCGACAGCGAACGGCTCCTTGGCCTTGGGAACGGTGATCGGGGCGATCTCGGCCTTGAACTTGCCTGCCTGCGAAGCCTGAGCCGCCAGCTTCTGGCTACGCAGCGCCCACTCGTCCTGCTCGCGGCGGCTGATGCCGGCCTTCTCAGCGGTGTACTCGGCCAGCTCACCCATCAGTTCGTTGGAGTAGACGTTGGTCAGACCGTCATAGAGCATCATGTCGATGCATTCGGTATGGCCGAACTTGTTGCCCGCACGCAGCGTGCGGATCAGGAAGGGCGCCTGGGTCATGGATTCCATGCCGCCAGCCAGCACCAGGTCAGCGTCGCCGGCACGGATCACCTGATCGGCGAACATAACGGCTTGCAAGCCGCTGCCGCATACTTTGTTGACCGTGACGCACGAGATTGTGTCGGGCAGTCCGGCCCCCAGGGCCACCTGGCGTGCCGGGTTCTGCCCGCAGCCGCCCTGAAGGACCTGTCCGACGAAGACCTCATTGATCGCGCTGGGGTCTACCCCGGCCTCGGCGATGAGCGTTTTGGCGACTTGTGCGCCGATCTCCATCGCACTCAACCTGGAGAGGGTGCCCTGATACTTACCGACCGGGCTGCGCTTGCCCGCGACCAGAAAGGCGGCTGTCGTTGCCATATGGCTATCCTCGCGTAACCCACTGTGGCTCGGTGGTGAGCTTCCGGGCGATCACCAGCCGTTGAATCTCGCTCGTCCCTTCGTACAACTCGGTTATCCGGGCGTCGCGCATCAGGCGTTCCGCCGGGTAGTCGGCACAATAGCCGTAACCCCCATATATCTGGATGGCCGCGTCGGTCACGCGATTGGAGACTTCGCTGGCATATAGCTTGGCCATCGCGGCCTCGACGCCATAGGGCTGCTTGTTCTGCTTGAGCCAGGCGGCGCGGTAAGTCAACAGACGTGCACCGGCGATGCCGACCGCCATGTCCGCCAGTTTCCACTGGATCGCCTGGAACTGCCCGATCGGGCGGTCGAACTGTATGCGCGTGTTGGCGTATTCGCGGGCGCATTCCAAGGCTGCGCGTGAGATGCCGACCGCCTGAGCGGCGACCCCGATGCGCCCACCGTCCAGCGTTGCCAGAGCGATGCTCAGACCCTTGCCGCGCTCACCGAGCAGCGCGTCTTTGGGCAGCCGGCAATCCTCGAAAATGAGTTCCGCCGTGCTGCTGGCACGAATACCGAGCTTTTTCTCCAGCTTGCCGATTGTGAAGCCGGGCGTACCGCGCTCGACGATAAAAGCCGACAGGCGCCGTTTGGGGTTGTCCGGATCGGTGACCGCGAACAGGACGGTGACGTGTGCATCGGCCCCGTTGGTGACGAAGTTCTTGGTGCCGTTGACCACCCAGCCGTCATCGGTCTCGACCGCCGTGCAACGGGCGGCGCCGGCGTCGCTGCCGCTGCCGGGCTCCGTCAGCGAGAAGCAGCCGATCCACTCGCCGCTGGCCATCTTCGGCAGGTACTTGCGCTTCTGATCTTCGGTGCCGAAACTGAGAATCGGATCGACCGCCAGCGAATGGTGCGCCGACACCAGAATACCGGTGGCGGCGCAGGCCCGCGACAGCTCTTCGATCGTCATGGCGTAGGTCACGCAATCTTGGCCGACGCCGCCGTATTCCTCGGGGATATACGTCCCGAACAGGCCCATGCCGCCGAGCTTCTCGATCAACCCGTCTTCGAAGCGTCCCTCTTCGTCGCGGCTGGCAGCCTTGGGAGCAATCTCATTGTCGCAGAAGTCGCGCAGGGCGTCGCGCAAGGCGATCTGATCGTCGTTCAGTCGAAAATCCACGTCCGCGTTCCTTTCCTGACATTGGCCTGGTCGCCGATTGGCCGTCCCACCTCCGAGCAGCCGGCAGATGATCGACGCGCTACGGATTGGCACCGGCCAACAACTGCCGTGAAATCACGATCCGCTGCACCTCGCTGCTGCCTTCGCCGATCTCCATCAGCTTGGCATCCCGCATGTAGCGTTCGACCGGCATATCCTTCGTGTAGCCGTAGCCGCCATGAATCTGAATCGCCTGAAGACCCGCCCGCGTGGCCATCTCGCTGGCGAAGAGTTTGGCGATCGACGCCTTCAGGGCGGCTTCTTCGCCGCGGTCGAGGGCCAGAGCAGCGTCATGCACCAGCAACCGCGCCGTCTCGATCTCTGTCGCCATGTCAGCGAGCTTCCACTGGATGGCCTGTTGAGCGGCGATCGGCTTGCCGAAGGCCTGGCGCTGATTGGCGTACGCCAGGGACTCTTCCAAGCAGCCGCGTGCCAGCCCGACCGCCAACGCGCCGATCCCGACCCGACCGCGCTCCAGCACACGCAGCGCGGCCACGAAGCCGGTGCCCGGTTGACCCACCAGCCGTTCCGGGCCGACGTAGCATTCGTCGAAGTCCAGCGGGACCGTGTCGCTGGAGCGCACGCCGAGCTTGTCTTCCTTGGCACCAATGACGAATCCCTGGTCGCCGCGCTCCACGATGAAGGCGGAAATCCCTTTGGTGCCCGCTTGCGGATCCGTGCGTGCCATGACGACGAATACTTGAGCGCGGGCTCCGTTGGTGATGAACATCTTGTGCCCGCTCAGCCGCCACCCAGCGCCGTCTTTCTCGGCCCGGGTAGCCAGCGCCGCGGCGTCCGATCCGCAACCCGGCTCGCTCAAAGCCCAAGCCCCGACCCACTGCCCGCTGGCCAGCTTCGGCAGGTACTTCTTCTTCTGCTCCACGCTGGCGTTCATGTTGAGGTGCGACAGGCACAGCCCGTTGTGAGCGGCCACCATCAACGCCACCCCGCCGTCCTGACGGGCCAGCTCCTCCAGGACCACCGCGTTGGCCAAGTAACTCAGCCCGGCCCCGCCGTATTCCTCGGGCGTCAGAATCCCCATCAAACCCAGCTCGCCCAGCTCGGCCACGAGTTCGTCGGGAAGCGTCTGCTCGCGGTCCCACTGGCGCGCCTGCGGACGGATGCGCTCGGCTGCAAACTTCCGCACCAGCTCCCGGAGGGCGGCGATATCTTCCGGCAATGTGAAATCCATTGTGACGACCTGTCGCAAAGTTGTTCAGAAAGGCTACCCACGCACGCAGACCGCGCCGTGTCGCCATGGCGACGCGACCTGGGCGAAACGAGCCTGCATTCTAGCCAAGTGCCGCTGGCTGTGAAACCCCCGAAACCAGCGAACGCGCCGACGCTTACCTACTTCCAGACTCGCGTACCTCAAGGGTCGCGCCGGCCGGACGGTCGACTTCGCCCGCGGCCTCACGCCGACGGGGCCGGCCTTGACCGGGCCGCGACCGGCAAGCGCTGGGCGCTGCGGCTGGCCCGCGCCGGCTCACCACAAGTCCACCGGGTCCACGTCGACCGTACAACGCTGGACGCGCGGCGGCAGCAGCTTGTTGTCTTCGGCAGCTCGCAACACCGCGTGCAGCGCCGCCCCACGCGGCGCCCGCACCAACACCTGATAGCGCCGCATCTGTCGTAGCTGGCTAACCACGCACGGCTCAGCATCATCCACGCGGACGCGAGCATCGACGCCCGCCGCCAGGTCGCGCAAGCCCAGCGCCAGACGTTGCGACTCGTGCGCCGCCTGATACGGTCGGCCATCGGCACATACTATCCGCACTAGCTGCCAGCTCGGTGGCAAGCAAAGTCGTCGCCGGATATTCAGCTCTTCCGCCGCGAAGGACTCGTAGTCCATCTGTAGCGCGCGCCTGATGACACGCGGCGGGTCGGCCATGGTCTGCACTACGGCCAGCGATGATTCCGAGCGGCGCCCCGCTCGTCCAACGACCTGAACGATCAGTTGAAAAACCCGCTCCGCAGCGCGAAAGTCCGGCAGGGACAAAGCCGCGTCCGCCGCGATGACCCCTACCAATCGGACGCCCGGAAAATCCAACCCCTTGGCGACCATTTGGGTGCCCAGCAAGATGTCTGCCGCTCCGGCCTCGAAGTCGCGCAGCGTCCGGCCATAATCTTCACGGCGGCGCATGGTGTCCCGGTCCAGGCGCAGCACCCGAGCCTGAGGGAAAAAACGCCGCAGTTCTTCTTCGAGGCGTTGAATGCCGGCCCCGGTCCGCCGCAAGGCTCCGCGACAGGAGTCGTCCAAGCAATGTGAAGGCACCGCGGTACGCCGCCCGCAATGGTGGCACTTCAGCACGCACTCGGTCCGGTGATAGACCAGATGGCAGCCGCACTGGGTGCAGCTCACCATCAGACCGCAGGTGGCGCAGCGCAGGAAGGTCGCGTAGCCGCGGCGATTGTGCAGCAGGATAGCCTGGTGACCCGCGGCCAGCGTAGCGGCCAGCTCCTCCTGCAATTCCGCGCAGAGCAAGTCGGCGTCCGCATGACCCGCCGCCGCGCCGGTTCGCACCAGACGCACCTGGGGCCAACAGGCCCCCGACACGCGTTCTGGGAGCGTCAAGAGCTTGTAGTGTTGCCGCGTCCGCAGGTTATTCCAAGTTTCCAGCGCCGGCGTCGCCGAACCCAACACAACCGGTACCCCTTCGAGCTGCCCGCGTTTGACGGCGACGTCGCGTGCGTGATAGAAGGGCGCCGCGAGACTTTTGAAGCTGGTCTCCTGCTCCTCGTCCACGACGATCAGCCCCAGCCGCGGGCAGGGGGCGAACACGGCCGTGCGGGTCCCGATCACTACGTCCGCTTCGCCGGTGGCGATGGCGGTCAAAGTGTTACGGCGACGAGCGGCGGCAAGCCGGCTGTGGAGCACGACCACGCGCGGCAGGCGTGTGGCCAGTCGCTCCACCACTTGAGTGGCCAGGGCGATTTCCGGCACCAACAGGATGGCTTGCCGCCCCCGCCGCACAACCTCGCGGATGGCACGCACGTACACCTCGGTCTTGCCGCTACCGGGCACTCCGAACAGCGTGAACACGCGCGTCCCCGGGGGAGCGTCGATCGCAGCAACAAGCTCCGAGAGTGCCTGCGCCTGACCGGCAGTAAGCGTGAAGCGGTCAGCGGGGCACTCGGGCGTGGCCGCCGCTGCCAGTCGTTCACGCGGCGCCGGCTCCGCCCGCACCAGGCACTCCACCAGCCCGCGCCGCACCAGCGTGCGCAGTGTTCCGGCTCGGACGCCGGCGCAAGCTAGCGCTTGCTCGCGCGGTAACTCCCGCGTTCCCAGCGCCGCCAGCAACGCGGCCTGTCCAGCGGACAAGCGCCCGGCCGGCGCCACCCCCGTGGCACGCACGTAACACACCTTGATCTGGCGTGGCTGCCGCAGCGCCCCGGGCCAAACGGTCATCAGGGTTTTCCATGGCGGGCAGAAGTAGTACTCGCTCACCCACAAGACGAGTTCGATCAGCCGCTCCGAGAGCCAGGAAGGACCCGGGCGCGCAGCCAGCACCGGTCGCAGCGTATGGTCCCAGGGTCTGCGCGTTAGCCGCAGGCACATACCCAGCGTCGGCCGACCGCTGCGTCCCAACGGCACGGTCAGCAGCGCACCGAGTCCGACCTGATCCTCCAATTCAGGCGGGACGGCAAAGGCGTACAGCCGATTGCGCGGCACGTTGGCGGCCACTTCGGCGACGAGCGTTCGCGCCGTCTGCCCGGGAGACGGAACCAGCCATAATTGCCGCTCAGCCACGATGAACGCCTCGTGCTCCGGCCGCCGTCCGGGGCCGCCCTGTGGTGCTAGCAGGCGGGCTCGCAGCGCCGACGGCGGTCAGCAGTCTGTGGTCGCCGGGCAGAACAATGGCACGCCTCACCGGAGGCCGAGAGCCCGACCGATAAATCTACCGCTTACGCGATCCAGAGAGCGGCTGATACTTTGCAACCGTCATTATTGTTAGACGATGTTAAGGCGCCGGTCGATCTTTCAAACGGGAGTATAACCGGTCCCGCCGACGGTGCGGACAGGAGAGCCGAACACTCGTCCGAAGTCAACGATGTCAGATCCCGCTACCTTTCGCATCATCGTGGTGGACGATGACCCGGCCACCTGCCGCCTGCTTCAGCGCCAGCTTGAAGACGCAGGTTACCAGGTTGCGACCTACCAGAGCGCGCAGGCAGCCTTGCAGCCGATCTGCGACATGAACAGCGGTATTGTCATCGTGGACTGGATGATGCCGGGCATGACCGGACCGGACTTGTGCCGGGCGCTGACCGAGTTGCAGGAGATGGGCGCCCTGGGACAGGTCCACATCATCCTGCTGAGCGCCCACCAGGACAAGGAGAAGGTTATCGAGGGGCTAGCCGCCGGCGCTCACGATTATCTGACCAAACCGTATCATCTGGGCGAGCTGCTGGCCCGGGTCAAAGTGGGCGAGCGCATGATCCGACTTCAGGAACAACTCCTGCGCCGCAACGTCGAGGTGCAGAAGGCCAACGCCCAGATGGCGGTTCTGGCCGGCCGCCTCGAAAGTCTCGCCAATACGGACGTGCTCACGCAGCTCCCCAATCGCCGCGCCGTCTTCCAAGTGTTCGAACAGGCTTGGGAGGTCGCCGTGCGCGACAATCTGCCGCTGTGCTGCGTAATGATCGATATCGACCGCTTCAAGCGCGTCAACGACACCCATGGGCACGCGGTCGGCGATCAGGTGCTGGTGCATGTCGCCAGCATCATTCGCCAGCACGCCCCGCGCCCGCAGCTCTGCGGGCGCATCGGCGGCGAGGAATTCGTGCTGATCCTCCCGGCTACCACCCCGGCGGACGCCGTCGCCCTGGCCGAGCGTCTGCGCGAGCACGTCGCCAGAACGCCGGCCATCGTCAATGACCAGCGGCTATCGCTGACCGTGAGCTGCGGCGTGGCGGCGCGAACCCCCCAGACCGCCGGCCCCGATGAGCTGATCAGCGACGCCGACGGTATGCTTTACGCCGCCAAGGAGAACGGGCGCAACCAGACGTGGGTAACGGCGGAAAACGGCGCTTGGTATCCGGCCAATGATCTGGCGGCGGCGATCTTCTGTCCTTTGGAAGCCCATACGCCACGCGGTAGCGCGCCGGCGGCAGGCAAGACTACCGGCCAATCGCTAAAATCCGAGTGTGCGGCTTCTGATCACCAATGATGACGGCATCCTAGCGCCGGGGCTGGGAGCCCTGTACGCCGCGGTCGCCGATCTGGGCGAGGTGGAGGTCGTGGCGCCGGATGACGCCCAGTCCGGCGTCGGGCATGCTATTTCCGTGCTCAAGCCGCTGCTGGTTCGCCGCGTGCACGTGAATGACCAGTTCCACGGCTGGAGCGTAAGCGGGCGGCCGGCCGACTGCGTGAAGCTGGCCATGCTCGAGCTGCTGCCCTGGCGACCGGACCTGATCCTCAGCGGCATCAACGCCGGTGCCAACACCGGTGTGAACGTGCTGTATAGCGGGACCGTGGCGGCAGCGCTGGAGGGAGCTCTTTTCGGCGTGACCTCGCTGGCCTTCTCACTGGAACTATCTGACGAGCTGGACTTTCGTCGAGCTGCACGCGTGGCGCGGATCGTGCTTGATCATGTCTTGGCCGCGCGCCCTCCCGCGGGCATCTGCCTGAGTGTCAACATACCGGCCCTGAAGACAGGTTACCCGCTCGGTGTGCGCTGCTGCGCCCAGGCGCCGGTGAACTGGGAGGAGCACTACGAGAAAAGGACCGACGAACACGGGCGGGCGATCTATTGGCTGAATGGCCGCTCCCCTTCACCGGCCGACCATCCCGGCAGCGACATGGCAGCCGTAGCCGAAGGCTACGTGGCGGTCACGCCCCTGCGCTGCGACCTGACACACCGGGCACAATTGCAGGAGCTGTCCCGGTGGTGCTGGCCAAGCAGCTTCCAGTAACCCAACGCCGGATTGAGCCAGCTCGGGACGGGCTCGCCGCTCTATGCGCTGGCATCCGCCGTGTGTGTCGCTTTGGTGCCGACATCCCCCGGCACTGTCGAACCGCATTGCGCGGTCAAGAACGTCCGCCGTCATGCGGCCGCGCCTGCCAGGCGTGCCGAAGGTCCGTCGGCTACTTGATGCCGCGCATCCCGCGTTTCAAGAACGGCGAGAGAGCAAAAAGCACGATCGCCGCCGCCGCCGTCAAGCCAGCAATACCCAGGAAGACTTGTCCGAAGCCGTAACGCTGGGTCATCGGTCCGACGATACCGCCTGTCAGCACGTTGGCGATGGCCGAGGTCAGGAACCAGACGCCCATGAACATGCCGACCAGTCGGGCCGGCGCCAGCTTGGTTACCATGGATAGGCCGATGGGCGAGAGGCACAGCTCGCCGGTGGTGATAACGAAATAGGCCAGCACCAGCCACAGCACGCTGGCTTTGCCGCTGTCGCCGGCGCGAACAGCCGCCACCCACAACACGAGGAAACCCAGACCGAGTTGCAGCAGGCCCAGCGAGAATTTGACCGGCGACGACGGCTCCAGCCCGCGCCGATCCAGCCAGACCCAAAAAGCCGAGAACCACACCCCCATCACGACGATCAGTGTGGGGTTGATGACGTTGTTGATGAAGGCAGCTTCCACCTTGAAGCCTAGTACCAGCAGGTCGAGCTTCTGGTCAACGAAACGCTGGATCGTACTGCCCGCCAGCTCGAAGAAACCCCAGAAGAGCATCGAAAAGGTGCACAGTACCACGATCACGATCATGCGGGACCCTTCCTCAGTTCGGCTGCCCCGCCAGATCAGGTATGCCAAACCCAACCCCGCCAGAATCAGCAGCCCGATGTAACCGCGCTGTTGCAAGAGTGCCAGCACCCGGTCGTCCGCGACCCACTTCTCTGGTAAGCTCAAGCAAGCCAGCGCCAAGAACCCCAGCGCTGCGCCCGCCACCGCAGCCGTGTGGGTTGCCACGGCTGGTTGCCCCTGCAACGATGTCCGTGCCGCCTCCCAGGTCAGATAGAACAGCACGCCCATGCCCAGCCACAGCGCCAGCTTCTGTACCCATTCCGGGTGCGCCATCAAATAGGCCGCCAGCGGAATGAACACCAGTACCCCCACGACCAGCGGTACCACATTCGGCACGCCGAGGCGCCCCGGCTTCGAGAGCGTGGCCCCGGCGGGCGGCAGGCCGCGTTCGCCGATCAGGTGGCGACCGGAGGCGAAAATGATCAGTGAGACAATCATGCCCATGCCAGCCAAGAGGTAGCCGATATACCAGCCCCACCTTTGGCCAGCCCCGCTGGCAAAGCTGGACAGGGCCGCCCCGATGTTGATGCCCACGTAGAAGATGGTAAAAGCACTGTCGCGCCGCCGATCGGTCGGGCTATACAGCGTGCCGACTATCGTCGAGATGTTCGGCTTGAAGAATCCATTTCCACAGGCCAGCAGCGCCAGGCCGGTAAAGAACATCGGCTCAAGAAAACTGTCGGTCCGCCCGGCCTTGGTGAACAGCCCGTGCGTCATCAGCGTAAACTGGGCCAGAGACATGAGAAAACCGCCGATATAGATCGCGCGTCTCTGTCCCAGCAGTCGATCCGCGAGCATCCCCCCGATAAAGGTGGCCGAGTACACGAAACCCAGGTAAGCCCCATAAATCTGGTCGGCGCGGGCGTTGGCACGCTCTTCGCCCAAATGGGCCAAGACGACGCTCACCATGTAGAGCGTGAGGATCCCACGCATACTGTAGAAGCTGAAGCGCTCCCACAGCTCGGTGCTGAACAGAACGAACAAACCCTTGGGGTGGCCAAGCAGCTCTCCGCCCGGCGGCGTCTGCTCGGCATGCGACGACGGTGTGGTGGACACGATGCGGTCTCCCTGTCGGATGGCCTCAACCCAACATGCCGGCGCCGTTCGCGCCGCCGGCACCCGAACCGCGCCCGGACGCTGCCCGGGGGCGGCTAGAATAATCGAAGCCGCGCCGGCCGACGAGTAGCCGCCGACGTCAGCCACCGGCAACTGCCCGGCTGGCCCCGCGGCGCGCCACACCGACTGGCCTGCGGCCCGGTGTTCTCCCCCGTTCGCCGGTTGTAGCATAAATGGCTTATGAACGCTGCTAGTACCTCTTTGTCCACCCCCATAGTGGCAGCGCGTGGGCTTACCAAGCGCTTCAAAGACCTTGTCGCGGTCGATAACGCCAGTTTCGTTATTGGCCCCAACGAATGCGTAGGCTTCCTCGGCCCCAACGGCGCCGGCAAGACCACGCTGATGCGCATGATCTACAGCGCGGTGGAGAAAACGGCCGGCGAGCTGACAGTCTTCGGCCTGACACCCATGAAGGAGCGCAAGCGCATCAACGCCCGTGTCGGGGTCGTCTTTCAGGACAATAACCTGGATCAGGAGTTGAATGCCGCCGAATCGCTCCTGGTACACTCCCTCTACTGCGGCATGGACTTCGCCACCGCCCGGCGACGCATTGCCGCCCTGCTGAGCTGGCTGGACCTGAGCAGCAAGGCGAACAGTGCGATCCGGGCCTTGTCGGGCGGAATGATTCGGCGCCTGATGATCGCTCGGGCCTTGCTCAACGGTCCGGAACTGCTGATTCTCGACGAACCGACCACCGGACTGGACCCGCAGGTGCGCCACGCCCTCTGGTCGCTGCTGCGCGAACTGAAACGGCGCGGTCTGACGATCCTCCTCACCACTCACTACATGGAGGAAGCCCAGCAGTTGGCGGAGCGCGTGCTGATCATGGACCACGGCCGCATCATCTTGGACGGCGCCCCCAACACGCTCATTCAAAACCACCTGGAGCGCTACGTGCTGGAGGCGTCCGGGCTGTGCCGGCCGCCCACGCCGCTCGCCGGCATACGCCACGAGCGCGCCGGCGACGTGGACTACTTCTACTCGCACGAGGAACCGCCGCTCCAGGAGTTGCACCGGCGGCTGGGCAACGGGCAGGCGCTGCTGCGTCACGCCAACTTGGAGGATGTCTTCCTGAAGTTCACTGGACGAGGGTTGCACGAGTGAACAACGCTGTAGTCGGCTCTGATCTCGACCCTCTCTGGCAGCCGGTCCATCTGCGCACCGGGCTGCTGTGGAGTCTGTTCGGCGTCTGGTACCGTCACCTGCGTGTCTACTGCAAGACTCTGCTGGCCAACGCTACCCCGCCAGTGCTCGAGCCGCTGTTTTTCTTCACCGCCGTGGCCCTGGGGCTGGGGGGCTATCTGGGAGGCGAACGTAGCTTTGCCGGTCTGCCGTATGCAACCTACGTGGCCAGCGGGGTCATGATGGCTTCCGCCATGTTCACTTCGGTGTTCGAAACCACTTATGGCACCTTCGTCCGTCTCGTGTTCCAGAAGACCTACGATGCCCTGCTCGGGACGCACCTGCGGATCAATGAGATGTTCATCGGCGAGATGCTCTTCTGCGCCACCAAGGGTGCCGTGTTTTCCTCGGTCGTGTTGCTGGTGACAATGGTTTTTGGCGTGCGGCCGACGTGGTGGTGCCTGCTGGTACCGCTGATCGGCTTTCTGACCGCCTACACGTTCGCGGCCATCGGGTTGATCGTTACCAGCTACGTCAAGCTCATCACCAACTTCTCATTCTTCAGCAGCGGGGTGATCACGCCGCTGTTCTTCTTTTCGGGAACCTTCTTCCCGATTCGCGGGCACTATGCCTGGCTGGATGTGCTGTCCCTGCTCATGCCGCTGACGCCGCCCATCGAGTTGTGCCGTGGGCTGTTCCGGGCCCAGCTCGACACGCAAATCGCCTGGCACCTGGCAGCCCTGCTGGTCTGGCTGGTCGTCGCCCACCTGGTTGCGCTGCGCCGCATGCGTCGTCGCGTGTTGAGTTGATCGGCTGCACCGCGCCCCGTGGGGATTCCGACCTCCGGCCTGCCCCCGTAGAATCAGCACTCCGGGAAAACCAGGACGCCTTAGCACTGTCGAGGGAACGGGCGACGGGAGCACATGGCATGATGGCCACGAACGACGTGCGTGTCGAAGAGCAGGTGGCAGCCTTTCGCGACGAGTTTCAGAAACTGCGCCAAGAGATCGGCAAGATGATCGTCGGGCATGCCGAGGTAGTGGAGGGCGTGCTGGTCTGCCTGTTCGCCGGCGGACACGCCCTGCTCGAAGGGGTCCCCGGGCTGGGCAAGACACTGCTGATCCGCACCTTGGCCCAGGCCTTGCAACTCGAGTTCTCCCGCATCCAGTTCACACCCGACCTCATGCCCGCCGACATCATCGGCACCAACATCATCACCGAGGACCCGGCCACCGGTCGGCGGCACTTCCAGTTCCAGCGCGGTCCGCTCTTCGCGCAGATGATCCTGGCCGATGAGATCAACCGCGCCACGCCCAAGACCCAGTCCGCCCTGCTGGAGGCCATGCAGGAGCACACCGTCACCAGCGGGGGCGTGAAATACACGCTCAAGGAGCCGTTTTTCGTGATGGCCACCCAGAACCCCATCGAGCAAGAGGGCACCTACCCGCTGCCCGAAGCCCAGCTCGACCGGTTCTTCTTCAAGCTGATCGTCGGATACTCCGACCGTGCGGAGCTCAAGACCATCCTCGACCGCACCACGTCCGGTTACACGCCCGACATCCATCCGGTGCTCGACGGGGAGCGCATCCGCGCCGGTCAGCAGCTTGCCAAGCGCATCGTCGTCGCCCCGCATGTGCAGGACTACGCCATCCGGCTGGTGTTGGCCACACACCCCAACGGGGCTTTCGCGCCGCCGGTGGTCAACAAGTATGTCCGCTGGGGCAGCAGCCCGCGTGGCGTCCAAGCCCTGGTGCTGGCCGGCAAGATCTACGCCATGCTGGACGGCCGCTACAACGTCAGCTTCGACGACATACGTAAAGCCGCCCTGCCCGCCCTGCGTCACCGCCTGCTGCTGAACTTCGAAGGTGAAGCCGAAGGCCTGAGCACCGACTACGTGCTCAGTGAGATTCTCGGCGGGCTGCCGACTGCCGCCGACGCCGCCGCCTGACCGCCGCTCGCCACGGGCGAGTAGCCCTGGCGACCCGGCGTCCGCGGTCGTCGGCACGGGCGCCGGGTTGCTGCCTCGTGTTTTGCGTGGCCCGCTCGCAGGGGCCGCGGTCCGCTACGGGTTGGTCAAGAGCCTCACAAACGGGTTGATGTCACCAAAGTTTACGACCCCGTCCTGGTTGATGTCGCCGTTGAGCATCGGGCAGTTGGGGTACATGGCCTGCCACCCGGCCGGGTTCGACAGCAGCAAGACAAACGGGTTGATGTCGCCGAAGTTCACCTGGCCGTCGCAGTTCAGGTCACCCGGGGTAACACACGGATTCGGTTGACAGACGGTGCCCGCGCCCTGCCACGTGCCGCCGGCAACAAGACAGTCGGCCTCCGTCAGTTCGTCACACGTGCCGTTGGCGAAGCAGCACGCGCCTTGCGGCTGCTGGCACGGGTTGGGGTCGCACGCCGTGCCAGCGCCTTGCCAATCGCCGCCGACGGTGAGGCAGCCGGTTTCGGTCTTCAGTTCACAGATTCCACCGGCCAGGCAGCAGGCACCGCAGTCGTCCGGGATGCCCCACCGGGCCCAGTAGGGT